>JABAHS010002253.1_pt1 | contig 20387 bp, 13 predicted proteins | sample 7062111 | NCBI WGS metagenome assembly JABAHS01 (sample SAMN14534600, study PRJNA622989) | marine sediment metagenome | biome: marine biome [ENVO:00000428]; feature: marine pelagic biome [ENVO:01000023]; material: deep marine sediment [ENVO:00002113]; isolation source: pool of 4 deep marine... | reverse complement strand
TCATCGGGTAACAGTGTTTCCGGTTTTACCGGCAGCACCAGTGTTGTTCAATCTGGAACAGACATCAGTGTTGGCGCTGCCAATCTCTCAGGTGAAACAGCGAGATGTCCGGGTGTAAGTGGACCCAGTGTGTTTTTTGATTGGAATGGTTTTACCGTCTCATTAGCCAGTAACATTGTCGATCCAACCATTACCCCGAGCTCCGTATTAACCACACCCGATCTGCTGAATACCCAAATCACGAATACTGTTGCTACCCTGGGAGAACGCATAGACGATGTCCTGAGAGGCTTCTATTCTGTTTTTAACCTGAGCTCATCCGGTGCCCTATATTCTATCGATTCCGGTTTGAATGCGGGTGATAAAACATTCCAGGTTGGTGCCTGGGCAAGCTATTCCTACACAGATTTTGAGAATGAATTCACCCTGACGGCGTTTGAAGGTGAACGTCATGGGGCGCTGGTCGGGGTAGATATCATCCCCTGGGAAAATAGCGTGTGGGGGGTCGCTGTTGGTTATGAGATAAATGATATCGACACAGGCTTTAACCGCGGCGCGCAGGACACGGACGGCTACAGTGTCGTTTCCTATTTTGGGGCCCTGTTGAATAATACCTGGAGCGTGGATTTAAGTGCGGGATATACCTGGCTGAAAACAGACCAGTTCCGGACTGACCCTGTGACTAATAACAGGATATCCAGTTCGCCCGATGCCGACCGCTGGTTTGGTGCATTCAATCTTAATGGTCTCTGGATTATCAATAACTGGGTCCTGGGCGCAAATGCCGGTGCTTTATATGCTCGTAATACCGAAGACAGTTTCATTGAGAGTGACGGTACCCTGATCTCGAGTCGTGTTACCCGGCTATCCCAGGTCAATGCGGGTGGTAACGTGGCTTACAGCTTTGGAAACTTTGAACCGTTCGTGCGAGGCAGTTATGAGTATGATCTGAATGCAACCGATATTGGTGTCATTGGACCATTGCAACCCAGCTTTGATGACGATAATTTCCTGGTTGGTGCTGGGATGCGTTATTTCAATAACCGGGGTTTGTCTGGTAGCATCGAGTACTATACCCGGCTTGACCGTGAAGATTATAAGGAAGAAAACCTGGTCATTATGTTGCGAGGTGAATTCTAGAAGATCAATTTAAAGTCAGCTACCCCTGCAAATCCTGGATCATCAGGTGTTATTAATGATCGACCTGACCAGTTCAGTGAATTCATAAAACTGATCGTTGGTTTTCCAGAATGTTTCTGAGTAACTCGGTGATTTAAACAGGCTCATACGAAACGCCTGTGTCATTTCTATCTGTACACCAAGCCCACTTTTACCATGATTGCAAATATTGGTCTTTCTCATTCCTTGTCGTTTCGGATGAGGATCGAATTCTGCAGGAAAGCCATCATTGCTGAGCCGATATCTTAACGATTCTTTAAGTTCATCATGGCAACCACCCAGATAGATATAAGATTCATGTCCCAGACAACCATGTATAGTTATGACAATATCGGCACGGCGCGCTATTGTCAGCGCAGTGGGCTCATCAAAACGATTACTCGATATATGGAGATCGTGGCTCAAATCCTTGAGACCTTCAAAGGCATAAAAGGAATGCTCATCACCGGCAATCGCATCGGCTACCTGTGAGGTACCATGTTCGATACGCCCGCCATGAGGTGCAATCACTGCAAACCCGGAATCACCATGACGATACTTAATCTGGTAATCACGATCAAGGTGTTCCGATTGTTTCAGTGCGCTGAAATTTTGATAAATACCTCTCATGAGATCAAGAGATTAACATGTGTGTCCTGCCCCTATAAACTGTCTGCATGAGTACTTTCATGTTGATCCACGGGGCCTGGCACGGCAGCTGGTGCTGGCAAAAGGTAATTCCATTACTTGAAAAAAAGGGGCATGCCGTCATTGCTCCGGACCTTCCCGGCCATGGGTCCAGTGACAATCCAGATAGTATTTCCCTGGAGACTTACACACGTTCCGTTGTCGACTTAATCCGGGAACAAATTGAGTCTGTAATCCTGGTTGGTCACAGCATGAGCGGTATTGTTATTTCGCAGGCAGCAGAACACGTCCCGGGAAAAATCCGGCGACTGGTGTATTTAAGCGCCTACCTGCTACAGGACGGCCAGACCATGTTCGAGGTGGCAAAAAAAGACAACGAAGGCCTGGTGTTTTCGAATCTTGAGGTTTCCAGGAACAGAAAAACAGCCCGGGTGAAAGAGGCTGTATTACGTGAAGCTTTCTACAATGATTGCAGCGAAGAAGATTTTTATTTTGCCATGAACAAACTGGTTCCACAGCCGCTTGCTCCCATATCAACTCCAATACATATAACAAAGGAGCGATGGGGCAGGGTGCCCCGGTCTTATATTGAATGCAGCATGGATCAGACAATTACCAATTCAACACAACAAGAAATGCACACAAACATCACCTGTGAATCAGTCAGCCGGCTGGAATCCGGGCATTCCCCGTTCCTGTCCGTTCCTGAAAAGCTTGCGGAGATACTTGGTTCAGAAGCAGATTGATTTACTTGAATTTGGTAAAGGGAAACACCATGGGCACTTTTTTACGATATTCCCTGTAGCGTTCGCCGAACATCTGCAACAAATCCCGCTCTTCAAACTGCAAGGCCACCAGGATATACGCCGTCGTAACTGCAGCAAACAACAGGTGACCCACCGTCATATGTGGTGTTGCCCAGAAAGCGATTATGAATCCCAGCATAATCGGATGACGGACAAACTTGTACAGCATCGGCATTTTGAATTCCGGTGGCAACAATTGTTTCTGTTTCAGATTCATATACACCTGTTTCAGGCCGAACAATTCGAAATGGCTGATCATGAATGTTGAAGCCAGGACAATAAGCCAGCCCAGCCAGAACAGGGCGGTTAATATGTTCGTCCCGGCAGGATTATCCACGTGCCAGATGACACCTTGCAGGGGTTGCCAGAAATGATAAATCAAGATCAGCGCGAGGCTGGACAAAAGGACATAAGTGCTGCGTTCAATCGACAAGGGTATGAACTTTGTCCACCACTTTTTAAATCCTGGCCGTGCCATGATGCTGTGTTGCAGGGCAAAGACAGTCAGCAATATGAGGTTGATGATTACCGCCATTGGCCAGTTAGCGGTCATGTCGGCACCTGAATTTATGGTCTTGGGCACGACCATGTCCCCGACAAAACCGATGGCGTATAGAAATACAACAAAGAAAAGAATATAGCTTAGGACCCCGTAAATAAATGCTAGCTGTCGACCCATAACGACCACTCCGACTTGGCAGTGTTTATGTATGCCAAAGTATAGCCTGAATTTCTGATTCAATTAAAATCCCGAAAATCAGCTAATTTCAATGCTACGAGCAAGTATTAGCGTACAATAAATAATTTGTATTAAAGGTCTTGAGCCGATAATCGATTGCAGAGATGATTTTTGCCAATCTCATTGCAACAACTCATTTTTTATCTGCACTATCTATGCGATTGATTTATAAATAATAAACAGAAACTATCAAATTTAATCCCGACCTAAAGTTATGCTGCTTTGCAATATTTCTAATTTGGTCTGCACAGTTTGAGTGGTTGTACCTTGAGAAGAACAGCCTTGGGAGTAGAATGAAATAGTTCTATTAAATAATAGCTTGTAAACGGAAGTTCAGCTGATACAGGTAATGGACTAATGAGAAAATATCTCTTCAAAAAGATAGTTAACTGGCTCAACGAGGACATCGGTGAGTCGTATCACGATGTACCGCTTACCGGCTATGACCGCATGTGCGAAGAATTGCGGCTCGGTGATGTTTTGCTGATTGAAGGACGTTCCAGGATCAGTCGCATCATAAAGACTATCACCATCAGTCCCTGGACCCATTCCGCTATCTACATAGGACGTATTGATGAGATCAAGGATGGAGCATTACAAAACAAGATCGCCGAGCATTTCACGGGAGGGCACAATGAAATGTTGCTTCTGGAATCCTTGCTCGGCATGGGCACAATCGTCAGGCCGGTCAGTGTTTACAAGGAAGAGCACATACGAATTTGCCGGCCCAAGATTGCGTCCCTGGAAGACAGGTACAAGGTGATCGAATTTGCAGTCAACCAGCTTGGATATGATTATGATGTTCGGCACATACTCGATCTGGCAAGGTTCTTTTTCCCGTTTTCCATTTTGCCCAGGCGCTGGCGTTCGTCACTGTTTAATTTTCATGCCAAGCAACCGACAAGAAATGTCTGTTCCTATCTGCTTGCAGAGGCCTTTGGAAGCATCCAGTATCCGGTATTGCCTGTTGTAGGAAGGGAAGAAGATGGCAGTCTGAAACTTTTTATACGGAACACAAAATTATTGACGCCCAAGGATTTTGATTACTCACCTTATTTTGAGATCATCAAGTATCCTTTGTTCCAGATTGATGAACTCCAATCCTACCGATCTTTACCCTGGGATGAAAAGGAAACTGTTTTTGATTCAACCCAGGATATCAATATCAAGGAAAAACAGGAATCATGAATTTATTTAAGGAATATGTGGAATGCTGACTTTTCTTATCACTGGCACGTTGATAATTTTTGTCGCATTTTCCTACCTGAGATTACCATTAACTATCTGGGCGCTGGGATATTTCATTCTCTTACTAGTAACAACACTACTGTTTGAATCAGGGATGATGACCAGAATAACCCTCTGGACAATTTACATTCTCTTTTTCGCACCCTTGTTGGTACCTTTCATAAGACGCAACTGCCTGACTAAACCGATATTTGCTTTTTACAAGCAACAATTACCCACAATGTCGCTAACTGAAAAAATTGCATTGGAAGCCGGAACCGTATGGTGGGACAGGGATCTTTTTAGTGGCAAACCGGACTGGGAAAAGTTACTTAATTATCCTTCACCGGTCCTGACAGATGAAGAACAAAAATTTATTGATGGCCCGGTTCAGGAAGCCTGCAACATGATTGATGACTGGAAAGTCACCCATAGGGATTATGATCTATCAGCAGAAGTCTGGGATTATCTTGCCAGAAATCATTTTTTTGCAATGATCATCCCGAAACAATATGGCGGACTGGGTTTCTCTGCGCAGGCACATTCCGCTGTCGTCATGAAATTTGCGACACGAAGTGTTACAGCTGCAGTTAGCGTCATGGTACCCAATTCCCTGGGGCCTGGCATGTTGCTCATGGAGTATGGCACCGAGCAGCAAAAAGAGTATTACCTGCCACGGCTGGCTGATGGCACTGAAATTCCATGCTTCGCCCTGACATCACCGGAAGCAGGTAGCGATGCGGCCAGTATGGCCGATCATGGTGTGGTCTGTTACGGCGAACATGACGGCAAGAAAGATGTCCTCGGCATTCGCCTGACCTGGAACAAGCGCTATATCACTCTCGCGCCAATTGCTACGCTCCTGGGCCTGGCCTTTAAACTCTATGATCCGGATCACCTTGTCGGTGATGATGATGAACCCGGTATAACCCTGGCACTGATCCCCACCAATCATCCAGGTGTTCATATTGGTAACCGCCATAAACCTTTGAATGTGCCATTTCAAAATGGGCCCAATTCCGGAGACAACGTATTTATCCCTATGGACTGGGTCATTGGTGGCAGAGATCGTGTTGGCCAGGGTTGGCGGATGTTAATGGAATGCCTATCTGATGGTCGCAGTATCTCGCTACCGGCGTTGAGCGTGGGGGCTGCAAAGCTGGCCAGCAGCACCAGCGGCGCCTATGCCCGTGTCCGGCAACAATTCAATGTTTCAATTGGTGAATTTGAGGGCGTCCAGGAACGACTCGCACGTATTGCCGGATTGACATATTTGATGGATTCAGCACGAACGCTGGTACTGACAGCGCTTGATGAAGGTGAGAAACCGTCTTTACTGTCGGCCGTTGTAAAATACCATCTCACAGAATCAACGCGGACAGTGGTTAACGATGCCATGGATGTGCATGCCGGCAAAGGGATAATGCTTGGAGAGAGAAACTATATTGCCAATATCTATGATTGCCTGCCAATTGGGATCACCGTTGAGGGAGCGAATATTCTTACAAGAAACATGATCATATTCGGTCAGGGTGCAATACGATGTCATCCTTATGTCATGGATGAAATCAGATCAGTTACCGAAGAAGATAACAATGCAGGCCTGCTTGCATTTGATGATATTATTTTTTCACATGTCGGCTTCGTCATCAGTAATATCGTCAGAACTTTTCTCCTGGCAGTCAGCAATGGTCATATTCATCAACCCGGCATGAATCGCGGTACGAGGAAATACTACCAGCAGTTAATGCGCATGAATGCTGCTTATGCCATGCTGGCTGACATTAGCATGTTGATCCTTGGCGGCAGTCTGAAACGAAAAGAAAATTTGTCTGCCCGTCTTGGGGATATATTGAGTTATTCATACCTGGCAACAGCTGCACTCAAACGTTTCCATGAACAAGGTCATAAACATGAGGATCTGGTTCTACTGAAATGGAGTGTTGAATATTCGCTTTATCAAATTCAGGAAGCCGTATATGGATTTCTTGATAATTTCCCATTACAAAGCCTGGCTATTCTACTAAAAAGACTGATTTTCCCTCTTGGACGATCTTACTCGCCAGTTTCTGACAGACTTAACAGCGAGGTGGCTCATACCATTCTCAGTGATTCAGCGGCAAGAGACAGGCTTATTGCAGGCATGTTCATGCCGGATGATGCTACGGAACAAGTTGCCGTATTGGAACAAGCTTTCAAACAAGCGGTTATGTGCACACCCATTATTGAAAAATTGAGACGGTTTGCCCGGGAAAATAAATTGCAGAGCAAAAATATTCTCGATATTGCCCGTGAAGCAATACCAGTATCATTAATTAATAAACAGGAATTCGAGCAACTGGAAAAACTGATTGAGTTAAGAAACAACGTGATTGCTGTAGATGATTTTTCCACCGATGATTTTTAAACAGGAACAATGAATGCTCCAGCGTGAAACAGGCCATCGTGTAGTTAACCTTGTAGACGGAAGCCGCACTCCTTTCCTGAAAGCAACAGGTGTGCCTGGGCCATTCACGGCATCTGATCTGGCAGTCAAATGTGGACAGGCGTTATTGTTAAGGCAACCATTTCAGGCAGATGATCTTGACCAGGTGATCCTGGGTTGCGTTTCACCCAGTGCGGATGAGGCAAACATTGCCCGGATTGTTTCCCTTCGTCTGGGCTGTGGCTATCGCGTCCCGGCATGGACTGTCCAAAGAAACTGTGCCTCTGGTATGCAGGCAGTTGTCACGGCAGCTGAATCGATAGCATCCGGTGAATCAGAACTGGTGCTGGCAGGGGGCACGGAATCCATGAGTCATGCTGTCATCCAATATAACGAAGCGATGGCCATATGGCTTGGTCGGTTATCCCGGGCTAGAAATCTGAAAGACAGAATATTGCAATTCCTCAAATTCCGTCCCGGCATGCTAAAACCGGTGATAACCCTGCTAAAGGGTCTGACAGATCCGGTGGTAAATCTCTCCATGGGGCAAACGGCAGAAATTATTGCCCGACGCTTTGAAATCGATCGGGAGACCATGGATGCATTTGCACTTTCTAGCCATCATCGCCTCGCTGCCGCCTATGAAAAAGATCTCTTACCGGAGGTTGAAACGATTTATTCCGACAATGGCAGTTATTATTCGCGTGACGATGGTTTTAGGCCGGATACTAACCTGGAAAAACTGGGAAAATTAAAACCGGTTTTTGACAAAGAATTTGGTTCGGTCACAGCAGGTAACAGCGCACAAATCACAGACGGTGCAGCCATGTTGCTACTCGCGAGCGACGAGGCCGTTAAAAAATATAATCTGCCTACCATGGCCCGGATCATTGATAATGCCTGGGCAGCAATTGATCCGGCCCAGATGGGACTTGGGCCTGCACATGCCATGGCCAGCCTGATGAAACAACAGCAATTGTCTATCAATGACATTGATTTCTGGGAGATCAATGAAGCCTTCGCTGGCCAGGTATTAGCCTGTATGGCAGCCTGGGCTGATGAGAATTATTGCCGCGATGAACTGGGGCTGGACTCTGCAATGGGGCAAATCAAACACAATAAATTAAATATTCATGGTGGGGGCATCAGCCTAGGTCACCCGGTAGGGGCCAGTGGTGCACGTATTATTCTGCATATGGCGCATGTATTGAAACAAAACAATGCACTAAGAGGTATAGCCTCACTTTGTGTTGGCGGTGGACAAGGAGGGGCCGTTTTGCTTGAAACAGGATACACAGAATAATGGACATGCCTGTATTCAAGCACTGGCGACTGGAATCGGATGAAGCAAATATCTTCACGCTATTAATTGATAAATCTGATTCAAGTGCCAATATCCTTTCCCTAGATGTCATCAATGAGCTTGAACAGGTAATTACGAGTTTAAAGGCTCATCCATGTAATGGCCTTTTCATCTATTCGGCCAAGGAAAACGGATTCATTGCCGGCGCGGATATCAACAGTTTCACCTCCCTGGATACTGATAACGAGATAACAGAGCTGATACAAAAAGTTCAGTCAATTTTTAATGATCTTGAAAAATTATCTTTCCCTACAGTTGCGGTAATCAAGGGATTTTGTCTCGGTGGTGGACTGGAACTTGCTCTTTGCTGTGATTACCGAATTGCCATCGATGATCCAAAAACCCGGATAGGTTTTCCCGAAATCCTGCTCGGGATCCATCCTGGTTGGGGAGGCAGCGTCAGGCTGATGGAAAAAACAGGTGTCCTGCCGGCCATGAAACTGATCCTGACGGGGAAAACAGTGGATGCAGCCAAAGCCCTGCGCCTGGGAATTGTCGATAAATGTATACCACAACATTACGCTGAACTGGCAGCATGGCATTTATTGGCAAATGGGAAAAAGCCGGACAAAAGAAATCGTAACAAATTCTCAAGGTTTACGCTCTACAGGAAAATTATTGCTTCTATATTGAGAAAGAATGTCTCTTCGAAGGTTAAACAAGAACATTATCCCGCCCCTTTTTCATTAATTAATATCTGGGAAAAATACGGTGGTGACCGTGAACAGATGTTGGAAGAAGAGGGCCATTCTGTTGCCCGTTTGCTTTCAACAGCAACAGCCAAAAACCTGATCCGTGTCTTTCAGTTGCAGGAACGACTCAAAGCGCAGGGGAACAAGGATAAATACCCCATCGATCATGTGCATGTCCTTGGTGCCGGTACCATGGGAGGCGATATTGCAGCATGGTGTGCCTTTAACGGGCTAACGGTCACATTACAGGACAGGGAGGCAAAATACATTTCACCTGCCATCAAGCGCGCCCATCAATTATTTAGCCGGCGCTTGAAGAAACCCCACAAGGTGCGGGCCGCCATGGATAGACTGATACCGGATCCACGAGGTCAGGGTATTGGTCATGCGGACCTGTTGATTGAGGCCATTATTGAAGATCTGGAAGCCAAACAAGCCCTGTTTCAATCTATACAACATAAGCTCAAACCAGGTGCCATTCTGGCCAGTAATACATCAAGCATACCTCTTGATGAGCTTGCCGCAGGACTGGACAAGCCTGAATTGCTGGTTGGACTGCATTTCTTTAACCCGGTTGCAAAGATGCAACTGGTTGAAGTTGTATACCATAACAACACCAACATGGCACTGGTGCAATCATCGGCTTGTTTTTGCCGGCAGATTAACCGGTTGCCACTACCGGTAAAAAGCTCTCCGGGTTTTTTGATCAACCGGATTCTAATGCCTTACCTGATCGAGGCAGTCATTTTGCTGGAAGAGGGAGAGCAGCCAGAAAATATAGATCAATGTGCAAAAGACTTTGGTATGCCGATGGGACCATTGGAACTATCAGATGCTGTTGGCCTGGATATTTGCCTGTCTGTGGCAAATATCTTGTCACATGAACTCGATATTTCTGTGCCAAAGCTATTGAGCGAAAAGGTCGATGCCGGTTCTTTAGGACGCAAATCAGGCCAGGGATATTATAAGTATCGCATGGGCAAGCGCATCAGTCGCAAACCTGGTCACACTCATATCAGCCGTGAAGATGTGACAGACCGGCTCATACTGAGGATGTGCAGTGAGGCGGCCAAGTGTTGGGAAGAAAAAATTGTAAGCGAAAAGGATTTTATTGATGCCGGCCTGATTTTTGGTGCTGGATTTGCGCCATTTCGTGGTGGGCCAATGCATTACCTGGCAATCAGAGGGCACACTGCTATAAAAAACCGCCTCGAAGAATTGCAATCAAGTTATGGAGAACGATTCAAGCCAGGAGTTGAACTGTAATTTCACCCAATGAGCCAGGAAGCCAATGACTGAAAAGGAAACCAGCCTCTACACACCAGTCAATATCCCGCCGGNNCAAGCAATCGGATACCGGTTTTATGATAAAAACGAGCAGGCCTGGCAGGATAAAACCTGGCAGCAAACTGCAAACGAAGTGGCCAGATGGCAGCAAGCCATGATTGCAGAGGGTCTGAACAAAGGGGACAGGATAGCCATCATGGGCCAAAACTCCTGGCATTGGGTCATTGCCGATCAGGCAGCGTTAGGTCTGGGTCTTATTGTGGTTCCACTTTATGTGAATGACCAGGCCGATGATGTCTTTTATATTATCCGCAATTCCGGGGCACGAATGCTGGTCATCGACGGGGAAGATGAATGGCAATTACTGAACGATAAACTTATCAACGAGGATCAGCTGCTTCGTGTAATCACAATCCATGATTTTGATAGTAAAGACGAGAAAATAATGCAGGCGAGTACCTGGTTACCGCAAGCTGATGGATATCAAATCGAAAACAAGGTTAGTTATGAAGATCTGGCATCAATTGTATATACATCTGGCACTACTGGTATACCCAAGGGGGTGATGTTGAGTCATGGTAATATTGTCAGCAATGTTTCCAGTTGTATGCAGGCAGTGCCAGTGTATTCCTTGGATACGTTCCTTTCTTTTCTACCCTTGTCACATATGCTGGAGCGAACAGTTGGTTACTATTTGCCAATACTGGGAGGTTCCATTGTTGCCTTCACCCGGGGGATCCCGTTCCTGCCAGAAGATATAAAATTTATAAAACCGACCCGATTGATTTCCGTTCCAAGAATCTATGAGCGTATTCATGCAAAACTTAATGCACGCATTTCGGGAAAACCGGGGTTCATCAAATTCTTATATAGACATGCAGTAAATACAGGCTGGGATAGGTTCAATCACCGACAGGGACGCGTGAGCTGGTCTCCCCGGTTTTTATGGCTTCCCTTGTTAAATCTCCTTTTTGCGCGACGCTTACAGGAGCAATTGGGCGGGCGCCTGATATCAGCCATATGTGGTGGCGCCCCCTTATCATCAGATATCTCAAAAACGTTTATTGGTCTGGGTATTCCACTACTGCAAGGCTATGGTCTGACCGAGGCCAGTCCTGTCGTCAGTGTTAACAGGCTTGATAATAATATTCCCAGGAGCATCGGCCTGCCACTGGCCGGGCTCCAGGTGAGAACTGATGAACGTGATGAGTTACTGGTACGTGGTGATTCAGTTATGCAGGGTTACTGGTGTGACAATCCAGGGACGGCGAAGGCAATTGACAATGATGGCTGGCTGCATACGGGTGATATTGCCAAAATCGAAAAAAGTTTCATTTATATTACCGGCAGATTAAAAGAAATTATTGTCCTGTCTACTGGAGAAAAAGTTTCACCAATAGACATGGAAATGGCTATTTCCAGAGATCCACTGTTTGAACAGATTATGGTCATTGGCGAGGGCTGTCCATATCTCACAGCAGTTGCTGTACTTGATGAAAATTATCTGGAAAATGAAAAGCATACTCCTGAAGACATGGAGAAGCTGCTTCTTGAAAAAATTGCAAGCGAACTCCATCAGTTTCCGAGTTATGAACAAATCAGGCGAGTATACTATTCGACTGAAAAATGGACTGTTGAAAATGAAATGTTGACTCCAACATTCAAATTGAAAAGAAAAAATATTCTGGATAAATATAAGGATGAAATTGCACGGCTTTACGAGGGGCATGTAATTTACAGTAAAGGGAATTCAATCCTGACTTGAAAAAATAGAATTCCGGGAGCAGGATATTTAACGGATACTCGATTACCGGGAACTTTTCTGATTGGATTGTTTATCAATCGTATGTGCTTCCCTGAAACCAAGCACAGTCACTAATAATGATGGCAGAAACAACAGGGTAACCAGGGTTGCAAAAAACAATCCGAATAACACAATGGCACCCACGCCACGATAGAGTTCCGTTCCGGCACCGGGGATAAATACCAGGGGCGCTAGGCCACAGACGGTAGTGATCATTGACATTAATATAGGGCGCAGTCGAGCCTCAACCGCGTTTCTAACGGCCTCGTGTGCAATCATGCCATGTTGCTTGAAGTTGGTTATCGCCCGGTCCAACATCAGTATCGGATTATTCACCACGGCGCCAACCAGTATCAGGAAACCCAACATGGTAATCATGTCGAAAGGTTGGCTGATGGCCGACACAGCGATGAACGGCAAAAAGCTACCCACGGCATTCAGTAACCACAAGCCAACAATACCACCGGCAATCCCCAACGGGACTGTGGTCATAATGATGAGGGGATAACCCCAATGGTTAAAAATCGCCACCAGCAGCAGATAACACAATATGATCGCAACAAAGAAATTTTCCATCAATGCCACCCGGGTGGCCTCAAGTTGATCAATGGCCCCGGAAATCTGCATGCTGATCCCCTCGGGGATTTCACCTTCTGAGCGCATCTTTTCCAGTATTTCTGTCTTCACTTCATTGACTGCTGTTTCCAGGGCAACAGAACGCGGCGGGATAATGTTCAGGGTCATTGTTCTGCGTCCATTAAGGCGACGTATGGTGTCGGTATCGATGGTTTCAACTACACGCGTCACAGAACCCAATGGGATAATATTCCCGTTTGAGAGATATAACGGAATATTTCTGATATCGTCAATATTTTCCATTTCGCCTGTGACGTTGTACATGAACATGTCTATCTTGTCGTCTGCAATGAAAAACTCATCAACATAGGTACCGTTGGTCATTGCTGAGACAGCATAACCGACATCATCGACAGACAGATTGAGCTCAGCAATACGCTCCCAGTCCGGTTGGATCTCGATTAAAGGCTGGGCAAGGATCAATGACCCCGGATCCGAGTTGATACTGGGATTGTCAAAAAGGTTGGTTGCCTTTTCATAGACTGCTCGGGATGTTTCATAAAGCGACAACAGATGGGCACCGGTGATATCGACGTTGACACTGCGGGTACCGCCATCATTACTTGAAATGATTGAACCACGCGTTGAAAAGGCCCGCATGCCTGGATATTCGCGGTATTTACTGTCAATGATCTCCATTAACTTGTTGATATCTCCTGGCCGGGTGGTCTCGACAATCATTCTTAACTGCTGGGGCTGTGTCCACAAGACCAGGTATGCCAGAGAGGGTACCTTGATTTCACCAATATCAAACTTCTTCGGATCTGCATCCAGATGAGGAAGAAAGTAGTCGTGTAATTCCATGGCAATAGCATTCATTTCTTTCAGATTATACCCGGCCGGTGCAATCATCGTTGAGAAGGTTTTATATTCTTCACCTTCCGGCAGATATTCAGCGGGCGGGGTCAGCTTGATAATCACCAGCCCGGTGATTAACAGAACTGAAACCATCACGGTTATGCGTCGTATTGGAGTCAGGATTAACCAGTCGACCATGGAGACGATGATTTTACGATAACCGCCTTCTATTTTTTTATGCTTGTCAGAGTGAAAGGGCAGGCGGCCGCTGGCTGCCGGTATCACCGAGATAGCAACCATCATTGAAATAAAAATCGAGGCAGAGATGGCGACTGCGATATCGGAATAGAGTTGCCCGGCTTCCTGGGTTACAAATAAAACAGGCATGAAGACAAGTATGGTAGTCAATGTTGATGCCAGCACCGATGTCCAGACATTTTTCAAACCGGTCACTGACGCCCTTAGTCGCTCAACTCCTTTCCTGCGTTCCCGTTCGATACTTTCCAGGACAACAATGGTGTTGTCGAGCGTCATACCTATTGCAAACGCCACCCCGGCAAGTGAAATCACGTTAATTGTCCTGCCGGCCACCAGCAGCCCGAGAAATGCCGCGATGGTACAGATGGGTATGCCAATGGCACCGACAAAGGTTGCCGGCAAGGAACGCAGGAACAAAAACATCACCAGTGTGGCAAGGAATGCACCAATGGACAGGTTTTCCCAGACATTCTTGATCGATGAAACCACGTATCGGACATCATCCGTGGTATGCCGTATTTGCATGCCCATAGGTTCCAGAACTTGCTCGCTGATCTGTTCAACAACCGGCATCATGGCGTCCTTGATCTCAACTACGTTGGAACCAATCTGCCGTTTGACCGAAATAAAAATCACCGGCAAGCCATTAATATAGGATTGCGAATTGATCTCGGCATGGTCCAGTTGCACCTGGGCGATATCACCCAGTCTTACGATGCTGTCGCCCTCGCGCTTGATGATCAGCTCTTTTATCTGGGTAATGTCGTCGAAACGACCGACCGTGCGCAGCAGGTAGCGGCGTTTGCCGGTGTCGATGTCGCCGCCGGAAATGTCCACGTTCCGGGAACGAATGATATCCCGCAAACCGGATAAGGTGATGCCGCGTTCGGCCAACCGCGCAGGATCAACCAGTATCTGTATTTGCCGCTCTGCGCCACCACGGACATTTACTTCCGAGACCCCTGGTACCCTTTCCATGCGGGTACGAACATTGTCATCGACAAAATCACGCATTATGTCCATGTCCAGATCCGACGGATTACCGGGCAGGGGTTCCACGCGAAAAAACATAAAGTTATTACTGGTGAACGAACTGGTATAGATCCGGGGCTCGTCTACATTTTCCGGGTAACCGGTCACCTGGCTAAGGGCATTATTGACCCGGATCAAGGCTTCATTAATGTCTGTGCCAAAGGGAAACTCGAGTTCGATCCGGGAAACGCCGGTGGTTGCAAACGAAATCATCCGCTCCAATCCGGGGATGTTGCGCAGGTATTCTTCCTGTTCGATCAGGATTTCCTTCTCAACATCCTGCGGGGTGGCACCAATCCATTGCGTTTCCACACGAATGACGCGTACTTCAAGGTCCGGGATCATTTGTACCGGGACCCGCATGATAGCGAGGACGCCGAAGATACAAATGATCAATACGCCAATGGCTAATAAATTGCCGTGACGTATTATGCTTTCAAACATATCAGTCCTTGTTGCTTATCGAGGTATCAATGATATTTATGGCCTGCCCATCGTTGAGTGTTTCATTGCCTTTCAGTATCACGATTGAATCGATTGGTAATCCGGATTCAATCACAACCTGGTTGGCAAGGGTCTTGCCGGTCTTTACCCGAAGTTGCCGGGCGATTGTCTTGTCGTCTTTTGCCTCGGCGATCCAGACATAGGTCTGCCCGGTGGCTTTCTTCATGATGGCGTCACGGGGCAGGGTAACTACATCGTTCTGGTGGGCAATGGTGAAGACGGCGCGTGCCGACATACCGGGAATGATGTTGTGATCATGGTTATCAAGTAACACCCTGACCAGAAAGGTCCTGACCGATGCGGTGTTTACCGGTACCTTGGTATTGATATGCGCCTGAAAAACTTCATCCGGGAAGGCATCCAGATACACTCTGACGAGCGTGTTTTCATCCAGTAACGGATAATATTCCTGGGGTACCTGCACATCCAATCGTAATTCTTCGGTGGATACCAGGTTCAGCACCGCAGTGCCCGTATCAACCCACTCTCCATCCTCCGTTAACTTGCGGCTTACGACTCCGTTGAAGGGAGCAATGATCTTGTGGCGTTCAAATACTTCTACCCGTTGCCGGTAGTCTGCTTGCAGGCGTGTCAGTGCAGCTTGCTTCAACCTGACATCGGCTTCGCGGGAAAGTGCAGTACTCTCGGGTATGTTGCGTTGTTTGAGCAAACGCCGACCTTCCTCTGCAAGGCGTTCGGCCTCGTCCAGTGCCGCCCTGGCCTCGGACACCGCAGCGGCGGCCCGGTCCATATCGATCTTTGCCAGCGTGGCGTCCATTTCTATCAATACATCACCACGTTTGATCCTGCTGCCGGCATCCACATCCACATGAGTGACCAGGCCACTGACACGGGGAGAGAGGGCGGCATTCCGTTTCGATGTAAAGGTGCCAGTGAGGGGCAGATGTTCAGTCAAGGGTTCTTGTTGGGGTTGAATGACGGTAACCGGGACCGCATTTGCTGCCAACAGGGGGAAGACATAGACCATGCAGAACATCAGCAAACAGAGTTGCATGGTCACCTGAAATTTTCGTGATATCTGATCCTGTATTTGCACAATTGAGGTAATTTCTATCCAACTTGGACACATTTTAAATGGCGGGATCATTTTATACTATCAGTAGGGCTAAGACAGAAATTTTTTAATTATTTTAATAACCTACATTCTTTTGAAATGAATGCACATTGTCTCTATAATCGCCATCTTCCTGCCTTAGAGGAGGGGGAATGGACGACAAGTTCGTTTCTTAAGCAGACCCCGGTACCATAATCCCGGGGTTTTTCAATTATAAGAGACCCAATGGCTGGGTGGCAGAGTGGTTATGCAGCGGCCTGCAAAGCCGTGGACGCCGGTTCGATTCCGACCCCAGCCTCCATTTCTCTTTTTATTAGTATTAGCCCGGGTGGTGGAATTGGTAGACACAAGGGACTTAAAATCCCTCGGGGGCAACTCCGTGCCGGTTCGAGTCCGGCCCCGGGCACCAGTAAATTCAAATAGTTATAAATAATTTATTTTCTTTGGCTTTTCAAAAGAGTTACTGTGTAAGCAATATGTAAGCATATTATCTGTATAANNCGGTTCGAGTCCGGCCCCGGGCACCAATAAATTCAGATAGTTATAAATAATTCCTTTTCATTAGTAACACCATAGAGTTACCGTGTAAGCACTATGTAAACAAATTTCTATCTTACTTTTTTTGTGTTTGTTATTAACTTTGTTGATGATGACGAGAATGAAGATTAGGGGAGTTTGCTACTTTAAATGTATAGAGAGTGAAAAAGAGAGCGATTAAGTAAAAACCAAAAGAGCAAAAATATGGATATTAAGCATAAAAGTAATAGCTTTTTATACAATATTACAAGATATTTTCGTGATTTTTTAGATACTGATTTCCGTCGCCAAAGATTACCCAAACGACAAGTCAGCAGACAGGATAAAGGAGGAAATCTTACAGGGGTAAATATCACAAAATATCCTCAACTGGTTCAAGCAATATGGTCATTGCTATTTAAACCTTGCGGTAACAATGAACAAATAAAAATAACCAGAGGGAGATACAAAGCAAAAATTGATCCTCAGTTAGAAAATTTAATTAATAAATATATCGACAATATTAGCGCAGATACAGTTACTTCCATAAAGTCTAACGCCAAAATAATTTCTCGTGTTTGAATGTCCGCTTTGGCCGATCACAGACGTTCTAGTAATAGAGTTTTACAGCAGAATAGTCGTGCCTGAGCACCCGCACCCATAAACTTATGCGTGTTGGCTGTGCGCGCATACCACCGATTGACGTTGATTAGACTATCTCCCGGGTTACAATAAGTTCCGGAGCAGGGGCTACACTGGGTCTATACTGGGTCGATGAGTGATATCAAATTCGAAAATCCCGGTTTTCACTGGGGATCCATCTGTCTCACAATCAGTATATTCTTACTTGGCGCCTTCTGTAGTTGGCATTATTGCGACTGGTCGCTATTTCCCAGATCAGGTGTATTAGGGGTTTGTTTGGGCCTTGTCAAAGAAGGTTGGGATCTATTAACAGAACCCAATCAAGACAGGGCCTCTTTTTGGGGGTCTCAACATGGTCATAATGCACAAAGAACAGCACTATTGATCATCGTCATTTCAACCCTGGTGTGGGGATTTGGGGACTTGGCGCCAGCCAACTGGTGTAGGTAGTTTCTTGTTTTCGCTATAGCGTATTTGTTAATCGTAACCCCGTTCTCCACTTCATATGGCAGTCCCAGTCCTTGGGAAACAAGACAAGCAGAGTCTTCAAGATCGTAATCGTGTTGTGGTTATCCTGATCCTTTCAGGCTGCTACACGGGCGTACTGGTGCATGGCGCATTGCACACCCCGATTTCGACCCCGACAAGCACAAGCTTGGCAGGCGCGACATGCGTTAACCTTACTCAAAACACACGCTATGATGTAGCTGCACAGGAGGATGCGCATGGAAAACATGCCTGAACTTGAAGATAGCGACGATGTCGGCTGCAATCCCTCGACAGAGCTTTCCATCGCGGCGTTGATCGAGGCACGGCTGTCGCGCCGCACCGTGCTGAAAGGCATGGTCGCCGCCGGCGCCGGCGTGCTGTTCGGCTGCCCTGCGCCACAAGGGGGAAAAAGTGGCACAGGCGCCAATTCCCTGACATTTACCGAAATCGGGCGCTTTCTCGATGAAACGCACCACGTGGCGCCGGGCTACGAGGTCGCGACATTGATCCGCTGGGGTGACCCGATCCACGCGGATGCCCCGGAGTTCCGGCCAGGCAAACAAACCGCCGGGGAGCAGGAGCGCCAGTTCGGGGCAAACAATGATTTCATGGCCTTCATGCCGCTGCCGCGCGGATCGACGAATTCCACACGCGGCCTGCTATGCGTGAACCACGAGCTGGATCAACCACACCTGATGTGGCCTGGCATGAGCCCGCAGAATTACGCCGAGTTCATGACCCGCGAGCAATGCGAGACGGAAATGGCCTCGCAGGGCCACTCCATCGTCGAGATTGCGCGAAAGGGCAATGCATGGCGCATAGTACGTGGCAGCCCCTACAACCGCCGGATCTCGGCGCGCAGCACAGCCATGCGCGTCGCGGGGCCAGCGGCCGGACATCCGCGCATGTCTACGCGTGCCGATGTCAGCGGCACGCGCATCATCGGCACCCTGAACAATTGCGCGGGCGGGACCACACCCTGGGGCACCATACTCACCGCGGAAGAAAATATTCAAAACTACTTCACTGGCGATGTCAGCAACGGGCGCGAAGCCGCTGCATGGAAACGGTACGGTGTTCATGGCCGCGGGTATTACCTGTGGGGACGGCACTTCGACCGCTTCCACCTCAACAAGGAACCCAACGAACCGAACCGCTTCGGTTGGGTAGTCGAAATCGACCCGTACGACCCGAAATCGACGCCGGTAAAACGCACGGCTTTGGGGCGATTCAAGCACGAATGCGCGACCACGGCGGTAAGTCACGACAGGCGCGTCGCGGTCTACTCCGGTGACGACGAGCGCATGGAATATGTATACAAGTTCGTGACGCGCGACCGTTACCACCCAAACAACGCTGCGGCCAACCGCGAGCTGCTCGACAACGGCACACTTTACGTGGCCAAGTTCGAGACCGATGGCAGGATGCGCTGGCTGCCACTGATATACGGTCAGGGACCGCTTACCAGCGCCAACGGTTTTGAAAACCAGGGCGATGTGGTGATCGAAGCGCGCCGTGCCGCCGACCTGATGGGCGCGACGCCGATGGATCGGCCCGAGGACGTGGAAGCGCACCCCGAAACCGGGCGCGTGTACGTGGTACTGACATACAATGAGCAACGCAAGCCCGATCAGGTCAACCTGGCCAATCCGCGTGGGCCCAACAAACACGGCCACATCATCGAAATCGTGCCGCCGCTGGTGAACGGCAAGCCCGATCACACCTGTACGGAATGCGCCTGGGAGTTTTTCATCCTCGGCGGCGATCCGCGCAATCCCGAACACCGTGCAAGTTACGGCGGCAATAACGGGGCGGCCGTCAGCGCCAACGGCTGGCTCGCCGCGCCCGACAACGTCACGTTCGACCCGCAGGGCCGCATCTGGATCGTGACCGACGGGCAACAAGACTGGGCAGGCTTCGCCGACACTGCCTATGCCGCAGAGGTCAGCGGGCCACGCCGCGGCGTCACGCGGGGCTTCTTCGCCTCACCACGAGGCGCGGAAATCTGCGGGCCTGCGTTCACGCCCGACGGCAAAACACTGTTTCTTGCCATCCAGCATCCCGGCGACGAGCAGGGATCGACCTATGACCATCCCTCGACACGCTGGCCGGACTTCAAGCCCGACATGCCTCCGCGTTCCGCCGTTGTCGCGATCACCAAGACCGACGGTGGCGACATCGGCTCCTGATGGACGTCAGGCAGCACTTAATCCCCCAACAGCAGAAAACATGCCATTGAATGAACCGCGACTTTAGACGCCAGCTCGTAACGTTCGCGCCTATGTGGC
>JABAHS010133441.1_pt2 | contig 20421 bp, 12 predicted proteins | sample 7062111 | NCBI WGS metagenome assembly JABAHS01 (sample SAMN14534600, study PRJNA622989) | marine sediment metagenome | biome: marine biome [ENVO:00000428]; feature: marine pelagic biome [ENVO:01000023]; material: deep marine sediment [ENVO:00002113]; isolation source: pool of 4 deep marine... | reverse complement strand
TTACTTCTTCTAACGAATGAGTCTGATAATCCTGCACCAAGCCAAGAAGAGATTGCTTCCGAAATCCCGTCTAAAGGGCCGCCTACAGCCCGGCGTCTGGAGCATAACGTACTGACTTTGGATTATGTCGACATCACGGCCGGCGGCAAAACCAGGAAAAATATTTACTTCTACAGTGCAAACCGATTCGCATTCCAGCAAAACGGGATGGGACGCAATCCGTGGGACAGCGCCGTGCAGTTTCGTGACGAGCTGATAAAGAAAAAATTCCCGGCCGACAGCGGCTTTGAGGCCGCTTATCGCTTTACTATCGAAAAACAAGTACCTAAAAAGCTATACATTGTCATCGAACGGCCTGATCTCTACTCGATAAAGTGCAATGGCAAAGCCGTGAAAGCAATCAAACGCTCATGGTGGCTCGACAAGTCTTTCGGAAAGATAAATATAAAAACCGCCGCAAAAGTGGGTGAGAACACCGTCACCATCAAGGCCTCTCCCTTCACAATCTACCACGAGCTTGAGCCGGCTTACGTCCTGGGAGATTTCGCGCTTAAAGCTGTGGATTCGGGCTTCGTCATTGTAGCGGACCGCCCGCTCGGATTGGAACACCGCAGGGAAACACATAGCACAACTCCTGATGGAAGCATGTGGCTTAGCAACGGGATTGGTTTCAACTCTAACATCACAAACGACGGCGATCCCTTCATAATATTCGACCTCGGCAGCGTCGTCGATTTGCATACTATCAAAATATGGAACTATAATGAGACCAATCTCACGGGCCGTGGTGCCAGGCAGGTCCGAATCACCGGTTCGGCAACCGGAAAAGACGGCTCATTCACTATCCCGCTCGGCACATTTAATATCGACCAGGCAACCGGCGGCTCGACTCCTCCGCAGACACTTAAAATCGGCGCTACTGGAGTACGATACATCATGTTCGATATCCTCTCCAACCATAATGGTGTCACTTTCCCCACAAGCGACGGTGGTAATGACAACGCGTTTGTCGGCCTGAGCGAAGTTCAGTTCTTCGGGAAATCAAACAGTACTGCAAAGTTAACAGAGATTTCAACGGTAACTATCCACGATGTATCCAGTGAGTTGACAAGGAACTTCAACCGTCAGGCAGCTTTCCTGGTCGATGGCAGCGGTCTGAGCGTCAACGGGTGGAATCAACAGGGTTATCCCTTTTATTCAGCCGGTGTCTCGTACACGCAGAAGTTCGAAGTTAAAAAACCGAAAGGCAAATATCATGTACAACTGCCCCAATGGTACGGAAGCGTTGCGGAGGTTATCGTTAATGGCAAGCCGGCCGGTTATATAGCCTATCAGCCGTGGCAGTGTGATGTGACTCCGCTTGTCAAACGCGGCACAAACGAAATCGAAGTTGTCGTCATAGGTACGTTGAAGAATACATTAGGGCCGCACCACGCAGGCCGAACCCTCGGGGCCGCTTGGCCGAATATGTTCCAACGCGGGCCGGAAACCGGACCCCCACCCGGCAATCAGTATCACACGGTAGGATATGGGCTATTCAAACCCTTTGTGCTGAAAAACACGATATAATGGGCACAAGGTAAAAATCCTGATTATATTTAAAGTCCAACATAGCTATGGGTGCCGGTTGAATATCTTTGACTGTTCCTTGTCAGAGGTGCTTGTCACTCAAAATCAACCTTGATTACAATGTTGCCATCCTTTAATTCCATCTTCGTTTTCTCTACAGGTTGCTGGAAATGCTCCAGATGCACTTTTATCTTTTTGGGCCGATCACGGCGCGGCGGAGTGATTTCAATAGTGGCAGAATCTCCGTTTTTAGTTATTTCCAGGATTAAGCTGAGCGGGCCGTAGGAGGTCGGTATGTCCAGCATCTTTGTTTTATTTCCCGGCTGAGTCCATGCGTGGGGCAGGCCGTGCAGCAGATGTAACCCATCGCCACGTTCGAGTATAAGTAAATGACGCACCATGCGGATGAACTCGGCGCTGGCCCAGTTGTGCGGCATGTCGCCGACTTGATGCTCCTTTTGTCCCTGTGGATTTTGTTCCTCGCGCCAGCAGAGCAAAGGGCAGGCATGGTTGCCAAAGGCGTAGAGTGTTGCTGCGCCCTTTTTGCCATGATCGAGCCATATATGGGCATGGCCGTAGAAGGAGGCGGCGTAATTCCAGATACCGTCGGGAATCCAGCCCGTGCCGAAAATCAGGCCTTCCTGCTGGTTCGAGTCGAGCATAGATAACGTACCCAGCATCAGTTTATCATCGGGATCAAAGATACGACCGGGAAAAATCGATTGCAGAAAGGCCCAGGCGCCGCGCTGAGGCGATTGCTGCTGTTCGCCCTTCATGGTTACAGGTACATAGACATTGCCGAAGCTGTCGGTAAGCTTGTCCCGATCTCTGGCCTTATCGAAAGCCTGCCAATAATCCTGATATTCGGCCTGCCACTTCGAACGTTCCTTTTTGTTCAGTTTCTCGGCCATCTCGATGGCTGCGCGGAGGCCGGCGAGCGTCCAGTAAACGTTTGTATATTCACGATGAATTCCGCCGAGGCCGCCGTCACCGAAACCGGGCGGCATGAGCCCATAATTTACCTTGTCAGGGTCATCGAGGGTCATCCGGCGATAACTGATAATCTGGTTGACATTTTGCTCGACTTTCAGCCACATACTCTCCAGCCATTTCCAGTCACCGGTGAGCTGCGCGTGGCGCCAAATCATCCACAGTCGAAGGCCGGACTTCTTGGAAAACTGCACCCCCCCGGGGCCCTCGTCCTTATCCACTTGCACTTGCAGGCCGGCCCGGGTCTCTTTTCCCCGGCCGAGATAAGTGATGGATTCGAGTATGAAAGGACCGTCAGCGGCCCAGGTGCCGCGATAACAAGTGGGACCGACCTGGAATGCAGGCTGTCCGTTCCGCAATTCTCTGGCCTGGTAGATGTTGCGTATACAGGAATCCAGCAATCCCTGTACGGCCGGGTCCGGCACAATCATGCGATCGTAAGGCAGATCAACATTTTGCCAGTATCTGATTGCCCGGTCCCGTTCACGTTTCGCTTGTTTTTCATCTGTTTGAATCGAGGCTTGATCACCCTGATAAAAAGTAATGAGCGCTCCATATTCCTGGCCGGGGGCAAGCTGTTTTTCTTCGAACAGCAGCTTAATTGCTTTGCCTGTTTCCTGTGGGAACATCACAGCCAAGGCCCGGTCATTGAGTTCGCCGGACAGGACCTTTTTTCCAGTAACAGCGGCTTTGGCATCAAAAATCCACAAACCGCTTAATATAGTATTTTTATCTTCGGCATCCTTCGGGGAATAAACACCTAATGCAATGTTGCCATCGCCGTTTTGATCCTTCGCATCAAAAAGAAATACAACAGGTTTGTTCTTGCCGTACTCACCGACAAGATCAACAGAACCAACCGCCTTGCCTTCGATACGTATCTCCAGAGGGCGAATTCCAGCCTTATCATGCCAACCCTCAATCAAGCCGAAAGCTACACGATACTTGTTGTTCGGCTTGACTTGATATCTAAAAACCAGAGGCCTATTCCAGCCGACCATAATATCACGAAAACAGCCATGGCAGGCCACATTCGGCCGAGCCCAGTTCCTGTTAACACCGGGAGAATGATCTATTTCAATGCCTGTTATGGAAGTTTTATCTTTTGACAAGTCGGGCGGAGAAAATTCCGAACATGTCGGTGAAAGAAAACAAAATGGTTTTCCGGTAGATACTCTTTCGCTCAGTTGTGTTTTGGAATCATTGATTACCAAGCTGTCTTTGGCATCAATCTGCAATACAATCCGTCCTTTTTGGGGCCGAGCGCTGCTGTTGGTCATCTTGAGCCAAAGATAATCAACCCTGCGTGGACTCCATTGTGATATATCTTCAGAATACGGGACACCCGCCCAGGCTTGCTGTCGGAGAGTCAGGTCACCAAAATTCTGCTCGGTAACAACAATGGGAATACGAGAATCCCAGAGACGCTGTCTTATCTTGCCTTTTTGTCCATTCGTTTCCAAACTTGCCAAAATGCGTGTACCAAAGCTGTAAAAATTTCCCCCGCCGTAATCGTAATATAGTCCGCCGTCGGAGCCGACAATGCTCTTATGCGGATCATCCGGCAAACCAATACATGCCTGCCAACGGCCTGGGGCATAGCGAAAGTCCAGTTTCTGCGGTTCCAAGCCTTCCGTTGGGCCCTTGAAGGGGAATACTTTGGCCTCCACTAAAGCGGGGCCCGCACGAAGAGATAGAGGCTTTTCCTCAGCATAAACGACATGTGAATTGAATCCCAGTGTGAACAAAGTAACCGCAATAGTAATCAGATGCTTTTGCATATCTGCAACCTCCTGTGACTTGTTATGGTTCTGCCAGACGCTTTATACATTGAGGTGTTTCGGCATATTGCTGAGTTAACATTTGTAACTATACAGAAAATGCCCAACAATACAAGTTCTTTAAGTATCAATTCCCATCAAAGGTAACCTGGGGAACACAGCTTAGTAACACTCTTTACCGCGGCCAGTCGATTCCCTGGATACCTCGAATTGTCAGGTTGGCATCCGGAAGTCCATCCCGGGCGGGGCGAATGTCTTTAGCCCGAAGGTAATGAATGTGCCCATCCGGAAACAAAAAGTTGCGGCGCCCCTGCCATCCCCACCATCCTTTGTCTTCATCTTTGACAGGCCAATGATTGCTGGACCATTCCCCGATAAGGATTTTGCCGGACGGATTGGCCACATTATCACATTGCTGCGGTATAGATGGCTGGGCGGTTGGTCCGTAAGTGTCGGCCGGGCTGCTCATCGCGTCAATCTGCTCGGGGCTGTGGTAGAAGGCCATCGAGTAAGCGTAACTCGTAGCCTCGTATTTATCTTTGTCGGCAGGGTCTTCGGGACAGAACAGAACCGAAGGATTGTCCTTGTTGATCTTTGTACTAAGATAAGGTTCGAGAAAAGACCGCCAGCCGCGTCCCATCCACAGCCAGTAACCTGCCGGCAGCGGGTCCTGTGCGCAAGGATATGTATCCTCGTTTACATTGAGGTACATGTTCACGGCCAAATTGATTTGCTTTAGGTTGTGGGCACATTTAAGGCGATACGCCATAGACCTGGCTTTTGCCAGCGATGGCAGAAGTATGGAAAGTAAAAGGGAAATGATAGCTATGACAACGAGCAGCTCCACAAGAGTAAAGCCAGGTCGAAGTGTCTTCACCTCTGAGCCGAACCAGGACCGGCCCGTATCGGATATTTCGGTTCTAAACATCAAGCAAAAAGTCTACTCGACTGTAACGCTTTTTGCAAGGTTTCGAGGCTTGTCAACATCGTGGCCGCGAAGCACAGCCGCGTGATAGGCCAGCAGTTGCAGCGGCACAACGGTCAATAACGGCTGTAAAAGCTCCGGCACATCCGGGATAGTAATTAAATGGTCGGCGTGTTTTTTGATATTTTCATCCCCTTCTGTTGCAACGGCGATGATTTTCCCTCCTCGTGCCCGCACTTCCTCGATATTGCCCATAATTTTGTCGTATTGCGGCCCGGTCGTAGCAATAAAAACGGCTGGCATATCGTCGGCAATTAAAGCAATCGGGCCGTGCTTCATCTCCGCAGCCGGCAGACCCTCAGCATGTATATAACTAATTTCTTTCAGTTTCAGAGCCCCCTCGAGGGCAACCGGGTAATTAAAGCCCCGGCCTAAAAAAAGCCAATTATCCTTGTCGATATTTGCTGAGGCAATCTCCTTAATATGGTCGGACTGCTGTAAAATTAGGCTTATCTTATCCGGTATTTGGGAAAGCTGCTCGATGTACCTGCCTGCTTCGTCACTGCTTATATGTCTTCTTCTGCCCAGTTCAATGGCCAGCATCGTCATCACCGCAACCTGAGCGGTAAATGCCTTTGTGCTGGCAACGCCGATTTCCGGGCCGACATGAAGATATATCCCCGCATCGGTTGCCCGGGCGATGGAAGAGCCGACAACGTTGACGATACCGAGCACCGTCGCGCCTCGTTCCTTCGCCTGCTCTACCGCCGCAAGGGTATCGGCGGTTTCGCCCGACTGGCTTATTGATATAACGACGGTGCCGTCCTCAATGATTGGATTGCGATATCGAAACTCGCTTGCGTATTCGGTATCCGTCGGGATACGTACCAGCTGCTCAAACAGGAATTCCCCTACGAGGCCGGCGTGGAATGCAGTGCCGCAGGCAGTGAGAATAAGATGTTTTGTACGTGTCAACTCGCGGAGATATTCGGCTATTCCGCCAAGTATAATTTTACCATTCTGCCTGTCTATTCTACCACCCATACAGGTGTTCAAAGCTGTCGGCTGCTCGGAAATCTCCTTAAGCATGTGATGCTGGAAGCCGCCCAGCTCGATTTGTTCCAATGAAAATTCAATTTGCGTCAGGTCCTTGGCGATAGCGACGTTGTCAATCGTTTTGGTATGAAATCCATCCGGATTGACGGTAACCATCTCGTTGTCGGAAAGATAAATTGCCTGAGTTGTATGCTCTACGATTGCAGCTGCATCAGAGGCGAGGATATACTCATTATCACCGACTCCCAAAATCAGGGGGCTCCCCCTTTTGGCACCAATAAGAGTATCAGGAAAATCTGAGCACACGATCGCCAGGCCGAAGGTCCCGTGCAGCTCGCCAAGGGCCTGCTGAACCGCCCATTCAAACTTGTTCTGGCCATCGGATAGATTTTTTCCCTTATCCTCGTCGTTCTTAGTATAGAAATAGCCGATCAGGTTTGATATCACTTCGGTGTCGGTTTCGCTTGCGAACTCAGCCCCGCCGTTTGTCAGCCAGGTCTTCAGTGTGCTGTAGTTTTCGATAATGCCGTTGTGAACAACGGCGATTTTACCCGTATAGTCAAGGTGCGGATGTGCGTTGACGTCGCTCGGCTCCCCGTGCGTAGCCCAGCGTGTATGACCGATACCGAACGTCTCAGCGGCGGCAGGTTCATCCAAAATCTCTTCCAGGGCGCTTATCCTGCCGCTTCTCTTTTTGACCCTTATCGCACCGACGCCCAGCAGCGCCACGCCTGCTGAGTCGTATCCCCGATACTCCAGACGCTTAAGTCCCTCTATGAGAATCGGTTGCGCAACCTTTTTACCCAGATAAGCTACTATGCCACACATTTACATCTTCCTTGGGGCCCCCAAACGCATTCTTTCGCGTTTGGGAAAACCCCTTAATCCTGACAGGCTCAACAAAGTAAATCGGCAAAAAATACAGCCACCAATAATATATAATGGCAGCGGAAGAATAAGTTTTGACAAATTTCGATTAAAGCACACTTATTATAGGCGGATTTAGCTTATTGAACAAATCAATTCTACTTAATCAATCTATTAGATATTATCACTTGACGAATCATCTCGAAAAGTGAATATTATTGGGCTTTCAGTACGATAGTATCTGGTCAACGATAAAACAAAGCATAAGGCCTGAATTAGCGAATATGTTAGTTGTTATCGATTACAATGTCGGAAATGTCAAAAGCGTATGCAATGCATTCAGCCATATTGGCTGCAATGTGAAGCTTAGCTGTGAACCGAAGGATATTGAAGCCGCTGCCGGGATTGTATTGCCCGGGGTAGCAGCATTCGGTTATGCTGTCAACGCTTTAGGAGCTACTGCTGAGCTAATAAAAAAGGTTGCTTTAAGCGGCAAACCGCTTCTGGGTATTTGCGTCGGCTTCCAAATGCTTTTTGACAAGAGCAGCGAATATGGCCGGCATAACGGCCTTGGATTAGTTACAGGCGGCGTCATTCCCATTCCTTCTTCGCAGATAGTCCCGCACATGGGCTGGAATCTGGTCAAGCTATCTGCAGAAATGGATTTATTTGATGGGCTGGAAAAAGAAAAACATTTTTATTTCGCGCACTCTTTCTATGCCGACGTAACCGACAACGAAGCCAAAGTCGCATTTACCGACTACGGTTTCGATTTGCCCGCATCAGTACAAAAGGCAAATATATACGGCACACAGTTTCATCCTGAGAAAAGCAGCAAGGCGGGCCTTAAAGTCTTAAAGAATTTCGCGCAAATTTGCGAGGGAACAAAACAGTAATGTTGGCTAAAAGAATCATTCCCTGTCTCGATGTTAAAGATAATCGCGTGGTCAAGGGTGTTCACTTCTTAAATCTTCGTGACGCAGGAGACCCCGTCGAACTCGGCGCAAGATACAGTGAAGATGGCGCCGATGAGTTGGTTTTCCTTGACATAACTGCTACTATTCGCTCCCGCAAAACAATCGTCGAACTCGTCGAAAAGGTCGCCGAAAATGTCTTCATCCCTTTTACTGTCGGCGGCGGCATACAGACGGTGGAGCGAATGGATGAGCTTCTAAGGAGTGGAGCAGAAAAGGTTTCGGTGAATACCGCCGCAGTCCAAAATCCGAATTTGATTACAGAAGCCTCCCGGCGTTTTGGAAACCAATGTGTTGTTCTGGCAATTGATGCCCGCCGGTCAAAGGATAAGCCGGACAAATGGCAGGTTTGCGTAAAAGCAGGCTCAGAACCAACCGATATTGATGCAGTCGAATGGGCCGCAGAGGGCGAAAGGCTGGGCGCGGGTGAAATCCTGCTAACCAGCATGGATGCCGACGGCACGAAGGCAGGCTACGATATAGAGCTTACTAAAGCGGTATCCGATGCAGTTAATATCCCGGTTATAGCATCCGGCGGGGCCGGCAAACTTGAACACCTCTATGAAGCTATCATCGATGGCGGAGCTGATGCCGTTCTTATGGCCTCAATCACGCACTTCGAAAATTATACTATCAATCAAATGAAAGAATACCTCGCCGGCCGCGGCATACCTGTAAATCTATAACGCTTAAAATTCCCGCGATTCGGAAGCTTACTTGAGCCATTCGTACAACTCGTAATGGTCTCTGCTCATGCCAAGTTTTTCATATATTGTTTTTGCCGATTTGTTTTGCTTGTCCACATACAAACGAAGGCCCACAAGCTCCGATGATTGCTCTACCTGCTTTTTCAGGTTCAGATACAGTTCCTTAAATACTCCCCGCCCTCGTGCCTCCGGAACGACATATAGCGAATGTATCCACAGCACGGTCCCATTGCGCCAATCACTCCACTCAGGAATTGCCAAAAGCACTCCGAGAACCTTGTCCTTTTCCTCCACTACCCAGTAAGTACCACGCGCAGGCTCCTGAAATACACCGCTGACTCCCTTGATTACTACATCTCTATTCAGGGCCATTCCCTCCGTCTCCTGCGCCATCTTCAGTTGCAACTCAACAATACGTTCGGAGTCACTTGATTTTGCTTTTCGTATCTTAATCATGCCACCGAGCTTGCCATTGGCCAACGATAATACGTCCGCCATGCAGCTTTGACCGCGGGATTTAGAAAATATCTAAATACGTGTCGATTTCCCAGGCGGTCACCTGCTTTTTGAACTCGTCCCATTCTTTTGTCTTTACGTCAATGTATCTTTCAAACAAGTGCTCTCCGAGAACTTCCCGGATAAGCTCGTCTTTTTTCAACTCGTTGAGGGCTTCCTGTAATGACGTAGGCAAAACACCTATATTTTTCTTGACCAGACTTTCATCATCGAGTGTATATATATTTTCCTCGACCGGCTCAGGGGGCGTGAGGTTATTTTTAATACCATCCAGGCCCGCTTTCAACATAACTGCAAAGGCCAGATATGGATTGCATGCAGGATCCGGGCATCGCAGCTCGATTCTCGCAGCCTCCTGCTTGGCTTTGAACCATTTCGGCACCCTCAATAGAGCCGAACGGTTCATCGCGGCCCAGGTGACGTACACAGGCGCCTCAAAGCCGGAAACTAATCTCTTGTACGAATTCACCGTCGGGCAAAGAACCGCGCACATCGCGTTGATATGTTTTATCTGACCGGCAATGAAACTAAAGGCGGCCTTTGACAGATTGTATTCGTGGTCTTTATCATAAAAGGAATTTTTTTTGGTTTTAATATCAAAAAGACTCTGGTGAATGTGCATTCCCGAGCCGGCGGCATCCATTATCGGTTTCGGCATAAAAGTGGCGTGCAGATTGTGCACTTGAGCAATCTTCTTCGCACAGTATTTTAGCGTAACCACCTTGTCGGCTATATCCAGACAGGAGCCATAGTGGAAATCTACTTCATATTGACCGAAGCCGACCTCATGATGGGAGGTTTCAACATTGATGCCGAAATTCTCAAGCGCCGCTATTATCTCCTTAATGGCCTTGTATCCCTCGTGAGACGAAAGGTCGAAATAGCTGCCAAAATCTATGGGCGAGGTCCTGTTTTCACCATCGACTCTAAACAGATAGAATTCCGGCTCCGGGCCGACGTTATATACGAATCCTTCTTTTTCCGCCTCGGAAGCCGTCTGTTTAAGAACGAATCTCGGATCTCCCTGAAAAGGTTTGCCGTCCGAGCGATAGATATCACATATCAACCTTGCAGTCTTGCCGTTTTCGGTCAGCCAGGGAACAACCGCGTAAGTTGCCAAGTCCGGCTTCAAAAACAGGTCGCTCTCCTGTATCCGGGCAAAACCCTCAACCGAAGAGCCGTCAAACCAGACCCCGTTGCGCGAGGCATCCTCAAGCTGCTCAACGGGTATGATTAGCTCCTTTATGACGCCGAGTAAATCGGTAAATTGCAGGGTAATAAATTTTATATCGTCTTTCTTGACCTGCTCTAAAACCTTCTTAACTTCCATTTAGATTCCCTTCTTTTAATCGACAAACGACACTTTACGGCCGCAATCTCTTGAAGTTTACAGCGTAAAAAACTCGTAATGTGATATGGCTTATTCTGGCCTTCGCAGAGAAAAGTGCAAGATAAATTTCAAAAAAAAGGACTCAGGCTCCCTTAACTATCGCTGGACTATAAAAGTCACATCCACCGGAGCGTCAGAGCTGGTCCTCTCTCTCGATTTTTCTTTGCCGCCGTCATCATTTCCATCCTCACCTATGCTGTAGACGACAAAACCGGTCTCAAGTTTCTTATACCGCAGGTCTTTACCATCGAACGGATCTTTGACAACCGCATCCAGATAGGTTGGGGTAAGCTCTGCAAGTGTATCAGGTAGTTTACCTGTGGCGAGGCGATAACGCTCGACTGTCAGGCCAACATGAGCGGCGCGGACTTGAGAAATACTTCGCAAATCCAGGGTTGTCACACGTGAGAGTGCGGGCATTAATATATGCACAAGCATGTGGATTCTGGATGTTTTGTCAAACCTGGCGTCGACGGCATCGGCGGCCTCCTTACGCTGCTGTGGGGGAAGTTGAATAGCTTTGATGTAATCACCCATAAGGTCAAGGTAAATGGCTGCATCCATATCAGCCAAACCTGCAAACCTGTAGAGCCAAATCGCAAGTACGCCGAGCGGATGCGGACGGTTACTTGCCATATCAAGCAGAGGGGGGATTTGAGACGCGGGCATTTTCATAACACCGACAACGGAACACCGTTCACCTGTAAACGCGCGGATCATAGCGGAAGGGTCCTCGGCATTAACAAGTGTCTGACTGAGGTCGGCCAATTGCTCATCAGTAAATTCGGTCCTGTTAACAATATGTTCAAGAATCGATACAGCAAGAGCCTGACATGCGATGCGAACAAGCTGTGAGATGAGTATCGGCTCTTTGGAAAGTGAGCGGGCCAGGCCGAAGGTCGATTTTATTGAACGGGCAGCCGACCCCGGCTTGCCATTTTCAGCATGAAGGACGGCCTCAAGTGCAAGTAATCTGGCACCATGGCGTATATCGCTTAGGTCGGGCATAAGGGTTTCAAAGCCTTTGCTAAGATCCACAGGATAGCGGCTGTGCTCTATTGCCGCGCCCTTATGTAACAATCCGAGGGCCTCCTTGTTGTCGGCAAGATACTCAGTGATAAGGGCTTGGGATTCCATAGCTAACGGTTCTGTTCTCAAGGGCAATAGCTGCGACTCACCTATTATCGGCAACAGATGCCGCTTTTCATCCTTTTGCCATTTTTCGTAGAGAGAAAAGGATTCTCTGAAGGTATCGGCGGCGTTCTCGGCTGACTCTGGTATTGTATACCACGCGTCCAGCTCGGCACAGGTGGCAGGATACCCTTCCGCCCTTATGGCGTCGAGCCTCTCATGAAGTTTTGCTTTCAACATGAGCCTGAAAGCCAAAAAGCCGGCAATAATAAAAACGAGCAATAATACCAGTATTTTAAGAACTTTCCGTTCCTGACGCGGTTTTTCGACACTTTCCTGCTCGGCCATTTCAAAACCTCCCTTTCAGCATTCAGTTAATATAGATTCGCAGTATGATATGTTCTATTCTCGCCTTTACGGAAAAAACCGCAAGATAATTTTCAAAGATTCAGTTTCCACTATCGACCGGATTAGTCTTTAAGAAAGGCATTTCAATTGTGACCACCTTGCCGTCTTCGGTCAGGGCCAGGTCATCACCCTTTTGGTCTTCGATTCGCAGATACAAACCCCATCCTCCGGCTCCCTGCGAGACCTCCACAATGAGTGTGTTTTCTCCGGCGCGGATTTGGGCGCTATTGGATTCCGAATCAATCCTAACTGAGCGGAGTGCCAAAACTTGGGTAACCAGTTTACCGTTCAGCCATACCCGCAGCGCATCGTCGCTGCCGGTAAAGATTCGGACTTCACGGGCCTTGTCACTGGTAAAGGTCCGGAGTGCATAAGCGACAACATTCCGGTGTCGCTCTGGGGGATAATGTGTAAGAAAATCTACATAAGCAGTCTCGGATTTCGAAAGCCTGGCCGAGGCAGCCGAAGCTGCGATAACCCGGAGTCGTTTACTGTCGACCGGCACGAAGCATTTTGGATTATCCCATGGAACGGTGAGAGGAGAAAATCTCCAGGACCGAACAAATGACCGGGGCATAAGCTCCCTGAGCGTCACAACAGTGGAAAGCCCCTGTGTATCGATAACGCGAATGGCCGGGCGTTCACCAGCCAAATACTTTCTATATCTGGCCACAGGAACATCTACTCTTAGGGGAGCCGGCTGATTGTAGTCGATAGGTATATGTGCATAGGCGTGCTCCTTATCGGCAAGGATAATCCCACCGATGCCGTGAGCGGATGTGACCAGGATATTGCCGGAGTCCCTTTCCATCGTGATAGTGGTCTTGTTTCGTTCACAATAGTCCTTTTCATCGAGGGCAAACCATCGGTTGAACTTCAACCAGGCGGCACTTGGCCCGGCCCAAAAGGCAATCTCATTTTCCTTGAATTCATAACTTCCTTTGCGGCGGGCATGGGGTGGTTCTATCAACGTAAATACACGATTGAACCTGTCAAAGCCGCGCGTCATAATATCGTGACGATTCCGGCTATGGGGCATGCCGAAAGTATGGCCAAGCTCGTGCAATGCCGCCCCGATGGTTGTGGAGGCCGTCGCCCAAAACGTGTGCCTCCCGACTGAATCGCTGAAAAACTTCTTTGTATCAATGATGCGTGTATCCATGAAAGTCTTTTGAGCATCGGCCAGACTGCTCGGCCAGGTGAAAAGATTGCCACCGCCGAACAGAGCCAAAGTTCCACCCCCTAAAGCCGTGTGGGCGTATGCTTTGCCGGTGTTGGGATCGAAACGAGTAAAAGCCGGAATCACCAGGTCTTTCGCCTTAGGGTGCCCCAGCCTTCGGGAGATTAAACGGCCTGAATAAGACCAGAGCTTCAAACCGTCCATTCTGTGATAACGGTCAGCCCCGTCGTCGGTACGCAGCTTGTGGACCTTAACTCTACCGTCGGCATCGAATTCGAGATTAAACGTCACCCGGCCGAAACCCATATCGTTCATCCGCTCAGCATTAAACGTCTGCATGAGCTTCATTGCCGTGTCGAGTTTACCGCGGTAGTCCTGAAGGTCGTTTTCAATGGGAGTTTGATATTCCGTATTTCCCGTCTTATCGGTTAAATAGAAGACACGCACAACGTATGGATTGGTTTGCGGCTTATAATTCAGCGTCAGGCCAAGTTCGTCCCTGCCTGCGCGGATAATCAACTTATTGCTGCCGCCGACAAGCTCGGTAAGGACCTTGAAGTTCCCTTCATGAGCCAGACCCTCCATTTCACGAGTGCTGCGGTTCGACGAGGTGTTTATAACCTTGACAGACGTTGCGTTGGCATCAGCCAATGCCCCCCGGATCAAAGGCACGGGATAGCGAATGGTTGTATCATTCGTGTAGTTGGTAACCGAAATCGCCGGTTGTTCGGCTGAGGCCAGACCGGTATTTTTCTGGCTCACCGCAGCCGTTGGACTTTCCGCACAACTAAAGCAAACAACAGCCAAAATAACTATAACAGTTAACAGCTTATTCATTGATGTCTCTATCACTATGAGCGTCACCTCATAGCTTGCATAGCTTACTAATGGTTTCTTGGCCAATTATCTTAGCGGTCGTTTCCTGCGTGGGGATTCTCGTACCAGAACAGTCCCAATCCCTTGCCGCTTTCCCGTTCTTCACAGGCCAGAACATCCGGGTCCCCGTCTTTATCGACGTCCAGCAATTCCATACGATCATATTTGATTCCCCTGGGACCGCTGATGTCATGTGCCTGCCAGTCTCCGTCGAACACTCCCTTTCTGCGAGCCAGCCACATCAGCCCCGACCTCGGAGACTTCGCGTTCTCGCAACTAAACACAATATCCTTTTTGCCGTCCCCGTTCATATCTCCGACCGCAACAGCCTTGGCCGTGCCCGTTTGTTCCGGAAAGGCGATTACGAACTCTTTCCAGAGCCGTCCCCTGATGTCAAGTCGCCGCAGTATTATAATCTCACTTGCTCTTCCGGCATTAGCCGCCGCCAGAACGTCCTGCAAACCATCCTCATCGATGTCGGCCACAGTCAAAAACATCACTTCCTTATCTCGGCAGCCTATGAAATGATTCGGCCAGTTCTTTTTCTGCGACTTACCCCCTCCGGGATTCTCCAGCCATCGGCACCCTCGCATCTTGCCTTTTCTATCCGAGACCAGGATATCCCTGTCACCGTCACCATCCATGTCCACGCTTCGAAGTGACATAATCCAGCCGGCCGGGCTGATAGTGTGCCACCTATATGCCTTCAGGTTGCGGGCATCTCTCGGCACCTCAAACCAGCCGATTTGAGCGTTCGGTGCCTTCGAGCCGGCGACCAGATCAACCCCAAACTTCTGATCCACCTGCATCGGAATACAAAACATCCATCTCGTCATACCTTTTGATATCGGGATAACCTCCGAGCGCCATTTTGACCCCTGAAGATACTCATCCATGTTTTTCGGCGCCCATTGCACAATTACGCTTTGATTATTCCCCTCACAACACGAAACAACATCAATGAATCCGTCCTCATCCAGATCAACAAACACGGCGTCTTCAACCGACCGCGTTTCTCCCGTTGTCACAAAGGGCCATTTCACTTTTGCCTTCCCAGGTCCGGGATTCACGTAAATCCTTGTAAGGCCGCTTTCCTCCCAGCCGGTCGTGATGTCCATGAATCCGTCACGATTCACGTCCGCCAGTTTTACACCATCAGCGCCCCGTGACGTGTCATCTATAATGTGACATCTCCACGGAGATCTCCCGGCAACAGTTTGGGATTCGGCCTGCATGAGCAGAAAACTAAAGGAAATACAAACCACAAACAGAAACCTGGCAGCGGCATAAGAAAAACAAACAGGCATGCTCGACCCCTTCATCTGATATTTTCCATTCAAGTTATCCAAGAGTTCAATGACCGTTAGAATCAACAAAGGTTTGTACTGTCAATATTCTACATTTCTGTTATTATATCATTTTAGTATTGAAAATGCAGGGAATTAACTGAGAGATGAAAACCTTATTTTACCCAATAATCTCTATGGCCTCAAGTGAGAAGGGGACCGTGATGACAAAAAACAACAACCTTCAAGTCTGGTTCTGCATTGTTTTACCGGCAATTACTGTCTTGTCGGTCTGGAGCGGACAAGCGCTTTCGACGGAACAAAATAATTCAGGCACATCCAAAACAAAAAAAGCCATCGCTTCGGCTACAATTGAAGAACCGTTGGCCATTACCATTCATATTCAGGGAGTGAAGTTTGAGTTCGTTAGAATACCGGCGGGCCGATTCAAAATGGGCTCGGAGGCCGGTGACAGTGATGAAAGACCGATACACCAGGTCAGGATTAATGAGAGTTTCTATATGGGTAAGACCGAGGTGACGGTTCGTCAATTCCGTGCATTCACAAAGGCAACAGGATACAGGACCGAGGCCGAGAAAGGTCGATGGGCGGCCAATTATGCCTGGGGATTCCCCATTGTTCCTGCCCGTGACCTCGATTGGCGCAAGCCGAAGTTTCCACAATCCGAAGATAATCCGGCGGTATGTATCAGTTGGAATGATGCCGTCGCTTTTTGCCGATGGCTTTCCAAAGAAACGGGCCTAAATCATCGATTGCCATCTGAAGCTGAGTGGGAGTACGCCTGTCGTGCCGGCAGGGATGGTGATTTTAAAGAGAATATCGATAAGATTGGGTGGTACCGTGATAACTCGGGGTACAAAACGCGCCCCGCAGCACAAAAAAAGCCTAACGCCTGGGGACTGTATGACATGCACGGCAATGCTTGGGAATGGTGCCAGGACGTATGGCACAGCAATTACAAAGGCGCTCCAACCGACGGCAGTCCATGGTTAACTGAGGATTATTTACCTGCCGTTGCAATTCGACGTGTGCTGCGCGGGGGTGCCTGGTGCAGGCTCGGTGTTGAGTCGACTTGTACCTATCGCTACCGTGGTACTCCGGATTTCAGAAGTAACGGAAGCGGTTTTCGCATCGTGCATTCCCCCGCAAAGACCTCCAATATCGATAAAGAACCAAAAAATAATAAGCATTCCTCCGAAAATCCAAAAGGCCGGGGCGTACCGCCGAAGACTAATCAGATCGGTACAGACTCAAAATTAACGGTTAATGTAGATGGAATAAACTTTGAATTCGTGAGAATACCGGCTGGGAAATTCATGATGGGCTCGGAGGCCGACAACGAAGAAAAACCGATTCATCAGGTGAGCATCGGCTATAATTTTTACATTGGCAAAACAGAGGCGACCGTACGCCAGTTCAGTGCCTTCATAGAAGATACGGACTACCAAACCGATGCCGAGAAGGAACGATGGGCATGGACCCGAACGGGACTGCGGGACTGGGACCCTGAGGCGCTTATCTGCTGGTGGAACCTTCCGTTTACACAATCCGAGGATCATCCCGCAACATGTATAAGCTGGTACGATGCAATGGAGTTCTGCAAATGGCTCTCCGCTGAAACGGGCATGCAAATCCGGCTGCCCAGTGAATCGGAATGGGAGTACGCCTGCCGTGCCGGCACTACATCAGATTTTGCCGGTGACATAAACCAAATGGCGTGGTACCGTTACAACTCAGGCCATAGAACTCACCCCGTAGCACAAAAAAAACCAAACGCATGGAATTTATATGACACTCACGGCAACGTATGGGAATGGTGCCTGGACATGTGGCACAAAAATTATGAAGGTGCCCCGGCCGATGGCAGTGCCTGGACCGAAGCGAAAACTTTTGAGCCGGTAATGCGTGGCGGTTCTTTTGTGAATCCCCCTTGGTGGCTGCGGTCTGCAAACCACATGAGGAATAACCCGGGAAACAGGTTCAGCTACAACCAGGGGATTCGATTGGTCCTGTCGTCGGAATAGACCCGCCTTTGACGTATACTCCTGGCATCAGACTTTATCGAATGTAAACTTGTGGGCGTCGGCATTTATCTTTATTGTGTCACCGTCGGTGAATTTGCCGGCAAGAAGCTCGGCGGCAAGGGAATTCTCCAGCCGCTGCTGAATCGTCCGCTTCAAGGGCCTTGCGCCAAAGACAGGATCGTAACCCTCATCCATTATCTGGTCACGTGCCTTATCCGTGAATTTAAGCTTTATCTTGCGTTCACCCAAACGCTCGGCAAGATAATCTAATTGAATATCCACAATCTTTCTCAAATCCTCTTTGGTGAGCATATGAAAGACGATTATCTCATCGACGCGGTTCAGAAACTCCGGCTTAAAAATCTGCTTCAGGGCGTCTTTAACGTGGGCCTCGATTTCCCAGTCGGCGCCGGATTCTTCGGTTAGCTGCTGAATCTGCTGGCTGGCGATATTGCTGGTCATAATGATAACGGTGTTCTTGAAATCCACGGTCCGGCCTTTGCCGTCGGTCAACCTGCCGTCATCGAAAACCTGCAGCAGCACATTGAATACATCGGGATGGGCCTTTTCAATCTCATCTAACAAAATCACCGAGTACGGCTTGCGGCGAACGGCTTCTGTCAGCCTGCCGCCTTCTTCATAGCCGACATAACCCGGCGGAGCGCCGATGAGTCGGGCCACGGAATGCTGCTCCATAAACTCGCTCATGTCAATACGAACCATGGCGGAAGGATCATTAAACAGAAAATCCGCAAGCGCTTTGGAAAGCTCGGTCTTGCCCACACCGGTCGGCCCGAGAAACAAAAATGTCCCTATCGGCCGATTAGGATCACCTAAGCCGGACCGGCTCCTGCGGACCGCGTTGCAAAGTGCTGCAACAGCTTCCTTCTGCCCGACTACTCTTTTAGCAATCGCCTCCTCCATCTTCATCAGCCGCTCCCGCTCACCGCTCAATAATCTCGCAACGGGTATCCCCGTCCATTTGGATACGACGCCGGCTATGTGCTCCTCGTTGACCTCGTTATGAATTATCTTGGCCCTGTCGGACTTGGCAAGTTGTTCCTCCTTTTCTTCAAGCTCCTTTTTCAAATCCGTCATCGTACCATATTTCAACCGGGCCGCGGTCTCCAGGTCCCCTTGGCGCTGGGCGTTTTCGAATTCCGTCTGAGCTTCCTCGATCTTTTGCTTAAGCTCTTTTATCTGGTCGATGTCACCCTTTTCATTTTCCCACTGTCCGGTGAGTTTCTTGTCCTGTTCCTGCAATTCCTCCAGTTGCTTTTCGGTCTTTTTTAATTGCTCTTTGCTGGCCTTATCGCTTTCTTTCTTCAGCGCCTCGCGTTCGATTTGAAGCTGGATAATCTTTCTGCGGATGCCATCCAGCTCGGCGGGAAGTGAGTCGTTCTCTATTCGCAGCTTTGAAGCGGACTCGTCAACCAAATCTATTGCCTTGTCCGGCAGCCACCGGTCGGATATATAGCGATTTGACAAAGTCGCAGCCGCAACAAGCGCAGAATCCGTAATCCGAACCCCGTGGTGGGTATCATAGCGGTTCTTCAGGCCCCGAAGGATTGCAATAGTCTCTTCAACGCTGGGCGGGTCAATAACAATCGGCTGAAAACGCCTCTCCAATGCCGCGTCTTTTTCAACATACTTTCTATATTCGTCAATCGTTGTAGCACCGATACATCGCAATTCGCCCCGCGCAAGTGACGGCTTTAGCAGGTTGCCTGCATCAACCGCGCCTTCGGCCTTGCCTGCCCCTACGACGGTATGCAATTCGTCGATGAAAAGTATTATTTGTCCCTCAGCGGCGATGACCTCTTTAAGCACGGCCTTGAGCCGGTCTTCAAATTCACCTCTGAACTTCGTGCCCGCTATCAACGCCCCCATATCCAGAGCGACGACCCTTTTATTCTTCAGGCCCGTGGGGACATCACCTGCAACTATCCGCTGGGCAAGCCCTTCGACGATTGCGGTCTTGCCCACGCCCGGCTCGCCGATTAGCACGGGATTGTTTTTCGTCCGCCGGTTAAGGACCTGCATACACCGCCGGATTTCCTCGTCCCTGCCGATGACCGGGTCGAGCTTTTTCTTTCGTGCCATCTCCAGAAGGTCTATCCCGTAGCGTTCCAGCGCCTTGTACTTGCCCTCGGGACTCTGGTCGGTTATTTTTTCACCGCCTCGAACTTCTTTCAGGGCGCTTTCAATCTGCTCTGGCGTAATCGAGTTAAGCCGAATAATCTCTTTGGCGTCACTTTGTACCGAGGCAAGTGAAATAAACAGGTGCTCCACGCTCAGGTATTCATCCCCCATGGCATCCGCCCGGTTTTGGGCGTCAAGAACTATCTGGTTAAAAGCCGGCTCAGGCATAAGCAGACTGCTGGTTTGTCCCTTTGGCAGCCGGCCAAGTTCGCTTTCGGTCATCTCTTTTATTCGCGAAATATTGGCGCCGATCTTTTTCAAAATCATAACCACAACGCCTTCCTCATCATCGCAAACGGCGCTGAGTAAATGCAGTGGTGACAGAACAGTATGCGATTTGGCCATCGCGGTCTGCTGGGCCGTCGCCAGTGCCTCCTGGGCCTTCAATGTGAACTTGTCGAATTTCATAACACTATCCTTCAAAACTAAAATATCGGACATACTCTAATACATTATTAAATAGCAAACAACGTGCCCGCCAAGCCCAAAATCCTAACTATAGTATTAAAAGGAAGTTA
>JABAHS010101648.1_pt2 | contig 20434 bp, 23 predicted proteins | sample 7062111 | NCBI WGS metagenome assembly JABAHS01 (sample SAMN14534600, study PRJNA622989) | marine sediment metagenome | biome: marine biome [ENVO:00000428]; feature: marine pelagic biome [ENVO:01000023]; material: deep marine sediment [ENVO:00002113]; isolation source: pool of 4 deep marine... | reverse complement strand
CTCGTGGTGCTGCGGCGCACGAAAGGAAGACCAACCAAAAGCTAGCTTTGGGGGACAAGATATGGACGCCAAAATCGTCTGGCTGTTCGTATTTGTCATCCTGTACTGGGCCTACTGCATCTTCTGGGGTATCCGGGGTGCAATCATGGCCCGCACAGCGAGTGACTATTTCATCGCCGGACGACGACTGTCCCTGTGGGTATTCGTCCTCGCAGCGACAGCGACGTCGTTTTCCGGCTGGACTTTCATGGGGCACCCGGGGTTGCTGTACCGGGACGGCTTCCAGTACGCCTACGCCTCCTTCTACGCCATCACCATCCCGTTCACCGGCGTCATGTTCCTGAAGCGCCAGTGGATGCTCGGCAAGCGCTTCGGCTTCGTGACGCCGGGCGAGATGCTGTCGCACTACTTCCGGGGCGACGCCATCCGGTTGCTGGTGGTCATCGTGGCCCTGGTGTTCTCGGTGCCCTATCTGGGCCTGCAGCTTCGCGCCTCGGGCTTTCTGTTCAACGTGCTGACGGACGGCCTGCTGGGCGTGAACGTGGGGATGTGGCTGCTCTCGGCGGTGGTGTTCATCTACGTGGCGTCGGGGGGCTTACGCGCCGTGGCCTACGTGGACACGCTGCAGTGCGTCCTGCTGGCGCTGGGCATCATCGGCATCGGCATCATCGCCATCTCCTACGTAGGGGGCATTGGTCAGCTCAGCGAGGGCATGGCGGCACTGGCGCTCTTTGACCAGAAGACGACCCCGGACGGCTACAGCCACTACGTCGCCATCCCCGGCGTCATCCAGTGGGTGTCGTCCGGTCCCAGCGCCGAAGGCGGTGCGTGGACGGGCATCATGATCCTCACCTACATGTTCGCCCTGATGGGCATCCAGTCCGCGCCGGCGTTCTCCATGTGGTCGTTCTCCAACACCGATCCGCGGCCGTTCGCGCCGCAGCAGGTGTGGGCCTCGTCCTTCGGGATCGGCCTCATCCTGTTCGTGTTCACCGCCTTCCAGGGCATGGGGGGACACCTGCTGGGCGCCGACACGGCGTTCACGGAAGCCCACCCCGAGCTGGTCAATCCGGTCCTGCAGGAGGGTCTGCAGGGCAAGGACCTGATGGAGTCCGCGGGCAAGCAGGGCATGCTCGTGCCGCAGCTCATTCGTCTGATGGCGGATGGAGCGCCGTGGCTCGTGGGCCTGCTGTCGGTGTGCGCGCTGGCGGCGATGCAGTCCACGGGGGCCGCCTACATGTCCACGGCGGGCGGCATGCTCACCCGCGACCTGCTCAAGCACTTCCTGATGCCCAACGCGTCCCACATCCAGCAGAAGCTCTTCGGCCGCCTCGGCGTTCTGCTCATCGTGCTGGCCGCTCTGGTGGTGGCCACCACCTCCAGCGACGCCCTGGTGCTCCTCGGCGGTCTCGCCGTGGCCTACGGCTTCCAGATGTGGCCCGCGCTGATCGCGGTGTGCTGGTGGCCGTGGCTGACCCGCCAGGGCGTCACCTGGGGTCTGCTGGTAGGCCTCGTCGCGGTGACCTGCACCGAGACCATCGGCCAGAACCTGGGCATCACCGCCTGGGGCCGCTGGCCGCTGACCATCCACTCGGCCGGCTGGGGCATCCTCTTCAACCTCGGTCTCGCCATCATCATCTCGGCCATGACCCAGAACGATGCCGATGCCCAGCACCGCATGAAGTTCCACAACTTCCTGCGTGAGCACGCCACGCTTCCGGAGGCCAAGAAGAGCCTGGTCCCGGTGGCGTGGATCATCACGCTGGTGTGGTTCTTCTTCGGCATCGGCCCGGGCGCCGTCATCGGCAACACGATCTTCGGCAACCCGAACGACATCAGCACCTGGACCTTCGGCATCCCGTCGATCTGGGCCTGGCAGATCCTGTGGTGGGCTCTGGGCGTGTTCATGATGTGGTTCCTCGCCTACAAGATGGAGCTCTCCACGGTGCCGGAGAGGGAGATCGAAGCCCTCTACGAGGACATTGGAGACGTCAGGGAAGACGTGAGAACCGGCGTCTGACCCACGCATGCAGTACCGGGGGGAGGCGCAAACCTCCCCCCTTTTTTTTGGTTCTTCGCGGATTTCCGGGAGACGGGTGGTTTCGCAGGCCGACGCTGGGCCCCGGGGCACGCACCTCTCGTCGCAAGCCCCGACACAGCCTGGCAATCTCGAAAGCACGCGGGGCCGCGCTCTGCCCGCTCGAGCGTGGGTTTTGGTTGGTCACGCGCCGCATCCCATGGCGCCCGGGCCGACTCCGGCCCCGCCCTGCGGGGCTTGCGACTGCGCGGCACATACCCCGGGGCCCAATTTGGAAGAACGCCCGGCAGCGCGGCACATGCCCGGAAGCCTGACCGGCTCGGGTTAGAATAGGCGTGATGGGCAGGTCGGGCCGGATACGAGATGCTCAGCTTCTATCTCTGGGTGCTGTTGCTGGCCGCGCTGCTGTACTACCCGGTGAACAAGCTCATCTGGGTTCTCAGCGTGCGCCGCCTTCAGCGCAAGCTCCAGCGCGAGCTTACCGAGGAGGAGGTCAGGGGTCAGCTCAACCGCGCGCGGTTCATCACCGTCTTCGTCGTGTTGCTGTTCTCCTGGCTCTACAATTTCAATGCCATCGGCCCGCCCGGCGGCGGCTGACCTGAAGGGCCGGTCTGCAACGAAAACGTATCGCGCCGCGTCTCGGAAACGCTTCCGCGGTCGCGACCCGGGGTGAGGAGACAGTCGGAGCGCACGCATGTCGGATGAAGGCCTTTATCCCTTCCTCAAGTGGACCGCCATCGTTTTGGTCGCCGCCTTCGTGGGATGGAGCTTCTACGACACCTTCGTCGCGCAGCGCGCACCCGGGGATACCGCATACTTCGAGGGCAATACCCTGTTCAAGGACGGGCACTACGAGCGCGCCCTGGCCAAGTACGAAGAGGCGTTGGCGCAGGCTCCGGACCACTTCGCCGCACGACGCGGGAAAGCGCGGACCCTGCTCCAGCTCGAGCGCCACGAGGAGGCGCTGGCGGTCTACGATGAAGTCATCGAGGAGGAACCCGACTTCGCCGCGGCCTACGCCAATCGCGGGATCCTCTACGACCGCATGGGGCGCTATCGCCAGGCCATCGCGGACTACGAGCGAGCTCTGCGGCTCGAACCCGAGCTCGCCGAGGGCCCGAACTGGCTCGTGCGCTTCCTGCGCCTGCAACCGGAGAAGCCACCCACCATCGACGAGCGGGCACGCTACCTGCGTGCCGAGCTCCAGAAGCCCGAGGACGAGCGCTTGTTGCGGGTGCCGGAAGTGGATGCCGAGCAACGCCCGTACGAGCAGTGAACGACGCCCGCGCCCGCCGGGGGATCCCGGGCGCCTTCATTGCCACACGCCCAATACGTCCGCCAGCAAGACGCGTAAAAAGAATATCAGGGCGATGCAGCCGAAGAGCAGGCGCACGAAATCCCGTTCGCCTTCCTCGTCCCGATACGTGAGCCCGTGATAGGCGATGAAGCCGGTCACCGCCAGGAACAGGATATCGATCGTTTGCACGATGAATCTCGGCCGGCGTAGGGTCGACATCTGAACGACAGGCGCGGAGTTATAACATACTGCCGCTCCGTCACAACCGCCCGGCCGGGGAAACGATTTGTCGGATACCGCATTCACTGATCTGCGTACCCATCTCGGGATCGAACCCCCGGACGCCGGCCTGGGCGAGGACACGACCGTCTGCGGTGTCCCCGAGGGTCACGCGCTGGTGGTGTCCATCGACACCCTGGTCGGGGGCGTGCACTTCTTCGAGGACGCCCCAGCCGCGGATGTCGGCCACAAGGCCCTGGCCGTCAACCTGAGCGATCTGGCGGCCATGGGAGCGGAGCCGCGTGAAGCCATGCTCAGCCTCACCGCGCCGGCGCTGGATCCGGCCTGGCTGCGGGCCTTCGGCGAAGGGTTGGGGGCGCTCCTGCGACATTATCGTCTGCGGCTACAGGTCGCGTCCTTCCGCCCCGGCCCCCTCACCGTCACCGTCGAGGTCTCGGGGCATAGCCCGGGGGACGCGGTGCTCACGCGCTCGGGCGCTCGCCCCGGGGATGTGATCAGTGTCACCGGGACGCTCGGCGACGCCGGGCTCGCGCTCGAGGCGCGGGCAGGCTCGCTGACCCTGGCGCCCGCGGACGAAGCCTTCGTGCAACGCCGCCTGGCCCGCCCTGATCCCAGGGTCGCCGCCGGCTGCGCCCTGCGGGGGGTAGCCTCCGCTGCCATCGATGTCTCCGACGGCCTCGCCGCCGACCTCACCCACCTCATCGAGGCAAGCGGGGTGGGCGCCACTCTGCGCGAGACCGAGCTGCCGCTGTCGCAGGCGGTCGCCAGTGTTGGGGAGCGCGGGCGCGAGCTCGCACTCTCCGCCGGCGACGACTACGAGCTGTGCTTCACGGTGCCACGGAGCCGCGTACCGCTCCTGTTGGAGCGACAGGGGGCCTTCGACTCCCCGATACGCATCGTCGGAGCGATCGAGGCCGAACCGGGACTGCGCTGCGTGCGCGAGGACGGCTCGGTGTTCAGGCCCAAACCCGGATACCGACATTTCTGACTTGCGAAAAAGCAGGGTGAAAAGAGAAGACGGCCGCGAACGCGAAGAGGCGCCGGCCGTGCGCCCGGGCCGGGGCATCTCGGCGGGGGCCCGCATCTGGCGCAATCCCGTTCACCTGCTTGCCTGCGGGCTGGGGCTTGGACTCGCGCCCTTCGCCGCGGGCACCTTCGGGACCCTGCTCGGCATTCCCCTGTTTCTCGCCCTGAGGGATCTGCCGCTGTCCTGGTATCTGGCGGTGGTGCTGGCGCTCTTCGCCCTGGGGGTCTGGGTCTGCGAGATCACCGCACGCGACCTGCGCGTGCACGATCACCCCGCCATCGTATGGGACGAAGTGGTGGGGTTTTTGCTCACGATGACTGCCGCGCCCTTCGGCTGGGGCTGGATCCTGCTGGGCTTCGTGGTGTTTCGCATCTTCGACATCGCCAAGCCGTGGCCCATTCGGGCCATCGACCGCGGCGTCGGCGGCGGCTTCGGGATAATGCTCGACGACCTCATGGGCGGCTTCTACGGACTGCTTACCCTGCAGCTCATCCACGCCCTGCTCAAGACGCCATAGCCCCTTACCGCTATATTGTCTTGCGGGCATTTGCCCGGGTTCAGCCGACGCCGGTCCTCGCGGATGGGAATCAGACGCCTCGTCGCGATTACACCGCTATGCCTTTGCTTCGTCGCCCCCTACGCCGGCGCCGATATCTACAAGTTCGTGGACGCGCAGGGGCGCGTGCATTTCGCGGACCGCAAGCTCGGGCCAGGTTACCGGCTGCTATCCAGCTCGCGCGGGGCGAGGGGCATCGCGGATATCGGAAGCTTCACGGAGAACCGGCGCCACTTCGAGCCCCTCGTGCGCAGGGTCGCCCACCGCTACAGACTCGAGTCCGCCCTCATCCACGCCGTCATCACCGCAGAGTCGTCCTACGACCCGGAAGCCATATCCAAGAGAGGTGCCGTGGGCCTCATGCAGCTCATGCCCGAGACGGCGCGCCGCTACGGCGTCCGCAACAGGCGCAACCCGGTGGAGAACATCTACGGGGGCGCACGCTATCTGCGGGACCTGCTGTTCCGCTTCAAGAACCTGACGCTCGCCCTCGCGGCTTACAATGCCGGCGAGAACGCGGTGGCGAAATACGGCAATCGTATTCCGCCGTATCGGGAGACGCGGAACTATGTCCGCAAGGTTCTGGAGTACTACCGCCAGTACCGACGCTCGTCCTGATCCGCGGGGCCACGTCCGCACGCATCACCCTTCGCTCCTGCCTTCTTGCCGCGCCGTGCCGCGCCCGCGCGGGACACCGTCATGCCCCTGTCCGAATTCGAGCTGATCGAGCGCTACTTCGCACGCGGCCCCGTCGCACGAGGCGACGTGCGTCTGGGCGTCGGCGATGACGCCGCCGTGCTCGCGATCTCCGCCGGACACGAGGCGGTGGCAGGACTCGCCACTGTGGTCCTCGCAGGTCAACCCCCGGCCCGGCGGGACCCCCGGCGCGTCGGCCACCACGTTCTGGCCCTTGCTCTGAGCCGGCTGGCGGCGACCGGGGCCGAGCCCGCATGGGCGACGCTTTCCATCACCCTGCCGGCGGCGGACGAAGCCTGGCTGGCGGGGTTTCGAGACGGTTTCAGCGCCCTCGCCGAGAGGTTCGGAGTGCAGCTCGTGGGCGGCGACACCACCCGCGGGGCCGGCGTGGTGACGGTCGTGGCGCACGGACTCGTCCCCCGTGCCCGGGCCCTGCGCTGTGACGGCGCCCGCGCGGGCGAATCCATCTACGTCACAGGCTCCCTCGGGGGATGTGCGCTGGCAGAGCGCCCGGGCCAGACCCTGCGAGACTCGATGCCTCGAGTCGGCGCCGGCGTCGCGCTGCGCGATCTGGCCAGCGCCGCCGCCGATATCCCCTGCGGGCTCGCGCGGGGCCTGACCACGATTCTGCGGGCGAGCGGGCTGGGCGCGACGTTGCAGGCGGCGAGCGTGCCCCTCGAGCCCGCGCTGGGCGGCGACCCGCGATCCCTGGGCGGCTGGCCGGGAGTCCTCACGAGCGGCGGGGATCTCGAACTGTGCTTCACGGTCACGCCCGCGCGGGCCGCCCAGGCCGAAGCGGCTTGCGCGGTGGCGGGCGCGCGCGCCACGCGCGTCGGATACGTCGAATCCGCGTCCGGCCTGCGCTGCGTCGGCGCGCAGGGGGAACGGATTCCGCTGGAGGACATGCGCTAAACTCACACCCATGTCGGCGTGGGGATGCCACTGAACGAGGTGTACGGACCTTCCAGCGAAGCGATGTTGCTGCAGCGGGCGGGCGACATCGCCGGCGGCACACTGGGGGAGCTCGCGACCCGCTACGGGTGGCCGGTGCCCCAAACGCTCCGGCACGCCAAAGGGTGGACCGGCGAGCTCATCGAGCGCGCGCTGGGGGCCACCGCGGGCCCGCGCGCCGGACCCGACTTCGCGCATCTCGGCGTCGAGCTCAAGACGATACCCGTCGCGCGCGACGGCCGGCCCCGGGAGTCCACTTACGTGTGCACCGTGACCCTGAGCGGCCATGAAGGGTCCACCTGGGAGAACTCCCCGGTGCGCCGCAAGCTCCAGCGCGTGCTGTGGATGCCGGTGGAGGCCGAGCCGGAGATCACCATCGCACGGCGACGCATCGGTTCGCCGCTGTTATGGACCCCCGATCCCGACGAGGAGTCGATGCTCCGCGCCGACTGGGAGGAGCTCATGGAGATGGTGTGTCTGGGCCAGCTCCACCTGGTCACCGCCCGTCACGGAGTCTGCTCTGCAGATCCGGCCCAAAGCCGCCAACTCGCAGGCCCGGCGGTGGGGCACGGGTGAGAGCGGGGACCGCGAGCTCACACTGCCGCGAGGCTTCTACCTGCGCCCCGCGTTCACGCAGGCCATACTCTCCCGCCATTACGCGATGCCCCGCTGAAGACGCGTGCGGAAAATGTGCTGAAGCCCCATGCTCGGCCGATATTCCGGGAACAAGCTCTTTGCCCGTGCAGGTGAGCTCCTTCCGCCTGTCGCCCTTCGCATCGCCAGGCGCGCGCCCTCGGACAACAGCGTTCCACCTTATTGCTCACGTATCCAGCAACGAGCGTGCATTGTGCACAGAAGCATCACCCGAACGGCGTTCACGAGCATCGGGGCAGCGAGCCGCGTGTCGCGGGTTGAGCGGCAGGTCGCATGCACCTATAGTGAGCCCGCCGCTCGGAGCTGAAAGGTAAGGATTGGATCACCAAACGCTCGGGAGGAGCCGCGTGAGGATCGGCGTTCGCATTCTGCTTTGCTGGCTCCTGGTGCCTTGTGCGCTGGCCCAAGACGTCCAGTACGTGTCCGACGTGCTCACGGTCACCGTCCGCACGGGCCAGGGCAACCAGTATCAGATCCTTCGCACCATCTCCACCGGCACACAGGTCGAGGTCATGGAAGAAAGCGAGACTGGCTACAGCCGGGTGCGCTTGCGTGATGGAACCCAAGGCTGGGTGCTCAGTCGCTATCTGACCGACGAGCCGGTGGCGAGGGAGAAGCTGACGGCGGTCCAGGAACGCGTGGCGTCGCTCTCCACCCAGAACGCGCGCCTGCGCGATCAACTTCAGGCAGTGCGCGAGGAACGCGCGAATTTGGAGCAGCAGGTCCAGCGCGCGGAAGAACAACGCAGCCAACTGGCGCAAGAGAATTCCGAGCTGAGAGACCTTGCAGCGCGCCCCCAAGAGATCCAGGAGCAGAACCAAGCGCTGCAGCGCCGGGTCGCGGAGTTGCGCGAGCGCATGGGGTTGCTGGAGGATCAGAACCGCCAGCTTCGAGACGACAGAAGGCGGGATTGGTTTCTCGCGGGCGCCGGGGTTCTGCTGGGCGGCATCATTCTCGGCGTGATCTTCGGCCGTATGCAGCTTCGTCGCCGCGATACTCTCTTCCGATCCTGAACACAGGAGGGGCGACGCGATGGTTCGAAATGCGGGCTGGTTCACCGCACCATCGCGATCAGGAGCATCACGAATAACGCCACCAGCCCCACGGGGACCAGCACGCCCAACCATTCCTGCGCGCTGGCGCGCCGGGTGTTTTTGACCGCCTGCCGCACGCCCGGCCCGAACCACAGCAACAGCAGCAGGACGAGCACGCCGAGCAGTACCGCTTCCCAGGTCTCTATCGCCATGGCTCACCCCGTGTCATACGTACTCCGGCGCAGCTATCGCACCACGAATATTGAACCACGAAGAGCACGAAGAGCGCGAAGGTCAAGGAATCGCGATTGAGAACGGGCAGCACGCGTGCGACCGTCGGCGGTGGGCTCCGGTACCTGCCCTTCGTAAGGCGCCACGTCCGCCGGTGCGGTCTCCGAGAACGAGGTGGCGAGCGGTGGTGACCGGAGTTTGAGCAGGGACTCGAGCTCGGAGGCCAATTCACGGTAACTCTGCCTACTCGACATCTTTCATCGTCTTTTTCCGGGAACTGTTTCCGCCGGCACGGGCTTCAAACGGATCTCGAACAGCCGGGGCCAGAGCTTTCCGGTGACGAAGAGGCGTCGCGTTCGCTCGTCGTACGCGATGCCGTTCAAAACACCGCCATGCGATGCCTCGTCCTGGGACAGCGTCTCGAGGGCTATCCAGGCGACGACGCGGCCGCTGGCCGCGTCGATGCGCGCGATGCGCCCCTGGCCCAGCACGTTCGCGTAGACCTCACCGCCGACATACTCCAGCTCGTTGAGGTTGGACACCGGTCGGCCGCCGTCGGTCACGGGCAGGCGGCCGATTTCCGCGTACGAGAGAGGATCCAGATAGTACAGCGTTGCGCTGCCGTCACTCATGATGAGCCGCTCGCCGTCGTAGGTGAGCCCCCATCCCTCTCTCGGATAGGAGAAGCTCCGGATCAATTCGAAACTCTCGCGCTCGTAGACGAAGCCGGTGCGCGAGCGCCAGGTGAGCATCACGACGCGGTCGTCGTAGACCGCGATCCCCTCTCCGAACAGATTGTCGGGCAGCTTCACCAGCTTCAGAACGCCGCCGCTCTCCAGCTCTACCTCGCGTAGCGTGGATAGGCCCCAGCGCCCCGTGCTCTCGTACAAAACGCCGCCCGCGAACACCAGCCCCTGCGTGAAGGCGTCGCTGTCGTGAGGATAGACGTTGAGTACTTCGTAGCCCTGGAGCGGCGCGCGCGCCGCATGCGCCACGTCATCCGTGGAGGCGCTCACCCGCGAACGCGCGTCACACCCCGTCAGCCCTGCGGCCGCGCCCGCCGCCAACCAGGCGAGAGCCGCCGCCCACCGACGAGCGGTGCGCGAGCTCACGCGGCCCCCGCGAGCTCGGACAACCGGCCACCGCCCTGGTCGTACCAATCCTCGATCAGACGATACGCAATGGAGATGCGCGAGGGGATTCGCAACGCGCCGCTGGAGACGTCCGCCGCGAGCCGGTCGCGAGAGAACCAGCGTGCGTCCTGCAGCTCGCCGTCCGTCAGCCGCACGCATTCGTCCGTGGCCCTGGCGGTGAAGCCGAGCATGAGGGAGCTCGGAAACGGCCAGGGCTGGGAGGAGTGGTAGCGTACCTCGTGCAGGCCCAGCCCGGTCTCCTCGTAAACCTCGCGCAGCACCGCCTCCTCCACGGCCTCCCCCGGCTCGACGAATCCTGCCACCGTCGAGTACAAGCGCGCCGGCCAATGCGAGGGGCGGGCCAGCAGGCAACGGCCGCCGCGGGCGATGAGGACGATGACCGCCGGATCCGTCCTCGGAAACTGCTTTCGGGCGCACCGTTCGTCGCTGCATACCCGCAGGGACCCGGCTTCGACGCTGTAGGTGAGGCTCCCGCAGTCGCCGCAGTACCGGTGGTGTCGGTGCCAGTAGGTCATCGCACGGGCGTAGGCGAGCAGACCACCTTCCCGGGGATCCAGCAGCGGAGCCACCGAGCGCAGATCCTGAAACGAACCGTGAGCGGAGAGTCGCAGCGCCGGCGCCTCGTCCTCGCCGGGCAGATCGATGGCAAAGTAAGTCGCGTCGGTGTCCTCACCGAGGAGGATCAAAGTGTCGAGCGCAGCGAGGTACACGTCGAGATCACGCGGCGCGAGCACCGCGGCCCGCAGGGTGTCCTCGCCCGCCACCAGGTTGCGCGAGCGCCACACCGGCACGATGCGCACCGCCCCGCCCGCTACCCGCTGCGCCACCCACTCCGGGTCGCGTCGCCTGTGGGTGATCCGGTCGACGCCGTAACAAACGAACCAGTTACGGGTGGAACGCGCGTGGTGGTCCGGCTCCTGCGCGTCACCCATCGGGCACCTCCATCGTGCCCTCGCTCACCAGGATCGACGCTCCGCCGACGCGCACGGCCTCGGCGGCGCCCTCTCTCAGATCGACCTCCAGCTCCAGCAGGCTCGGGCGGCCCATCTCCAGCCCCTGCTCCACGCGCCATCCCACGGTGCCCTCGCGGCGCCCCTCACGCGGCGCCAGATAGCCGGCCAGCGCCGTGACCGCCGCCCCTGTCGCAGGATCCTCCTCGATGCCCATGGCCGGCGCGAACATCCGTGCGCGCACCTCCGCCCGCGGATCCCCGGGTTCACGGCATATGACATACACGTGCGGCGCCCAGAAGTCGGCGAGCAGCGTCTCCCACCGGTCCCGCCGCAGGCGCGCACGCGCCAGTGCCGGCCGACCCGTCACGGGTATGAACAGAAACGGCACGCCGCCGGAGATGGCCAGGGGGTGGTCGCTCTGCGTCTCCAGAACCTCCGATGGTCGGAGCGAGAGCATGTCGGCCAGCACGTCGCGCGCCGGTGCCCTGGGGCCGTACTCGAGCGGGCGGGGCGCCCACAGATGAGCGCTTCCCGCCTCGCCCCGGCCGCCGGCACGTACGGTGACACGCACCGGGCCGACGCCTTCCTCGAAGACCAGCTCCAGCGTCTCACCCCGAAGCCGAACGGCGCCGGTGTGCACCAGAACGTGGGCGCAGCCCACCGTCGGGTGCCCGGCGAAGGGCAGCTCGGCGCGGGGTGTGAAGATGCGCAGGCGGCGCGCGTGGCCCGTCTGCTCCGGAGGGAAAACGAACACCGTCTCCGAGAGGTTGAGCTCGGCGGCGATGCGCTGCATGCGCCTCGCATCGAGACCCTGTGCGTCGGGGAACACGGCGAGCGGATTGCCCCCGAAGATGCGGGTGGTGAAGACGTCCGCCGTGTAAAAGCCGTAACGCATCTTCCCGGCTTCAACTCACGAAAGGTCTTCCAGAAAGATCGGCGCGTCCAGCAGTCGCACCGACACACCGCGACCCGTCGCCTGGACGGTGCCTCCGCCGCGCAGCTCGAGGCGCAGCGACACGCCGCCCGACCGGGAAAAGGGCAGAGGAACGAGCTCGTAGCGGACGCCCCCCGCCTCCAGCCAACCGCCGACGATATCGTCCGGCAGGTGGATGTCATCATCGCGAACGCGAGCCTCGTGCACGACGACGAGGAGCTCCTGACTCCACGCCGTGCCCGGATCGCTGCCCGGCTCGCCCGGTGACTCGTGGATGTAACCGTGGGAGAAATGAACTTCCAACCGACCGTCTCTCGCCGAGAGGCGATCGACCCGGGACTCGAACAGCTCCAACGCACGGTTCATGGATCTGCTCCCACGGTTGTCAAACGCAAGCGACCTTCGCGCTCGGGCGGCGCTCTGCCACGCCGCGCACGGCCCACGGCGCATGGCGTGGAGTTGCGGTTGCCTGCGACATCGCCTAAGACGAAGCCGACTCCTCCGAATGCTGCGGCAGCCCGTCGCTCAGCTTCACCCAAGGAAGGCGGCGGCGGGTCCAGATGTGGCGCTGGGGTGGAAAACGTTCCGGCTCGTCCATCGTGCACACGCTGACGTCGATCTCTTCGGGGCTGGCAAAGAGCTGAAACGTCAGCGGCGTGCCGCACCGGACACAGAACGTACGCTCCGCGCGCTTCGAGGAACCATAGCGCGCCGGCTCGGCGCGCGTGTATCGGAAGTCGGCCGCGGCATAGGTCGCCCAGACCACGAACGGCGCACCGCTCGCCCGCCGGCACAGGGTGCAATGACAGCTCGTGACGCTCACCGGCACACGGTCGGCGCGGTAGCGAACGGTCCCGCACAGGCATCCGCCTTCTGCATGTCTGGATAACATTGCGCTACGTATCCCATTTCCAAAAGAATCACCCGAGCCCGGCATTGTAGCCCGCATTTCTCGGCGGTCCACGGCGCGGGCGCGCGCCGCGCACTACAGCGTAAGCCGTCCCTCGAGGATGGCCACCGCCGAGCCTCCCACGCGCACAGTCTCCATGTCCGCCCGCGGACCCACCACCTCCACCTCGGCGCGACCCGGTCTGTTCATCCAGTGCCCCTGCTCGGCGACGAAGCGAGGCTCGTCGATGAGGCGGTAGCGCCACAGATAGGCGGCCATACCGCCGGTCGCCGAACCGGTGAACGGGTCCTCGAGCGTATCCGGCGGCGTCCCGAAATGCCGCGCGAAGGTGCGGCCCGCGGGCGTCGCCCCTTCCAGGCAGAACAAGTGCGGGCTGAAGAAGTCTGCCGACGCGCGAAACTCGGCGTATCCGCGGATGTCGAGGTGCGCGCGCCGCAGCGCCTCCAGGCTGCGCACCGGGATCATGAGCTGAGGGGTCCCCGTACTGACCGTCTGAATGGGCACGTCGTCCCGCGCGTCGCTCTCGCGCAGACCAAAGAGCGGCATCACCCGTGTGGGCGTGTACGTAGCCAGGAACCGCGGCTTGCGCTGCGTCATGGTCACGCGCACCGGGTTACCGGAGCGTGCCTCGATGGCGACGGAAATCACGCCCGCCGCAAGCTCCAGCGTGATGCGCGTGTGCTCTGCGGCCGGGCGAAGCCGTCCGGAGTGCACCAGGGCGAATACGGTGGCGATGGTGGGGTGGCCCGCGAGCGGAATCTCCTCCGCCGGCGTGAAGTAGCGCGCGCGGAAGTCCGCGATGCTCGATGCGAGCACGAAGGCGGTCTCTGACAGATTCATCTCACGCGCCAACGCGAGCATCGTGCCCTGGTCGAGCGCGTCGGCGTCGAACACGACGGCGCAGGCGTTCCCTGCCAGAGGTCGGTCGGTGAAGGCATCCACCTGCATGAAGGGGTACGTGGGCATGTCTTCAGACCAGCGACTCCGCCTCGCGCAGCCACGCGCGCAGCTCTTCCTCGGTCGAGCGTACGAGCTGACTCTCGGCCTCCAGCCTGCTCGCTGCGGCGAGCATCAGGCGACGCATCTCGCCGCCGCCCTCGACGGAGAACAGAAGAACCAGGCAGCCGTAGGATTCCTTGCCGACCACGACCTGCCAGGAGCGTCCTCGATCGTCGACGAAGCTGCGCATCGGGTCTACGCGTACGGGCCTCTCGGCGTATTGTCTGACACCGATCTCAGAGATTCATGCGGGCGTGCGCAAGCTGCCGTGGACGCGGAGCGTGCTCGATGGCCTCCTCCTGGGGGCGAATCTGTCGCAACCCGAATACGTAACGTGTCTCCTCGATGTCGCTCACGAAGTGAAAGGGCCGGCGTCGTGCGCCTCTGAAGCCGGGCGCCCGCATCAGGATGACGTTGCCCGGCACAGCGTCGACGAAGCGGGCATCGCGTCCCGAGCGGTCCGGGGCGACACCAAACCGCCCGCGTCCGGCGAGATTGAAGATGCACACGAGGTTCACGTAAGCGATGTGATCCCGGTGCGGCGTGATGCCGATGGAGCCCCGCTCGTACTTCTGAAGCACCGTCTCGTTGAACCAGAGCCGCGACTCGAACGGGTAGCCTTCGAGCTGGGAGAGGAGTCCGTCCATTAACCGTTGAAACTCGTCTCTGAGGGCACTGAATGCGCCTCCCTCGGGAATCTCGTCGGCGACGGCGAGCTGCTGGCGAACCAGGCGATCGCCGCTGCCGACGACCGCTTCACCGGGCCGGTAGGCACACCGCGCCGCCTCCTCTGCCAGCACGACGCGGTATTCCTCGTCCATGCACCGGACCGACGTGGCTCCGAGAGAGCGCAGCGCCTCCAGGATGGCCCCGATGTCGAAGTTGTCCGCGAGTAGGCGATCGACCATGTTCGTGCACCCCCTCGACGCCGTCTCCCGCCCGCGTCAGCGCTCCGGCGGGCAGCGTCGCGGTGAGACGTTCGCACGGGGGCGTTTCCACGCGCGCCCCGACCGACGGCGCTCCAGGGGCCGAACATTATACGCACTCCCCGGCGCTGAGCACCGTCCCGGCCGGCGATGCCTCTTTCAAGCATCTGATTTTACCCACATCAAAGCCCCTGCCACGCAGTCGTCATTCCCACCGTTGGCGGACGCCACGGGCTCTGCGTCCAGCTCTCGCAGTAGGCCGCGCCCGGACCCTGAGCGCCGGGCGCACACCGGCCCGAGAATACGTCCGACGGCACAGGGCCGTCCCCACCCGCGGCTTACACGCAACAGCGAGCTCGGGGTCAGGTCTTGCAATGCCGCATCGCACCGCTCCATCGCGCAAGCTCCCGTGGTGATGCGGCATTGCAAGACCTGACCCCCCCCGGGCGTGGACCCCCAGGGNNCCTGACCCCCCCCGGGCGTGGACCCCCAGGGGCGTGCGGGCGCCGGGCGGCCGTCCGCCGCCGGGCCCACCCGCCGTGTGCGTTTTGCCGCCTATCCGACCCCCAAGAGCCTCACCAATGAGTCGAGATCCGGGACCTGGACGTCCGCCTCGTCGCTGGACTGCGGGGATCGCTCCGATCTGCGCACCCAGACCGTTCCCATGCCCAGACCTCTGGCGGGAATGATGTCGCCCTCCAGCCACTGCCCGACGTGCAAGACCTCGGCCGCCGAGCAACGAAGGCGCTCCAAGGCCAGGTGAAAGATGCCCTCGGCAGGCTTGTAGCAGCGCGCCTGCTCGGCCGTTATGACGGCGTCGAACGGCACTTGCAGGCGTTCGGCGGTCTCGGCGAAGAGATCGTCGTCGATATTCGAGATCACGCCGAGGCGATAGCGCGTCTTGAGCACGCGGAGCGCGCGAATGGTATCCGGGAACGGACGCCACGCGCCGATCGACTCGGACAACGCGTGCATCTCGCCCGGGTCGAGTCTGCAACCGAAGTGCTTCGCGATGCCGAGTACCGTATCGGCGAGGATCTCCTTGTAGGGACGGTACCCGCGTGTACGCTCCCGGGACTGGAGACGATGAAACAGCTCGATCACCTCCGCTTCGCCCGCGTCGACGCCGTGCCCCGAGAGCAGCGATCGCAAAGCGAAGGCGCCGCCGCGCTCCCAGTCGATCAGGGTCCCGTAGCAGTCGAAAGTGAGCGTTGTAAAACGTTCGAAATCGAGCATCCCGGGATGCGGTGCCTCCTCCCGATTCGATGACCGCCGGCCGAACGTCCGCCCGCGGCGAGGTTGGGCCGCCCCTATCGCCGCGCGAGCCACGCCGGCTCAGAGGTACGAGTGCTTCAAGCCCTTCTCGCCTTCGTGGCGCTCCAGCGCGAGCTGAATCAGCCGATCGATGAGCTCCGAGTAGCCGATCCCGCTCGCCTCCCAGAGCTTCGGATACATGCTGATCCGCGTGAACCCGGGGATGGTGTTGATCTCGTTGACGATCAGCTCGTGCTCCCCGCGCAGGAAAAAGTCGACCCGCGCCATCCCCTCGCAGCAGAGCACCCGGAAGGCTTCCACAGCCAGCCGCTGTACTTCGCGTAACACGTCGTCGGCCAGCTTCGCCGGGATCTCCAGAGCCGCCCCGTTCTCGTCCAGGTACTTGGCCTCGTACGAATAAAATGCGTGGCGTGGAATGATCTCCCCCGGCAGCGATGCGACGGGGTCCTCGTTGCCGAGCACCGAACACTCGAGCTCGCGGCCCTCGACGTACTCTTCGATGATGACCTTCCTGTCGTAGTCGAACGCATCGGCGAGGGCACGGTTGAACGCCTCTGGGTCCGCCACCCGGCTCACCCCCACCGAGGAGCCGAGGTTGGCAGGCTTGACGAAGAAGGGCAGCCCGAGCTGCGCGACCACCTGATCGAACGCCGGAGGTCTGCGGTGTCGCTCGGCGACCACGAAGCGCGCGATGGGCAGTCCTGCATCGCGCAGCAGCCGTTTCATCACGTCCTTGTCCATACCGACGGCGGATCCCGTCACGCCCGCCCCCACGAACGGAATGTCCGCGAGCCTGAGAAGGCCCTGCACCGTGCCGTCCTCGCCGAAAGGACCGTGCAAGACGGGAAAGACGACATCCACCGAGCCGAGCGTTCCCTGGTCGTCGCGCCGCACGAGGTGCGCACCGCCTTCGCCGGGCACCAGCGCCACCCCCTGATCGGCTTGGGCCAGGACTTTGAGCTCGCTGGGCGACTCGAGCAGGAAACGCGATGCATCGTTCAAGTACCATTGCCCGTCCCGATCGATCCCGATCAGGACGACGTCGTACTTGTCCTTATCGATGGCATCGAGCACATTCTTCGCCGATTGCAAAGAAACCTCGTGCTCCGCGGAACGCCCTCCGAAGAGAATGCCGACTCTCGGCCGCTTATCCGCCATGCTCACACTCTTGGTTGCTGCTCGGTGACTTGGCGACCAGGCACGCCTGGACATGCCCGTTCGCGCTCGTTCGACGGTCCGCGCGCTTCCTGCGACCGCCTCGGGCGATACCGCTCAGTGTTGCACTCCCATCGGCCGTCGTCGAGACGTCGCCCGACTCCGGCGCTCATGCGGACAGATCGTATCCCTGCTCCTGCAGCCGCTCCATCACGCGGCGCCTTATCTCGGGCGCCAGGTTTCGGCCCCATAGCTCGCCAATGGCCATACTCTCGCGGACCAGATCCGGCATCACTCGTATCGCTTTCTGACCGAGCTCGGTTCGATAGAACGCCAGCAATCCCTTGATCTCGCGGGCCGAGAAATGTCGGCTGTACACGGGCACGATCATCTCGACGAACCCGTCCAGATTCTCCGCGATGGTCGAGCGGACCTCCTCGCGCAGCGCGTCGTACGTAGCAGCGGGTATGTCGGGGCGCGCCTCTCTGAGGCTCTCGAGCATCTGACGCATGAAGGTGTCCGCCATCTGCTGTCCCACATCCAACGTTCCGGTCATCTCGAGCAGCACGCGAATATCTCTTTCCTTCTCGCTCTCGCTGGCCGGCGCCGGCGTGGACGTCGCGAGCGCGCTCAGCAAGGCAACGATGGTGGCGTAATGCAATCTCGGCATGGCGCCCTCCTGGGCCGAAGGCAGGATCGGAAGGCGGTCGTGCGCCTGGCGGGGCGGGGACCGGATCGCGCCGGCATCGCGGTGGCGGAGCCCGCCGCAGACCGGGTGTGGCAGTGCACCAAACGCGCCCCATGCGCTTCATCGACCGGCATGACGTCGTGTATCGACGCGCGCACCGGTTCTTTTAGCTGATTCGCGGAATGCGGGAGAGCGGCGGTTTGGCCGAGCGGCAGCGGGTCCGGGGCATGCGCCTCACGCGTCCGTCACGCAGCCCTCGGACGCCGGCCCCACGGTTTTGATGTAGCGGCGCAGCGTGCCCTGCGTCGCCTTGTACGCGGGCATGCGCCACTGAGCCCGGCGCTGCTCCATCTCGGCATCACTCAGGTCCACGGAGATCTCATTGGTTTCGGCGTCCACGGTGATCCGATCCCCGTCACGAACGAGCGCGATGGGGCCACCCTCCTGGGCCTCGGGGACCACGTGACCGATGATGAAGCCGTGGGAGCCGCCGGAGAAACGACCGTCGGTCATCAGCGCCACGTCCTTGCCGAGACCGGCGCCCATGATGGCCGAGGTCGGCGTCAGCATCTCCGGCATGCCGGGACCCCCTTTGGGCCCCTCGTAACGGATAACGATGACGTCGCCTTTCCGGATGCGCTGGCCCTCCAGGGCCTCGAGCATCTCCTCCTCGGAATCGAACACCTTGGCGGGGCCGCTGAAGCGCGTCCCCTCCTTGCCGGTGATCTTGGCCACGGCGCCGCCGGGGGCGAGGTTGCCGCGCAGGATCTGGATGTGCCCGGTCTCCTTGATCGGGCGCTCCAGCGGGTAGACGACCTCCTGCCCCTCGGTGAGGCCCGCCGCGTCGGCCAGATTCTCGGCCAGGGTGCGGCCGGTGACCGTCGGGCAGTCTCCCTCGAGGAACCCGTTCTCCAGGAGATACTTCATCACCGCGGGCACGCCGCCGACGTTGTGCAGATCCTCCATCACGTACCGGCCGCTCGGCTTCAGATCCGCCAGATACGGCACGCGGTTGCTCACCGTCTGGAAGTCGTCCATGTGCAACTCGACGCCGGCCGCGCGCGCCATCGCCAGCAGATGCAGCACGGCGTTGGTGGAGCCGCCGAGCGCCATCACCACGACCATGGCGTTCTCGAACGCCGCGCGGGTCATGATGTCGCGCGGCTTGATGTCGTTCTCCATGAGATGACGAATGGCTCGACCCGCCGCGAAACACTCCTCCAGCTTGCCCGGATCGGTGGCGGGGGTGGAGGAGCTGTACGGCAGCGACATCCCCAGCGCCTCGATGGCGGAGGCCATCGTGTTCGCCGTGTACATCCCGCCGCACGCGCCCGGACCCGGACAGGCGTTGCGCACGATGCTCCTGCGCTGCTCTTCGTCGATGGTCCCGCCGATGAACTGGCCGTAGCTCTGGAACGCGGACACGATATCCACCGTCTGGCTCTCACAGTGCCCCGGCCGGATGGTGCCCCCGTAGATCATGAGCGAGGGGCGGTTGAGACGCGCCATGGCCATCACGCACCCCGGCATGTTCTTGTCGCACCCCGGGATGGAGATGTTGGCGTCGTACCATTGCGCGCTCGTGACCGTCTCGATGGAGTCCGCGATGAGATCGCGCGACTGCAGAGAAAAGCTCATACCGTCCGTGCCCATGGAGATGCCGTCGCTCACGCCGATGGTGTTGAAGCGCATCCCGACCAGCCCCGCGGCGTCCACGCCCTCCTTCACCTTGGCGGCCAGATCGAGCAGGTGCATGTTGCAGGTGTTGCCCTCGAACCACACGCTGGCGATGCCCACCTGCGCCTTGTCCATGTCCTCCTCGGTGAGGCCGGTGCCGTAGAGCATGGCCTGGGAAGCGCCCTGGGATTTGCGCTGGGTCACGCGCGAGCTGTAGGGATTGAGTCGACCGGCCATCAATACCTCCTGACTCCTGTATCGTACGAACGCGCCGCAGGCGCGCAGCCACGGTCCCCACCCAAGCAGCGGGCCGCTTGCCCGCCCCCGGCGACCCGACGAGAATCACGCCATGGCACGTATCCCCGACCGGCTCACCATGATCGCGCGGTTGATCGAGTCACCCTCGATCAGCAGCAGCGATACGCGCCTCGACATGGGGAACCGCGCGGTCACCGACTTGCTGGCCTCGTGGCTCGAGGACCTCGGTTTCTCCGTCGAGATCATGCCCCTCGGCGGGCGGCACGACAAGGCGAACCTGATCGCCACGCTGGGCGCGAAGACCGGGGATGCCGCCGACGCCCTGGTGCTGGCCGGACACACCGACACCGTACCCTGCGACGAGAGCGCCTGGCAGCACGATCCCTTCCGGCTCACGCGCGCCGACGGTCGCCTCTACGGGCTCGGCACCGCCGACATGAAGGCCTTCTTCGGCCTGGCTCTGAGCGCGGCGGCGCAGTTCCGCGCGCAGGATCTGCGGGCCCCTCTGGTGGTCCTCGCGACCGCGGATGAGGAGAGCACGATGGGCGGCGCGCGGGCGCTGGCGCGCGAGGGGCGACGCCCTGGGCGCTACGCGCTCATCGGCGAGCCCACCGGCCTGCGTCCACGGCATGCCCACAAGGGGATCTTCATCGAGGCCATCACCGTGCACGGACGCGCCGGGCACTCCAGTGATCCCAGGCTCGGAGCGAACGCCATCGAGGGGATGCAGGGTGTCGTGACGGAGCTTCTGGGGTGGCGGAGCGAGCTCCAGGCCCGGCAT
>JABAHS010018676.1_pt2 | contig 20491 bp, 22 predicted proteins | sample 7062111 | NCBI WGS metagenome assembly JABAHS01 (sample SAMN14534600, study PRJNA622989) | marine sediment metagenome | biome: marine biome [ENVO:00000428]; feature: marine pelagic biome [ENVO:01000023]; material: deep marine sediment [ENVO:00002113]; isolation source: pool of 4 deep marine... | reverse complement strand
GTCCGACTCTATATCCGGCAGCTTGATCTTGCGGGTGACGGCGCTGCTGGCGACGTTAAAGATAACCACGGCCTCTTGTTGGTCAAGCTGGCGGCTGAAGGCGTAAACATCCCCGCTGGCATAAACGGTTTGGAAGGTCCCCGTGCGCAAGACGGGGTAGCGGTGGCGCAGGGCGATGGCCCGGCGGTAGAAGTCCAGCAGGTCAGTGTCCCAGGTTTCTTCGTCCTCCCAGGGAAAAGCAGCGCGGCAATACGGGTCAGGGCCACCGGAGAGGCCGATCTCGTCGCCGTAGTAAATGCAGGGCGCGCCGGGCATGGTCATCTGAAAGAGGGCGGATAAACGGAGGGCGCTTTTGTCACCACCCACAATCCACAAGGCCCGAGCCATGTCGTGGCTGTCGAGCAGGTTTAACTGGGCGTAGTTGACTTCCCAATCGTAGAGACCCTGCACATGGTCAATCCGCCGGGAGAAAGCCAGGGCTTTCATGGGTTTGAAGGGCAGGTATTTCGTTTTATAGTCAGAGCGCAGAGTTTTGGCCCCAAAGAAGCTGAGGGTGGGCCAGGTGAAGAGGTAATTCATAGCCGCGTCGAACTGGTCCCCCTGAAGCCAGCGTTGCGCTTCGCCCCAAATTTCACCGCAGATATAAGCTTCAGGGTTGGCCGTTTTGACCACCCGGCGGAATTCCCGCCAAAAGTCATCGTCGTCAATTTCGTTCGGCACGTCGAGCCGCCAGCCATCAGCCCCAAATTCCACCCAGTGGCGGGCCACGTCCATGAGGTAATCCCTGACCCCCGGATTGGCCGTATTGAGCTTGGGCAGGGCGGGCAAATCCCACCAGGCTTCGTAGTTGGGTGGGTGTTTTTTGTCGCTTGAATAAGGGCGCAGGGGCCAATCGTGGATGATGAACCAGTCGAGGTAGGGAGAGTTGGGGCCGCTTTCCAGGATGTGGTGAAAGGGCCAAAAGCCCCGGCCGGTGTGGTTGAAGACCCCATCCAGCACCACCCGGATATGACGATCGTGAGCTGCGTCGAGCAGTTCGCGCAGGGCCTCGTTTCCCCCCAGCAGGGGGTCCACCTGGTAGTAGTCAAAGGTGTGGTAGCGGTGGTTAGCGGCTGAGGCGAAGATAGGGTTGAGGTAAAGGGCGGTGATCCCCAGGTCTTGCAGATAATCTAATTTATCCACGATACCGCGCAGATCGCCCCCCTGATAGCCCTGTTCCTCGGGCGGGCTGCCCCAGGGCTTGAAGGTGATACCCCGGGGATGCTCTGTCCGGGGGCTGCGGGCGAAGCGGTCAGGGAGAATCTGATAGAAGACGGCCTGTTTGGTCCAATCGGGGGTGTGGATGGTCATGAGTTCGGCTAAAAATTTTCGCTACGTACCTTCATTTCGTCTGAATGAGCGCATAAAATTCATCCATCTCCAGCCACGCTAAATCGAACTCGGCAAGGGGGACAGCTTTAGGCGCATCGGCAAAGTTTGGATCGTTTAGGTAGACTGAGTTATCATCAATGCCTACCACCACAACTGCATGCTGCGTTGCTTGATCCCAGTATGATAACATCTGTGTGGCAACAAAGACAATCGGAGGCAACTGCTTAGCAAGGCAAAGGCGCAGAGTCTCAATCTGACCTTGCTCAATCAAAACTGATACACCCAATGCTTCCAGATAGCGTAAGTTACGAAATGGTGCACCGGCATAACCAATTTGTAAACGCTTAACCAGCATTTCATAACTGGCCGATACTTGTAGATAATCGAGGACCATGGCTGCGCAAGCTGCCAGGCACTCAGCCTGTCGGCGTTGTTGGCGATGCAAAATGGGCAGCAATGGCATGAGCAAGTTCCTGCATCCGGCTAATCTGTTTTGGAGAAGGTAGAATAATCTTGCCTGTCTGGGCGTCAATATCAATGGCGCCCAAAGTGCCAACTTCGCCAAGCTGAGGCAAATTTAGGATAGCCGGTACGCGCCAGATCGGCTGTTCGCTCAAAATCAAAGTTGGTTGTCCCGCCGAGACCATCATGGTCACGTGTCCGGCTAAAAAGCCGTTGGCCTTACGTCGGGCCAGGGTGGGCGAAATCGTTATCTCCTGGTCGAAGTGGCCTTCTACCCGCAACGGTTCATTTTCCGGCCAGGGTTTCTGATAGTCGTAAGCAATTTGGAACATGGTTTCAGTCATCCAATTCTAACTCGTCCCTCATCAACAGATCGGCTGTGACACCGAAAATATCCGCTATTTTTATAATCATTCTGGCATTTGGCGTTGTTTTACCTTTTTCGATTTGGGAAACATAGGTATGATGTACTTCCAGCATTTCACCGAGCTGTCTCAAGGTCAACCCACGTCGTTTTCGCAAAACACTTAATTTTTCCCCAAACCTATCCATAATCAACGAGACGATTTGACAAAAACACCTCCCAAAATATTGGCGTAAAGCCTATCTTTACCTACATCATTTAATCTAAATCTAGTTCATCCCTCATCAGTTGGTCTGTCGTTACACCAAAGAAATTAGCTATCTTTAATATTAAATCCGCCGATGGTTTACTCCCACCCTTCTCGATTCGGTCAAGATGACTATGGGTTGCCAGACCAAGGAGAGAGGCCAGTTTTCTCAGACTTAACCCCCGCTGTGTTCTCAGGGTGCGTAACTTTTCCCCAAACCTTTGCATAGCTGCATCTTAAGCGAACAGTTTTGTACCTTTATAGGGTACAAAAATATAAACGGAATTTGACAACATGCGGATATACTGATAAGATGTACCTTATTAGGGTACAAGCTCTTTAGTTCTATCAATATCATTCAATCAAGGTACAGGAAAGGACTATGCAATGGGTACACTCACACCACAAGAACTCTTAAAACAATGGCGGCTTGACAAAATGACCGTTGACATGGCGATAGGTCACATCCTGCAAAATTTGGTCGACATGCAAAGAGCTTATGACGCCCGGAACATTTCAATATACAATCTCCGGGCTGATGTTGACAGCCTGATTGCCCATACGGGCATGAAGCCTAACCCAAAAGGCAGAAAGAAGCCACCCAAAAAAGGCTAAACGTCCATCCCCGAGCAACCAGGCTTATCAACCACAAAGACCTATGAAGTGGGCGAGACTTCATAGGTCTTTTATATTAACGGCAATAGAAGATTTAGGCAAAACAGCTTAAGTAAGCCTACTTCACGATGGGCATAATGCTAATAACAGTTGAATTGAGATTTTAACAGGGCCACAAAAAACAGCCACCCTTAACGCTACAGCATCGAAGTGGCTGCTAATGATTACCGAGACAGGTGGTTATGTGCTAAGATAATCATAGCCGCCCAGACTGCCGTGAACGGTTCTTGATAAACGTCAATTTTCCAATCTCATTTTATTTATTAGGAACGTGATATCACTTTAGGGTGAGTTGGTGTACATATGCAAAGATTCGGAGAAAAGCTGCGTATACTACGGGAGCGGCGTGGTTTAAGTTACAGACAATTGGCCTCAATGCTTGATATTGCTCATAGTCACATTGCTAATATTGAAAAAGGCAAGCACAAACCTTCGGTGGATTTGGTCGTTAAAATAGCCCAGCTATTTGATGTATCTTTTGACCAGCTTATGAATGATGAATTTGAAATAGATTAAACGCTAAAACCTGAAAACTGTTGAGCGAAGATAGTAGGGGTGGCCAGGCCACCCCCAAACTTAATCTATGTGATCTGCGTAATTTGCGAGAACTATGGAACACCAATTGCACGGATTGGACGGATTTTCATGGGCCTTATGAAGTTGTCGTCAATAAGGCAGATACACCCTATTTTCTCTATTCCAGATACTCAGTCGCTCATGAAATAGATTATGGCCTTATTAAAGCAGTGTTATCACGCCAGTATTACCATCCAAGACAATCCTCACATTATCCGGTATGCTATCCCAGTCATCCTTCGCTAAATTTATGTACGGCACGCCACACTCCCGCGCCAGCTGGACGGCGTGATGCAACTGAACACCCTGGACCGTAACCAATCCTTTAACAACCATCAGCAACGAAAGCCAGTCTGGCCAGGTTCGGAATCCAGGGTAGACGAGAATATGCTCACTGGTCAGCGAATCCAGAGAAGCGGCGTCGCTCAAATCCGTGAGCTTTCGGGCGATGCCACTAACCTGCCCTGGTGCCAGTCCATCCCCTTGAAAAAACGTTGTTGATGATGTTTGGGGACGCTGATCCAGGCTGGTTTCTGGCTGAGTCACTATCGCTTCCGGCGATGGCTTGGGCGGAAACCCTAAAAATGAGGGTGGCGCCAGACGACGACTATGCTCATACTCGTGTTGACGGGTCAAGTAAAGCGGTCGATACTGCCGAACATCTGTCGCCGTGGCGATTTGCGCCAAATCGTCGGGGGTCAACAGAAACAGATCCGTGGGAGCATCCAACAGCCCCTCCTGGACGAGCAGCTCACCTGTCTGCCGTATCAGGTCCAGCAAACGTATCTGAAGGGGCGCGATGACCCCATGTCTGTCATCCAGCGCGGGGGTCCAGAATTGAGCCCAGGTTAGCAATAGGTCAAAACGCGCCAGATGGGCCGGACCATGCTGAACGACGAGCCTGCGCAACTCCGCCTCGCTTGTCTGACGCTTGACCACACATGTTTTCTGAACATCTTGAATATATTGCCCTTCGCCCAGCATACTACTTTTAATTGTAAACAAGATTTGATTGTGATTCCGAGTGCTACCCGGCCATGTCGCTGGCCAGGTAGGCGGCCGCATGCCCACCTGGAAACAGAATTGCTCATAATCGTCCAGGAACTGGCAGTCGGGATAATGCGTCCGCAGATAGGGAATCACAGCTTCGAGCGACTGCGCCAGAAACGCTTGCCTGACATCTTCTTCATGGATGGACCGACCCAAATCCTGGGCGGCTTTAGTGCGCCTGTAGGAAAAGCACGGTAACCCTTGCAGCAAGTTCCCGATGGCAAAATCAGGGACGATCGCTTTCAGGAACGCTTTCAGCAGATGTTCACAGATAAAAATCATCCACTGGGGCGCAGCCCAGGTGGCAGCCAGGGTATCGGTTTCAAGCTCGCACAAAGTGAGTAACGTGGGAATGAGATCGACAGCACGTCGAGCAGTTCTTTGTACCTCGGCGGCCTGTTCACTCGCCAACGCCGCCGCTTCAGCCTGAGCCAGCCACAGATTTCTGATCTCAACCTCGTGCTGCTTCAGCCAGGCAATTTTCCCTTCGTCATCATAGCCATCAGGAACCCAGATCCATGCGGTTGTGTAGCGATAGCCGTTGAAATCGCGCTCTTGCCAGGTGCGACGCATAAAGATTCCCTCCGGCGGCAGATGGCGTTCCCATAACTCCAGCGTCTGGCGATCCCGAAACAACGGCGCGATGGGGCCTTCAACCACTTCGGCGCTGACGTCCCACGGCCGATCCAACAGGGTCCAGGTTGCTTGTGCATCCGGGCCGGAGAGCTCATGAGGGAAGAAGGCCGGCAGCGCGGTAACGGGTCGGGCCTGCAGCAGGTAAATCTCTTCACCCACCACGGCCCACTCGATATCTACCCGCCGATCAAAGGCGCGGTCGAGCCTGAGCGCTAACTGCCAGAGTTGCTGTATCATCTGCTCTGTCAGAGAAGGGATGTGCCTTTTTTCAGACGGCAAGCCAATTTCTTTGATGCCGTTTTCAGCGACCAGCAGCACGGTCTCTTTTTCAGCTATCTTCCGTTCCAGAATCTCGCCTGTATACCAGGCCAGCACGAACTGATCCGCCGGGGCACCACCGGCGACCAGATCCCGAGCCAGCCCAAAGGTGGCGTTGAGTACAAATCGCCATGGATTCCCGGACTGTGGATCGACGGAAAAGATCACGCCCGAACTCTCGGCTGGAACCAGCGCCTGCACGATAATCGCCATCGCTGCCGGTGTCAGGCTGATGTCCAGCTTACGGGCATAGTCGATAGCCCCTGGCGACCAGGCTGAGCACCAGCATTGGCGAATGGCCTCCCATAGGGCTTCAATTGAAGTAACGCCGAGAACGCTGTCATAGACACCGGCAAAGCTGACCCTTTCTGAGTCCTCCTGGACACCCGACGAACGCACGGCCAGGCCGGCTTGTGCGGACTGAAGCAGTGCTTCTGCCAACGGATCGACGGTTGCCCTCAGTGCCCCCGGTATAGGCGCGGCCATAATAGCCTGACATAGGTTCTCGTAGCTTCGATTACGCTCTTGTCTGGATATTGGGGTGTCATCTGTCAGCCATGTGCGAATGACTGACATTAACGCATTTTCTTCCAAAAAGAAGCTTAGGGCGTCGCAAGTCATGGCGAACCCAGAGGGCACCTGTTCGCCCATGCTAATAGCCCTGCTTAAATTTGCTGCTTTTCCACCAATTTGAGATAGATCAGATGGGTGAGAAAGGTTTACACAATACATTTTTCCTCCCGTGTTTTGATAAATCAGAAAAATAATCAATGCAACTGCAATTGATAATCCTGAACCGTTACAGTTTGTGGAGATACGAAACACTACTGAACGACATCCAGAGAACAGTAGGCCGTACACGCATACGGGAGGCAGTTTGTAGAATGAGCAGGGGAAGAAACATACCTGGCATAGAGGACATGAAAAAACCTCCCGCAGCGGGGAGGCTACATACTCACTCTGGCCTGGTTATCCACCTGAAGACAATCAGGATATTAGCCCATGCTGAAAAAGAGTGGACTTCCTCTAAAGGTGTACAGACTCGTACACCAGGATCGATGAGCGAAGAAGAATTAAGCCGAATGCCTACCCCGTCGTTTATGGGTTGCCACATGAATGGCAACCGCAGCGACGGCAGCGGCAGCGGAATTCAGGCATGATTTACCCGATCTCCGTTGGGCGATGGCGTGTTGAAAGCCAATCTGGAAGGGGTGCTGGCGGATAACGCTCATAATCATGAGAAGCATTATAGGGTAACTTTCTTTGATGTCAATTTTATTCATCTCTTTTGATTACGTCACACAGTAAAGCCTTATACACGGGAAAACCAGAAATTGGATCACGATTTTCGAAGTCGGTCAGTTCGTTCACGTTGGCCTGCTGCCAGGCTACCGGACCGAGTGGCCCCCCGCCGCCCATATTCGCCTCGACAACGCCCTGGACAATGTCTTCCGTGACATGCGCCCAAAAGGGCACACGCCCCCGCGGAGAAATGACATAGACACCGTCGCCATCTTCAATGCCTCTCTCCTGGGCATCTTTGAGGTGGATATTGACCAGCGGCCGGGGATGCCGGGCCACGAGGGTGGGAATATTATGATGCTGGGAACGAAAACCGGACTGGGTCCGTGCGCCAGAGTTAAAGACGAGGGGGTAGCGTTTGGCCAATTCAGGCGCGGCCAGGGGGCCTTCTATAGGCTCAGTATAGACCGGCAAAGGCTCATAGCCATACACCCGTAGCCACTCAGAGGTGATCTCGAACTTACCCGAAGGGGTTTCAAAACCGGGTCTCCCATCAGCTCGCAACTCGCCCGACTCATATTTGCGGTAGCGCATTTCCGGCTCGTGGAACCAAAGCCCCTCGGGGTGGGCCCGCAGTTCCTCGACGGTGACCCCTGTGTCGCGGAGGGCATATTCAATCAACGCTTCTTCCGTTTGGGGCCAGCGGTGTCCATAACCAAGCCGTTGGGCCAACTCGGCAAAAATCAGGTAGTCATTACGGGCCTCGCCCAGGGGCTCAATGATCCGCCGGCGAAGTTGGACGTAGCCGTCGTAAATCATATATGATTCGATCTCAAACATCGTCGTTGCCGGCAGCAGGATGTCGGCAAATTGTGCGTCGGCTGTGGGGAAGCGATTGACAATGACCAGGAAATCGAGCGACGCCAGTGACCGCCGCCACAGGCTCGGATTGGGCCAGGAAGTGATCAATGAAGCGCCGCTAACAATCAAGGCTCGAATGGGATACGGTTTGCCTTCGAGAATGGCCCGGGGAAGCATGGCGGCCTGAGCTTCTTTGCGCACTTCATAATAGAGTGGATACTCGTCGGCGCCGATGGGCTTGGGCGTCTCACCCCGGAGGGCATCTTCGACTGTTGGCACTTCCGTCAGGAGGCGGTTAAGCTGCAAGCGATCTGGCATGGCAAACAATTTTCCGCCAGGGACATCCAGATGGCCGGCAACCGCTTGCAATGTCCACACGGCCCGGATAGCCTGCACGCCACTGTTTGAATATTCCAGGCCGCTGTACATCAAAATTGAACAGCCTCGGGCGTTGCCAATGGCCCGGGCCAGGGCTATGATTTTTTCGCCGGGAATGCCGGTGATTTGCTCGACCCGTTCCGGGCTAAAATCGCGCACGTAGGCAGACAAGGCGTCAAAGCCGTGAGTCCAGCGTTCAACAAAATTATGGTCGTAAAGGTCTTCCTTGATCAACACGTGCAGCATACCAAGCGCCAGCGCGCCATCTGTGCCTGGCCGCACGCCGAGCCATTCGGCGTGCGTCGCCCGGGCTGTTTCGCTGCGGCGGTGATCAATGACAATCACCCGGGCGCCCCGCCGCTGGGCCTCCCTGATGCGACGCACGTTTATGGGGGGTGAATCAGTGGCCGGATTTTCTCCCCAGATGAGGATCAGATCGGCGTTCGCCATGTCCTCGCGCATATTGCGCATATAGTCCCCAAAGCAAGCCCGTCCCGCCAACATACCATACGAGGCATAGCAGAGCGCCCCGACGCCGGTCGTATTGGGGGAGCCAAAGGGGAAGAGGACCGCATTGGCCGATGATTCAACCGTCCCACTGGGGGCAAAGGTCTCGTTTAAGGCAAATTCAAAGTTGCCGCGTCCGGTGTAGATGCAGGCGGCTTCGGGACCATATTGTCTGGCAATTCGCTGGAGGTTAGCCACGATGATGTTATATGCCTCATCCCAGGTGATGCGCTCAAACTTGCCCTCACCACGCGCCCCAACACGCCGTTGGGGATAGCGTAGCCGGTCCTCGGAATAGACGATTTCCCTGGCCTGCATCCCCCGCGGGCAAACAATACCCAGCGGGTGATTCTTTAACGGCGTCAGCCGCTCAATCCGGCCATTCACCAGATGGACGTTAACGCCACACCCGGCCGGGCAAACCCCACACATGCTGGTAACGACTGCATCCGATTCTTCAGACCTCATAACCTCGCGTGCTCTCATGACGACCTTTTGTCTAAACGTAAAACGTGAAACGTGAAACGTGAAAACGCTAGTTGTTAGACTTAAGTTTGTACAAACAGTATACCGATTTTACGGACTTCTTCTGTACAGCACCCCTTCTAAACAATTATCGCACAGGTGATCCCAACTCACAAAAAGCCGTGAATCTGCATCTGAGCTGTCGCCACTGAAGCAGATGCCAAACCGGGCTATCAGGTAATGGCGTCAGGCCCAAGCAAGGCCAGACGAAAACGGTCCTTGAGATAAGCGCCGTCTTTGGGCGGGAGGACGAGGGGCAAGCGCTCCGCCCGGACCTTGATGTTGAAAAAGAGAGGACCGGGGTCATGGCGGATTTGGGGCAAGGCAGTTTGCAGTTCATCGTCGTCAATGATTGTACGGCAGAGGGGAAGGCCGGTGGCTGCGGCGACCGCGGCCAGGTCTACGCCCCCGGCGGTGTGGGTCAACTGCATGCCCGTCTCGCCGTAGCGCTCGTTGTCCAGGACGACAATGGCCAGGTTGGGCGGGCGCTGAACGGCGACGGTGGCCAGGGAGCCAAGGCCCATCAGCATCTCGCCATCGCCGGTGATGACCAGCACGCGCCGGGCGGGCTGAGCCAGGGCCAGACCTAGCCCGAGGGGCACAGCGCCCCCCATCGCCCCCCACAACGGAAAATTCAAAGGCTCGTCGCCGGCCGCCGTCACATCCCAGGCCGGCGCGCCGAGGCCGGCGACGACCAGCATATTGCCGCGCCGTCTGAGCAACGCTTTGACTACGGCGCGACGTCGAAGGGGGTAATTCTCGCTGCGAGCTGGGTCCATGATCTATTTTCCGAATGTTTTAGCGCCAATGAGGCGCTGCGATATTAACACGGCTGAAGCCGCCGGTCCCTCGAAGGTTATCCGCGCTGCGGCCTCGACAGTCTCTCCAACCCGCTCTTGATCATCCACTGGAAAGGTTAGGACACCGGCCAGGGTCAACATCTGGTCCGCATTCTGGCCCAGCGGCACCTGCCAGGGGTTGAACTCACCCCATTGCCCGCGCATGGTCACCAGCATCAACAGGGGCAGGCGGCAGACGCGGGTCAGGGAGAGCATATTGAGACAGTTGCCGATGCCACTGCTTTGCAGCAGCAGGACGCCCCGCTCCCCGCCAAGCCAGGCCCCGGCCAGCAAGGCCACACCCTCCTCCTCGCTGGTCAGCGGCACGGCGATCATTTCGTCGCTGGCGCAACACAGCTCGATGAGACGCGCGTGCCCGGCATCGGGCACATAAGCGACCTGGCACACCCGGTGGTTGCGCAAAGTCTGGAAAATCTCGTCAGGCCAGGTGTCAAAATCAGACTGACTCATACCCTCACGAACTTCTGCAACTGGCCATCGGCCTGCACCTGGCCAACGTACAGGTCGCCGCGTGAGTCGGCCCAGATGCCATGGGGACAGGCAATGAATTCGCCCGGTTTATCGCTCGGGCGCGCCCCGCCCCATTTGGTGATCAGATCGCCATCCATGCTGTAAATGCTGACCTGCTGGGTCAGCTCGGCCACGTAGACCACATCTTCGTTGGGATCGAAGTAAATAGTGTCGGGCTTGAGCAGGCCGGTCCACTCAGTCAGAAAATTGCCCTCGGTATCGAAAATCTGGATGCGGTCGTTGGTCCGGTCACAGACCCAGACGCGGTCTTGTTTGTCTATGCGCACACAGTGAGAGAGTTCGAACTGTCCGGGGCCAGTTCCCCACTCCCCCCACGACTTGATGTGTTCTCCTGTGGGCGAATACTTGTGCACCCGGGCGTTGCTGTAGCCGTCCGAGATGAACAACTCGCCGGTCGAGGCGATGGCCAGGTCAGTCGGCTTGTTGAAGGGATCGCCATCTTTGGCCCCCGGCTGGCCGGGCGTACCAATGGTCATAACCAACTCCCCCTGCGCGTTAAATTTGTGCATACAGTGGGTATCCCGCTCAACACAGTAGACATTGTCCTCCGCGTCAATGTAAATACCGTGGGCATCCTGCAACACGTCCTCACCCCAGGAGTCGAGGAAATTTCCCTCACGGTCGAAAATAACTAATGGGTGTTCACTACGCGAATAGACAAAGACGCGATCTTGCGAGTCGCAAGCCACGGCCGGAATCCAGCCCCAGGTCCAGCCGTCGGGGAGTTTGCCCCAGCCTTCTGCGACTTCGTAGGTGTATTTGCCTGAGCCAAATGGCATGTTGGGCCTCCTTCATGCGGTGTTAGATGATCGGTTAATTGAGGCCATCATTATAGGGCTGATTTTGTATTTCACCAAAGTGGGGAGAGGGAAAAAATGCCGTTTAGTTACCCTGATTATGGGCAAACAATGGAAAAAATGCCGTTTAGTTACCCTCGTTATTTCCGATTGGCCAGACAAACCTTATCCCAAAATTGTTTTTTCGATACTCATCCGACTTGAGCTATAGTATGCTTATGAGCATTGCAGAGACAAGGCCAAATAAAGTAAGGAGACACACAAGTAAAACATGAGCAACTATGTTCACGGATATTCGGAACGAGAAGCGGAGCGGCTACACGATCAGGCCAGTTCGGTCAGGGAGTTACTGCACCACGACACCCGCTACCCGGCCGGGAGCCAGGTGCTGGAAGCGGGGTGCGGCGTGGGGGCACAAACCATCACCCTGGCCAGAAACAGCCCGGAGGCGCAGTTTATATCAGTTGATACGGCTTCAGGTTCGCTGACAAAGGCCCGGACCTTGATTGATCAGGCGGAGTTAACCAACGTGCAGTTTTTGCAAGCCGATATCTTCGCCTTACCCTTTTCGCCCGAAACCTTTGACCACATTTTTGTCTGTTTCCTGCTGGAACACCTGGCGCAACCTGTTCGGGCCTTATCAACTTTGGGACAGGTTTTGAAGCCGGGAGGCTCGATGACGGTCATCGAAGGGGATCATGGCTCTTGCTACTTCTATCCAGAGACTAGCGAAGCTCTTAGGGCCTGGCGCTGCTTGATCGAGGTGCAGGCAGATCTGGGGGGCAACTCCCTCATTGGACGGGAGCTGTTTCCGTTGCTGGCGCAGGCCGGTTTTCAGGAGGTAGGGGTGTCGCCCAGAATGGTTTACATGGACTGGAGTAAGCCGGACTTAATGGATATGTTTGTCCGGAAAACGATTATCCCTATGGTCGAAGGGGTGCAGACAGCCGCCTTAGAAGGAGGCCTGATTGATGAGGTTGCCTGGACCAAGGGGATCGCCGATCTGCACTACATTGCAGATAATGAAGCAGGAACCTTCTGCTATACTTTCTTCAAGGGGGTTGGTTTGAAGCCCTCACCCCCTGCCCCCTCTCCCACAATTGGGAGAGGGGGTGTCCGCTTATTAAATCGCCAGGCGTAACCGCTCCGCCTTTTCAAAGACATCCTCAATCGAGCCGCACAGCATAAAGGCTTGCTCCGGCAGATGATCTACCTCACCCTCAAGGATCATCTTGAACCCTCTGACCGTCTCTGCTAAGGGAACGTACCGGCCAGGCGTGCCGGTGAAAACTTCGGCCACAAACATGGGCTGGGAGAAAAAGCGCTGAATTTTTCTGGCCCGGGCCACTGATAGCTTATCCTCTTCGGAGAGCTCATCAATCCCAAGGATGGCGATGATATCCTGGAGATCTTTATACCGCTGTAAGACTCGTTGGCACTGTCTGGCTACGTTATAATGTTCTGAACCTACAATCGTTGGATCTAAAATACGGCTGGTGGAGGTTAATGGATCGACGGCCGGGAAAATGCCCATCTCGACAATGGCCCGTTCCAGAGAAATCGTGGCGTCCAGATGGGCAAAGGTAGTGACCGGGGCTGGGTCGGTGTAGTCGTCGGCGGGAACGTAGACGGCCTGCATCGAGGTAATAGAACCTCGTTGGGTAGAGGCGATGCGCTCTTGCAATTCGCCCATCTCTGTCCCCAAGGATGGTTGGTAGCCCACCGCGCTGGGCATGCGGCCCAAGAGCGCCGAGACCTCAGAGCCACTCATGACGTAGCGGAAAATATTATCGATGAAGAGGAGGATATCGTGCCCCTCATCGCGGAAGTATTCGGCCATGGTCAAGGCGGTCAGGGCGGTCCGCAGGCGAACGCCGGGTGGCTCATTCATCTGGCCGAAAACCATGACGGTCTTATCCATCACGCCCCGCTCAATCATTTCCTGGCGCTGTTGGGTTCCTTCGCGGGTGCGTTCGCCGACGCCGGCGAAGACGGCATACCCGCCATGTTCGGCGGTGATCGAGCGAATCAATTCCTGGATGATGATCGTCTTCCCCGTGCCTGCACCGCCGAAGATACCCGTCTTGCCTCCCTTGGTGAAGGGNNGGCAGGACGGTGGATAGGCCAGTAGGTAGTGGCCTCAGCCGGACCGCCCCCATCAATGGGGCGACCCAGTACATTAAAAATCCGCCCCAGGGTCACCGAACCAACTGGCACCGAGATAGGCTGGCCTGTACCGATTGCGGTTGTGCTGCGACGAAGCCCGTCCGTCGTGTCCATAGCCACAGTTCTGACGATATTGTCCCCCAGATGCTGTTGAACTTCCAGGATCAGTGGTAGAGTACCCTCCCCCTTGTCCACTGCCAGGGCATGAAAAATCTCCGGCAGTTTGCCCTCTGGAAATTCGACATCAACGACGGGGCCGGTAATGCGGATAATACGACCTAAGGTTGTTTCAACCATCTTTTATCTCCTTAAACGGATAAAATCGAATTTGCCAAATTTGCTTTTAAGTCTATCATACGGTATCTTTTGCTATAATTCAAATTTATATATTTTATGATCGCTATAAATATTAGTAATGGGAGATAACAGATGGAACTGAATCAATTACGAGGTTTTTTGGCAGTCGCCCAGGCGGAAAGTTTTACCAAAGCGGCCAAGAAACTATATCTCACCCAACCGGCCTTAAGCCTCCAGATCAAAGCGTTGGAGGAAGAGTTGGGCGAATCTTTGTTTGAACGCCAGGGCAAACAGCTACTCCTAACCGCAGCAGGGCGTGTCCTTCTTGAACGGGCCAACCAAATTTTGGGCCTGGTCGAGCAAACGCAACAGGAGATGAAGGCTGTCCACGGGCTGAAGATGGGACGTTTGACCATTGGTACCACGGATAGCAACTGCCTTTATCTGCTACCGACGTTGATTCAATTCTTTCGGGAAAAATTTCCGGGCGTAGAACTTCATTTCACCAACCGTCATTCCGCCGAAATGGTGGGGTTGGTGGTGGAAGGCTCGGTTGACTTTGGGCTGGTGACCCTACCCGCGCTCGACGCGCGCGTTGAGGCAGAGCCTTTGTTCTGGCGGGAGGATGTGGTCATTTGCGGTCCAATCCATCCGTTGAGCGAAAGCAGCTCGGTGATCCTGGAAGATCTGATTGAATATCCTTTGCTCCTTCTGGAAAAGAGCAGCACCAGCCGCCTCTTGTTAGACCAGATGTTGGTACGGGCAGGTCTTGTACCTCGGAAGCTCATGGAACTGGGCAGCATAGAGGTGATCAAATGCTTTGTCGAACTGGGGCTTGGGGTGTCCATTGTGCCGGGGTTCACCGTAGAGGAAGAGCTGAAATTGGGGCGTTTGTACGCCATCCGTTTGCCCTGGCTTCCGGCTCGAGCGGTCGGAATTGTGCAACGGCGCAAGGGGTATCTCTCCCCGGCGGGGCAAATGTTTCTTAAGTTGATTAAAAATCACGTGCCTGACGTTTTGCTCTGTCCGTTATGAGAAAATGATAAGAGATCATCTGGAATTCATTCCGGCTGGGAAGGTGGTACTACCTTGTGTTCTGCAACACAGCCTAACCTTAAAAAGGATGATACCTTGATACCATCTACCGAGAGATGGTGGCTGAGAAAACGGCTCAGGAGAAAAAGCCCATGCGGAATACAATTCAAGTCGATGTACAAACAGTTGATGACCGGGTCGCGATTATTAATCTGGCCGGCGACCTGACAACCCAGGCTGAAAAAGCAGTTAGCGCGGCTTACCAGCAGGTTTCTAAGCATAATGTCAGCAACATTATTTTCAATTTTAGGGCGGATGATTATGTTGACAGCGCCGGCCTGATTATTCTCATTAAAGTTATCACTGAAGCTCGCCGGAAAAACCAGCAACTGATTATGACGGTCCCCAGCGCTCATTCACAGCGGATATTTAACCTGATCGGAATCAATCACTACGCTAATATTTGTAACACTCTGGATGAAGCCTTAGGGGGGTTAAAAAACTCGCTCTTGTGTAGTTGCCTGCACAAGCCAAAAAGCTGACTCAATAAACCCTAAATTTGGACGAAAATGCTGTATTTAGGGCGATATATAGTTGTCAAAATGCCTACTTAAAGCTCTGTGCAACGTAGTACACAAGAGCGAAAAAACTAATTGTCCTCCTGTCACGAGGTATCATATACTGTTTTGCAAATCAAATTATCGCCGGAATACAGCTCTGCAAATAGGAGTGCAAAGCTTGCTTTGCGGCAAAGCAAGCTTTGCACTCCATTTTCATGCTCGGTGCTGTGCCGCAGGAACTGTCACACGCCCTTGAGAATGAGTGCTTGTAGTAACGACTTCAGTCGTTCATAGCCTCAATCCCGAAACCGGAAACGACTAAAGTCGTTACTACGAATTTTCATCCCCTGAGAAATCGTTCCACCTATCTTAATCCTGCTTGCCATCTCCTCAACATTTCCTTAACCTATCTTCAGGATTTTATTCCCAAAACATGGTATATTCAAATATATCTTAATTTAAAGGATAGAGGTATTTATTATGCAAACTAAAGTTTTTAACTTACTGTGTACACCCGAGGCTATAAACCAGCTCATTCTCTGGGCCCGCCAGGCCGGCGAGATTGCTCTGCACTATTTCAGAAATATCAACCCCCAATATAAGCCAAATCAGAGCCTCCTGACTCAGGCTGATCTGGAAATCGAATACTTTTTGGCCGAACGGCTTCGGTCTGTCTACCCCGACTTTGCCCTGATCGGGGAGGAGGCATCGTCAGATAAACCTGGTCACGCCTCGCCCTACGCCTGGGTAATTGATCCCATTGATGGCACAACCGCTTTTGTACAAGGGTTACCCGGCTGGGGGATTTCGCTAGGCCTCCTCCACCATGGGCAGCCCCACTTCGGTTTATTTTACATGCCTTTGCTTGATGATATGACCTACACCACCCACCATAACGAGGTTTACTGCAATGGGCTTCCTTTATCCGGGACAGTTCGCCAAAATTGGGGACAAAAAGGCTTTTTAGCGGTCAATACAGCGGCTCACTATGACTTCCAAATCAATATCCGGCGCACCCGGGCGTTGGGTAGCGTCGGCGCGAATTTGATTTACACGGCGCGAGGGGCATCAGTAGGAGCCTTCATTCCAAAGGCTTACTTGTGGGATCTGGTGGCCGGCGCGGCGATCTTGACCCAGGCTGGCGGAGAATTGCGCTATTTATCCGGCAGGCCGGTTAATTATTTGGGCTTGTTGGATGGCCGGCTCGCCCCGGAGCCGATCATTGCCAGTCATCCAACTTTACAGGCCGAGTTACAAGCTGCTATTCGACCTCAGCAGACGTTGTAAAAACTCGTGCTACCTCACGTCACATTACTCCGTTCGATTTTGATACATCCTCCTTAAAGTAACTAATTCGATCATGTCACATTAACATAAAGAGGGTATTTTCGGCTTTTGTCACGCTGAGCGTGAGCCAAGCTAAGGCTCTTCATTCTGCTATACCCCGTTCGAAATGACAAATAAAATGTGACATTGTCAGGCTAATCAAACCTGCTTCAGAGAAGACTCAGCGTAACTTCAGGATAAGCACAGGAATTTTGGTCCATTTAATGGTATGATAAAGACATCACCAGGTGGTCGAGACTCAATACCCAATCACTCGATGGCGCTAGAGGTATGCAGGATCAAACTTCCTTAACTAACAACACACAACAACTCACACATTAAAGAAAGGAGACCAAAATTGGAGGAAAAGAAACTGAAATTTCTGGTTTTAGCCAAGTTTCGTTCTGAGGCTATTTATGCCGTGGGCGAACCAGAACCCGCCGCATTTATGGAGGAGCTCACGGCAGGCTACGAGAATGCTATCGGTATTCTAGAGGATATTGGTCAACCGGAGGGGTTCTTCGAGCGCATTTATGGCCGGGTCGATGGTGGATGGGTTGGCATCGTCCAGGCCGCTTCCCACAAGGAGTTGTGGGAGAAGCTCACGGGCGATAAGGCATTCTACACCCTGTTCGAATGGCACATCGAGCCGCTCATCGAGGTTGATAACACCAGAGAGAATCGGAAGAATATTTTCCCCTTGCTCATGAGTGCAGCCGGTGGCGGATGGGGCTAGCTAGCTAATTGAAAGGAGGCTATTTTGTTTAGACATACGATCACTCAGTTAGAAGTTTTTAAGCTGGTGAATCGGTCATACGGGGAGCTATGGCTGCCTAACACCGATTTGCGGGGTGTGGATTTAAGCGGCGCACATCTATACAAGGCCTGCTTACGCAGTTCAGATTTGAGTAAGAAACCAGATGCCGAGGGGGAGGAGGATGTTGCAGCAGACCTGAGTGGGGCGGACCTGCGTTATGCAAACCTGTGTGGCACCATCCTGCGCGACGCTGACCTGAGTGAGACCCATCTGAATTACGCAAATATGCGCCAGGCCAATTTAAAAGGTACCTATCTAAGAGGGGCCGATTTAGGTGAGGCAGTCCTGCGGGGGGCGAAGCTAGACGACAAGACCATCCTCAGTGAGGCCGATCTGAGAGAGGCTGATTTGAGAGGGGTCGATCTGAGGGACGTAGAACTGGATCTGGCAGATCTGCGCGAAACCAAAATTAATAACCCCAAGAACCCCGATGAATTCAACGAAAAATGGCGTCTGGTTTGGAAAATTGTTAATCGGGGTGAGATAAGAGAAGGGATGAAACAGGACGAACGCGACCAAGAACTCAGGGACCTTCAGGCTAAGCTGAATGAATTAGGCGCGGATATCCTCAACAACGCCCGCTTGTACGGGGCAGATCTGCGCGGGTTAGACTTGAGGGATTTAAACCTATACCAGGTCGACCTGCGGGCCACCAAGATTGATGATACCCAGTTTAGTAGCGCAGGGGAAATGACCTGGAAACTGGTTAAACGTGCCGCGATAAGAGAAAAGTTGGATCAGGACGAACGCGACCAAGAACTCAGAGACCTCCAGGCTAAGCTGGATGCACTGGGCGCAGATGGATTAAATAAGGTTAGCCTGCGCGGGGCAGACCTGCGTGGGCTGAACCTGAGTCATTTAAACCTGAGCTGGGTAGACCTACGGGAGACCAGAGTTGACCAAAAAACTCACTTCTGTGACGATGTGGATGCTGATCGGAATCCAATTCGACTAATCCGAGAAATTGTTACCGAAGGGGCACACGCAGTCGAGTTGAATGGCGCGGCTGAGGTAGACTTGAGCCAGGCGAATTTGAGGAGTAGCGACTTTAGAGGGGTCGATGTCCGCAAAGTTAAAACGGCCAGTTGGGATGCCGCCCTGGTGGAAGGGTTAAAATTTGACAATGAAACGATTTTCGCAGACGATGAGAGTTTGCAAGAAGAGATAAAAGAAACGCTGCGGCGACGCGGGGCCAAAGAAGGGTACCAAAGACAAACGGCACCATTGGCGTAAGGCGTAATACGTACTGCGTCAGGGTCTGACGGAGGCGAAGTTTTTAGGCATTACACTCGACAACATTTGCGTAGTCCGCGAGAATCTTTATCACGCTGCGAATCAGCGAAAAAAGCGATCAGCCATCAGCGGTCAGCGAATCCTGAAAGTCGAAGATCCTAGGAGCGAGGGCCGAAGGTCAGATAGGGCTGATAGCTGATCGCTAAAAGCTGATCGCTTTATCGCTGAATCGTTGCGGCTGGCCGTGCTCTGCAGTACGTATATTATGGCACACTCCTTCGCTCTCTGGCAGCATAAAACGCGAGTTACACAGCTTTGAGCGTAGCGAGTTTCTCTCGTACCTGGCGGGTTTTGGCATGCTCGACCCCGAGACGGGCTTCGTAGATCTTTAGCGCCTGCTCATAATAACCTCGGGCCTCGATCAGGTTCCCCTGGTCTTGCCGGACAGCGCCCAAGTAGCTGAGGGTTCGCGCGGTGTCGGGATGTTCTTTGCCCAACAGTTCCCGCCGGATCGCCAGCACCTGCTCGAACGTTTCTTGGGCCTCCACCAGATCTCCCTGGGCATACCGGAGCTCACCCAGATTTTGCAGAATGAAGACTGTGTCAGGATGATCTTTTCCCAGCACTTTTTGTCTAATGGTTAAGGCGCGTTCCAGATATGGCCGCGTTCCAGCCCAATCTTTCTGGACATAATGTAAATAGCCCAGGTTGCTGAGGCTTTGCGCTGTATCAGGGTGATCTTCTCCCAATACCTTTTCCCTGATCGCCAGGGCCCGTTCGTGGTATAAGCGCGCCCTGGCCAGATCCCCTTGGACCTGCAATAAATATCCCAAATTGTTTAGGTACTGTGCTGTGAGGGGATGTTCTTCTCCTAGCGTCTTCTCGGCGATAACCACAGCCCGCTCCAGGTACGATCGTGCGCCAGTTAGCTCGTCCAGAAGATGCAACAGGTGCCCCAGATTGTTCAGGCTGAGAGCCGTGTCAGGATGTTCTTCCCCCAGTACCTTCTCGCGGATCGCCAGGGCCCGTTCGCAATAGGATCGGGCTCCAATGTAATCGCCGACCTGCCATAAATGCATCGCCAGGACATTGCATAACTGCGCTCCCCTTCCATCTCCCCGCGCCTGGGCCACTTCAGTTACAGCCCGTAAATGGGGTTGCCAGGCCAACAGGAGGGCGGGGTATCCTGTCATTTTCAAACGCTCGGCCTCCTCAGAGACGGCGGTCTCAACTGCCTCTCGGGCTGCCACCAGTTCATCACCGGCCACCTCTTGGACGAACGCCACCAGCAAGCGATGTAGACGCAGCCTATCATCGGTTTCGACCTGCAGCAAACCGAGTTCGACCAACCGGGCCATCGCATCTTCCACCCTGAGGGCTGCTTCCGCGGTGTCTCCCTCCAGATTGTCGGAGATGCCCCCTCGGAGATGCCCTCCGGGGTACGGGGTAAGGGTCAACATCAGCAAATGGTATGGGATGGGCTCGCCCGGCGCGAAGCAAGCTGCCCGGGCCAATATGGCCAAGGCCAGGGCGTCGATGGCCTCGTCAGGATCGAGTTGATTATAACTGAGGGCAATGGTTCGACTTACATTTTGCAGGTGACCGGTGGGAGAAATGCCATCACCTTGCAAGGATCGATGCTTAAGTAAAGCCAGGT
>JABAHS010023425.1_pt1 | contig 20498 bp, 25 predicted proteins | sample 7062111 | NCBI WGS metagenome assembly JABAHS01 (sample SAMN14534600, study PRJNA622989) | marine sediment metagenome | biome: marine biome [ENVO:00000428]; feature: marine pelagic biome [ENVO:01000023]; material: deep marine sediment [ENVO:00002113]; isolation source: pool of 4 deep marine... | reverse complement strand
GCGCGTCGGGTGGGCCGGTCGCCGTTGCCGACCTCCACCACTGCCGACTCTCGGGCCTCGCCGAGGTGTTCGAAAATGTCGCGGATACGCTCCAGGTAGTGCGTGCTGATGTGATCGCGGATGTACGCATTGGGCGCCAGCAGACGCGTCTGCCCCTTGCTGTGCGTGACCTGCAGGGGCAGGATCCAGGTGCTGATGTCCTCCGCGGGCAACTCGCGTTCCAGGTGCTTGAGGCAAAGTTGCCAGATGTTTTGCGACATGTCGCCGAACAGCCGTTTCTGATCTTATGTATCACCGGTCCGCGCGTCGACCGATGGAGCCGTGGCGCCCGACCCACCGGGCAACCGCGAGGGATGCGGCTTTGGGCGGCTGCCGGAATCCGGAGCCAACCGCCAGGGGCCAGATCATTGCCGGGGTCACGTCGGGGCGCAGCCACAGTCTACAGCCCTGTGGATAACTTGGCTACTGCTAAATCGTGGATTCTCTGCACGCGGCCCGCATCACCGCGTTTTTCTTGAACAGAAAGCCGCTACGGGCTACCATTCGCCTCTTGCGTCGGGCATCCGCAGGGAGATCCCGAACGATACGACAGCAACCGGTTCGAGGTTCCAGACATGAAGCGTACTTTTCAGCCCAGCCGCCTCAAGCGCGCCCGGAGGCATGGCTTCCGCGCCCGCATGGCAACGCGCGGCGGCCGGGCCGTGATCAAGTCGCGCCGGGCCAAGGGCCGCAAACGTCTGAGCGCCTGATCCCGGCGTTCGACCCGGAATGGCAAGCTGCGTCGGGCCGCCGGGTCACGGCCGGGCGGGCGGCTGGAACAGCCATGAAATTCCCGCGCCGTGCACGCCTGAGGACCGCAGCCGACTTCCGGTTCGTGTTTCAGCGGCCCGTGGTGTCGGACGACCGTTACTTTCGCGTGCTGTTCCGGGACAATGGTGGTTCAGCCTGCCGGCTCGGCCTGGCAGTGTCCCGCAAGGTGAGCGGCAAGGCCTCGGTGCGCAACCGGCTCAAGCGTGTGGTTCGCGAGGATTTCAGGCAGCACCGGGAGGCGCTGGCGGGCGGCCGCGGCAAAGACATCGTCGTCGTGCCCCGGGCGGCCGCGGCGGCGGCCAGCAACGCGCAACTGCGTACGGCCCTGGGCGAGCACTGGCGAAAGGTCCGGGGCGCCGCGACCGGTTAGGTACGGGCTAGACGGAATACAGGATTCAATGGCCAACTTACGTCCAGTGCTGTTCATCACGCTGATCTTTCTTGGCTACCTGTTGTGGGTGGAATGGCAGAAAGACTACGGGCCGCGCCCGCGGCAGGCGGACAGCCCTGCGGCAACGTCCGTCGATGCGATACCCAGCCCGGCGGACGAGGTGCCCGAGGCGGGCGACATACCCGATGCGCCCGGTCCCGCCGACCTGCCGCCGGCGGGCCAGGAGGAGCCCGAGGCGGTTGGCCCCGCGCCCCAGATGACGGCGGGCGCCACGACGATAACGGTCATCACGGATGTCCTGGAACTCGCCATCGACCCGGTGGGCGGCACCGTGGTGTCCGCCTACCTGCTGGACTATCCGGTCGAGCTCGACCGACCGATGGACAAGGTGCGGCTGTTCAACCCGGCCGGCGAGGAGCTCTTCATCGCGCAATCGGGACTGCTCAGCAAACAGCCCGCGCCCAACCACACCAGCGTGTACCGGTACGGGCAGGATCGCTATGAACTCCCGGACGGCGCCGAAGAACTCAGGGTGCCCTTGACCTGGGCGGATCCCGGGGGGCTCGAGGTCACCAAGACCTTCATTTTCAAGCGGGACAGTTACGACATCGGCGTTCGCCACACCTTGAGCAACGGCTCGGGTTCCGACTGGGTCGGCAGCCGATACGAGCAGTTGCAGCAAGCCCAGCCTACGCAGGAGCAGAAACGCAGCTTTACTGACCCGGGCAGCTACAGCTTCCGGGGCATCGGGTTTTTCAGCTCCGAGGAAAAGTTCGAGAAGGTGGATTTCGACGAGGTTGCCGAGCAAGCCTACCAGCGCAGCACGACGGGCGGCTGGCTGGCCATGATCCAGCATTACTTCTTCGCCGCCTGGATTCCGCCGGGAGATGAGCCGGCGACTTACTCGACCCAGGAGTACAGCCCTTCGGGCTGGCCGCGGTACATCGCGCGCGCCGTCGCTCCACCGCTGCGGGTCGCGGCCGGTGACACGCACCAATTCGGCAGCACCCTGTACGTCGGTCCCAAGCTGCAGGAGCGGCTCGATGACATTGCCCCGGGTCTGCAGCACACCGTCAATTACGGCATCTTCACCGTGTTCTCGAAGCCGCTGTTCTGGCTGCTGTCGGGCATTCACGGGTTCATCGGCAACTGGGGGTGGGCGATCGTGCTGCTGACGGTGCTGATCAAGGCAGCCTTTTTCAAGCTGACCGAGGCCCAGTACCGGTCCATGGCCCGCATGCGAAAACTGCAGCCACGCATCGAGGCCCTGCGCGAACGTTACGGCGATGACCGCCAGCGCATGAGCCAGGCCATGATGGAGCTGTACAAGAAAGAGAAGGTCAACCCGCTCGGAGGCTGCCTGCCGATCCTGGTACAGATCCCGATCTTCATCGCGTTGTACTGGGTGCTGCTCGAGTCCGTGGAATTGCGGCAGGCGCCTTTCTTCGGCTGGATCCAGAACCTGTCGGCGCGGGACCCCTACTTCATCCTGCCGTTGCTGAATGCCGGCTTCATGATTCTCACCCAGCGCCTGACCCCGACCGCAGGCATGGACCCCATGCAACGCAAGCTGATGAACGCCATGCCGGTGGTGTTCTCCGTGATGTTTGCCTTCTTCCCGGCCGGGTTGGTGCTCTACTGGGCCACCAACGCGGGCCTGTCCCTCGCTCAACAGTGGTATATCACGCAAAAAATAGCCGGCAGCTCGTGAACGACCGGAGCCCGATGCGGCGTGCCCGGCGCGGCACGCTGCGCGTTCGCCGGTGAGAGAACATGTCGGCTGAGGACACCATTTTTGCCATCGCCACCCCGCCCGGCATGGGGGGTATCGGTGTGATCCGGGTATCCGGCCCGGGCGTGGACGACGTGGCGCGCGCAGTGTTGGGTCGCCTGCCTCCGCCGCGCGTAGCGGCTTTTGGTGCCTTTCGCGATGCCGAGGGCGAGGCGATCGATTCGGGCATTGCGCTGCGTTTTCCGGGACCCGCCTCGTTCACCGGGGAGGACGTCCTGGAATTGCAGGGCCACGGCGGTCCGGTGATCCTGCAACTCCTGGCTGCGCGCCTGATGGAGCTCGGGGCACGGCCGGCGTCGCCGGGGGAGTTTTCCCAGCGCGCATTCCTCAACGACAAGCTGGACCTGGCACAGGCCGAGGCCATCGCCGACCTGATCGGGTCCGGAACGGCGGCTGCGGCCCGGGCCGCACAACGCTCGCTGCAGGGTGTGTTCTCGCGGCGCGTCGGGGCGCTGCAGGAACGCCTGACGGGATTGCGGGTGTTCGTGGAGGCGGCGCTGGACTTTCCAGAGGAGGAAATCGACTTCATGGCCGACAGCGACATCGCGGAGCGCTTGCGCGATGCGGCGGACGCCACCACCACCCTGCTGCACGAGGCGCATCAGGGCCAGCTATTGCGGGACGGCATCACCATTGCCATCGTGGGCTTGCCCAATGCCGGCAAATCCAGCCTGCTGAACGCCCTGTCCGGCACCGAGGCGGCCATCGTCACCGACGTTCCCGGCACCACCCGGGACGTTCTGCGCGAGACCCTGTCGCTCGATGGTCTGCCGGTGCATATCGCGGACACGGCCGGCATCCGACCCGCCGAGGACGTGGTGGAGGCGGAAGGCGTTCGCCGTGCGCGGGCCGCGCTGGAAACCTGCGACCTGGCGCTCTGGGTCATCGACAGCACCGAGCCCGGGGCCGGGCTGGCAGATGAAGTGCCGCCGGGGGTTCCGTGCATCCGGGTATTCAACAAGATCGACCTGACCGGGGCCTCAGCGGCGGTGGACGGATCCGCCGGCACGGTTCACCTCTCGGCGACCACGGGCGACGGCCTGCCCGGCCTGGTCGGACTGATCCGCGAACTGGCCGGCCTGGAGGCCCATGCCGGGGGCACGTTCTCGGCGCGCAGCCGGCACCTCGATGCGCTGCGACGCACGGGTGGGCACCTGCAAGCCGGCGCCGCGGCGCTGGCGGAGACGGGTGCAGCGGAATTGCTGGCCGAGGAGCTGCGCCAGGCGCAACAGGCCCTGGGCGAGATCACCGGGGAGTTCCTGCCGGACGACCTGCTGGGCGCCATCTTCGCCAGCTTCTGCATCGGCAAATGAAACGCGACGCCTGGGTGACCCTGTTGGCCGGGCTGGTTCCCGTGCTGGCCGCGAACGGCGCGTTGCTGATCAACAGCCACCATGGCTTCGAGGCCTGTTTCCCGTACTGGGAAGGGTGCATGTCGGTCAGCCGCGGCGTGCGTTCCGGTCCGGGGCTGTGGTTGTTCAAGGCGCTCGCGCCCCTGGCGGCGGCGTGCATGGCCTGGGCCTGGTGGGTTACCGGCCGGCTGCTGCAGTCCGAGCTGCCGCAGCGTGCGAGGCGCAACCGCCTGTTGACCCGGCTGGGCATCATCGGAGCCGCCTTCTTCGTGGTCTACGCCCTGTGGCTGGGTACGGAGGGCGAGGTATACCGCTGGTTGCGGCGTTACGGGGTGGTGTTCTATTTCGGTTTGACCGGCCTGGCCCAGCTGCTTTTGGCGGCGGAGCTGTGGCCGCGCCGGCACACCCTGCTGGCAGGCCGGCTGCAGGGCCCGATCCAGGCCTTCGGTGTCATCGTGCTCCTGGAATGGGTGTTCGGCGTCGGCTCGGCATTCAAGCGCAAACTGATCGATGATCCGAATTTCCTCGACCGCGTGGAAAATGCGCTGGAATGGAATTTCGCCCTGGCGATGTCGCTGGTGTTCGTGACGCTGGCCGGAGTCTTGCGGGCCGCTGATCGCGCCCGGTGAGGCATTCAGGGCAGCGCGCCCAGCCCGCCGCGTATCGAATAGACCTGCTCGAAACCCAGGCTCTCCAGAGACTTCGCGGCCAGCGCCGAGCGCCCGCCGGTGCCGCAGAACAGGTACAGGGGCGTTGCCAGCAGCGCCTGCTCGTCGAGGTGCTGCAGCGCCGGATGGCGGTTGATCGCGAACTCCAGCAGCCCTCGGGGCACATTGATGGCATCCGGCACCGAGCGTGCCCGATACTCATCGGGCTCTCGCACGTCGATCAGATAATGATCGCCCGCACCCCCCGGGGACCGCACCTCGTCCCAGGAAACTTCGCGCACCGACCGGCGCGCCTCGCTCACCAGGCGCTCGCAGGCAGGCAGCATGGTCGGGTGTGGGCCTGGCTGCACCACCGATCGGCTCAGGTCGAGCAGAAAATCTCGTGCAGGCGTTCCAGCACACCGATCGCCGCGGTATCGGTCAGCGAGTAGTAGATGGTCTGGCTCTCGCGCCGCGTTCGAACCAGGCCCTGCTCGCGCAGGATGGCCAGGTGCTGGGAGAGGGCCGACTGGCTGAGGTCGATGCGCCGGTTCAGCTGCGAGACCGACAGCTCGCCCTCGGCGAGCACGCACATGATCATCAGGCGGCTTTCATTGGCCAGGCTCTTCAGCAGGCGCACGGCATCGGCGGCATTGCGCCGCATCGACTCGGTGTCGATGTTTTCGAATTCCACTAGGTTGCGGGACGGCTCCATGACGCGCAGTGTACTTGTGCGTTTGGTTTATTACAATTATCGAATATAACTGCTGATTCGAACGGCCCGCGGCACCCACAGATGAGCCCAGAAGTCATCCCCTTCTACGAACCCGAGTCCTGTACCTGGACCTACCTCCTGTCCGAGCACGATGGCAAGGAGGCGGCCATCATCGATCCCGTGTGGGTGTTCGACCCCGTCAGCGGCCTGGCCGACACCGGTTTTACGGACCTGGTGCTGGCCACCGCCGCCGACAGCGGGCGGGCCATCACCTGGGTGCTAGAGACCCATGCCCATGCCGATCACCTCAGTTCGGCGGCATACATCCGCGAGCAGACCGGCGCCCGGGTTGCCATTGGCCAGGGCATTTGCGCGGTGCAGGAAACCTTCGCGCGCGTGTTCAACCTCGATGACGTGACCCCGGACGGCAGCCAGTTCGACCGTTTGCTGAGCGAGGGCGATACCCTTGCCGTGGGCGGCCTCGAAATCCGCGTGATGGAAACACCCGGCCATACCAGCGACAGCGTGACTTACCTGGTCGCCGATGCCGCGTTCGTCGGCGATACCCTGTTTGCACCGGGGTACGGGACGGCCCGCTGCGACTTTCCCGGCGGCGATGCGGGGCGCCTGTACGATTCGATTACCCGCCTGCACGCGTTGCCAGACGCCACGCGGCTGTTCCTGTGCCATGATTACCCGGCCGAAGGCCAGGAGCCGTTGAACATGGTCACGGTGGCGGATTCGCGCGCGCACAACGTGCACCTGCAGGAAGGCGTCGATCGCGAAGCATATGTCGCCATGCGCACCGGCCGGGATGCCGGCCTGGCCCTGCCACGCCTGATCTACCCTTCCCTGCAGGTGAACATCCGGGGTGGGGCGGCGCCGCCGCCGGACCGCAACGGTGCGGCCTATCTGCGGCTGCCCTTCGATCGCTCGCTCAAGAGCCTGCTCGAAAGTGACTGAGGGCTCAGGCATGGGACAACAGCGCAGCTGACGTGGCCGACGCGAACAGCACTTTCGAGGCACGGGAACACTGGGAATCCGTCTACCGGCGACGCAGTGAGCGGGACGTCAGCTGGTTCCAGCCCCACGCGGCGACGTCCTTGCGCTTGATCCGCCGCTCGGGGCTCGGGCGTGAAGAGCCCCTGATCGACGTCGGGGCTGGCGCCTCGGTGCTGGTGGACGAACTCTTGCAGGCCGGGTTCCGGGACGTGACGGTGCTGGATATCTCGGATGCCGCCGAGCAGCGCGCGCGCGAGCGCCTTGGCGCAGAAGCCGCGCGCGTCACCTGGCTGGTGGGCGACGTGACGACCTTCCAGGCCGAGCGCAGCTATGCACTCTGGCACGATCGCGCGCTGTTCCATTTCATGACCAGCGCCGACCAGCGCACGGGCTACGTGCGCGCACTCCATGCGGCGTTGCGCCCGGGCGGCCAGGCGATCATCGCCACTTTTGCCATCGGGGGGCCACGGCGCTGCAGCGGTTTGGATATCGTGCAGTACGATGCACCCGGGCTGCTCGCGGAACTCGGCCCGGCTTTTGCGTTGGAGGAACAGCTCGACGAGGAGCATGTCACCCCTTCGGGAGGAACACAGCTGTTCAGCTACTTCCGACTCAGGCGTCGCTGAGGGCGGGTTTCGCCCCGTGCCCGGAACGCACCGCACATGGTCCGGGACCGCTGATGGCATCGGCCGTGATTCGGGTGATGGCCGAGCCGTAATGCGTTGCAAGAGAGCGCGGTTGGCTGAGCCCGTCGAACGGCGCGCGGGCATCGCGACGAGAACGCTGGCCTTGGCAGCTATATCAGGTATATATTAATTAGCGCACATTAATTTAAAAGATTCTAATCGGGTCAGGAGGGAGCAGCGAATGAACACGATCAAAAGGCGGTGGCCGACCCTTGCCCTGGTGGCGCTATGGGGGTTCTGTGCCGGCAGCGCCTACGCGACCAACGGTTATTTCACGCACGGCACCGGAACCAAGAACAAGGGTATGGCCGGGGCCGGCATTGCTCTGCCACAGGACGCCATCGACGTGGTCAACAACCCGGCAGCGGCGGTGCTGGTGGGCAACAGCATGCAGATCGGTGCGGCCCTGTTCAGCCCGCGGCGGAGTTACGAGACTTCGCCCAGCCTCATCAATGGCAATTTCGGGGCCTTCACCATTGGCCCCAATGACATCGACAGCGACAGCGAGTATTTCGTGATCCCGCACTTTGCGCGCAGCTGGCAGCGGGGCGACGACTCGGCGTTCGTGGTCTCGTTCTATGGGCGTGGCGGCATGAACACCGACTGGAAGGGCGGCACAGCCACGTTCGATCCCGATGGCCCGGGGCCCTTGCCGGTGCTCACCTTACCGGGAACCTACGGAGCCGGAGACGCCGGTGTCGATTACTCGCAGGGGTTCCTCGACCTCACCTGGGCGAAGCAGGTCAGCGAGCGCACCTCGTTCGGGCTGGCCGGCATCCTGGGCTTCCAGTTCTTCGAGGCTCGCGGCGTGGGCAGCTTCGCGGGCCTGACCCGCACCTTTGCGGCCAGCGGCGGCACCGAGTTCCCCGCCAACCTGTCGAACAATGGCCACGACTTCGCCTACGGGGCGGGGCTCAAGCTCGGCGTGCACACCCAGCTTTCGGAGCGCACCAACTTCGCGATCACCTACCAGTCGCGGATTTACATGACCGAGTTCGACGACTACAAAGACCTGTTTCCGGAGCAGGGCGATTTCGATGTGCCTGCGAACCTCAAGGTCGGGTTGACCCACATGGTGCGTGACAACGTGGCGCTGAGTTTCGACATCGAACACATCTGGATCAGTGACGTCAAGGCGCCCGGCAACACGATCTCCAAGTTGTTCCAGTGTCCCACCGCCGGCCAGGGCGGCACGGACCTCAACAAATGCCTGGGCGGCAGCGATGGCGGCGCGTTCGGGTGGGATGACATGACCGTGTTCAAAGTCGGCTTGCAGTGGGGCAACGGCGGGGACTGGACCTGGCGCGCCGGCTATAGCTACGGCGAACAACCGATCCCCAAGGACGAGATGACGTTCAATATCCTCGCACCTGGCCTGATTGAGCATCACTTCACCTTTGGCTTCACCAAGCAGAGCCGTGAGAATCGGGAGTGGAACTTCGCCGTCATGTACGCGCCCGAGAACGACCAGACCGGGCCCAACAACTTCGATCCGACCCAGACGGTCACCTGGGAAATGGACCAGTTCGAACTGGAGCTCAGTTACGGCTGGCGATTCTGAGCCACCTCGGACATGATCGTATGCTGCCCGGCCTTCGCCGGGCAGCGTGTTTGGAGGGCATGGACCGGGATCATGGGCAAAGGCAACCGGCGTGTCGGTATACATCGCCTGTACCGGGACGATCCCGAGCGGGCCGATTGCGTCCTGTGGGGACGGCGCTGTGACCCGCTGAGCCGGCGGGGCTTCCTCGCGGGATCGGGCTACGCGGCCATGAGCGCCGCGCTGGGGGCTGCCATTCCCTTCGCCCACCTGATGCCCGGAGGACTGATACCGGCTGCGCTGGCGCAGACCGACGCACCGTTCCAGATTCCTGGCAAGGATGGCCTGGTGGTGCTCAATGACCGGCCACTCAACGCCGAGACGCCAGCCTGGCTGCTGGATGACGAGGTGACCCCGGCCTCACGCCTGTTCGTCCGCAACAATGGCATCCCGCCCCCGGCCACCGCCGAGCCGGACGGGTGGCCGCTGGCGGTCGGCGGGGAATCCTGCCTGAACCCCAGGCGCTATACGGTGGGCGAGCTCAAGCGGCGGTTTACAGCGCACAGCTACCAACTCGTGCTGGAGTGCGGGGGCAACGGACGGGCCGAATTCGATCCACCGGCCACGGGCAACCAGTGGACCACCGGCGCCGTGGGTTGTGCGCGCTGGACGGGCGCCCGGCTGCGCGATGTGCTGGAGGATTGCGGTATCGCCGACAGCGCCGTGTACATCGGCTACAGCGCGGCCGACACCCATCTCAGCGGCGATCCTGAGCGGGTGCCGATTTCGCGCGGCGTGCCGATGCGCAAAGCGCTGGAGGACGAGACGCTGGTTGCCTGGGCCATGAACGATGAAGACATTCCGCTGCTGCACGGGTTTCCGCTGCGCCTGGTGTGCGGCGGGTGGCCGGCCTCGACCAGCGGCAAATGGCTGACCGGCATCGCCGTGCGCGACCGCGTGCACGATGGCGAAAAGATGGGCGGCGCTTCCTATCGGGTGCCGTGCGAACCGGCCGCGCCGGGCAGCGAGGTGCCGGACGCGGGAATGTGCATCATCGAATCCATGCCGGTCAAGTCACTGATCACCGCGCCCCGCTCGGGCCTCGTTCACCCGGCTGCGGAACTCCTCGCGCTGCGCGGGCACGCGTGGGCCGGCGACCTGCGGGTGGCAGCGGTCCACGTGTCGATCGATTTCGGCGCCCGGTGGACGCGCGCCGAGCTTGCGCCGCCGGCCAACCGGCTGGCCTGGCAACGTTGGCACGCCCGGGTCCGATTCCCGACGCCGGGCTATTACGAGCTCTGGGCGCGCGCCGAGGACGAGCAGGGGCGCTCGCAACCCATGGTGGTGCCGGGCTGGAACCCGAAGGGCTACCTCAACAATGCCTGTCACCGCATCGCGGTGCAGGCGGTGTGAGGCGGCGGATGGCTCGCGCGCGGTCGTGGGTCGGCCGGGTGCTGCTGATTGCCGCGGCCGTCGCCGGTTTGACGGCCAACGCATCGGGCGGGCCCGAGCTCGACCCGGACACCGGGTTGGTGCTGGACGCCGGCTGGGAATTGGTCAGGGCCCACTGCACGGTCTGCCATTCCGCGCGACTGGTCACGCAGAATCGCGGGCAACGCCAGACCTGGCAGCACATGATCCGCTGGATGCAGGCCACGCAGGGACTCTGGCCGCTGGATGCGGACACCGAAACACGCATTCTGGACTACCTCGCCGCGAACTATGCGCCGGCCGCGAGCGGCCGCCGCCAGCCGTTGCCGCCGGAACTGCTGCCGCCCAACCCGTACGCACCCGCGAAGCCGTGAGGCAAGGGGCCTGCCCGGGCCCTTCGGCCACGCCGGCTGGCGGGCGCAGTTGGTGGTGCGGCAGCGGCCGGGCATCCGTTAACATGGGCGCGACCGGCGATCGCGGTGGTCGCGCCAGGGGATGAATTTGGCATCAGCTGCACACAAGATGGAGGCTTTGCACGCCTGCGGGTTCCTGGCGGGCATGCCGGACGAGCTGCTGCAGGCATTGGCGGCCCGCTGCCGGGTACTGACCGTCGGTCCGGATCGCGCGGTGGTCACCCAGGGTGAGGCGGGCTCCACCATGTACGTCATCATCGGGGGCGAGGTCCGCGTGCACGACGGCGAGGTCACCCTCGCGCGGCTCGGCGAGGGGGAGGTGTTCGGCGAGATGGCGGTGCTCGATGCCGAGGTGCGCAGCGCCACGGTCACCACGACCTCGGATGCCACCCTGCTGGAACTCGAACGCGATAGCCTGTTCGACGCCCTGGCCACGCATCCCGGGGGATTCCAGGCCATCCTGCACGCCGTACTGCAGCGCGAGCGGGGCATCGTCCACGACGTCAAGACCCGCACCGAGCAGGTGCTGGCCTACGAGAAGGAACTGGAAATCGGACGCCGGATCCAGGCCGGGTTTCTGCCGGACGCATTGCCCACCGCGGAGCACTGGCAGATTGCCAGTTGCTTCGAAGCAGCGCGCGAGGTGGCCGGCGACTTTTACGACGCCTTCGAGCTCCCCGGGTCGGGACGGTTGGCGCTGGTGCTGGGGGATGTCTGCGACAAGGGCGTGGGCGCGGCCCTGTTCATGACGCTGTTTCGCAGCCTCATCCGGGCCGCGTCGTTGTATGGCTTCGTCGACCCCAGGATCGACGCCGATACTGCCGGTAGGGCGGGAGCGTCCCGGGAGCAGGACACCCTGGTCAACACCCTGGTGACCACCAACCGCTACATTGCCACTACCCACGCGAGCTCCAGCATGTTCGCGAGCGTATTCTTCGGCATCCTCGACCCGGCCAGCGGCCGGCTCGATTACGTCAATGCCGGACACGAGGCGCCGATCGTTTTTCGCAGCGACGGTGAGTGCCTCACGCTGGAGGTCACCGGCGGCGTGGTAGGCCTGTTTGCCGCGGCTCCCTACCGCGCGGCCCACGTGATGCTGCAACCCGGTGACATGCTGTTGGCCTTCACCGACGGCGTGAACGAGGCCAAGAACGCGGCCGGGGATCAGTTTTCGGAGCAACGTCTGCTGGAACTGGAAAACGTCCGGGCCCTGACGCCCGACGAACTGCTGCAGCACATCCTGGGGCAGGTCAGGGCATTTCGTGGCGAAGCCCCGCAGTCCGACGACATCAGCATGCTGGCACTCAAATTCCTTGGTGTCTGAGTCGCGCGCAGCGCGGGCGAACGGTTAGAATCGCCCCGGGGACTCAGCGACCGTGACGGAGGCAGGCGCATGACCACTTTCAGCATCATGGTTGAACAGGCACAGGCCAGGGTGCCGGTAACGGTGCTGCGCCTGCAGGGCGATATCGATGCGGGCACGCAGCCCATCCTGCAGGACCGGGCCGCGGAGATGATAGCCATGGGCACGACGCACATGGTGCTGGACATGAGCGAGGTCGGGTACATGGGCAGCGCCGGCTTCCGCGCCATTCATGCCATCAACAACCTGCTCGATCGTGAGCAGTCGGACGCCTTCGAGCGATCGAAGTACCTCAAGCTGCTCAACCCGAACAGCGAGGTGGAAAAAGTCATCCGGACCCTCGGGTTCGATGCGTTTCTGGACATTCACCACGATCGGGACCAGGCGCTGGAATCGTTTTGAGCGGGCCGGCTTCGGCGTGCGGCGGCACCCCATGACCCGCGAGCAGGGCCCATATTTCAGCCAGGCAGCCAGCCTGGAAAGCCTCTCCCGGTTCAGGGATTACATCGACCAGACCGGCCGGCAACTTGGTGTCGACCCCGGGGTGTTGGCGGATTTGCGCCTGGTGGTGGACGAAGCCGTCACCAACGTCGTGCAGCACGGCTACCAGGGGCGCCCCGGGCCGGTGGAGGTGCGCATGAAACGGCTGGGGGACGATGTCGTCGTGTGCATCCGCGACCAGGCCCGACCTTTCGACCCGGGCCAGGTCCCGGCACCGCAACTGGATAAGGCACTGGCCGACCGGCCCTATGGAGGCATGGGCTTGTACCTGATCCGAACCATGACCGACGAGGCCGAGTTTCGACCGGCGCCGGGCGGCGGTAACGAATTGAGGCTGATCAGGCGCTCAGCGTTCGCGGGGACCGGTTGAGCTCAGGCAGGTTTCCTCAGCACGAAGCGGTACACACCCCCGTCCTCGTCATGCTCCACCAGCTCGTTGCCAGTGGTTCGGCAGAAAGCCTGAAAATCGGCCACCGATCCGGGATCGGTGGCGAGGATTTCCAGTGTGCCGCCGGCAGGCACCGCTTTCAGGGCCTTCTTGGCCTTGAGGATGGGCAACGGGCAATTCAGGCCCTTCGCGTCGAGTAATTGGTCAGCCATGGTGGTGTCGATCCGTCAGTGGTGGCAATCAGCCGGGGCCTTCAGATAAACAGGTTGATGTGGCTCTTGGTCGCGACCTCGATGTAGGTCGCGGCCCCGCCCAGTTCCGGTCCCTCGATCATGTCGTCGAGCGTGTACTCGAACAGATCCAGGGTCATCTGGCAGGCGATCATCCGCACGTCCGCCTCGACCGCCAGCTCACGCAGATCCTGGATACTGGCCACGCCCTTCTTCTTCATCAGGTTCTTCATCATCGTCGAGGCGGCACGATCGATGCCGGGCAGGGCGGAGAGGAGGTTGGGCATGCCCATGTGGGCGCCCATCATGGGCATTTTCATGGCCGGATTGCCCAGCGTGGAAAGCTTGAGGTCCAGGTCCTTGAGCAGCAGCGGCAGCCCGTAGAAGGTGAAGAACATGCTCACCTCCAAGCCCATCGCCGCTGCGGTGGTGGCAAGGATGAAGGGGGGGTATGCCCAGTCGAGCGTGCCCTTGGTGACGATGATCGACATCGTGTTCGGGTCAATGGCGGTCTGGGTGTTCTGGACGGGTTCTTCGCTGTACATCGACATGGTTCGTACCCCACTTGGACACAGTCAGGCATTTGCCAACTGACGATCGAGTATATAGAAATTTCATTTATTAGGGAAATCGAATACTATGCTGTGGACCCCGACCAACGGCTTTCCAGGCTTCTCCAATGCCCCCTGCCTCACCCGCAAGCTGCACCGCAGAGCACCCGCCACCAGCGGGGCCGGGCCTGGTGCCGGCGTCCCGGGCGGCGTTGTTCGTGGGCAGTGACGTTTTTCGCAAGGAGGCGTTCGGGGCCAACCACCCGCTGTCGATCCCCCGGCAATCCGGCGTGCTGGAGCTGTGCGAGGCGCTGGGCTGGTTCGAGGGTGGTGTGCGGCGCCGCTGCCAAGCCGCTTCCCCCGAACGCTTGCGGGCATTCCATGATCCCGACTACATCGAGGCTTTGCGCACGGCCGAGCGCGAGCGGGCGGTCGCCCGCGAGGCGCGCGAGCGCTATCGGATCGGCACCATGGAAAACCCGTTATTCGAGGGCCTGTTCGAACGCGCCGCGACCGCCGTGGGCGGCTCCATCCTGGCTGCGGAGCTGGCCCTCGAGGGCCACACCGCGTTTCATCCGGCCGGTGGCACACACCATGGCCGGCCCGATCGCGCCGCCGGGTTCTGCTATTTCAACGACCCCGTGTTCGCCATCCTCACGCTGCTGGAAGCTGGTTTGGAGCGCGTGCTGTACGTCGACCTGGATGCCCATCACGGTGACGGTGTGCAGGACGCATTCGCCCCTGACCGACGGGTGTTCACGCTGTCCATCCACGAGGGGGGGCGCTGGCCGTACAGCGGTTCGGTGGAGGACCGTGGTGGTGGCCGGGCCCGGAACCTGCCGGTACCGGCAGGCTTCAATGACAGCGAACTCGACTTTCTGATGAGCGAGGCGGTTCTGCCGCTCGCGAGGGAGTTTTCGCCCGAGGCGGTGGTGATCACCTGCGGGGCCGACGGCCTGGCCGGCGACCCACTGTCGAAACTGGCGCTCAGCAACGGCGTCTTGTGGCGGGCGGTGGAGCAACTGGTCGAATTGACCGGGCGCACGGTGGTGCTGGGCGGCGGCGGCTATAATCCGTGGACGGTGGCGCGTTACTGGGCGGGCATGTGGGGCCGCCTCAGTCACCAGGCGTTTCCGGCCGAGTTGCCGCCAACCGCACTCGCCATGCTGAAGGGGTTTTCCTGTGACCTGGTGGACGACGAGGAGCTGGAGCCGGCCTGGTTGACGACCATCGCGGACACGCCCCGCACCGGTCCGGTGCGGAGCGCCGTCAGGGAAGTGGCCGGACGCGTGCGCAGCCCGCGAACCGGGCCGGGTGCAACATGAAGCGGGAGGGGCCATGAGCTGGTTGGGGAAGATCCAGCGGATCGAAGAATTGGAGGACGCCGCGCTGGACGCGCGCCTGGTGGCGGAGATGGAGCGCCGGGCCCCGGCCGCGGCGGCCCGCATGGTACGCTTCTCCACGCCCACTTTCCGGGAGTACGAGAGCAGCGAACTCAGCAGTTGCGGCAAGAACAGCTTTCCGGCGTTTTCGATCACCGCCGGCGGCTGCGCGCTGGATTGCGACCACTGCCAGGCCAAGATCCTCGAGCCCATGATCCCGGCCACCCGGCCGGAAACCCTCGACCGGAAGGTCCGGGAACTGATCGAGCAGGAAGACCTGCAGGGCTTCCTGCTGTCCGGCGGCTCCAACCGGCGCAACGAGATCCGCTACGAGCGCTTCTACCCGGTGATCGAGCGCCTGAAACGCGATTTCCCGCAGCTGCGCATCGCCATCCACACGGCGCTCACCGACGAGGCCGGTGCCCGGGCCATGGAGGCGGCCGGCGTCGACATCGCCATGCTGGACGTGATCGGGGCCGAGGAGACCATTCGCCAGGTGTATCACCTTGACCGGCCGGTGGAGGATTTCGAGGCCACCCTGGCCGCGCTTTGCGCCACTTCGATGCAGGTTTCCCCGCACATCGTCATCGGGCTGCATTACGGTCGCATCCTCGGCGAGATGAACGCGCTGGACATCATCGCGCGGCACGACACGCAGGCGCTGGTGCTGGTGGTCGTCATGCCCTTCTATGCGCGGCCGGGAACCTTCGTGGCCCCGTCCACCCGCGAGGTCGGCGAGCTGTTCCTAGTGGCGCGCGAGGTGCTGCCCGAACGCCAGTTGCTGCTCGGATGCGCGCGCCCGCCCGGCATGCACAAGCGGGTCACCGATGCCTATGCGGTCATGGCCGGCCTGGACGGCATCGCCTTTCCGGCCGACGGCGCGGTGGCCGTGGCCGACGCCATCGGCCGGCCGTTCCACCAGGCGCATGCCTGCTGCTCGGTCAGGCTGGGCGAGGGCGTGGCGAGCCTGAGGACCACCAGTTGCGCTGCATGAGCAGCGGGAGGCGAGTGCGATGAGTTGCGTCAAACAACGGGGCACCCCGTCTGCAACAACCGCTGCAGGCCGGGATTACAATCCGTTCGAGGCCATGCAACCGCGCTCACCCCTGAAGACGCCCAAGGCATTCCGCAACGGCGCGCCGGTAAAACATCGCGATATCGCGCCGCAGGGCGTCTACCGGCCCGACTACAACATCCTGACGCCGCACATGCGCTCGCCGGACTACGTGCAGATGTCCACGGCGGCGGCGATCACGCTGGGGGTGAGCGACGGGCGCATGTACCGCTGCGCCTGCACGCGCTGCCTCAACCTGCTGCTGACCTATCCGGAGGGCTGCCGCGCCAACTGCGCCTATTGCGGCCTGGCGCGCCACCGCGAGGCCGAGCGGGACTACGCCGACCGCAACTTCATTCGCGTCGACTGGCCGGCAGTACCCATGGACACCGTGGTGGACATCGTGGCGCGGGACGGTGCCGACAGCCCGTTTCACCGCATGTGCATCTCGATGATCACCCATCCGCGCTCCGACGACGACACCGTCACCGTGCTGAAGAAATGGACCGACCGGATCGACCCGGACACCATCCCCGTTTCCATCCTCTCCAACCCGACCACCATGAGCCGGGCCGACGTGCAGAACCTGCACGACTGCGGCGCCGACATTTTCACCGTGGCGCTGGACGCGGCCACGCCGGAAATCTTCGACCGCACCCGCGGCAAGGGGGTGCAGTCGCCGCACAAATGGAGCAAGTACTGGGACGTGCTGCTGGATGCGCGCGACATATTCGGCGCGGAGAAATTCGGTGCCCACATCATCGTCGGCATGGGGGAGACCGAATACGAGGTGCTGAGCCTGGTGCAGCAACTGGTGGACCTGGGCGGTCACAGTCACATGTTCTGCTTTTTCCCCGAGCAGGGTTCGCTGATGGATCACCTGCCGGCCACGCCCCGCGACCAGTGGCGGCGTGTGCAGCTCGGACGTTACCTGATCGACTACCGCGGTGTGCGCGTGGAGCACATGCGCTTCGACGAGCAGGGCCGAGTCACCGATTTCGGCCTGCCCGCCGGCGAACTGGACGACGTGATCGACGACGGCGTCGCGTTCCGCACCTCGGGCTGCCCGGGCAAGGTGCGAGAGGATATCTCGGCCTGCGACCGCCCCTATGGCGACTCGCCCCCCAGCGACATTGCCAGCTACCCGTTTCAGCCCAAGACGAAAGATCTCAGGAAGATTCGCAGACAACTCGGCATTCCGGTGAAAACGGTCTGAGACGTGACCGGAACCCTGCGGGTCATCGACAGCGGCGTCACCGAAGGACGGCTGAATATCGCCATCGGGCAGGCCCTGATCGAGCAGCATCGACAGGACCTGGCGCCTGACACCCTGCGGTTCCTGCGCTTTCCACCGACCGCCCTGATCGGGCGCCACCAGGCCCTGGCGCAGGAGGTGGATGTTGCGTTTTGCCGGCAGCATGGCATCGGCCTGGCGCGCCGGATTACGGGTGGCGGCGCCATATTTCTCGATCCCGGGCAACTGGGCTGGGAGCTGGTGATCCGTCGCGCCACGCTGGGCGGGGGTGCGCTGAACGAGTTGGCGCGCCGGATCTGCGAGGCGGCGGCCGCCGGCCTAGGGCGACTGGGCATCGAAGCGCGCTTCCGGCCGCGCAACGACATCGAGGTCGACGGCCGCAAGCTCTGCGGCACCGGCGGCTTCTTCGACGGCGACACGCTGTTCTTCCAGGGCACCGTGCTGGTGGACCTGGATTCTGCCCTGATGGTTTCGGCACTGAAGGTGCCCCGGGCCAAGCTGGAAAAACATGCGCTGGATTCAGCGGCCCAGCGCGTGGTGACCCTCAGGGAACTGCTGGGCGCGGATTGCCCGAACCTGCAGACCATCCAGGCGGCCCTGGCGGGTGGCTTCGAATCCGGTTTCGGGTTGGGCGCCGAGCCTGGTGAACTTGACGGGGCGACCCGCACGCTGGCGCAGCAACTGTTCGACGAGGAAATCGGCCAAGACGATTTCGTCAACGAGATCGAGCAACCGGCTGGCCGCGAAGGCATCCTGGAAGGCGAGCACACCGGTCCCGGCGGCACCGTGCGGACCTATCTCAGCCTGCAGGGTCCGGCCCGCAACCGCATTGGCTCGGTGCTGATCACGGGCGATTTTTTCGTCACCCCGCCGCGCGTCGTGTATGACCTGGAGGGCGTGCTGCGGGGGCTGCCGCTGGACCGGCTGCCCGGCACGCTGGACTGCTTTTTCCGGGATACCGACATCGAGGTGCTGTCGGTCGGCAAGGACGACTTCCTGTCCTCGCTGCAGGCCGCGATCGATACGCAGGGGGCTCCGCACGATGGCCACTGAACGGCCCGTTACGGTCGCGCTGGTGTCCGACACCCACGGTCACATCTCCCCCGAGGTGCTGGCGGTGGTGGCCCGCTGTGACAAGGTGGTGCATGCCGGTGACATCTGTGGCCGGCACATCCTCGAGGCGTTGCGACAGCACAACGACCATGTCACCGCCGTGGCCGGCAACAACGATGTGCCAGAGCGCTGGCCGGAGGCAGAGCGAGACACGGTGATCGCCCTGCCACGTATCGCGGAACTCGAGCTGCCGGGCGGGGTGCTGTCGGTGGAACACGGCCACGAGCATGGCTGGGCGAATCCGGACCACGCCGGCCTGCGCGCGGCCCACCCGCACGCGAAAATGATCGTCTATGGCCACACCCACCAGCGCATGGTGGACAAGTCCGAGAACCCCTGGATCGTCAATCCGGGTGCGGCTGGCCAGGTTCGCAATTACGGTGGACCATCCTGCCTGGTGGTGCACGCCAGCACCGAACACTGGGAGCTCGAGGCGTTCAGGTTCTGACGGCCGTACGATCCACGTTCGGACTGCGCGTGTAACGCGACCCATCCAGCGGGGGCCGCACGGATTTTTGGGCTCGTGCTGCCGGGGCGCTTACGGCTTTTTCGGGGTGGTGTACGGGACTTCTTTCTGAAACGGCTCCCAGGTGGTTTCATACCCGACGAAACCCTTCTCGTTGGGCTCCTTCTGACGGGTGGTCACGAAACGCGCCTTGCCTTCAGGAACCTTGGGCCGGGTTTTGGGTTGTTCGCTCATGATTCTTGCCTCTCGCTAACAAAATTCACACGTGACGTCAGGCTAATTGAGAAACTCGTGAATACTGGGCCCCGTTTCGATATCCGGGCCTTGTTCGACTTTCCCGCCGGCCGCGATCTCTTCTTCGGTGGCATCGCGGACCAGCAGGATTTCGAGCTTGAAAATGACCTCTCTGCCGCACAGCGGGTTATTGCCGTCGATGGTGATGGTTTTCCTGTCCTTCCGGGTGACCAGGAAAGTCCTGGTTTCACCCCGGTCGTTTTCCATCAGGATGGCGGTGCCGACTTCACGATATTCCTCGGGGACGTTCCTGATGTGCTCGGTGATGACCAGCGACTCGTCCCGGGGGCCGAATATCTTGTTGCAGTCCAGCGGAACTTCGATCGTCTCGCCTGCGGACCTGCCCTCCAGCTCGGCGCTGACCTGGGGGGACAGGACCATGTTGACCCCGTGGACATACCCCAGCGGAAACTCGACCGAGGTCAGTACCTGGCCGGACTTCTGGTCGATGACCTCGTAGGTCAGTTCAACGTACTTGTTGGTTTCGATCACGTCTTTCATCAGAATATGGAAGCGGAGAATATCCGGATTTCACCCTTTTCATAACCCAGGACCAGGCGCCCAAGCCATTCACCTTCTTTTTCGGTGCTCCTCACGCGGTAGAGAACCGTCACGTGCTCACCGCGGCGGATGGTGCCGAGATAATCCCATTCCTTGGACAGCTTACGCGCCAGCACGCTTTTCTTGAACTGCTTGCCCAGCTCCACTTCGTTCAGGCCGAGCAACAGGTCATAGGAGAATTTCCTGATGAATTTTCCGTACTGGCCCTTGTTGGAGTACTTGATCAGGTCGTCCCACATCGGGTGGGCAACCGCCAGGATCTCCTCGTCGGTGTGATCAATAATGTTCATCTGGCAAGAATGGGGTCAGAGTAAAGTGCCAGAGTGAGTGTACTCTGGCACTTTACCCTGACCCCGGTTTCCGTTCCTTACGCCGCTTCCTCGCTTTCGCTGACCAGGTGATAGAGGGGCGCCTTCTCCATGGTGTATTCACCGGTTTCCGGATCACGACGGGAAACGGTCAGCACATGCCAGTTCTCGTCGTCCAGCTTCATTGCATCACCGCGGTAGTAGTAACCCGGCCAGCGGGTTTCCTTGCGGAACAGCGTGTGCTGCAGGACCG
>JABAHS010148381.1_pt3 | contig 20502 bp, 19 predicted proteins | sample 7062111 | NCBI WGS metagenome assembly JABAHS01 (sample SAMN14534600, study PRJNA622989) | marine sediment metagenome | biome: marine biome [ENVO:00000428]; feature: marine pelagic biome [ENVO:01000023]; material: deep marine sediment [ENVO:00002113]; isolation source: pool of 4 deep marine... | reverse complement strand
TTTTGGGGGAAGCCGATCAAAACTTGATGGAAGAAATTAACCAGAAATTGCGAATCGCTTTGAGTAATTGAGAGTAGGAATGCAATTATGAAAAAGAAGCGTTCATCCTCAGAACAGCTCTATCACTGAATCTGCAAGGTCCGCCTGACTGGGCCGCTCGATTCGAGGACTATTTGTACGGGTACGAGAAAAAAAGTCAAAATGACTGAAGTTTTTCTTTACACTGGAACTTTTATAGAAATTCATTCCTTCATAACCGACATAACCGATGCAATTCACCGACCTCTTCAAATCTCCCAAACCCCTGATCGCATGCATCCATCTCATGCCGTTACCCGGCTCCCCTCGATNNGACTGGGCCGCTCGATTCGAGGACTATTTGTAAAGTACGAGGATCAAAGGGGCAAAAATGACTGATGTTTTTCTCTGCACTTGAACTTTTGTAGAAATTCACCTTTTCAAAACCAATGAAATTCACCGACCTCTTCAAATCTCCCAAGCCCCTGATCGGGTGCATCCATCTCATGCCGTTACCCGGTGCGCCTCGATATTCCGGAAACATACAGAATGTCTACGAGACCGCCCTCTCCGAAGTTGACATCTTTAAGCGCCATCCCGTGGATGGCTTCATTGTGGAGAATTTTCGGGATATGCCGTTTTATCCCACCAATCTTCCTGCCGAAACCGTAGCTTCCCTTGCAGCGGTAACGCGGGAAATCGTCAAAGCGTCAGATGTTCCGGTCGGTGTGAACGCACTGCGAAACGACGCGCAAGCTGCCCTCGCCATCGCCACGGCCGCAGAGGCGCACTTCATCCGGGTTAACGTGCACATGCACGCTGTGGTTTCCGACCAGGGTCTGCTGCAAGGGGCCAGCCACGAAACGCTTCGACTGCGTGCTGCTCTGAAATCGAGCGTGCTCATCTTCGCGGACGTGGGCGTCAAACATTCCGTGCCTCTGGGCGAACGCAGTCTCGCCGCCGAAACCCGGGACGTAACCGAGCGCGGATTGGCGGATGCCTTGATCGTATCCGGCGAATCCACCGGCTCTGAGACCAAAATAGACGAACTCGACATTGTGCGACAAAACACCGATCTCCCGACGCTCGTGGGCAGCGGAGTCACAGCCGCTAACTTGCCAACTTTCTACACTAAAGCAGACGGACTGATCGTGGGCAGCGATTTCAAAACAGACGCGAAAGCCGATAACCTCGTGGAGGAAGCACGCGTTAAGGCATTCACCGAAAAGCTGAAATCGCTACAAAGTTCGTGAAAACGCCCTCGCGCGCCGTTTTCGATTGGCAATCTCCAATCACTATAAGTAAACGACTTAACGGCGAAACTCTCGACATTTTTTCCTTGACTTAGTTACAATAATTTTACATACTTTTATATAAAGTTCTCCCCCCGAAAATTGCATTTTGGAAGAAATGTGTGTGGACGTGACGAAAAATTCAGTCTAACATTCAAAGATCCCCTTTCATCGAGCTCGTATCCCTCTTTGAACTTTTAAACTTCCTTGATAGCATCTAATGGCATATTTGAACAAGAAAAAATCAGTTCTGCCAATATCATAATCAAGTTTGAAATTTTAATTCTTAATTTGGATTGGACATATAAAGAGGAAAAGCATGATAAAGGATAGAATACTCTTGCTCACACTTGTTTTGCTCGTGAATGGTTGCTACAGCAATAAATTGGTTACTGTTAGTAGCGATTCCCAAAAATCTCTTAAGACAATAAATCGAAGTGTTCATAATAAAACTGTGCAAATCCAACTTACGAGCGGGGAGAGCTTTACCGGGAAATCAGTCCGTGTAACAAAAGATTCAACATCTTGGTTCGATGCTGAATCCGAATCGACGAGACATCGTGTCGTGACCTCAAATATAAGAAGTATTTCCAGAGAGCACCGCAACACGGCAAAAGGACTCGGTTACGGCTTTTTGATAGGTGCGGCGTTGGGAGCGTTGATAAGCCAGACGGGCGATGAGGACAGCTACGATTGTAGTGATTCTGAGGGTATCTGCTTTACCAGGCCAGCGGCGGCTGTCCTTGGCATAATAGTGGTCGGTCCGCCTGCTGGTCTGATCGGTCTAATCTCAGGTAGTCTTACCAAAACAACCGAACGGTACGAGTTTAAATAAAGAGGAACGCGTCCGTAAAAAACACTGCCGACTCGCGAGCTGCTATCGGTTTGTGCGTTTGACAAATCGATAGCAGCTCATCCGAACTTTGATCCTCCGCTATCCCTGCAATGACTTCACCACAGGGGTCCCATACAAATTGAACAGAAGAACTCTGACATCAATTATTTCATGCCAACCGATAGAACGACAAAGGAAGCTTGTGTTTTTGGCTGGATTTAGTGCTCCTTAAAAAGGACGAGAAAGGTAACTTTTTAGCCATCTGAATAGGACCTACGAAGGCGGGTGTTTGGAGTGCAAAAGTCAGCGAAGCGTACTTTTGCCCGTATATACACTCCGCATTGCAAAAATACGTTCGCTTCGCTCACTGATTTTTGCGCTCCACTCGTTCAGACAGCTAAACAATTACCGAGAAAGAATTTGATGTTGGATAGACAAAATTTTATTTGTATATTTTGTTTCGACTGTACGGGACGATATTTTTCGCTCCTATTTGAAATGAACACAATACGGGAGGGCCGATCATGAAAACGAGAGCAGCATACATTGCTTTCTTATTGTTCTGGTGGATTTCGGGAGTCGCCGCTCATCCTCTGAACGATATCAACAATCGTTTCAAACCCATCGATGTTTTTCAGCTTGAATACGCATCGGATCCGCAAATCTCGCCGGACGGCAAGAAGATCGTCTATGCACGTCGTTTCATGGACATCATGAAAGACCGGCGGCGTTCGAACCTTTGGATCATCAACTTCGATGGCTCTAACCACCGGGCGCTGACGACCGGCAATGAAAATCACACCTCCCCGCGCTGGTCCCCGGATGGCAGCCGCCTGCTCTATGTCTCTGGTAGCAAAGGCTCCGCACAAATCTATCTGCGCTGGATGGATACGGGGCAGACCGCCAAGCTCACGAACTTGACACATCCGCCCCGAGGCATGACCTGGTCGCCAGATGGCCACTGGATTGCCTTTTCCATGTTGGTGCCAGATCGCGAAAAGCCGTTTGTAAAAATGCCACCCAAGCCGAAGGGGGCGGAATGGGCCGATCCGCCGAATGTTATCACCAAACTGCGGTATCGCGCCGATGGCAGAGGCTATCTCGAAGATGGGTACGCCCACCTGTTTGTCCTGCCAGCGGAAGGCGGGTCGCCAAGACAGGTGACGTCCGGAGAGTTTCATCACCGCGAAAGACCTACGTGGGCGCCGGACAGCAAGTCGCTTATTTTTTCAGCCAATCGTCACGAAGATTGGCAATACGATCCTTTGAATTCAGAAATCTATGAAGTGTCATTAGCTGACGGCGCGATCAAGGCTATCACGCATCGCCAGGGACCGGACACGGATCCGGTCATGTCGCCCTATGGCAAGAAAATCGCCTATCTTGGTTTTGACGACAAGTATCAGGGTTATCAGACAACACGACTTTATGTAATGAACCGGGATGGTAGCGGACGCGAGGTCATCACGGCAGATTTCGACCGTGACGTCCGACGCCCCTTTTGGAGTGCCGATGGCAAGGGGCTTTATTTCCAATATGATGACGAGGGCAACACCAAGATCGGGTTTGTCTCGCTGGACGGCGCCGTTCACACTCTGGCGAAAGACGTCGGAGGGCTTTCTCTCGGGCGGCCCTATGCCGCAGGTTCGTTTTCAGTGGCACGAAACGGACGCTTTGCCTTCACGCATTCGCAACCAGACCACCCGGCCGATGTGGCCGTAGGTAGCAAAGGCAACGCCGATGAAAGTCGACTCACTTACCTCAATAAGGATCTGTTCGGTTACAAGCAATTGGGCTCAGTAGAAGAAATTTGGTACGAGTCGTCCTACGACGATGGGCGCCAAATCCAGGGATGGATCGTCAAGCCGCCTAAATTCGATCCCATCAAAACCTATCCGTTGATCCTCGAAATCCATGGTGGGCCGTTTGCAAATTATGGCGACCGCTTTGCCGCCGAAATTCAACTGTATGCCGCGGCGGGTTACGTGGTCTTCTACGCCAATCCGCGGGGCAGCACCAGTTACGGAGAGGAATTCGGCAATCTAATCCACCATAATTATCCCGGCCAGGACTACGACGATCTCATGTCGGGCGTCGATGCCGTTATCGAACGCGGCTACATCGACGAAGAGAATCTCTTTGTCACCGGTGGCAGCGGCGGAGGTGTGCTCAGCGCCTGGATTGTGGGCAAGACCGACCGGTTCCGGGCCGCGGTTGTCGCCAAACCGGTCATCAATTGGTACAGCTTCGTATTGACATCCGATGCCTACAATTTCTTTTACAAGTACTGGTTTCCCGGCTTTCCCTGGGATCATGCCGAACACTATTTGCAGCGTTCGCCTTTGCACCATGTGGGCAATGTCACGACGCCCACGATGCTCTTGACCGGCGAAGTCGATTATCGAACACCCATCTCCGAATCGGAGCAGTTTTATCAGGCTCTCAAGCTGCGCAAGATCGACACCGCACTGGTTCGCGTCCCGGATGCCTCGCATGGCATTGCCGCGCGACCCAGCAACCTGATTGCGAAAGTCCTGCACGTTCTGAAATGGTTTGAGAAATATAAGACGACGGAAGATTAGCTTGTATGATTCTCTAGGATCTGGAGACACATAAAACTGTCGGCCAAACGTAGTGCAGAAATCACTCAGACCCTTGGGTCACAGAGGGCTCCGAGAAGCAAGGAGACCACGAAGGTACCGTGATGTTTGATCATGCTCTGTGATTTTGCACTCGATGTTCTTCGTAAAACTCCGGGCACTCTGTGGCCGATGCCGTACGTGCATTTTGCATCTTAATCTAATCTCTTTACTTACATTTACATCTTAAAATAGAGAGGAAGGAAAAGATGACCTTTCAAAACCTCACTGCAACCCGACTGGTTACGGTTTTGCTTATTAGCCTGATTTTTAGCGGATCGGGCATAACGCAAACTACAGAAGTGGACCGACTGGTTGGGGCCATGTTAGGCGAGACACCGATGCTGGAAGATCTGCAGCAGCTCTGCGATGAGATCGGCGGTCGGCCCACAGGCTCAGAGGCCAATCTGAAATCGGTGGACTGGGCCTTACAGAAATTTGAGGAAGCGGGCGTGACAGCCAGGAAAGAAAGCTTCACCATGCCTCGTTTCTGGCTCGAGCGCTCATGCGAAGCTACCGTAACCGGCGATGTTTCGTTTAAGCCAGACGTGGTGACGATGACCTTTTCAGCCGCCACACCGGAAGACGGGCTGACGGCGCCCCTCGTTGATGGCGGGATGGGAACGGTGCAGGATTTCGCGCGCCTCGGGAGCAAGGCAAGAGGCGCGTTTGTTTTAATTGAAACGCAAGAGCTTGTTGACGTGAGCGGTCTTTTTGAGGAATACGCCAACGCAGCCGAAACAGAGCCCAGGGCGTTTGCGGCCGGTGCGGCCGGCGTCGTTTACATGTCCTCGCGTGCTCAAGGGCTGCTGTACCGACACAACGCATCAAAAGGTCCGGAAAATGAGCACCCGATGCTGGTGATGGAAAGAGAGGAAGCGAAACGCGCTTCGCGTCTGCTGAGAGCTGGCAAGTCGTTAAACCTTACGGCGAAAATCGACATTCAATCGGGTGGCGAATATGAAAGCTACAATGTGCTCGGCGAAATTCCCGGTTCCGAAAAGCCGGATGAATTTGTGGTCGTGGGTGCCCACCTCGATTCATGGGGACTCGGAACCGGTGCCAACGACAACGGCTGCAACGTCGTAATGATGATCGACATTGCGCGTCAAATGAAGCGTCTGGGCGTCCGGCCCAAACGCACGGTCCGCTTCGCACTCTGGAATGGCGAAGAACAGGGACTGATCGGCTCGTGGAGGTACACGCAAGCCCATGCAGACGAGCTGGATGGCCACATCATGGCCTGCTCAGTAGATATCGGCAGTGGACGCATTCTCGGCTTTTTCACGAACGGTCGTGAAGAGCTGATTGCACCGGTGAACCGTGCACTCGAGCCCGTCAAGGGGCTCGGACCGTTTGAGCCGATCAATATGCCCATCGTTGGAACGGACAATTACGATTTCATGATGCAGGGCATTGCGAATCTGGTGGCCAACCACGATCCCTACAATTACGCACCCAACTACCACGCCGAGTCGGACACCTACGACAAGGTCGATCTGCGGCAGCTTCGGCTCAATGCGGCAATCATGGCGGCTTTGACTTACGGGTTTGCGAACTTGGAGGTTACCTGGAAACGTCAGACACGGGCCGAGATTCAGCAGCTCATCGACAGCACACCTCTCCGGCAACGGATGAATATGTTCAACTTATACCCGGCCTGGGCGGATGGCAGCCGCGGGCGAAGTGAATGAGAGCATTCGATCTCTATGCGGGAACTTGTTCTCCGGGGCAAGTCTGAACCCAAAAAGTCAAAATGATTTTGGGCAAAACAATAGAAAACAGGAATAGTGGTATTCTATGACTGGACCGCCAGACTTTGGAAATGGTACAAAGGTTGTAGTCATGAAATGATACTCTCAACGTGAATGAAAATAACAGACCGCGGCATAAAACTTTTCCATTTCCACCAATATTCCTGCCTTGCGCTTGGCCCGAGTTTTTTGTATACTAAGGTTGTTGTACACAAACAGTTTGGGCTAAGATGAAGCAAAAAACTCTGATTATCTCGTCAATCATAACCCTGTCAATCATAGCGGTGATTATTATGCAATTTTCAAATAATAAAGGGATGCCACAAGAACGGGCACATGACGATACAGGACGCAAACCTTTGCCATGCGCGGATGAACTCAAGGACTTGCCCCCGGATGGCGGGCCGGAGTACAACCGTCTGGTGTTCGAAAAAAGTCCGTACTTGCTGCAGCATGCGGGGAACCCGGTGGATTGGTACCCGTGGGGCGAAGAAGCTTTTGAAAAAGCAAAGAAAAAGGACAAACCGATTTTCCTTTCCATCGGCTATTCCACGTGCCACTGGTGCCACGTGATGGAGCATGAATCTTTTGAGGACCCGGAGGTGGCAAAACTTATGAACGACGCCTTTGTATCCATCAAAGTCGACCGAGAAGAACGACCGGACATCGATCAGATTTACATGTCGGTGTGCCAGGCGATGACCGGTAGCGGTGGCTGGCCTTTGACGATTATCATGACGCCTGATAAACGGCCATTTTTTGCGGGCACCTATTTTCCCAAAACCAGTCGCATGGGACGTGTCGGGATGATGGATCTCGTGCCCAGAATCAAACAGTTATGGGAAAACGAGCGCGACAAACTCCTGGAAAATGCTCAGCAGGTGGTGGATTTCCTGCAGCAACACAGTTCGACCCAACCGGGAGAACAACTGACCGAAACCATCTTGAACACAACCTACCATCAGTTGAGTGGACGATTTGATGAAACACACGGCGGGTTTGGTTCCGCGCCCAAATTTCCCTCGCCACACAATTTCACCTTTTTGCTGCGCTATGGGCAGCGCACAGGCGACGAACAAGCCCTGCAGATGGTTGAAAAGACGCTGCATGAAATGCGTCTCGGTGGCATTTTCGATCATGTCGGTTTCGGTTTTCACCGCTATTCGACCGATCCACAGTGGCTGCTGCCGCATTTTGAGAAGATGCTTTACGACCAGGCGATGCTGGCAATGGCGTATATCGAAACGTATCAGGCAACAGGCAAAGAAGAATATGCCCGCACAGCGCGTGAAATCTTCACCTACGTCCTTCGAGACATGACCTCTCCCGAAGGCGGATTCTATTCTGCTGAGGATGCCGACAGCGAAGGCGAAGAGGGGCTGTTCTATCTCTGGACACCCGAAGAAATCAAGGACGTCTTAGGCGACAAGGAAGGCGAGTTCATTATCGATTTATTTAATGTGGAAGTCGGCGGCAACTTTGTGGAACAAGCCACGGGCCAGAAAACCGGACGCAGTATCCTGCATCTCGATAAATCGTTGGCAAAACACGCAGAAAACCTGGATGTAACCGAAGAACAACTCCGAGAACGCTGGGAAAGAGCCCGCAAGAAATTGTTTGAGGTGCGAGAGAAACGCGTTCATCCTTTAAAAGACGACAAAATTCTGACGGACTGGAACGGCTTAATGATCGCGGCCTTTGCGAAAGGGGCCGCGGTTTTGGACGATCCCAAATATGCGGCAGCAGCTCGCAAAGCAGCAGATTTCGTCTGGGACAAGCTGCGCGATCATCACGGCCGCTTGTTGAAACGCTACAGACAGGGCGAAGCGGCTCTCCCTGCGCACGTGGAGGACTACGCTTTCATGGTTTGGGGGCTGCTTGAGCTTTATGATGCAACATTTGAAATTGACTATCTAAAGAAGGCTATCGCCCTGAATGAGCTCATGCTTGACTATTTCTGGGACAAGAAGAACGGTGGTTTATTTTTCACCGCGGATAGCCTGGAAGATGTGCTTGTGCGCACCAAGGAAATCTACGACGGCGCCATTCCTTCCGGAAACTCAGTGGCTGCACTCAATCTCGTACGTCTAGGCCGAATCACGGCCAATCCCGAACTAGAGGAAAAAGCGTCTGCCATCGGACAAGCTTTTTCCGAGCAAGTCAAACGTGCGCCCATGGGACATACCCAACTCATGTCCGCCCTGACTTTCATGTTTGGTCCGTCTTATGAGGTGGTTGTAGCGGGAGAAACAAACGAAAAGGACACTGACGCCATGTTGACGGCCTTGCAACAGGAGTATTTCCCGAACAAAGTAACGCTCTTCCGTCCTACCGAAAAGGAGAGCCCGGCCATCGCGGACATTGCCGAATTCACGAAAACTCAAAAGAGCCTGAATGGCAAAGCGACGGCTTATGTTTGCAAAAATTACGCTTGCAATGCACCCACCACGGAGATTGATGAAATGCTCGGTCAGTTGAAGTCGGGACAGAATTGAGCTTTTCTGTAACCGTAATCGTCACAGTTTCTCTCCTTCAGGGGGTTGTTGAACGCACATGCTTCGGGTAGCAAGAATTTGGGGAGTGTCATGAGCCCACTTTTCAGGACGAAGAATCTCCTGGGTTTGCTTCGCCAAACAGCGTCTGGCAATGACATTCTGATAGCCCGGCATATTAAGAATCATGACACTCCGATAGGAACGTGTGCATTAAAAATTCAATAATGCAAAACCGAGATGAAAACCGAAATAATTGGCGTCTTCAATCATGATGTAATTGGCGCTGAAATCAAGGCGTCCGAATTCGGCCCCAAAGGTTGGCCCGAAACTAAATGCTGTTCTCGAATCGTCGGTCATGATGCTAAATCCCGGCACTTGTGGGTGTTCGGAATTGACGATAAAGCGATGTAAACCGGCCTGTCCGCCGATGTACAATTTCGTGGCGCCCGGTGCGAGATAATACCGAAACCCGCCCAACACAGGAATGGCATTTACACTGGATTCTAGAGTGATAGGTTCTCCGCCGTTGATCGAAAGTCCCCCCAGTTGGGTGTCGGAAAACAGCAAAACTCCGNNGGTGTCGGAAAACAGCAAAACTCCGGCACTGGTGGTCAGCGACAGGTTCGGGCTTAAATTGACAAGAAATCGAACATTGGGTCCGAATCCGCTGTCCCCCGAACTTCTGAACTGACCAGGAGCAAAAGCAGTATTTCCCTCCAAAGCCACTCTTAGATCTTGCGAAAAGGTCGCGTTCGCAACACAAATCCCGAAGACCACGATTAGAACCGTCAACACCTTTTTCATGGTATACCTCCATTGCTTAGTAAAAACTAGAGAGTTTATTTGAAGAACCCTCCCGATGAAGCAAGGGTCTGTTACACGGCGAACTTACGATCCTCAAACCGTGGGAAATACACCCCAAATCTCTCGATTATTCCGCTTTAATCTGTTTGCTAAATACAAAACGTAAGAACCCTCTCCCGCGCGGCTCGTTCAAACACTGAGACACAGAGCCGTGCTTAGCCCACAAAGTGCTCATTATCAAGTAATTTTGTCTATCAGTTGCGAAATTCAGTATTTGTCTAATGGTGGCAAACGACACCACAATGCACCCCATCCAGGCTTAATTTCTGCTGGCATAAGCGTCACAAATTTCATATATTGAAAATACAAATCGAACTTTGTTTTTCAAAACATTTATGAACTAAACAAGGAGGGATGTCTCTTATGGCTCAAAAACCCAAACCACATGCATCAGGTAAAGTCAAGCCGGGTGATGTTACGCAACGAGTTGGAGTTGAGCAAATCAAATCCCGCGGGGTAAACGTCGAGGAGCTCATCGAAAAGCTTATCGATGCTGCCGGGGCTGAGTTCACGACCTATTATTACTACACCATTCTGCGTATGCATTTGGCCGGACATGAAGACTACAAAGAGATCTGTGAAGATGCCAGACTTGAAGACCGTGCACATTTTGAACTCATCACGCCGCGAATTTATGAACTCGGTGGCTCCATCCCGCACGACATTCGTGAATTTGCGGACCGCGCAGGCTGTCCCGATGCCTATCTTCCCGATGACCCAAGTGCGGCAAACATCTTGACGACACTATTAGAAGCAGAACGCTGCGCGATCCGTACCTGGAGTGAAATCTGCGACCTGACGTTGGGCAAAGACCCGCGCACCCACGACATGGCGTCACGGATTTTGCAGGAGGAAGTTGAACACGAAGCCTGGTTTATCGAACTCCTCGCTAAAGAACGTGATGGCGAGATACGTCCCTCAGGACATTTCCGCAGAGGGACACCTGGTGACGCCCCGTACAGCAAAAATCTCGGCTTTTATAATCCGTGACAGATAAAAGAGAAACATATCAAGTTACATTAATTATCGATGATGAACAACACAGCCTGGAGGTGCCTGAAGACGAAACGATTCTGGAAGCAGCCCTCCAGGCTGACTATTTGTTGCCTTATCTCTGCCTGCAGGGTTGGTGCACGACCTGTGCAGGTCAGATCCTCGAAGGCGAGGTAGATCAAAGCCAAGCTTTGCGCATCTTTCCTGAAGATGAAGAAGCTGGCTATGTGTTGCTTTGCAGCGCTTACCCTCGTTCAGACCTGAAAATTCTTACCCATAAAAAGAATGAACTAAAAGAGTTTCGCATCAGCAAAAAGCTTCCCGTCCCTCGCGGTTGAGTCTCCAAACTTTTCTAAGCTCAGGTCATAAATATCTGCGAAGTCTGCGCTCGAAAAAAATAAACCTTGAATCAGCATCCAAATTTCAGACAGATTAATTTCTCCTCTTACAACCTTAACTGTTCATATTTAGTGCACCTGTTCAAAAATTAACCATGCATGATTCATTCAACCCACGTGCTCTGATTCTTTTCAAGTACAACTCATGCCTCAATATTACAGTTTGTGCACAACTTTGGGCTTGGCATATGACTTGCAAATCCGCTCTTTGAAGGCAGGGCCGGAATCCCTTCTGGCCGGGTCTGCATCACTTGATACGGGAACACGCTACACATCTTACGATACGCATCACGAGGCGATTCCGGCACAATGCCTGCCTCACTTTGCACAAATCCCCAGACTTTAATTCAACACAACCATAGGATAAAGATCAGATGAAAGGTAATGTTACGATCATCTGCGTGGGCATTTTGTTATTCCTGTTTCCAGGCTCACAAGCACGTAATCTGAGAATTTTGGATTCGGAAATAAGCACCGTAGGCTCAAAGACGGTTCTGCAGGTTGAGGTACAAAATACAGGACCCCAATCTTTAATGCCGATTGTTTGGCTTGAGCTGTATGACGACCATAACCAGCATGTGGAGAGGCTCAAGAGTCAAAGACTGCAGATCCAACCAAGGAAATCCACGCACTATTGGATTGAATTGAATGGCCTGAGTCCGGGCACCTATTCCGGATTGGTGGTTGGCCAATACATTTCACGCAGCGAAACCGAGAACGTAAATGACACCATCATGTTACTCGGCAACATCACACCTTTCACACTTCCTCTTGATAAGCACAACAGTCTCGGTATCGTTAAAATAATAGCCAAACCCCAGCCCGAACCAGCTCAGTTCATCCCTGAAACTCAAAAGCGCGATCATCTTGCTGGAAATCAGAACCTGTACACGGCTTTGAGATCTCACGTGAAAAAATTCGAATTGGCCAACAACCACAGTACCAGTCGTGATGAAAATATGCATCAGCGCCCCGCAGAGGAGACAAAAAATGACATAAAGAAGACAAAAAGCGCCCCTGACAAACCAAACAATTTAGAGAATGATGAAAAGTATCAGTATTACGTTGTTAAGAGCGGTGACTGGCTAAGCAAAATTGCCAAAAAGTTCTACGGAGATGCGTCAAAATACACCCAAATTTTTGAAGCCAATCGTGACCTGATACAGGATCCGGACCTTATTTTTCGTGGACAAAAACTTAGAATTCCGATCGGTGAAGACGGACACGACTTTGGGCGTATAAATGCGGAAGAATGATGATGAGCTATTTCTTCACTTTAGTCATATAGATTTCGGTGCCCCCCTTATTGAAATTAAACTTAACCTCGTCCATCAGAGTGGAGAGAATAAAAATCCCCCGGCCGCTTTCCTTCAATAGATTTTCCGGCGCCAACGGATCTCTTACATTGTCCGGGTTGAACCCTTTTCCCTCATCCTTAACCGTGACCACCAGCTTTTTTTCTTCAAATGTGAACTTTATGTGGACCTTTTTCTGCGCGTTTCTTTTATTCCCATGGATGATCGCATTGTTTACCGCCTCGGTAACAGCAATCGCCAAACTGTCTTTTTCCTCCTCGTTAAATCCGATTTTATCAGCCGCCTTTTCGGCTAACTTTTCAACGGATTCGATCTTATCAAGTTTGCTCGGGATGGACATCTCGAAATCTTTGTTTCTCTTCCCACCCACTTGTCATTCCTATTGTCTAAAACAACCAGTTCACATTTACATCAAAATTGTTGATGTATTCTGTTTCCCTCCTTGACGCAGTAACTACTTGTACGTTCCCCAAAAAGACAAATTGCACCGATTCGCTTGGGCGATAAGACATTTGCAGAATCGGGCCGAGGTTCGTATGCTTATCTCTTACCGTTCTTTCCGAACCCTCCCCTGCCACTAGCTTGTGATTCCAGCGGATTTGATGGAAGATATTGCCTCCCGCCGATACCGTGAAATTAGGCCCCAGCTTATGGCGCAAAAGTACCCGCGCTTCTTGATTTCGCCACGACAAGGCCAACTGTTGACGCCACAAACTGTAGAACAATTTCCCCTGTTCGGCAAGTTCGAGGCTAAGTTCCGTTTCCAGCCACGTCCGTGACGACAGGGCGATGGTGCTGTTGTTTGCCATTATAAATTGTCGGTTGACCGTATTCCGATTGCTTGTTGCAGGATTGTCGAAATCAAACGTTTGATACTTCGCTCGAACCGTGAAGCGCTGTCGCAAGGTCAATCTGTCATCGGGTTTGTACACAATTTGTGGCATCAGTTGAAAGACCCGCTCCCAGTTGTTCCCGCTGCTAAATTGTCCGGAAATGAAAACAAGGTGATTGATGAACGCACTGGCACGCCAGGTTAATTTAAGATTCGAGCCAAAATAGTGAGAATGAGCAAAAGTCAACTGCCATCTAATTTGATCGTGGTCGTTTGGATTGGTTGTATCCGACGTGTCAAATTGAAACTTGGAAACCGACGCATGCACACCCAAGGAATCGTTTTTCGCTACTCGCAGACCGCTACTCAGTCTCAGTTTCACAAACACTTCTTCGGTATCAAAGCCCAGCGAAGGATGCCGAGGGTCCAGAAAACCCTTTACCGGCCGCCTATCATCGAGTGAACGAGATCGAAAACTCCAGCCCAAATTAGTAAACCACGTGCGGTGCCGTACAATAATGCCCACGGAATGGTTCGACTCGAATGTCGCGTCGTCTTTACGTATCTCCGTCGTATCCTGTTTTAAATTGTTAACGGTGAACGAGCCTGCCGTAAACGAATTTTTCAGAAACAAGGTGCTCGATGACGCAATGCGATAGCTCAAATGATTTTCAATGCCGCGACGACTCTGCGTCAAATTTCTCACAAATATCTTTCGGCCAACTATCTCATCGCCCTCGGCATCAAAGCTGTCTCTTCTGAGCCGATCGAAGAAAATAGTGAGTGTGTCCGCAGTCGATTCATAAAATTGCCGCTCGATTTGGTACCGCAATTTCAGATCTTCATTCTTCCGTTCCGGGAAAAGGTCCTGCTCACCGGAAAGAGATAAGTCGCTGATGTAGCCTTGAATCTCGACCTCCTCAATGCGAGCATCCAGACCATAACTCAACCCTTGATCGCTTTGTCCTAACTGGGTCTGCCATTTGCTGCTAACTTGCGGTGCAATTGTGATAGTGTGTCGCGGCACATAATTCAGTCGAGCGATGCCGGAATGAAAAACCACGTCGTTGTCAAATCCGGCTAAAGGGTCAGATAATATGTGGGAATGAAATTCAGAATGTAAGGATAAAGCCTTGTTGACTGGATAACCGAGCTTCAATTCAAAATCTTGGTTATCTTTCCACAAGTCTTTTGAGGAGATGCTTTGCAAAGTGGTCCGAAAGTCTTCTTTAATATTTAACTGTAACTGATTACTCAAGCTCCTTTTATATTTAAATGTATACAACCATTCGTAAATATTCAACTGCTGGCTGAAATTTAGTTTTGAATAGCTCGGGAAAATTGGCGGTTCCTGAGAATCTTGTGCTAATTGTGAAAATCCAACCCCCGGAATGGAAAGCACTAGTACCACAACGTACCCGGAGCTGCAATTAAGCATTTGACGATTCTGGCTTTAAATCATCTATAATTCAAGTTGTGTGAGACTTGGTTGCCGAACGGCTTTGCCCTCTTTCGGCACGATGGCCCCACCTGAAATGACGAGTTTTAGCGCCTCTTCGATAGTTAAATCCAGTTCAACAATCTCTGATTTAGGAACAAACAACAAAAATCCCGATGTTGGGTTGGGAGTCGTTGGCAAAAATACGCTGACCACATCATCATCTAATGCATCTTGCACGACCCCTCGGGTGTCTTGCGTGTAAAAGCCAATGGAATAGATTCCTTTTCGCGGATACTCAAAAAGGATCGGTTTTTTGAACACCTCACGTTTCGAGGAAAAGAATGCCTCACTTATCTGCTTGATGGCTCCATAGACACGATTGATAAGCGGTATACGCTCAACTATCCGCTCTCCAAAGGCGACGATTTTTTTGCCAAAATAATTACGCGCAACAAGACCCACCACGATGATGAAAACGGTAAGTGTAATAAACCCAATTCCCGGAAACTGCTTGCCTCCGAGTTTGAGACCAAGCGGGCCCAGTATGTATTCATGGGCAAAAGGGCGTAAGATGCTATCAACAGCCAGGAAAAGCTTCCAGATGATGAATCCGGTCAGCACCAATGGAATCAATACCAGGAGTCCGGTAAAAAAATAATTGCGAATTCTCCGCGGAATCCCTCCTTTGGATTTTAATGGGTTATTCACTTGCTATCCTTATCCTTTTCTTTCAACAGGTAGATTTTCTCGCCTTTCCTGCCCATATTAAAGCGTTCACGGGCCACTTTTTCGATATAAGTAGAATCGTTTCGAAGTAACTTAATTTCTCGCGACAATTGTTTTTGTTTTTGCTGATTTTCTTTGATTCGAGCCTGCAAGTTTTCCTTCTTGCGCTCCAACTTCCAGAGTTTGTATAAACTGTAGTCGCCACCAAAGCTCAGGTAAAACACAATGACGAGACTCACACCTAGAAACAATCGACGTAAAAGCTTCTTTTTTGACTTCATGCTCGAAAATCACTCGAAAATCAACTGATGTTTTTACTTTTGTAAACGTATTTAATGAAATTTTCAAACAAAGTCAATAAATTTTATCTCTCTCTCACACCTATACAATTTAAGCCGTTCTTCAAAAAGTTATCCACAATATTTTACGGTTCCTTATAACACAGAACCATTTAGACCCGCAAATTCGCTTATGAATTGTATGCTGGTATTTCTAAATAACTTAAGGCTTTTTAATGCGAATTACCGTTCGAGCGCAGAAACAAAAACACTCTTAAGAACTTGTTATTACTATATTAAATCCAACAACAACCGGCTGTGTAATGATGATTTTTCCGATTGTCGCAATTTCTGTCGAAAATCTCAATTTGTTCACTTTTTAAGGCTGATAACGCTTTGGTAAGTCAAAGGTTGATTCTGGAAAGTTATCCACATGTTATGCACAGGTCGTGGAAACCTCAAAATTGCACTTTCTCGCAATTTTCTATCGGTGCAAGCCCTCTGTGATCCAACGCTCAATATCAAGCTTGTCCGTTTCGAACAAGATTATTCTCCCAACGCCTCGATGGTCTCAAAATTCTGCTTGGTTTTTAGCCTCAGGATTTTTAAATTGACCTCGAAAAATTTTTCTAATCAAAACTTCACGGGGAGTATTCAGATGTCACGTCAAATTCGCATTGCACTTTTTGTCCTGTTCACGTTCACGATAACCGTATTTGCAGAGGAGCCCGTTGATCTCGATGTTGTTTCGAAAATTAAAGCAGAGGGATTCGAAAATTCTCGAGTCATGGACCTTCTGTTTTACCTCACCGATGTTCATGGTCCGCGCTTGACGAATTCGCCAAACTACAGAGCTGCGAGTCAGTGGTGTGTGGACAAATTCAACGAATGGGGATTGGAAAACGCCGCTTTGGAATCGTGGGGCACGTTTGGACGCGGCTGGGCGACCGACAATTTTTCCATTGCAATGATTGAGCCGCAGTATCTGAACATAATTGCCTATCCCAAAGCCTGGACTCCCGGAACCGACGGCGTCATTTCCGGGGAACCCATTCTCATGGAGGTCGAATCTGAAAAAGATTTGAATGATTATCGCGGACAACTTCTGGGTGCCATTGTGATGACAGGAGAGCCGCGAGACCTGGAACCGCATTTTGAGGCGCTTGCGAAACGCCACGATGAACAGTCGCTTGCAGAACTCATGCAAGCGCCTGAACCGGGTGCAAAGCCTTCGTGGTGGGAAAGACGGGCCGAGTTCCGGAGGAGGCGGGCCCTGAGACGCAAGACCATCCAATTTTTGAAAGATGAAGGCGCAGCAGTTATCCTCGAGCCAAGTCAAAGGGATTATGGCACCCTACGGGTCCATCGAGGCGGCTCACACGAAATGGATGCCGAACCGGCGTTGCCGGCGTTGGCTATCGCCGCTGAGCATTATGGTCGCATTGCCAGGTTGCTTAAAAACGGCATCGCCGTTAATTTGAAAATCAACGTACAAAACAGATTCTTTGCTGATGACACGCTCGGTTACAATGTAGTGGCTGAACTGCCCGGTTCACACAAGAAACTTCAACACGAGCTGGTCATGCTCGGTGGCCACTTAGATTCCTGGCATGCTGGCACCGGCGCCACGGACAACGCAGCCGGATGCGTTGTCGCCATGGAAGCGATTCGCATTTTGAAAACGCTTGGCGACAAATACGGAATCAAGCCAAACCGAACCATTCGTATCGCGTTGTGGGGCGGTGAAGAGCAAGGACTTCGGGGCTCACGTGGTTACGCCAAGAAGCATTTCGGTGACCGGAGGACGATGACCCTAAAAAACGAACACGATACATTTTCAGCCTATTACAATCTTGATAACGGCAGCGGAAAAATCCGCGGCATCTATCTACAACAGAATGACGCGGTCCGCCCGATTTTCGAAGCCTATCTCGAACCGTTTCACGACCTCGGAGCCAGCACGGTTACAATCCGTAATACCGGTGGAACTGATCATCTTGCATTTGACGCGCTCGGACTTCCCGGCTTTCAGTTTATTCAGGATCCGCTCGAGTATCAGACGCGCACCCACCATTCAAGCATGGATGTGTACGATCATGTGGTGAAAAGCGATTTGATACAGGCCTCGGTTATCATGGCTTCATTCGTTTATCATACTGCCATGCGACCGGAAAAACTGCCTCGCAAGCCATTGCCTGAACCGGAAGAACGTTCGCAGGCTGCCAATGGACGGTGACTTGTTTTTGATTTGGAACACTCGTTTGAAATCCATTTTGTAGAAATTATCAAATATGCGGGAAGAAACGAAAAATTGGTGGGCGCAAGCACAAAAGGATCTTGAATCCGCAAGAAAGAGCTTGAACGCCGATCTGTATTATGTCTCGGCATTCCTGTGTCAGCAAGCAGTTGAAAAAGGGCTCAAAGCCTTATACATTCAACAAAAAAAGCAAATGCCCGACAAAACACATAATCTTCTACGGTTGGCAGAAAGCGTAGGCTTCCCCAAAAATAAGCTGGGACTCTTGCGCAGCCTCAATCCGGATTTTGTCACGACTCGTTACCCGGACGCGGCAAATGGCATTCCTGCCGAGATATTTGATAAGGACATTGCCCAAGACCATCTTGAAAAAGCCGAAGAGGTCATGAATTGGATCCGAAAGACTTTGAAAAATTGAAAACTTTTCGAAAAGAACTCGAAAAAAATCTTCACATTCAAAAAATGATTGTCTTCGGATCTCGCACCAGAGGCGACCACCTCGTGGATAGTGATTTTGATGTGATCGTTGTATCTAAAGATTTCAAGGGCGTGAAGTTTGTAGAAAGACCCGTCGCGTTGTACCAATATTGGCCGTACGATGAAGCATTAGAATTGCTCTGTTACACACCGGAGGAGTTTGAGCGCAAAGTCAATCAAATTGGTACCGTACAAATAGCGGCGCGCGAGGGGTTCGAAGTCGCCGCAGAAGAGTCTACCGCCTCAAAACGATTTTAGTATCTCCTTCCCAATCAATTCCGGCACTTCCCACTGCGGGTAATGCCCAACATCTTCAAGCTCCATAAGATCAGCATCTGGCAGCCGTTTCCGGATCTGATCCGAGATGCTTTTTCCCGATACCGGATCCTGCAAGCCCCAAATGAAGCGAATGGGGACGTCGCAATGCTCCAACGCGTGTTCCCAGCGAGCCTGATACCGCTTGCGTTCCTTCAAATATTGGATAATCCTGTGATAATTCCGCTTGCCTTTGCGCCGCACGATGGCCTGCCAGTGCTGCCTTAGCTCCGACTCCGAGATTGGATGCGATTTTGAGAAAATCGAGGTGAATCGCTTGTTGAAAGTTCGCTCATTAAGCAAATAAGAAATCAACGTGCCGAGCACGGGCTGTCGCAGAAGTCTTTGAATCAACAATGGACGCTGGTAATTCACGCAAATCCCGCCATTCAAGAGAATTACCTTTTGGATTTGTGTCGACTGCTTGTGTTCCATTTGACGTGCCAGCAACTCCAATGCGACGGTATCGCCGTAATCGTGTGCAACCAACACGGTGCTTTTGATATCAAAATGTTGCCACAGAAATTCTGTAATATCAGCTTGTTCAAAAATGGAATAAACATGGTTGCGAGGCTTATCCGAATCCCCGAACCCAAGAAAATCGAACATCAACAGTTGCCGGTCGTTCTTTAGTCTATCGACGACTTTCACCCAATCCCAGGAACAGGTAGGAAAACCATGCAATAAAGTGAGCCCGGGGCCCTGACCCTCAATGCGACAGAAGATGCTAAATTTCTGGGCAGGCTTGTTCGGATCGAGAGCCACCTCTACGCGCCTGCCGCCCGCAAACCACTCTTTTAAAGTTACGATTGCATTCTCCTTATGTAGTGAACGAAAACCTGTTAGTACAGGCCATTCCGGCATTGTTCCCCGCTTAAAGATTTCGGGGACAAGTTTGTACCGGAATTCCAAAGATTGGGCAGGAGATTCCCGAACAAAAGATATCAGGAATGACAGCAACAGCCTGTTTTTCGTTCCCTATGTCAGAGCCTTGCGTAACACTTTTAGTTCGGTTTCGCCCTCGGTTTTTGCAATGATGACGGTACCACAACTGTCGCTCCACACATTAACCGAGGTACGCAACATATCCAGAATTCGATCCACGGCTAGAATCAACCCCACACCCTCTAACGGGAGTCCGACGGCGTTCAACACGATGACGATCATGACCAGGCCGGCCATCGGCACGCCGGCGGCGCCGATGCTCGCCAGCAACGCGGTCAAAACTACGATAAACTGCTGACCCACCGAAAGTTCAATCCCGTACGCCTGTGAAATAAACATGGCTGCCACACATTCGTACAGCGCGGTGCCGTCCATGTTGATGGTGGCTCCCAGTGGCAGCACAAAGCTGGTGACTTTGTTGGATGCACCGGAGTTGTTTTCCACCGCATCCATGGTCAACGGGAGTGTCGCCGACGACGAAGCCGTAGAAAACGCAGTCATCAGAGGTACCGACATCGCCTGGACGTGAGCTGAAGGATTGATTCTGCCGATCAGAAACAGCAACAAGGGAAGCGTGATGAAAGCGTGCATGGCCAAAGACGAGACGACGGTGAGCATGTAAGCGGC
>JABAHS010057809.1_pt6 | contig 20523 bp, 12 predicted proteins | sample 7062111 | NCBI WGS metagenome assembly JABAHS01 (sample SAMN14534600, study PRJNA622989) | marine sediment metagenome | biome: marine biome [ENVO:00000428]; feature: marine pelagic biome [ENVO:01000023]; material: deep marine sediment [ENVO:00002113]; isolation source: pool of 4 deep marine... | reverse complement strand
CCATAATTGAGCCCAAAAACTTTCCCTCGAAGTGTCGTTGAGAGACAGGCGGCAATTTTTGGGCACCAGCGCTCGCTACTGGCTATGTTTTTTGAGGATTTCAGCCACGTGCCCCGGTGCGTTCAGCCCTTACGTTGGTTTTCCATGTTTGGAAAATGTCGGAAAGGACCATTTCATAACCCCTCCACTTGGGTTTGTCTGGCAGAAGGTCAGAAGGAGAGATTTCGTTGGTTCAGGCTACGCCAACGTGAGACCATCGGTTCCATCCGCTGATCCCCATGAATAGAGGGAATATCTAAAAGTAATTCGAAGGAGTCAAGAAAAAAATAAAACGGAGGTGAATTAGCAAAGGGGAAACAATTTGTTTGTGTGGACTGAGCGTCAACTTTTGGCAGTATCCGCCCTTTGCCGGTCTAACAGTTTCACTTGGATGTCCCGCAACCCTTCCTGAAATTCCTGCAGCTCCTGGGGGCGCTTGTCCGGATCGTCTATCATTGCGGAAAACAGCAAGCGATTCCAATCCTGGTAATGCTTGCTGTGCTTTTCTTCCAGCGCTGCAATGGGAAGCTCGAAAATATCCTCAACGGAGTCGATCTGATCTACCTGACCATAAGGATGTTGTTCGGCCAGGAGTTCATACGCGATAATGCCCAACGAATAGATGTCGCTGCGTGGGTCTCCGGGCACGCCGGTCAAAATTTCCGGGGCAAGGTAACGCCAGTGCGCATGTGAGAGCATCTCTTTCGGCCGAAAATCACTTGCGAAGCCCGGGATTCGAAAATCTGTAATTTTAACTCCCCCGGATTCGTTCAACCAAATGTTGGTTGGTTTCAGGCTCAGATGGGAAATCCCGCGTTGTTGGGCAAAGGTCAACGCACGAAGAATTTGCAACAGTATGGAAATGATCTCCATTTCTTGGTTCTCTGCAGGAAACTCAAACTGCGTTATGGGCTGGCCTTCCAAATACTCGCGCACGATGAAGATCATCCGATCCTGTTGACCCAGATCAAATAACGTGGCAATGTTGGGGTGACTCATCGTGGCTACCCGACGAATGTCTTCGAATAGTTTATCAAGTTGGTTTCGGTCGCGCAAATACGAAATGGCGAATTCAGGAGACATAACCTTCAAGATCACATTGCGATCCAAGCGATCATCGGTGCCTAGAAACGTGGCGTAACCTAAATGTCCTACCAAACGTTCTTGAACATCAAAGTCCGATAAACGGACCGTCCGCTTCTTTGAAATCTGGGCGAGGGGATCCTGCCAAATGATCTCCGAACAGGAAGTTTGCTGGCCCGGCAGCAGATCGATTTGCCCCAAGGAAGCCCACTTGACACCGAGTTGCGTTAGATTCTCCGATGTCTCCGCTTCACACTTGACAAAAAAGAGTCCGCTCGTGGCATGTTCAGCATTTCGGATTTGGGCCAGACGCAGCAGATGCAGCGCCTGAACCAATTCCGAAAGTGTGGTTTGACCATCCTTAGTTGCATTGGGGCAAATCTCGACGGCACAATTTAGTACCACTTGCTCATCTCTAGCCCGAGAATGATTGTATTCGTCGAGCTTTTGTAGCAATTCCGTGGTCATCGAAATCTGTTTTTCTGGATCGATTGCCAGACATAACCATCCCGCGCCCACTCTGCGAATAATACTGTCAGGAATGTTGAAAAGGTGAGTGTTTATGAGATCCATGGCTTGCTTGGGCATTTCCATGTCGTTCTCATTCTGAACACGGGCCGCTAAAATGCTTGTCCAATTTAGTGTCGATTTGCTCTCATTTTGAGTCTCTCTATCCTGCGACAATGGGTTGAGGACTTCTTCTGTTAAGTTAAAACTACCGAAATGAATGTTATCGGTCTTCGGTTCGTGTTTCAATCTGCCAAAGTACTCATCTATCGGAATTAAACCGAGAATGAACCGAAATTCTTCAAAATCATCGTCGGGTCGATGGTTGGGTTGGAATCCTTCCGGCAACGCCATGCGCAATGTCAAGTAAGTTCTCAGGTCATTAAGCGAATTCGTTTGATTGGTGTGTTCTAACCCGGCAAACAAATCTTCGAGCATTTCTTCGTTGTCGACGACTTGTTGGTTCGTAAACATTTCGTAGGCATGAGTCAAAGCTAATTCCTGCTCAAGCATGATGTTAGTTTCATTCGTATCTATGGCTTTATGCAGAAACTCAAAGGCCTCCTGAAACTTACATTGCCACCACAAGTTCTCGACGTAATGACGGATTGCTTGAAAGTTGTTGCTTTCCGGAGCAGAGCGATGTTGGTGTTCTTCGGTTCGTGGTGTTTGAGCAGCAATTTCATTGTTTTTATCAGTAGTTTCAACGAATGCTTTAAGTTTGTCAGCATGGGGGCTTGACATTTTTGCCGCTTTCGTACCGACGTCAAGAGAAAAGGGCGTGCGGATGTTTTTCTGCTGAAATAAAGTTGCCAACCCGAGGAGCAACGCCTCAGAATTCGGGTTCAATTCAACCGCTTTCTCGTAGATTTCCAATGCTGCCTGCGATGTGTCGTTCACTCCGATGGCCGCGGTTGAAGTGTCCATCAACAGGTCTGGGCCGCCATGGCCCATTTCAAGAAGTTGGGTGAACTTGTCGTACGCCTCTTGATATTGACCGCGCTGAAGATAGGTTTTGCCGAGGGTTCGCAGCAGATCTTTGACTTTGTTATGGTTTTCGTCAATTGTAGATGTCATTCGGTCGGAATCAGTGAGTTCTGTGGTTTTCATTCTTCTGTTGTTCATTTTTCAGGGCATGTTCGAGAACGGAAATGGCCTCGGTTTTAGAGGGGCTTTCCGTCAAGTATCGATCGGTGAGAACTGATCGGATTTCCTCATGCAGCTTCGGAGCCAGGTTCAAATTGAGAAGCGTTTGAAAAATCTTCCGGGCTTGCTCATCCTTTCGGCCCGTCAGCAAATAGATTTTTGCTAAAAGTACGTAAAACTTAACGTGGTCGGGATGTTGCACGAGGAGACGCTCATAGATTTGAGCCGCCTTTCGATGTTTGTCTCTGATGAGATAAAGTCGTGCACGAGTGGCGGGTGAGAAAATCATGAAACCAACGAGTGGCAAAAAGACTGGGGATTCACCGAAGATGGTTTCACCGACCGATCGAGACGAGGCTGTCTTGAGGTTCGCTCGGGTTTGAGAAAGCAGCTTTGCGATATCCGGATCGTTGGGTTTATACATTTTTAGTTTTTCCAAATGCAGCAGTGCCTGCAACCAGTCTTCCTCCTGGACCGCTGTGATGGCTTTCTTGTATAACGCCTCAACGTCATTGCTTGAAGTGACGGCGTGCGAAGTCAGAGTGGAATCCAATTTTGTCTCTAAGCCGGACTCAATTTTGGCAATCAATGCGTTCGTCTGTTTGTAGCTCGGGTCGATGCGGCGAACCTTTTCCAGGGCTGTCAGCGCGACCCCGAGTTCGTCCTTCTCAATGGCGCTGATGGCTTGCGAGTAGTATTCACTGAGAATGTTCTCGGTGCTTTCGGTTTCCAGGGCTTGGTTGGCCTTATCAAGTTTCGCTTTCGTATCGCGATAGTTTGGGCTTAGATTCAGAACGTTTTCAAAGACCAGAATCGCCTTTGTCCAGTTCTTCTCTGCCAGCGCCTCAACGCCCTTGAGATATTGCTCCTCTAATTCATTTTGCAGTTTTTGCTGGCTGTATTTTCTGCGAACGGTCTCAAGTTTTTCAGGAGCATCCCGGAAATCCGGAGCTTGTTGCAAAAGTTGCTCAAAGGTTGCGATGGCCGGTTCGAGTTTGTCATCCTCGGCGAAATCGATAGCGTCTTGATATAATTGCGCTAGTTTCCGTTGTTGGTCTTGGGTATTCAGCGTGGAATCAATTGCAGCGAGCTTTTGAGCCATATCTTTAAAGTTGGGATTCTGGCTTTGTATCTGTCGAAATAGGGTTTTGGCTTTGGTTAAATCTGCAGTTTGGAAAGCCATCAGGGCTGATGAATAAAGCCGCGCGATTTCCATTTCATCTTCAACAATACCGGTCCAGTTTTCAAAAAAACTGCGGCTTTTGTTATCAATGTTTTGACCACGTTTAAATTCCGCCAATGCTTTTTCATATCTGCCTTGCTCATGGAGCAACCGTCCCAAATCGAGGGATATTTTTACCTGTAGTGACTTGTCGCTTTTCAGTTTTTGGACGGTCCGTAGATGTTCTTCACTTTCGTTTAATGCCCCCAGACGTCTGTCTGCGCCAGACAGTTGATAATGAATTTGTGCTCTCAACTCCACGTTGGTGTTGTGCGGTTTTGCTGTCAGCGATTTCTCAAACGCTTCTTTGGCAAGCTCATATTCTTGAAGCTGAGCGTAGGCAGTGCCCAAATTAAAGAGAGCCTCCACAAACAAGGGTTCGAATTCCAAAGCTTTTTTGTAGGCTTCAACTTTCTTGTTTGGATTCGTTTCTTCGAGTCCGATTTTAAACCAATTGGCGGCCCTTGGATTGCTGGTTTGAGCCAATAGTGAGCTTCCCATCAACAGCAAAAGGATCATGAGGGAAATTAGATGAGCTTTTGTTAGGTACGTGGTTTTCATATTCCAGCCTCCAGGCTGCTGAAATTCCTTGAATTTGATTTAACCTTTGATGTCAGGAGCCGTTGACGACAGAAGCTCTACATGAGTACTGACCGAAAACGGAAGGTCTCCAACAAAATCGTTGGTTAAATTAAAAAGAGGGAATGAAAATTTATCTTCTACCGCAACCTTGTTTTTATGAGTTCCCAGTTGTTTTTGAATTGTGTCATCTTGTCAATTTCTATATGCAATCGACCCATCTTTACTTTATCAATCCAAGATCTGGAGTATTCATAAACGAATTTTGAATGGACTATATAAACATCCGGTTCTTTTTCGTTCCAATCTACACCATTCAAATCAACGAAGGTGAAAAAGAAATTATCATCATTCCGATTTGCGGAATTGTAGCCGAGCGGAAACTGCAACTCATGCGGTTTTCTGTCTTCACCCCCTGCCCCGATCTCTTGTCGCCCAATCAGTTGTTTTAACCTGTATAGCCAGTGTTTTATTGGCTTCCAAATTACTTGCAAGTATATCAACTGTCGGTGAACCATCTCTTGGCATGGCAGCAATGAAACCAAAACATGACAACTTATATGCGACGTAGTGTTCTCCTGCAGTTCCTATGAGTTTTGATGGTATTTTTGGCATCCGTTGATTCTCCTCCTCTTTGGTGCAAATGTGCTATTGTTTTGGCCTTCTAAGTCGGGATCTCCTTAATTGATTGGCCGGGGATTCCGGCTTAACATCATGCCGGAACGACTCGAAAGGACCGTTTTGGTTTAAGACAGTGCGGGAGAAGTCTTAAAACTCGATGGCGATGGTTTCCCCCGGAAAGATTTTTACATTTGATTTTTTTTGTAAGATTTCATCGTCCGCGCTGCGAATCTCGAAGGAATAAACCCCTGTTCTTAAGTAAAATCCCTGATCTTTGAGCCGTGCGATCCGACCGTACTTGACATTGTTGATGTACAGAGCTGCATCGGAATGGGTGTCAGAATTGAAGTTGCCAACGATATACACCAGGGCGCTGTCGTCCTCTGCGCCCTTAAGTCGGCGAGCCCGGGCATTGTGGCTGTTATTGGATCTCTCTCCAGACCCGTTTGCAACCTGATTTGGCCCGATTTCGATTTCTTTGAGCGATTTTAGCAGAATATTTTTTTTCTTGTAGAGAAGGCGTTCGTTTGAATCGGCGATGGCCCAGGTGTACCTGCCTGCATACACCGGAATCTGATTGTTGAACATGTTCAGAGAATCCAAAATCCGCACACCAGGCAAGTTTTGCATTTGCTCGATGTATTTTGGAGCGCCCACTTGCAGAAGCACGAGCTGTCCACCTTTCTGCAATGTGACGCCGGTTGGCGTTGGACCGGATGGAGCCTGTTTCACAACCTCGGTCAGATTCGGCGCGCCGCCAATGGCTGCGGATTTGAGCGAGCGGGTTGTTTTCGCACGGTAGATAAAAATTGCGGTTAGAAACAAAATCGAAATCAGGAGACCAATTGTGGCAATTTTTCTCAAATCGAATCTGTTTGCACATGTGGGCTGATGATACACCGACTTCAGAGACTGGTTCAGGTAGGTGCTGACTGCTTCAGATTCTTCGTCAAATGTGTACTTGCTCTTACGGTGATTCGAGAATTTCCATTGGCCTGAAAGATGAATTAAACCGCCGGTAATGTTATCGGCCCCGTCCATAAGTTTTGCGCTTTTCACGAGATTGTTGATTTTGTTTTGTAGCGACCCATGTTGAGCGCCCAAAACGCTTTGAATCAGCTCCTCCGAAAGGGCATTGTGAAGGCCGTCCGTGCATACCAGATAAAGATCACCGGGTTCGACTGTCTCGATAAGTAGATCTACCTTGACCTTGGGAGTCATTCCAAGAGCGCGGGTCAGGACATTCTTCTTTTGAAAATGTTCCGCTTCGTCTGCGCTAATCTCCTCATCTTCCAAAAGTTCATTAAGCCAGGAATGATCGGTCGTCATGCAGGTCACTTTGCCTTCCCTCAATCGATAAACGCGACTATCACCCACATTTGCGATGATGATTTCCTCTTGATGGAGCACAGCCGCAACCAGGGTGGTGCCCATGCCCCGCAGGTCCGGATTATTTAGAGACTGCGACAGGATGTGTCGGTTGGCGAGCCGGACGCCAGCGATGAGTTTTTTGGCTGGCAAAGGCAGTTCTTCCATGAGATCCTGGCAGGCTTTTGAGATGTCAAAAAACTTGTTACGCACTACAATGTCCCGCAGGGTCTCTTTGGCCAACATCAAGTCTCTGAGGGTTTCTCCGGCAATTTTGCTTGCCATGGCGCCCTTGCGGTGTCCTCCCATGCCGTCGCAGACGACCAGGAATTTTCTTGACACGGAGAAAAAATGAAAATCCTCGTTTTCTTCTCGTACGGTTCCAATGTCACTCGCAGACGCTATGGTTATCTGTTGATCCATCTTGATGTCGGCAAAAATAATCAGTATTAGGTTCGTTCAGACATGAGTTACCGGGTTTAGCGAGATATGGACGTTATCAAGCTTACCAGAGAAAAATTGTCTCTTAGCTGCTGCTTAGTTTTCGCTTTTTATGATACACAAAGAATGCCGAGCCACCGACACCGCATACCAGGGTCAATCCCACCAGCATCGAAACATTGGCTTTGGCCGTCGAGGGCATCTCAAACGATTGGTTGAGTGTGTTCTGGCTTTTGCCAAAGCGTTGTCCCCAAAGCACGGAAGATTTTGGTGCCCGGCTGTTCGTCTCATATTGCAGTATGAGTCCCTGCTTTGAAAAAGATTGCAGAATATCCATAAGGCCATCGTTTCGTAAGTCAGCAAGGAGCGGCATGCCCGTGACTCCAGGAAATGGCGGGTCGACAGCCAACAGATTATTGCCATTCCTTCCGTTCAAGACGTGAAGCGTTCCCGTGGAATCGGAGAAAATGACATCGGAAACCCCATCTTTGGTCAGATCTCCGACGACGATGCCTTCGTAAATGCGTTCACTGTTGGCCATGGGTTGTCTCCAAAGCAATTTGGGTTGCTGATATTCGCCTTGCCCATTGTAGGCTCGAATTTCTCCGGTGTTGGTGCAAACGATAACGTCGTTCAAACCATCGCCATCAAAATCGCCCAAAGCAAATGGAAAAGGAAACGACTCTTCCAAAGTTAGCTCACTCGTGAAGGTGTCGTACCAGAGTCTGCGCTTGGTCGCTCCGCTGATGGCCACGATTCGACCCTGGGCGGTGCTGATCACAAGGTCGGGCGTTTCATCGCCATTAAGATCAGCGATGCCGATCGGAAATCTTATTTGATTGTCCTCATAAAATGTGCCCCGTGCCCGGTTGAGTTCTTCATTGATGTCGATGGTCTCCATGATCCGTTGTGCTGCTCCATCAACGAGGAGAACGAGTCCGCGTTCTGAACCGGCTATCAGTTCAAAGTCGCCATCTCGGTCGATATCAGCACTGGTCAATGGAGTCGTTATCGGCAGTCCGGTCTCAACCGAAGTCCATTCCATAGAAACGACGCGATTGTAGCCAAGGTGCATTTTGCCAAATTCGTCCGAGATGGCGGCATCTGGATGTGTGTCGCCGTCAAAGTCCGCCACCACGGGAGGGCCGTTAAGCTGCGTCTGGTAAAAGGGGCTGGTCCAAATTTCGGCGCCATATTTTCCATCCACCGCAATGAGTCGTCCATCTTGGCTAAGAAAAATCAGATCGCCCAGTTTGTCCTGGTTGATGTCTGCGGCGACGAAAGCAGAACTTGGGTCTGCGGGCACCGTGTCCATGATCCATGTCGGCATTTTTGATTGACCGTCAATGAGTAGTGGCTTGTGCGTGACATTTGTAATTGCAATGTCGACGAACCCGTCTCCGTTGAAGTCCGCGACAGCCGGGATTTGATGATTTGAGACCTTCGATACTCCGTTACGACGATCCGATTGTATTGTGGCCGTTCTGTCCACGACCCATTGCGATAATTCAACGGTCAGTGGATCGGGCTTTTGCGTGAGCGTGGCACGTTCGAGGATCCCGTTGGCTATGAAGAAAATTCCCAATAATACGGCGAGAACAGCAGCACTAAACATAAAACGTGAACGATGCCTGATCCACCATACTCCGGCTTTTCTCGGAAAGCTGAAATCTACTTGATTCCCTTCCACAAAGCGAAAAATCGTGCTTTGCTGATCGCTGACAATTTCGATTTCATCTTTCGGATACAACCGAATTTCCTCGTCAACCGGTACCACAAGCTGATTGACTAATGTTCTGGTTTTGCTGCGTTTGTCGCTAACGAAAAATGCGTTGTTTTTATATGAAATTGTAGCATGGCGTCGAGAAATGCTCTGGTCGGGCTTTCCTTCTTTGCTGGTATTCAAGATGACATCATTCAGACTTTCATCACGTCCGATTTTGGTCTCACCGTATCGCAGTTGATAACGCTTACCTCGATATGGCCCGTAAACCGCTAACAAATAATATGGAGCAAGTTCGGCGTCAGCTTTCTCGGGTGCGGCACTCAAACCGGACCAAGGTTTTTCATTCGGGTGCTTTGCCACCTCCTGATTTGATTTGGCCTCCGGCGGGTTAAACAGCCGGTCATTCTCATAAGAAATATTTCGCTTTGGAGAGTTTAAGGCTTCTGCCTGGTTGTCATAAATGGTTGAGTTTGCTTCGGCCGAAGCGTTCTCAAAAAGGATGGTATGGGCACCCAGTTGAAGTACATCCCCATTCGTCAACTCTGTCAGATGTTTGATCTTTCTGGCATTGAGATATGTACCGAACGCGCTGTTCAGATCACGTATGTAATAGCGGTCGCTCTCGCGATAAATTTGGGCGTGCTTTTCGGATACGCGTTTATCGTCAATAACTAGATCGTTGTCGCCGTCGGTGCCGATGATGATGGCGGTTTTGGAATCCCCCATGTCGAATTCCCGTAGGACTTCAACTTTCCTTCTTACAATCAGTTTTGGCATGAGTGGTTTCCCATGAAATCGGCCTGGTCCTCACCTCAATAACGTGAGACGAAAGATGAGGCGACTGTCCTCACCCCGTTGTACACGTAGGTTTTTCGTTTGTACTGCATAACCCTGGCGTTTCGCCGTGATTTGGTACGTGCCCGGCGGTAATTCCCCGATGATTTGGCCGTCGACGTCTGTTAGCCCTAATGTGTTCGCGTTTTCTGAGTCCTGCTCTGCATAAGTAATTTCAGTTCCCTTAATGGGATCGTTGGTGATCGCATCTATGGCCAGAATCGGTATTTTGAGATGTATGAGTTGCATTTTCGCCACCACCGAGCGGTCCGAAGGTTGGATCTCGATGATGGTTTCCCGGTAACCGTCTTTCAGCAATTTCGCGGTATAAGAATAGGGGAGGAGGTTCAAAGCTGCGGGGGTGGTTCCGGTATAATCGATTGTTCTACCCGTTTTCTTGGAAACCAGCTCAACAATTTTTGCTCCCAAATCTTGCGGATCATGGGACCAAATGTCCCTCGAATAGATACGTACCCTTCGCAACAACGCGTTGTTGATGACATTGGGTGAGTCTTTATCAATGTTGACACTAAAACTGCGCGATAGGAAGCCTTCTTTCCTCAACGTTATCAGATGGCTTCCCAGACTCAACATGAGTGTTCCCGTCGAACCGGTCACACCAATCGGCTGTTCGTCGTCGTTCAGGTAAATATCGGCCTCCGAAGGGTATGAATTTATGGTGACCGTTTTGTGAAAAATGCCCTCAATGCTGAATTGGGCCCTGTCTGGTTGGATGGGTTCAACCTCCCAGAGCCGCACATCGTCGATAATTTCTTTTCCCTCCATGCAATCAATCTGTAAGCCGGTCAGACTTGGCAGCTCTGCATGTTCCAATCGGATGTCGATTGGTTTTTCTGTGACTTCCCAGAACACATTTGCGGGCGTTTTTTGGTTTATTTTCACATCGTTTATGAAAATGCTTGCGCCCGCTGGTTTGGATGTGATCTCTAATTGACTTTTAAATCTCAAAATGTAAGGTTGGCTGGCGTGACGGTGATTTTCGCCGGAGACATTGACGGTCCCACTTCTCGGCACATTGATGGATTTCACAATCGGCTCAAATTGTGGCAAGGTCAGGACAAGCTTATGGACTCCGGGAGAGATTTGGTCGATGCCCAAAGGAGTGGTCTCGTTCAGGAGCTTATTATCTAAGTACACACTCGCACCAGCAGGTACGGATACGAGCTTGATGGCAGGTGGAAAAAGAAAATCGTAAATTTCAGTGCCTATTGGGGTAAAGCGAGCAAAGGTATCCACGACGGTGAATAAAATGAATGAGAACACAATACCCAGAAAGCTTAACGTAATGCCCTTTTTATGGGTCCGTGCGGATAGCCGGACGACATCAATGATGGTTCGTTGATCGTCCTCGTCTTCTTCCACGAAGCTGTCATATTTGGAATCATCATGGTCGAGGGGGGCGTCTTTTGTTTCCAAATCCGTATTTCCATCTGTGAAATTATTCACAGGATCGTCAGAAATATCGTACAGTGTCTCCGCTTCTTCGTTGAATTCGGTAGGGCGTGCCGGTTCGGACGTCGCTTGTTCAGCGTCAGGGTTCGGCGATTCTGTGACCATCGAGTTATAATTTTGATGAGTTGCATTGCCGTTGTAACTGAGCTGCTCCGGTCCAAGTTTGGCAATGAAGTCACTGATCTCGCTCGTAAAATCGACGGACGGCGCGTTCAGTATGAGATAATGCATCAAATCTTTATACAGCAGTTTTGCATTATCATATCGATTTTTTGGATGGTGTTCGAGAGCTTGTTTAACAATCTGCCTTAAGTTTTCAGGGATGCTTTCTGAATCCAGACGCAGCGGATCCCAGGCGCCAGTAACCAACGTTTCCAAGACTTCTTGATCATCATTTGCTCTGATGAATCGTTCCCCGATAAGGAATTCGAAAAGAATGAGGCCAATCGCAAAGATGTCCGTGCGCCGGTCGATAACCATTTTGCCGTTAACTTGCTCCGGTGCCATGTAATTGATCTTGCCTTGAATGTAGGCATCTTTACGCTTTTGCGGTTGCAAGCGTTTGAGATTTGCGATTCCGAAGTCAATTATTTTAACCTGACCCGAACGGGTAAGCATGATGTTTTCCGGAGAGATGTCCTGATGGACAAAATTCAGCGGCTCATTGGTTTCTTTGTGGCGTCGATTGTGGGCATAATCCAGGCCATTGCATACTTCCGCAAGGACATAGACGCCAAGGTGGATCGGCAGGCTCTTATTCTGAGACCGACAGGCTTTGAGCAAAGTCATGAAATCCGGTCCGTCGATGTACTCCATAACCAGAAAAAGCTGATCCTCATCATTTCGCTTTATGTCATAAATCTGAACGATGTTTTGGTGATTGAGTTTGGCAATGCTCAGGGCTTCTTGCTGAAACATATCGACGTGTTTTGCGTTTTCGAGTAGCGCCGGGTCGATGGTCTTGATGGCGACTTTCTTACCCAGATGCGTATCCAGCCCCTTATAAACGATGCCGAAACCACCACGCTTGATTTCATGCAGAATTTCGTACTTATCGCTGATCAAAGTACCAATGTTCATTTTGTGAGCTCCATTGGCGACTCCCTGCAAAGCTTTCCCCAAGGCGTATTCAGTTTTTCAAGATTATCGGTCGAGCGATGAGAAAGAGAAGGCGACTCATCTTCGGCGATTTTCTCAATATATCAAGTTCCTCGATTATGAACACTCGTGAGAAATAGGCTTGCTTAGATGTCTCAGTCAAACTATTTAATAGATGAAAACGAAGAAAAGTGCTGAAAAAAATAGGATGATTTTTTATCCTGGATTATTCATAAACTCACCATAAGCACGATGGCGGTGAATAGATAGCTACCGTTTCATTCAATCTGTGGCGTTAGAGCTTCGAGTTGTGACGATTTGGTGGTATGGGAGGGTTGCGGAAGCGATAAATGGACTGGTTATGTGCTCTGCAGAGGTTGTTTCACCGTGTTATGACGCAGCTATGTCCGTCGCTTGTATTTAAGGTTAAAGGATAGCTCGATGGTAGATCGAAGCAAATACGTGTTTTTAATTCCCGCACGGAAGCGCCGATTTTCAAGAAACGCAGCCGGAGCGTTCCCATGCTTGTTTTTGCCCAGCGAGTGTGTTTGAGAACATTGGTTCTTAACGCATGAAATAGCACGTCAGCAGCCGAATGTAATAAAAACAAGCGGAACTGATTTGCTTCGAAACGGTGGCACGAGGTTCAGTCCCATTTCAAAGTCGAGTTTATGTTCTTTGATGTTAGGTTCAGCGCCCGCGTCCGCAGTAGACTTTGCGGTACAGTTGCTTCGCTTTGGCATGCTCCATATCTATGACAATTTACAAGGAGAACTTTTATTGTGTTTTAAATACTTATGAATTATCCAGGTTTAATGGAGGAGCCTGCATTATTTTTTACGCAGATGGTTGGAATATGGACTAATTTCGTAAACTGAGACTCAGTGCAAAGATTTTTTTAGCGAATGATCTCGGGGGAGACTCAAGACAAAAACCAGGGGCAACTATGGCTTCCTTTTTTCTTTGCTTCCTACTCTTATTTTCAACGATTTATACTAAACCGGCATTTCCTTTTATCCTTAAGGATAGAAAGAAGTTTGATGAGAAATGTTGGGCAAAAGATGACCACCAGACGCTTATCGGCGTCATGAAGCAGGTGATCAAAACGCCGTTGGAACAGGTTTATGAAAACAATGATTACATTCAGACGTTCGGATGTGCCTACGAAGATGACGACATCGAGCAAAATTCAATTCGTGCGGTCTACAGAGCCATCGATCAGTCTTTGAGGAACCGTAGGATTACGGCGCGAGACAACATAATCGGGCTGCTGCGCTCACACCCGCCGAGACCGGACAATCTGCGGCGAGACTACACCCTGTATGTCAATCTCGTGAAGAATTCACAGCCTCGCCAGGCCCGCTATGAAGTCAAGGTGCTTGAGCTTGAAGTGGTTCCAACCTTCGAATCCAAACGGGCGGTCTGGACCCGGGTGATAACCCGGTACGCTTATCAGGAGGATTTCAAGAACGCGCCAGCACCCATAGATGAGCCATCTGAGTTTGTGGGAATTATGGAGCTTGCCGCGGAAATACTGGAGAATGCTGGTAAAGGTAGGTTCGAGAAAGTGCATGAGTTGATCTCAGACACCAAGAAACCCACGTTTCATCCAACAGACATAAGAGACTTGGTTTTTGGGGATTACATCAGCCTGTTCTCTGAAAAGGAACCTTCTCTGGGAGAGATTCCTGCAATCTATATTGGGAAGGGGATTTATATCGCAAAGATACCTGAATTTGATACCACCGTTCTCAAGTTTGGAGAGGAGCGTCTCTTCGGCCTCAGATTGGACACAAGCCTGTTTCAAAGAGCAAGCAGCTTATTTGTGAACCTCCAGTATCATGCACCGGAATCAGTCCTTCAATGTGTGTTATTAAGATTTGGACATAAGAAGCCGCTTTATTTGCCAAATTTAGAAGAAATAGGTGAGTAGTTTTTGGATTTGTTGTATTAGGGAAGTTAAGGCGCTTCTGTATTTTTTTCGGATAGGTGTCTCGAAATAGAACAGCCACCCGAGATTTTCATCAAAGCTACCACTGTTTAAGTTCATTTTAAATAACCATCCACAAGAGATTGTCCATTCAACGAAAATGGCACAGTATTTGTGAAAAACTCGTTCAATGTCCTAACCACAGGTGACGGGCTTCATTTAAAACTCTATCTGACAGAAGTAATTGTGTTCGGCAAGAATCGGGGTTCCAGAAAATTTGTCTTAGGCAAAAGCTCTAAGAGCACCCAATTTGGACGTCTAAAATTTGGCTACCAAAAGAGCCTTGAAAAGGCGTTAATCGCGACATTAGTTGTCACAATTTTGATGTTTCGGGTGGCGACGAACGTAAAAATAGAGCCTGTTCCAACCGAACCAAAGCAAATCGTCTTCGAAAATATCCAAATTCCGGAAATTCCTCCTCCTGTTGACCAAAAGCCGAAGCTCAAAATGGAAGAATTGGTGGAATTACCACCCACCGAGGTGGATGCTCAAGAGGAAGGGTTTCAGAAAGAAGAGTTGGAAGAGCTGCTCGGTGAAAATCAGGAGGAGGCGGATTTGGCATTGAGTGCGAACGACATGGGTAACTACCTGCTTTCCAATTCGCCGATGGGAAGCATTTCGCGTTCAGAGTTGGCTCTGAGAGACGGTCGGGCTTCCAATGATGGCAACATCGCCCTGCAAAAAGGCAAATTCTATGATGGTGACAACAGTAGCCTCGACATCGGCAAATCGAAGCGCGGCCATCGACAATTGATCTCAGACAATGTCGAGTTTAATTTAGAGACAAAGCCTGTTTCCTTGGAAGAGGTAGACAAACCGGCGAAACAGAAAAAACGGCAGACATCGTTGGGGATTTCCGGAGCTCCGGAGAAAATTCTTTCTTTTGCATCCTCAACCATCGGAACCGAAGATTACAAACTTTGGAACAAGATTAACGCTGAACTTGACCGGCTGAACAAGGGCCGCTATGGAAGCGTCCCCAAGGAAATTCAACGAAATCCGGGAGGGTTCCTCATTAACTTCAGTTATTCTGATGGAGTAAAACATGAGATTCATTGGCGAAATAACGGCAATGTGTGGATAAAAGTGATAGGAACAAGCAACAAGACCTCAATCGCCGAACTCAGAAGGGTTTTGAGAGGGTTGCTAAAGCTAAGCTTGAATAATTGAGGAGTATTGAGCCATGAAAAGGCTTCTTTTCGTACCTGTGTTTTTGCTCGCGACGAACATGGGCTTCGGTCAACCCGTCAGCTCCTTATATGAGGAAATTCAACAGGCGTACAACAGCAGTGATTATGAAAGAACCGTGGACCTGTGTAGACAGGTGTTAACACGCTGTGCCGAGAGTGTCCCGGATGTGGAGTGTCGCTTCACCGACGTCATGAAGAGCGTGTATCGATACAAAGGTTTTGCAGAGTATCAACTCTATCTCAAGGATCGAAGTTCGGTAACTCTTGATGCCGCGATTCTGTCACTCAAGAAGAGTTATGAGCTGTTTGGCGATCCGGAGATTGCCTTCAATTTTGGCTACATGGAGTCTCTTCGGGCCATTGAGCTCCAGGACGGCACCTACCTGGACGGCTTGGTCCATGCCTGGCAAGGGGTTCTGGGGTTGTATGCGAAAAATGAGTGGGCAGTAAATCAGGAACTCGTCGATAAAATCAGAATCTTTATCAATCAAGCAGTAGAGCTCACGATTACGCCACCAGATAGTGCAGTCACCAATGGTTTGTTCTCGAGTTTCATGGTACGGCTTGCGTGCGACTTGGCTGAAAAAGGCGTTTTGAGTCCACAAGATAGCTTGTATTTTCGAGTTTATCGTCAGAGGGCTGTGGAAGACGAGTTCAACCTGAGAGGCAACGAATGGCGCGCGCGCGGTTTTGCCGCCCAGAAAGATCTTAACACCTATCCGGATGATTACAACTATCGCCAAACCCGCCGAAACCTGGAATTGGCCTATAAGCACGCCAAGAGCACGCAAAGGAAAGCCGAGATGCTCAAAGAACTCACAAAAGTTGCGTTGTTTATGGAGAAGGAGGGCATCAACAACCATCCGGAAGCCGACCTTCAGTATGCTCGTGAAAAGGCACAACAAGCGTATGATCTGCTGGTGGATCGCGGTTCGAATATCCGTTTATCGCTTGCAACCGAAATCAAAAAAGTGTACGGGAACGCCATTTTTCGTCTGGTCAACTACTATTTCAGCTTCGCAGATTCTACAAATCGGTTAAACGCTTATGCCAGGGCCAAGCGAGTTGGTGAAGAACTTCTCGTGCCCGATGGTGCCTTTGGCCGTAAGCAAAAATTCGAATGGGACGGCTACGAGGATTTGTATTTAAGGCTTTCCGAGATTGGCTATGAAATCGGTGATAAAGAGTTTGCGGTTGACATGGTAGACAAAGCGTGGAAGTCGGTCCTGGACACAAATGGATTGTCCCAGAGCAATCTCTGCGGACAATTAAGCAATTCGTCAGCTTCCGAACTGATGCCTTTTGCGACCGTTTATAGACGAATTGCAGAACGCTTCGGGTTACAGCCGGTGCTTCTCTGGCTGCGCCCCATGATTAAATGTATAGCCGATCACGCACGTAACCTGTCATCATCGGTAAGAGAGGGTGATTAGATGAATTTAGCAAAGTGGCTTCTACTTATCGTGGTGTTTTTTGGGGGGGCATTCGAGACTCTGGTTGCGCAACCGATTGAGATGAAATTAGAAGAACAAATGGTATCATTGGAACGTGATGTCGTTCGTATCTACAATGAGCTTCAAAAGTTCCTATTCGAAGATCCCGGAAGAAGAGGAAATGAACTTCGGGCTTTCGAGTCGCTGATCACAATCTATGTGGATAAGATCCTCAATCTTTACGACACGTTTTGGAGAATGGAAGGCACCACTTTGGAAACGCAACAAAATATTGCCGCGCGTTGCCTTTTATTTCGTGCGTTGACCTATCTTGAGAGGGCGAAGGAAAATCCAGGCAATTACGGCAAAGCGTGTGAGGATTATAAGAAGGCTTTGCATTTGTCGCAGAACAGGTCAAAAGAGCCTCTACTTAGCACGAAATTGCCGCATGAAGTCTGGGTGGGAAACAAGTTGTACAGCCGCCTGGCGGACCTATTAGACAGTCGAGAAAAGAATTTTCAGATGATAGATTGCTTTAGAATTACGAACAAACTCTCGAATCTTGGAAAAGATTGATGAAGGCCGTCCTGACAAACTCTGTTTATCTGTTTTTAATCAGCCTTTCGGTGCTTTCGCGATCCACGTTCGGGTACGCACAAAGTGAGGAAATCCTAATTGAGCGAATGCGGCAACATGAGAATAGCATTCTTAAAACGTATCTCGAATATCAGAAGCTGTATTATGAAGACAAGTCCAGTACTCACGAGCTGCAAGCATTTGAGAATCTCCTGACTGTTTATATAGGTCAGGTCATGGAAATCTATGAAACTCTCAACTTTTCTGAAAAGAAGACCCGAACGCCACGAGACATTGCGGCACGGGCGCTTATATTTAAGTCACTCATGTATCTGGAGAAAGCCCCCCTAAACACCGAGTATTACGAGAGGGCGTGTTACGAATATTATGAAGCCCTAAATCTGTATGAAGACAAAGATGATCCGCCGGTGATTTTTAAAGACTTACCGCAGAAGATTCAGGCGGGTGATAAAATATATTTTCGTCTCATCGACATTATTGAAGACAAAGGTCAGGGGCTATTTGAGTTTGGGAAGCTGGTGATTTCGTTCAGGAACTTCAGGGTTACGGCAAATTTTAGTCCCGAAAAAATTGAACTCGCCCGAATCCAGGATGAGACAAACCAAGCAATAAATTATACATATTTCCTTTCTGAAGAACGAATTCGAGATGCATTTGAGGAGGTATTTAGACGATCCCGCGAGGTCAAGACATATGTGGCATTGCCACAAGGTACATACGTTTTACGCTTAAACCATCATCGACGCATCGATTATACGCCGCTTACACGATTTTATGTACGGGCCGATCAGGAACAACAGCATATCATGGAACCCCTGGCAAACTGGTTAATTCTCTACGAAAATCCGACAAGTAAGCGGCCGGACTTTTATAAATTTAGCAGAAATAAGGAAGATTTAGATTCAGCCCCATCCGCCAATAATTTTGGCCTGCAGACAAATGGCAGTCACGGTGCAAAAAAGTCTGATAATGACAATTCCGATAATCATGATGTTGGGCGAACTCATGAAAAACTGGTTGCCGAAATTGTCGCCTACTATTTGCCTCAGTTTAAGATCAAATTGATGTTCGATCTGAACGATCCGGAAATCAAAAGCAATGCCGTCGAAATCATTTCTAAAGCCGTTGTCGAATACGTAGAAAGTCGGGCGTTTTACAACGAATGGAATCACTGGACGGCAAGTTGGGATATCGCCAAAGAAGTCAGGGGAATCATCAGTCCAGGCAGCGTGATTCCAATTGAGTTAGTCGAACTCATCTACCGAGTGATTAAAGAACTTTGATATCTTCGGGAAGTCAAGTCGGATATCGAATGCGGCACGGATTGCCTCCGAACACCACTGCTGGAAGACAAGCTAAGCTATACAGTACTACCTCAAATTGTGTGGCTAAATAGCAAGCCTTGGGGAGAACCCTAGCTAAGTCCCACAAATAATCCTAATCAAATCAATTATATCAGGAGGGTAAGAAATTTGAATTGTCGGCCATTTTTGCTTGCTTATTATGTTGCAATTTTTTAATATTCTGTCGACACATTCACGTTTCCCTTCAGTTCGTGCGGCAAGCTTTTTTGATTGTTCTCTGACTATTTTGTTACACTGGCTATTAGTCACTTAAATGGGTTGGTGTTAAGATGAATCATCATAACTCGGTTGAAAAGCGAAAATATCCGCGAATGGATATGAAGGGGGAAAACGGATGTTACATCAAGGTGTTTGGCGTTAAGGGGAAGCCGGTGACCGGCAGGGTTTTGAACCTAAGCCTGGGCGGCGTGGCTTTCATTAGTCATTATAAAAACATCGCCAAGGCCGTGAAAAGATTCACCACGAAGGTTGAGATCCAACTCCCAAACGGAAAATCCGTAGAAGCAATCACGAGTTTGCAGAGAATCAGACCGACGTCAGAAGGCGATGACTGCTTATGCGTGTTGGAGTTGATCGAAATCAATAATAAGAGTTCCTCCCGACTGGAAAACTACATCACCGATTGAGCCTGAACTTGTACGTCTCCCTTTTGTCACAAAGGTAGGTAAGTTCCGCGTAGCGCAATCGTCTCGATTTTGTCAATGTTTCACTTTGCCTGTCTTTCATTGGTCTATTCACTTGATTTTTTCGTAAATTCGAGTATTTTAGATTCAGTTTTGTATTTCCACGGAATCAATCCCTTGGCAATTGAACAGGAGGTTACATGGATCGGCTTGTAATTGATGATTTAGAACTCAGCGGCAAACGTGTGTTAACTCGTGTAGACTTTAACGTGCCGTTGGCTGACGGCAAAGTAACGGATGACACCCGAATTCAAGCGGCGCTTCCCACCATCAAGAAAATCCTCGAAGACGGCGGCAGATTGATATTGATGTCACATCTCGGCAGACCAAAAGGTCAGGTGAAAGAAGAATTTAGTCTGGCGCCGGTGGCCGCGCATCTTTCCGAGACTCTTGGAAAAGACGTGCAGATGGCCTCCGATTGCGTCGGCGATAAGGTTCAAAGCCTCGTTGATAACTTGAAAGATGGGGAAGTGCTCCTGCTTGAAAACACGCGCTTTCATCCGGAAGAGGAAAAGAATGACCCGGAATTCTCAGAGCAATTGGCGAGTTTCGGAGACGTGTACGTCAACGATGCATTTGGCGCCGTGCATCGCGCCCATGCTTCCACTGAGGGGGTGACGAAACACATAAAAGAGGCTGCCGCGGGTTACTTGCTTCAGTCGGAGATCGAAAACTTAACCAAGCTTCTGGAGTCTCCTGAGAAACCTTATGTCGTGATTTTGGGCGGTGCAAAAGTCTCTGATAAACTAAAAGTCATTCATAATTTGGTGATCCGGGCCAGTGCAATTCTGATTGGGGGGGGGATGTCCTACACATTTCTAAAATCAAAAGAGATTGCCATTGGCGATTCTATTCTGGATGAAGAACATTTGGCCATGGCGTACAACACGATGGTTGTGGCAAGCAAACCGCATCCTTACAAAAAGCTGCAATTTGTTCTGCCAAAAGACCATTTGATCGCAAAGGTCGAAAATGAAACCGAACAAAAGGTCACCGATGGTCCGGAAGTTCCGGACGGTTGGAGAGGCGTCGATATCGGGCCGAAGAGTGTCGAGGAGTTCAAAATGAACATTAACTCCGCAAAGACCATCTTTTGGAATGGTCCCATGGGTATTTTTGAGAAAGAGGC
>JABAHS010146878.1_pt6 | contig 20549 bp, 18 predicted proteins | sample 7062111 | NCBI WGS metagenome assembly JABAHS01 (sample SAMN14534600, study PRJNA622989) | marine sediment metagenome | biome: marine biome [ENVO:00000428]; feature: marine pelagic biome [ENVO:01000023]; material: deep marine sediment [ENVO:00002113]; isolation source: pool of 4 deep marine... | reverse complement strand
AATTGTTTCTTTAATCATTTTGTTTTTTAGATCTTTGTTCATTGTGCAACGATTTAATTGTTAAGAACATAAAACTTCGGAGAACATGTTTCCAAATTACCACATAAGTCCCGAAGCCATGAAATATTTCAAAAAGGCCTATCAACTACAAATGGAGGGGCAATTTCAGCGTGCGGTGATTTTGTATAAAAAGTCGCTCGAAATCGAACCCACGGCGGAAGCACACACATTTTTGGGCTGGACTTACAGTTTCATGGGCAAACTAAAAGAGGCCATCGAAGAATGCCACAAAGCCATTTCAGTCGATCCGGATTTTGGGAATCCCTACAATGACATCGGTGCGTACTATTTGCAATTAGGCGAGTTTGATGAGGCGATCCCCTGGTTCGAAAGAGCGAAACGAGCAAAACGATATGAAACCCCCGAATTCGCTTATTGCAATCTGGGCAAGGTTTACGAGTTGAAAGGGCTGTGGCCGCTTGCGATGGAGGAATACATAAAGGCGCTGCAATTGCGACCCGAATATGCACCCGCACGAATCGCCCTGATGAAATTGCAAGCGAAATTGAATTGAGCCTGAAGATTTGCCGTCTGAAGCAGGTCTGTCATTCAGACCGTAGGAAGGAAGCTCTTTAATCTGAATTATTCAAGAAAAGTGCCAAGATGGTCATTCCCGCGAAGGCGAAGGCGGGAAACCATTATAATCAGCGACTTATGCACGTTTCTGGATGCCCGCCTCCGCGGGCATGACAATTCATGACTTTGAGCCAAAAAGAGCTATTTGTGAATAACTCAATTCCAAGTTAACGGCACAACCTTTCAAATTCAAGTGAACTCATCTCCGAAAAGGTTTTTCGCTGCGCTTCTAAGGAAAGGTGCTGGTTGGACGGGGACTGCTTCGGCAAAAAGCGCCTCGCAGTGACAGGCCATACCATGTCATTGCGAGACTCGCGCTTCTCTGCGAGTCGAAGCAATCTCCTCCTTTTTAGCTAAGCTTTCCTTACTAATAAAAATGACGACAGTCATCAAAGCTCGAAATGACAGACTCATTAAAATGGCCATTCTTACATTACAATTGAGTTTCTAACAAGACCGTTTCCACATTAAACAAAATTTGGCAGGTCCAAAAATACGCACCTCGTCTATGGATTCAACGAATACATCACTGCCCCATCGGAATGAGCTGGCCGAAGTTTTGGAATACGTGGTGAAGCAGGCCACCGATTATCTGAGAAATCTCGACAATCGTCCCGTCAGGTCCCAGAAAGCTGAGGAAGCTGCAGCTGCTTTTAACGCTTCTCTGCCCGAAGAAGGTGGCGGTGCGGCATCGACGCTTCGCTCTCTGATTGAGAAAGGATTGGATGCGGCTGTGCATTCTGCCGGTCCTAATTTCTTTCATTTCGTGGTGGGAGGGACGACTCCGGCGGCCCTCGGTGCAGACTGGATTACATCTTTGCTCGACCAAATGGCTTACGCCTGGGTTGCGTCACCCCTCGCCGTCCAACTCGAATTGGTGAGTTTATCCTGGCTTCGAGATCTGTTCCGTCTTTCCGCTTCATGGGCGGGCATCATGACGACAGGCGCAACCATGGCCAACTTCGTCGGTCTGGCTGCTGCCCGACAATGGTGGGGAGAACAGCACGGTACCAATGTGGCGGAACAAGGCTTAGCCGGCTTGCCGAAAATCCCGGTGCTCACAAGCGGCTACATCCACGCCAGCGCCATCAAAGCCCTGGCCATGCTCGGCATCGGGCGCTCGGCCGTGCAGACCTTTAGCGCGGATACATCCGGTCGACTTGACCTGAAAGGCATGGAAGCCGCGCTAAGCCGACTCGATGGCTCCTCTGCGATGATTATCGGTAATGCCGGAGAGGTGAATGCAGGTGAGTTTGACCCAATCGGACCACTGGCGGATCTGGCAGAGAAATACGGCGCCTGGCTTCATGTTGACGGAGCGTTCGGTTTATTCGCGCGAGTCAGTCCACGAACCGCACATCTCACGGAAGGAGTCGAGCGCGCACATTCCGTGACCGTGGATGGTCACAAGTGGCTCAACGTTCCGTATGACTGCGGATTCGGGTTTGTCAGTGACCCTGCCGTCCTCGGTCGAGCTTTTGCGTACACGGCGGCCTATCTCCCTGATCCCGACGACCCCCATCCCAATATGGGGTCTCTTGGGCCGGAAAGTTCGAGGAGAGCACGATCCCTGGCTGTCTGGGCCACCTTGTGTGCTTACGGACGTCAGGGATACCGCACCATGGTAGAGCAGCATTTGATGCTCGCTCAACGAATGGCTCAGCTTGTGGACGAGGCCCCGGACCTTGAACGGCTGGCTCATGTGCCGCTTAATATCGTCTGCTTTCGGTACAACCCGGGCGGTTTTTCCGACGGTGACCTGGATCAATTAAACAGGCGATTGGGAGAGGCCATCCTCAAAGACGGGCGCGTGTATGCAGGCACCACGCTTTACAAAAATCAAGTTGCCCTGCGTCCGGCAATCGTAAACTGGCGTACGACGGAGAGCGACGTTGATTTGTTTATTGAGGTGGTTCGGGAGCTTGGGGCAAAGCTCAGTCAGGAATTCAAAAACGAGAAAAACAAAGACGCGACTATCTAGTACCACACCGAAAGTTTTTTCCACAGTAGCTTGTTTCAAGCAGAAATGTGACTTTGCAGGTTTCCAAAACCTGCAAAGTTCAAGCTCAAACTTTGGCTATAATTGAAAAGTTTCGCGGTAATACTAGATTGGCTGAACGAAAACGGGCTGTTGCTGTCATTCGAGATCTCTTATTCGGGAATCTCCTGCCTAATTCCGGAAGATTCCGGCACAAAACACTACCGGAATGACGTGCACTAACGAGTTTTCGTTCAGCCAATCTATTCAAAAAAGCGTATTTACAACAAGGAAGCCAATGCGAGCCATTGTCATTACAAAACCGGGCGATCCAAGCGTTCTGCAACTGCAGGACATTGCGGAGCCTGAACCGGCCGCCGATCACATTCTAGTTCGGGTGCACGCAACCGCACTCAATCGAGCGGATGTGCTGCAAAGAATGGGGCGCTATCCTCCCCCGCAAGGTGTCAGACCGGATGTTCCGGGACTTGAGTTTGCCGGTGAAGTAGAGGCGATTGGAGAAAAGGTCGAAGAGGCCAAAGTCGGTGACCGTGTGATGGGTTTGCTCCCGGGAGAAGGGTACGCTGAAAAAATCGTCACACCCGAAAGAATGGTACTGCCCATTCCTGATAACTTAACCCACGAAGAAGCAGCGGCCATTCCGGAAGTCTTTCTAACCGCATATGACGCTTTGTTTGCCCAACTTGATCTCAGATTTGGCGAACGCTTGTTGATTCACGCGGTTGGCAGCGGGGTTGGCACCGCCGCCCTGCAATTAGCCAAAACTGCAGGCGCTACCGTTTTTGGCACCGCCGGCTCCGATGACAAACTTCAAAGAGCGGCAGAGCTCGGATTGGACGTTGCCATCAACTATAAAACGCAGGATTTCCAGGAAATTATCTTGAAAGAAACTCAAGGACAGGGCGTGCATGGCATCCTCGACGTGGTTGGAGCGTCGTATTGGGAAAAGAACCTGACTTGTCTGACCACCAAGGGACGCATGGTCTTGGTCGGGCTTTTGAGCGGTGCAAACACGGGTGCAAATCTCGCGCAGGTGTTGACAAAACGTCTTCGAATCATTGGAACGGTTTTGCGTGCAAGAGCGTTTGAGGAAAAAATAGCGCTGACACAGACTTTCAAAGAATGCGCTCTGCCATCGTTAGCGTCTGGCAAAATCAAGCCTGTCATCGACCGGACGTTTTCACTGGAGCAAGCTGCTGAGGCTCATGTCTACATGGAAGCCAATAAGAATTTCGGTAAAATTGTACTTCAAGTTCGAGAATGAGGATTGCCTATGAAAGACAAAGTAAACGGAATTGATTTATTCTATCAAATCGATGGGCTCGGTACGCCCGTGGTTCTTCTCCATGCGTTTCCATTAAATCGGACCATGTGGGAGCCGCAAGTTCAGGAGCTATCCAACGAATTTCAGATTATTACACCTGACTTCAGAGGGTTTGGTAAAAGCGGTGCCACGGACGATCCTTACACCATGGATTTACTGGCGGACGACATCCTCCAACTTCTCAAGACTCTTTCGCTGGACGAAGTGATTCTCGGTGGCCTTTCCATGGGCGGATATGTTGCTTTTGCGCTTTACCGAAAGCAGCCGGATATGGTAAAAGGTTTGATTTTGGCTGACACACGAGCGGAGGCGGATAGCGAGGACGGCAAGAAGAACCGCAAAGCCATGGCCGACCTGGCGATTCAAAAAGGGCCGCTCGTCATCGCCGAACAAATGACCCCGAAGCTGCTTGGCAAAACAACGATGTTGAAAAACGATTCGGTTGTCCAAAAAGTGAAAAAAATGATGTCTTCGTCGTCCATCGCCGGAATCTCCAACAGCTCGCTCGGCATGGCCCTGCGCGACGATTCCAACCCAACTTTAAAAGACATCGCATGCCCGACCCTCATCCTGGTTGGCGCGGAAGACGAACTTACACCCGTTGAAGCCGCAGAGAATTTACACAACAAAATCAAAAACTCTGAGTTGCAGGTGATTCCAAACGCCGGTCATATCTCGAATTTGGAACAGCCATCGGAATTCAACAACGCGGTGAAGAGTTTTCTGCAACAGTTTAAGTGAAAATCGGTTCCCGTTTTAGCTCACGGAGAGGAGGAAGGAAGTGTCCAAATCCTGGCTGATACCCCATTTGTTTTTATTAGGCCTCATCAACCTGGTGATTGCATGCGGCTCCGTCGGCGAAATGGTTAAAAACACCTTTAAAAAGCCGACAGTTTCCTTCGGCAATCCTAAGTTGCACAAACTTTCTTTCGAGTCCATCACGCTGCTCTTTGATTTAAAGATCACCAACCCGAATCCGCTTGCCATTAAATTGGCCGGACTCGATTACGATTTTCTCCTGAACGAGCAGTCGTTTGTCACAGGCAATCAGGAACACGGGTTGGAAATCTTGTCCGAAAGCGAAAGCACCGTCGAAATTCCAGTGACATTTAATTTCTCGGACGTCTATCAGACGTTTAAGAGCCTGAAGAACCGGGACAGCACCCAATATGAGCTGCGGTGCGGCCTGTCATTTGACTTGCCGTTATTAGGCCGAAAGAGAGTTCCGGTCAGCAAGTCAGGGTCGCTGCCATTGTTGAAACTTCCGAATCTGCGAGTGGAGTCTCTAAACATTGAAAGCCTCGGCCTGACAGGCACCGACTTGACGTTAAACGTTCAACTTGAAAATCCCAACACATTTGCCTTTGTTTTGCAAAAAATGGACTACGGTCTTAAGATCAACAACAAAGAGTGGGTGACAAGCAGTCTTAACCGCGATACTGAAATTGCCGCCAATGACGCAGGTCTGATCTCCATTCCCATCTCCCTAAATTTCTTGCAAATCGGGCAGTCGGCCTACCAACTGCTCAAAGACAGCCGTCCTTTGGATTATCACTTTGAAGGCGAACTCGACTTGAGTTCTTCCATCCCCCTTCTCAAACAAGTGACGTTGCCTTTTGAGCGTTCGGGGCAGGTGAGTTTGGTTCGGTGAGCATTTGGTCTTTGCAAATCTCTTTCTGTCGCTTCCCAGCATGCTCAGTGATGTCATGATTTCAGAAGGTTGAGCGGCAGCCAATCAAGGACTTTGAAAGCGCTTCAAAATCGAAAAACATCCTGCTGGGAAGAAGAGTCCTTATGTGCCTGTTTTCTTTTTCTTGATTGATTTGATCTGGCTTTTATCTACTAAATGTATTCGTGGATAATCCTGTGTTTTTTCAGGCTCAAAAATGTAATAGGTGTCATTCACCGCATTGTGCTGTAATAATCTATACTTCTCTTTACTATCTTTTAGTAGAACGATCGGTAACTTTGAGCTGGAGGGATTAATATGGGCAAACCCTGATGCCTTACCCATATTTGATGGAGCTAAGTAAAAACCTGGGAGTAAAATACCATAAGTCAAATATGTAGTTGACAAATTCCACTTGAATTTCGGTTTCCTCATTTCCACTACTAATAAACCGAATGAAGATGCAGCGTAAAGTGTCATTATGATTGCAAAAATATATGAAAGAATAATGTATGCTGTTCTATGCTTAAGCGACTCAAATATAATCTGAAGTAAAATAAAAAATAGTATTATGACTTTACCATATCTTACCATTGCCCTCATCCATACGATGGATTGTTCTTTTTCTTCCAAATCGAGCGTTACCAGATAACAAAGAAACAAAAAGAGAGCGCGATAGGGGCTAGACTATGGCCTAATAAGGAGCGGGTCGTTAACTGCGTCAGAAGCCAAGTCGCGCCAAACACTTCAAAATAGGCTTTTGCGTAAAGCCAACCTACCAAATACGCCAACGCTGTTCCCCCGACGATGAATGAAGCTATTCGCGGTGGTGTATCTAGGATTCTCTCAATCGATTCGAATGTTGTATGAGTCGTCTGCTTCAAATAACTTTCCTGGAAATGATTGGCCTAAACAACCAGTCTGACATTCTTGTTCATCCAAAAAACAATAAAACTCTCTAGTTTCGGATATTGGAGAAGTCAAAGCTACATCACAGGAAAATTGGTTTTCGTCGGTGATTTTGTCCGACCTAATCGATCAAGTTGAGAAGCACTTGCAGTTCACCCCCATCAAATCCCGTCCTCCGTCCCAGAATTCGTCTCTTCCTCGATGACCTCGGCGTTTTCGATGCGTCCCATAACCTTGCTATCACCCGAAAGAATGACCTCGACGTCGATGTCCGCTTCCTTCACCATGATGTCGCCTTCAACCACAGACTCGCCCTCCAGGGTGATTCTCAAACGACGGCGGTCCCCGGATGTGCCTTTGCTGTCTTTGATGATGATGTCTCCGACAACCACGGACTTTTCTTTTAGTGAGATGTCACCGTTAATGGTCGTGATGTTTTCCTCGACTCGGGTGTTGTACAGTCTGATTTTCCCGTTGATGGTGTTGATTTCGTCTTCCACCGTCACACCCGCATCGCAGGTGACGGATCCGTTGACGGACTCGAGACTGCCGTAGACCATGGAGCCTTCATCGATGCGGATGCCGCCGTTGACTGTTTGCAGCTCCTCCACTTTGGAATTGCGGCCCACGTCTATCTTACCGTTGACGGAATGGCAATCTCCCCGGACCTCGCAGTTGTCGCCAATAATGATGCCTCCGTTCACGGTGTTGATGCCGCTGTTTCGTGTCTCTCCATCTCGCACACGTACGGTCTTGTTGATACTTAGATTGCAAGATGTAAGCATTAGCAGCACACTTGAAACCAAACCTGCGACGTAAATTCTTCTTTTCATTCTAACCTCCTAATTTTCTTCCTCAAGCTTTGCCGATGAAGTGTGATCGTGGACAATTCGCCAGCCCTCATCGGTTTTGCAAAACAACAACGTGAAATATCCCCAGGGCTGGTCGTTCTCCTTGGTCAGTAGCCATTTCCCAAAAACCAGGGCCGCATCCTGCGACAACACATCGATGTCGGTTTCCCCGAACCGGAGTGTGCCCATCGCGGCTTTATCGGGGTAACCTCTCTCATAATGTTCAAGGGATGTCTGCCAGCCGTAAGAAACATTCCCACCGGATACAAATCTCAGAGAATCCGAATGCCAGTAACCGGCCATAAAGCCTTCCAGGTCACCATCATTCCAAGCCGTTACCTGCTTGCTCAGAACCGTCTCCACCGTTTGCCTAACGATCTCCGGATCGGGCGCATTGTTTTGAAAACAGCCGAGAACAAACCATGCTGACACGAAATAACCCACTCTGAAATATCGCATACGAATGATTCCATTGTTTGTTAACGAGTTGAATGAATTTAAGGCCAAAAGTTCAGCAAATCAACCAATAAATTGCACAACGGGAATGCTTGAAATGCGCAACTCAAATTCATAAATTCTGCTTCTAACTTCTGCACACAAGTAAAAGATGGATTTGACTGCAATTCGTGGTAAATATTTCAAGCGGTTGATCTCCGATTACGCAGGTCCTGCACTCAGAAGATATGGTTCGGCGGTTGAACCCAAATACGTCTCATACAGCCTCATACGCTGGCTGTTTCTGAGATTTCTCGGCATGATCTATTTAATCGCATTTCTGTCGCTCTGGAGCCAAGTAGACGGCCTCATCGGCAGTGAGGGCATCTTACCGGCGCAGCGATTTCTGGATGCCGTCAAAAGCCAGATCGGGCTGAAACGCTACTGGCTTGTCCCTTCGCTTTTCTGGTTCAATCCAAGCGATGCCTTTCTGGACGTGCTTTGTGGCGGAGGTGTCCTGTCCTCGATTCTGCTGATAGTCGGGTTCTTGCCCCGGTTATCGTTGTTGTTGCTTTGGCTTCTTTACTTATCGCTTGTGGTGATCGGTCAGAATTTTCTCAGTTTTCAGTGGGATGTGCTGCTTTTGGAGACGGGCTTTTTAGCTATATTCTTTGCACCAAAGGGCCTCTGGCCAAGGTTATCCAATAAATCCCAACCGTCCGTGTTAGCATTGTGGCTGCTTCGCGTGCTGCTGTTCAAACTGATGCTTCAATCAGGACTGGTGAAACTGATGAGCGGCGATCCCACCTGGCGCAACTTGACCGCCCTCAATTTTCATTACGAAACCCAACCGCTGCCAACCTGGATTGGATGGTATGCACACCAATTGCCCGAAGTTTTCGGGAAAGTTTCTGTGGCAATCATGTTTGTTATTGAATTAGTCGTGGCTTTTTTAATCTTCAGTCCACGAAAATGGCGACATGGGAGTGCCGGCATTCTTATCGGGTTCCAAATACTCATTATATTAACAGGCAACTACTGCTTTTTCAACTTGCTCACCATCAATCTCTCGCTTTTGCTCCTCGATGACCAATTTTTCAACCGACATCTCCAGCAAAAACTACGCCTTCCAGGAGAGCAAAAACGTGACATAATTGCCAAGGGGTTTGTGCAACCAAAGAGGTGGCTAGTGACGATACTCGCCTGGGCCCTTTTTTTCATATACGGCTTGCAGATCTTCAACACCGGCTTCTTCCAGGGCAATCCGCCGCAGCCCTTTAACAAACTACTGGCTTCGATTCGTCCGCTGAGAACGTTGAACAGCTACGGCCTGTTTGCGGTCATGACAACCGTGAGAAACGAAATTATCGTGGAGGGCAGCAACGATCAAGAAACCTGGTTACCGTATGAATTCAAATGGAAGCCGGGGGATCTGAGTCGACCGCCCCTTTGGGTGGCCCCGCACCAACCGCGCCTCGACTGGCAAATGTGGTTCGCCGCTTTACGGAGCTACAACCAGAATGCCTGGTTCGTCAATTTTCTGGTACGAATACTACAAAGTTCGGAATCCGTACTGAACTTGCTGGCGGAAAATCCGTTTCCGGATGCACCGCCTCGCTATATTCGTGCGTCGTTTTACGAGTATCATTTTACAAATCCGGAGAAAAAGGCGGCACACCACACGTGGTGGGAACGCAAATTCAAAGGTCTGTATTGTCCGGTCATTTCAATTCGACAGAACCCGGAGCAATAATTGAGTCAGCCCCCTTACTCTGATGTGTGGAAGCATGTTTGTTAGGCAAGAACGAAGTTTAATAATTCTTGGAGGAAAAATTTTGGGTGACGTACAGAACTTCGCTTTCCTGTAACTCTGGTTGAACGCAGGCCACACCCATATATTTGAAATTGCGATTTATTATGTTTCTTCGATGAGGCGGACTATTGAGCCAACGCTTAACCAAATCCTCAGCAAACTCTTCGTAGGTGTAGTTGGTTCCGGCATTGCGCCAGGCATACTTTGGCGAGGACTCCAACGGCGCAACCTGTCTGAACACGATCTCCTGCCTCTTGTTGATGGGATGAATGGCTAAATTCTCCCCACCGACACCTTTCTCTATACCCTCTTGTTCCAGACGTTTCTTAACGGTCTTGTTTCTTGAGATGGGAGAGAAGTGATCAAAGTACCCTAACTCTGCCATTTCTCGCGTATGTGACAGGGCTGCCTGCCGCAATCGCAGTTCAAATTTAAATGGCGTTAACCCGAGTCTCCGGCGCTGATAATTTGTTTCTCTGAATATCGCCCACTCCAGCAGTGACAAATCAACAGAATCCACTCTTATTGGCGCTGTAAGGTCGACTTGTTTGGAAAGTTCGCCGGGGGGAAGCGTAAAGTACTTCGGGGGCGTACCCTTAGATCCGCATGAGATGGTGATTAACAGACAAGAAATTACAACGATTGGTCTGGTCATCGTAAACCCAATACTTCCTGACCCGGTTAATTTATAACAAGAAGATGAAAATTGCAAGAGAAGAATCTTATAAATATCTATTACATCCTAAAACAAATTATTCCGGTCGGATATTTCTTTCTGAATCGGAGGTTTGTAAGTTATTATGTTGCGTTGTTAATATCATTAATCGGTTATCAAATTGACTCTTCTTAGCCATGTGAAGATTAAATCAATATTCTTAACAATTTTCTTTTTCTATTGGGTTGCACTGCAGATGATACCAACATTTGCCTGACTCGTGCTTAAAAGAAACAAAGGAGTTAGGTAAACACCTTTTCAGTAAAAGTGTTCTGCCACCATCTCCTCCGTCTATTGCTGGCCCGTTCCAAAGAACAACACCAAACGCCTGCCCAAGTCCTTGATATTTGAAAACAATCTCATTACATTGCCTCAGCAAATGAGGAGACGGGACAAGTACATGCTTTTCAAAGCCATCGAATTTGCGGCCAAGGCCCACTCAGGACAATTTCGCAAAGCTACCAACATTCCGTACATCATCCATCCTCTCGGAGTGGCAAAGATTCTGATCGAGTGTGGATGTAGCGAGGAAATTGTGGTCGCCGGCGTGTTGCACGATACGGTTGAGGACACACCTGCAACCCTAGACCAAATACGCACCGAATTTGGCGAGCAGGTGGCCAAATTGGTTCAGGGTGCATCAGAACCCAACAAGAAAGACATTTGGGAGAATCGCAAGCGGCAGTTTATCGAATCCCTCAAAACTGCTTCACAGGATGTTTTGATGGTCGTGATTGCTGACAAACTCGATAACATTCGGTCCATCCGCGACGATTACGCTAAAATGGATGAAGAGCTGTGGTCACACTTTAGTCGGCCGAAAGTGAAACAACGTTGGTACTTCCAATCTCTTGTCGAAGTCTTTGCCAACCGACTGAATAGGGAGCCCGGCGTTTCGCTGTTGAAAGAATTTCAAAAAGAGGCTGAGGAGGTTTTCACGCCTTAAATAAACCATCACGAACCTCTGCGGTGTAAACGAGTCGTTCGAAACTAAGATAACCGGAAATCCGAAGCCCGAAGCTCGAAACCTGTTCTCCTGACTCAGTTCAGGGGTTAGGCATTCGAAACAATGTCGAAATTCAAATTCTTAAACGTTCAACAGTACAAAGCATCATGCAAATTACAGAACGGAGCACAATGCTAACAGATTACCTCCTTGCATTTGTTATCTTAGTGCTGTCCGGTCGCCTCTTCGGCCTAAATCAAACAGAACGCCAACGTTCGATACAGCTCTGGAATTTTGGATTTGTCGCCACAGCTCTTGCCGCGCTGCTCGGGGGGACGTCCCATGGTTTCGCGCTGTATTTGAACGCTTTCACGAAAGCAGCTATTTGGAAGGGGACGGTGTATGCAATTGGCTTTGCAAGTTTCTTCCTGCTTGCGGGGACCATCATTGCCTCGGTTAACCATCCCCTTCGCCGCTGGCTGCTGCTGTTTACGACTATGAAGCTGCTGATTTATGCTGGCTGGATGCTCACACATGACGACTTCAGCTATGTGATTTACGATTATGTCCCATCCATGGTCGGGGTCATTTTGCTGCAATTTTACGCTTATGTCAAAAGAAGAAACAGGAGTGCCGTCTGGCTCATCTCGGGTGTTCTGGTGTCGTTTGCTTCGGCTGGCATCCAAATGAGTGGATTTGGCCTCCATGAGCATTTTAACCACAACGATCTGTATCATGTCGTTCAGATGGGCGCCATGTACTTGCTTTACCGCGGGATCCGTTTATTAAGAGATCGATGAGAGGTATGGTAAAAACAAGACAGCCAGAATTGGAGCACTGGCTCAACGCAGTTTCGAGACTTCAGCACTCCAATAATACCCTGTTGCATGTTCTCAATGGATTGAAACGGGTACATATACCACATATCATTTTAGATTTATTCATGAATAACTCAAGATAACAAGATAAGTGATTTTCTATTGAATAGTGGCAGGCATTTTTTTACATTTTTGGACAGTATTTTTGCGACAAAATTTAATAGGACTCTAAAACTCAGGAGCTGGTTATGGATTCGAAGGAATATTGAAAGAAGCTTTACAGTTACGACCTGCAGAAAGGCTGCAACTGATTGAATGGCTTACTCAAAGCCTTGATATACCTGATGAAAAAATAGCACAGATTTGGGCGGAGGAAGCAGAAAAAAGATATCAGGTTCTAAAAGAGGGAAGGTAGAAACAATTCCGCTGAAAGAAATAATTCAACGGTACAAATAAATGGACGTTGAATTCATAGAACCAGCTTCAATCGAGTTAGACGATGCTATTGAATATTACAATCTGCAGTTCCATGAACTCGGTGATTAATTTTGGGACGGAGTTTTAAGAACAATTGACCTGATATCACTTTTCCCTGAGGCTTGGACTGAAGAAACAAAGCATACAAGAAAGCCTTATTGAGAAAGTTTCCTTACAATTTGATTTACACAATCCATAACAACAAAATTTAGATTTTGGCTGTAACTCACCAGCATAGAAAGCCTGAATACTGGATTGAGAGACTCTTCAAATAAACAGTCACTTCCTTCTTTAAACCGATTTCATAAACCACCCTCGACGATAAGTGGCTCAACCCTTCATCCGGTGATCCGCAGGGTAAGCTTGACATGCCAGCAGCGATTTTAGAAAACACGATTTTGCAGTGTCCCCCTCCATGCTTCTATCGTTTCCTCGCAGTTTGTGAGACATTTCTCCTTTGAATAATTGATAAATTCAGGTGTATCACGGTCGAAACCGATGGAATTCCATAAGTCTTGGAATGCACAAACACGAGGCCACAAAGCGGAAACATTTTGATTTGATTTCCGTTTTTACAAACGGCTGTCGCTTCTTAACAAACTAAAATCACCTTGAGGGAGGAAAAGATGGAAACAAATGACGTGGCAGCAGAGCGCTCATCTGCTGGTGAGCTAAATGTATTTCAAAAAGTCGTGGGAATCTTTACATCGCCAAGAGAGACATTTGAAAGCATCAATGAAAGACCCTCGTGGCTAATTCCTTACATTATCGTTGTCGTGATTTCCCTGGTGTCCGGATTTTTGGTTACGGATATTGCCATCCAGGACCAGATTTCTAGAATCGAGGCTAACCCTAACATTTCTCAAGATCGTGCAGAGGCAATTATAGGGCGGATAGAGGAACAGGCCACTGGAGCAAGAAAATACTTCAATTTAGCGTTGTCGCCGATCATAATTTTACTTGCGATGGTAATCGTTTCCGGGATTCTGTTGTTTTGTGGAAACATCATCCTCGGGGGAGAAGGCAATTTTAAAAAAGTATTTGCTGTTTATGCCTGGAGCAGCTTAATTTCGGTCTTAGCGGCAATCGTGAAGACGCCTTTGATCCTGGCGACTGAGACGACGGATGTAGCCACCAATTTAGCGGTCCTGCTTCCTTCTGAAGATCGCTTTTCGATGCTGTACCGAATCCTGGCACAGGTAGATTTTTTCACAATCTGGTTGGTGATTGTAATTTCAATTGGACTTTCAGTGATTTACAGATTTCATTTGCAAAAAACGCTTGTTGTTGTGGCCACGCTGCAGATCATTTGGGCTGCAATAAAAATCGGATTTAGTTCTCTAATGGGTGGTATGTTTGGATAGTAAAAAAGGTAGTATCAAAAGTTTCATGAAAAAAAATGATTAAACTAAGCCTTTGCCCCTCTGCTCTTGTGCTTTATAAATTTAGGTTTGTCTTAGGCATAACAACAAACATAAGGAGTTTGTAATGAAAAAGGTCATGTTTATTCCCGCTACACTCACACTTGCAATGTTATTATTCTTTGGTTCTGCATTGGCCCAAAATGGCAAGACAATGACCCTTGATGAGTGCATTAACGTCGCCTTAAAGAATAATTCGCAGCTGAAGACCACGACGTATCAGTTGGATCGTTCGGGATCAAACGTGAAGGCATCATACTCAACCATCTTGCCCCGCGTGACCACAACCTTTTCATCTGGCAGGTTCATACAGGGCGATAGAACCGTCGTCACCGATGTCCCGGTTGGTTTTGATTCCACAAGAGGTCAGGCCATTTTTGAACAAACTGAGATCACACAAGACGGTTCTTCGAGAAATTCGCATTTCGCCCGAATCAGTTATTCACAAACGCTATTCAATTTCGGTCGCAATTGGAACACCATAAATCAAGCGAAAGCTTCATTTGATGCTTCTTCCCACCGTTTGGCTACGGCACGACAGAACGTTCACGCTGAAGTCAGACGGCGTTACTTTGAACTACTGAAGGCAGTCAACCTGGAACGTGAGTATCGCGAAGCCGTGGAGAGAAGTCAGGAACAGTTGAATCGCACCAAAAGCATGTATGAAATCGGCTCTGTGGCGCAAGTCGACGTTTACAGATCGGAGGTCACCTTGGGCAACGATCAGATCAATCTCCTGACTCAGAAAAATATTGTGCAAATAGCAAGAGGGAATTTGAACGTCGCAATGGGACGGGATCCGGAAACGCCGATCGATGTCGCTGAGGTCGAAGTTGAATTCTTCCCGGAAGACTACACTTTAGAACAAGCCATTGAAATTGCTGAAGAAAACAATCCGGAGCTCAAGAGATTCGAAGACGAAATGCAAAGTGCCGAATATGGCATGAAAGTCGCGAAAGCTGCGTACTGGCCTTCGATTGGCGTAAATGTGTCCTATACACGAAACAACACGGATTTTAGCAGAGTGTATGGAGAACTCGACAAAAACTTCAATATTTCGTTAGGTGCCCAAATTGACTTCAACATATTTAACGGACTCTCCGACGCTGCTGAGGTGGGCCGTCAAAGCGCTAATTACTCGATCGCAAGAGAGAATTGGACGAACACAAAACGGCAATTACATCTGGATGTCAAGCAGGCGTTTCTGAATCTCGAGGCGTTCAAAGAGATCTCCGATATCAACGAAAGAAACCTGCGCGCAGCCGAAGAAGAATATCGTCTGGCGCAAGAGCGCTATCGCGTTGGTGCCGGCACGCAATTGGAAGTGACCGAAGCACAGGTCTCACTAACACGCGCACGTGTAACCTTGGTGCGCGCCAAATATGACGCTATGATTGCCCAGGCACAGCTTGAGGCTGCAATGGGAACGATTGCTCAGCAAACGCAGTAAACAAACGGTGGAGAACGGAACGCTGGATCACCTATCTTTGATGCGATTCTAACCAACACTCCATCGCTTCAAGAAGACACGTGTGCTGTTATTTTCTAAACTCCCGGAGGAGATAGGTTGCCATGTCAAGGAAAGCGAAAATATGGACCTTTGTGGGCGTGGTTGTGATTATTGCCGCGTTCGTCGTCATCAATTTAAAAAAAGTTCGTGGGGACACGATTGAAGTACAGACAGCAGGGGTCAAGAGAGGAGATATCACCCAATTGGTCTCCGGCACAGGCAAAATTCAACCGGAAAAAGAAGTCGACATTTCTGCCTATGTTAGCGGCGAGATCACGAATTTGCGTGTCCAAGAGGGCAATTATGTAAAACAGGGACAACTTCTGGTTGAGTTGGATCGAACGCGCTACGTGGCCGCTCTCGATAGGGCCAAATCGGATTTGAAATCGGCCAAAGCCAGTCTAAAAAAAGCGCGAAGCGAACTAACCCGAGCCAAGGAATTATATGAAAAGAAGCTGTTCTCAGACGCGGACTTAGAGGGCACTGAGGCTAATTTCGAGTTGGCTGAAAGCAAGGTAGAGCAGGCAGCCGCCGTTTTGAAGCAAGCCGAAGATGATCTCGCAAAAACTCGTATTGTTTCACCGATGGCAGGTACGGTGGCCAAGCTAAATAAGGAAGAAGGAGAAATCGCGCTCGGCTCGCAATTCCAGGCCGATGTGATCATGACCGTGGCAGATTTGACGCGAATGGAAATGGCTGCCGAAATCGACGAAAACGATGTTGTGCTGGTTTCTCTGAAAGACAGCGCTGAAATTGAAGTCGATGCTCTGCCCGAAAGAATTTTTAGCGGCTACGTTAGTGAAATTGCCCACACCGCAACCACTCGCGGCCGGGGCACCCAGGAGGAAGTCACCAATTTTGAGGTCAAAATATTCATAACGGATAATGTACAACAGCTCCGTCCGGGCATGTCGGCAACAGTTGATATTCAGACAGAAACGCACGAGGATGTCCTCTACGTACCGATTCAGGCCATCACCATGAGGGAACCCATTGACACGACCAGCACCACAGGTAAGTTTAATAAAAAGACCTGGCGGAGAAAAAAAGGCACCACCCGGGATGCGAATGCCGAAATATGGGGTCCGCAAAACAATGGAACCAGCACCAACGATTTGGAAAAGGACGAATCCGAAAGAGAAGAGATGGTGCAAGTCGTTTTTGTGGCCAAAGACGAGCATGCTGAGATGGTCCCCGTAGACACAGGGATCAGCAGTGAAAGAAATGTTGAGATTGTCAAGGGTTTGGAAGAAGGACAGGAGATCATTACAGGAAGTTTTCGGGCATTGTCTAAATTGCTCAAAGATGGCAGCCGGATAGAAATCAACAACAAAGTGAAGAAATTCAGAAGCGAATGACAGGCAAGGGTTAATCCCTGAAAGCCGTCCCATCAAATTCACATAAGGTGAACCATGCTGATTGATATCAAAAAATTGGTGAAGATTTATGAATTGGGTACCATAGAAGTACCTGCTCTGAACGGGGTCAGCTTAGACATCGATCACAATGAGTATGTGGCCATCATGGGGCCATCCGGTTCCGGCAAGTCGACGTTGATGAATATTCTCGGCTGTTTGGACACACCAACGGAAGGAATGTACCATTTCAGTGGCGAAGACGTAAGTCGTATGGACGACGATCAATTGGCGACCATTCGCAACAGGAAAATCGGATTTGTTTTTCAAACATTTAATCTTCTGCCGCGTGCAGATGCCTTGCACAATGTTGAACTGCCGCTCATTTACAGCGGCGTTCCTTCCGCCAGGAGAAAAGACCTGGCCCGCGAGGCATTGGAAAAAGTCGGTCTTGCAGATCGTGTGGAGCATAAACCAAACGAACTCTCCGGCGGTCAACGGCAACGCGTGGCCATCGCACGCGCCCTGGTGAACAATCCCTCCATCATTTTGGCAGATGAGCCTACTGGAAATCTGGATACCAAAACAGGTGAAGAAATCATGGAAGTTTTCGAGAAATTGTATGAGCAGGGACATACCATCATCCTGGTGACGCACGAGGAACACATTGCGGGGCACGCAAACAGGATCGTTCGTCTACGCGACGGTTTGATTGAGAGCGATGAATCGGTGAAGAAAAATGGCAGACATTGAGAGCCACTCGCGACCGGTTAATAACCAACCCACCTTAACCGGGATCAATCGAACACCATGAAACTGGCGCGGATGCTCATACAGCTTTGGGAAGGTATAGTAATGGCCTTCACCTCCCTAAAGGCCAATAAATTGCGCGCCTTCCTGACCGTCCTCGGCATCCTCATCGGAGTCGCCACAATTATCACCATCATGACCGTGATCGATGGTCTCGACGAAGCATTTGCAGACCAGATTTCCAGTCTCGGTTCTGATAATTTATACGTAACCAAAATTCCCTGGACGGTCGGCCTGGAGTTCTTCAAGTACCGCAATCGCAAGGATATCACACTCAAGGAATCGGATGCGATTGAAGAGCATGCCACCCTGGTTCGAGCGGTGGCGCCAATGGCGATGTCGAGACGTACCCTAAAATACCGAAACGAAACCCTAAACGGCGTTTTGGTTAATGGCACGAAAGCGGCCTACAAGGATGTTGCTAACGCCTATCCCGAATACGGACGATTCATGACAGCCTTTGAAGTGGCACACCGTCGAAATGTGTGTGTGCTTGGCTGGGGGGTTGCCGACAAGCTGTTTGAATATAGAGATCCGTTGGGTAAGAAAATCTTTGTTGGCGGCCATCCTTTTCACGTGGTGGGTGTTTTAGAGAAACGCGGGCAAATCTTAGGGGAGAATCTGGATTCCAATGTCTACATTCCCATCGGGGCGTTTTACAAGAGCTTTGGGACTCGACGTTCCTTGATGATTCGGGTCAAAGTGGTGGACCCGGAGTTACTGCAAGAGGCTAAAGACGAACTTAGAGGCATTTTGCGCCGGGTGAGAAAAGTACGGGCGGACGAAGAAGACGATTTTGCCATCAACCAACAGGACGTGCTCACGAATTTGTACAACAGTCTAACCGCCGGATTATATGCAGTGGCCGTTGGCATCGGCGCCATTTCATTGCTGGTCGGCGGCATTGGCATCATGAATATTATGTTGGTCGCCGTCACCGAGAGAACGCGTGAAATTGGTGTAAGAAAAGCAATCGGTGCTCGACGAAAAGATGTTTTGTGGCAGTTTCTTGTGGAGTCTGTGGTCATCAGTGCAATTGGAGGTCTGATTGGGATTGCTTTGGGATTTGGATTCGGTCAAATCCTTGATGTCATCTCGCCAATTCCGGCAGAGATTTCTCCATTTTCCGTTGCCATTGGCTTAGGGTTTTCATCGCTGGTTGGCATCTTCTTCGGACTGTATCCGGCGTCAAAAGCGGCGCGACTGGATCCCATTGAAGCTTTAAGATACGAATAAACTCAGAGTACTCGATGAAACTCGCAAATTTTCAGCAAATACTCGTTGAGGCCCTGGTAGCCATTCGAGCAAACAAGCTCCGGTCAGTGCTCACGACCCTTGGAATTGTGATTGGTGTTTTGACCGTGATTGCCATGCAGACGTTCATCGAGGGTCTGAATAAAAACGTTGACCGCGAATTGTCTGTGATCGGCGGCAATACCTTTTATGTGCAAAAATATCCCGCCATGACCCTCGATCCCTCTGAATATCGGAATCGCAAAAACATTACCATGGATGAAGCCGAGGCGATCGAAGAGCGCGCCATGTTGGTGAGCCTGGTGGCGCCGGAAGATTTTAAACTTGGCTCCGTGATTCGATACGGTCGAAAGAAAACCAACCCGGACATCTTTTTACTCGGCGGCACGGAAGCCTGGCATTTGACGAATGGCTTTTTTGTACAGGAGGGACGTTTCCTCTCAACCGTTGACTTACGATATCGACGGCAAGTGGTGGTACTCGGACTCGATATCGTTGAGAAGCTGTTTCCTTTCCAAAAAGCTGTGGACAAAGAAGTGCTTATCGATGGCAGACGCTTCACCGCTATCGGTGTGTTCGAAGAGAAAGGGAACTTCTTCGGCCAAAATCGCGACAACCTCGCCTTAATCCCGATTACCACGTTTGAGAAAATCTACGGCGAAAAGCGCTCCATCGGCATTGCCGTAAAAGCATCCGAACCCGAGCTACTGCAGGAGGCCATGGACGAGGTGACCGGTATCATGCGTGTGGAACGAGGCATTCCTCCGGGCGAATCCAACGATTTTGAAGTGTTAACCAAAGATTCCTTAATGGAGACCTGGAACAACCTTACGAACATCGTCTTTTCTGTGGCCATCGGCATTTGTTTGATCTCACTGCTGGTGGGTGGCATCGGTGTCATGAATATCATGCTGGTGTCGGTTACGGAGCGTACTCGTGAGATTGGTATCCGCAAATCAGTAGGGGCAAAACAACGTGATATTTTGATGCAATTTCTGGTGGAAGCGATCATCATCTGCGAAATCGGTGGATTCATCGGTGTTCTGTTGGGGCTGGGGCTGGCGAAAGTGATCAGCGGCTTCACCTCGTTGCCCGCAGCGGTGCCAATCTGGTCCATTTTTCTGGGCCTCGGATTTGTCTCCGTGGTTGGAATCTTCTTCGGAATCTATCCTGCCGCCAAAGCTGCCCGACTTCATCCCATCGGCGCCTTGCGCTACGAATAGACCAAGTCCAGTTTTCTTACGATACGCGTCTTACAGGTTAATCTAACCGATGTTATATTGTGAATGGATTCCCGCAGACCAAACTTTATTCTATCTTAAAAAACTTGCTTTTTTTGCTAGTAATTCGTAATCTTAAAAATTACACAAGTAATACCTTTTTCTACCTCTCTTCTTCGCTAATCTTCTCGTCTGCTTACAACTTTGTCAATTTTCCATCGTTTGCACTTTCAGAAGAATTTTCAAATTCTGCAATGTTCTGAGATAATAACAAGATTTTTATTGTCTTGACTAGTAGGAAAAACATCGCAATTTATTCAAAATTCCATCATAGACTTTTTGGGGCTTAAATAGTACGCAATATTTGGAAAATTTTTAATCCTAAAA
>JABAHS010044911.1_pt1 | contig 20553 bp, 19 predicted proteins | sample 7062111 | NCBI WGS metagenome assembly JABAHS01 (sample SAMN14534600, study PRJNA622989) | marine sediment metagenome | biome: marine biome [ENVO:00000428]; feature: marine pelagic biome [ENVO:01000023]; material: deep marine sediment [ENVO:00002113]; isolation source: pool of 4 deep marine... | reverse complement strand
CGTCAAGGCGGTGGAATACTTCATCCGTGAGAAGATCGGTACCGGCACGGAATCTGCCAATCTCGGCGAATTCATCCATTTCGCCTGCACCTCGGAAGATATCAACAACCTCGCTTACGCACTCATGCTGCGGACGGCTCGCGATGAGGTGTTGCATTCCGGCATGCGCGATCTCAACGCCAAACTGCGTTCGATGAGCCGCGACTACGCGGGTATCGCGATGCTCTCCCGCACGCATGGTCAGACGGCCAGTCCGACGACCGTCGGCAAGGAAATAGCCAACGTCGTCGCCCGCCTGTCGCGCGCCCGCAAACAGTTTGCCAGCGTCGAAATCCGTGGCAAGTTCAACGGCGCGGTCGGCAATTTCAATGCGCATATCGCGGCCTATCCCGATGTCGACTGGCAGAGGGTGAGTCGCGAGTTTGTCGCGTCGCTCGGCCTCGATCCGAACATGCATACGACGCAGATCGAGCCGCATGACTGGACCGCGGAGTATTGTCACGCATTGATCCGCTACAACACCGTGCTGCTCGACTTATGCCGCGATCTCTGGTCTTACATATCGCTTGGCTATTTTCGGCAAAAGGTCGCGGCGGACGAGGTCGGCTCCTCGACGATGCCGCACAAGGTCAATCCGATCGACTTCGAGAATGCCGAAGGCAATCTCGGCCTCGCCAATGCGGTACTCGATCATCTGGCCCTCAAGCTGCCGGTGTCCCGCTGGCAGCGCGACCTGACCGACTCTACGGTGCAGCGCAATTTCGGGGTGGCCTTGGGCTATGTCGCCATCGCGCTGCACGCGGCGTCGCGAGGACTCGGAAAACTGCAGGCCGATCCGGGGGCCATCTCCGCCGACATCGATGATGCCTGGGAAGTGCTCGCCGAGCCGATCCAGACCGTCATGCGTCGATATTCCGTGCCAGAACCCTACGAGAAACTGAAGGCGCTCACTCGCGGCAAAGCGGTGACGCAGGCCTTGTTGCACGAGTTCATCGGCACGCTCGAGATACCAGAACCGGAGAAGGAGCGGCTGCTGGCGCTGACCCCGGCAGCCTATATCGGTATAGCCGAGGATCTCGCCAGGTCGCTGGATTGAGCCCGCTCAGTGGTCGACCAGAGCGACCCGCAGTCCCAGTGAGATCAACAAAACGCCGAACAGTCGCTTAACCGTCCGCTGTGAGCGATCGATGAATCGGCGAACGGCCGGCTGGTCCAGGGTCATGACGAACAGCAGCCAGAATCCGCCACTGATCGCCATCATGACGGCAACCAGGAGCACGGTGACCGGGATCGTCGTGTCGGGCGTGATCACCATCGTGAATACGCCGAGATAGAAAAGCGTACCCTTGGGGTTCAGCACGTTGTTGATGAAACCCTGCAGGAACCAGCCCCGGTGGCTGTTAGCGGGCTCGCCGGTCTCCATGTCCATCGATTCACGGTTGGAGAAAAACGACGATAGCCCTAGCCAGATGAGGTAAGCGGCGCCGGCATACCGCAGAACAGAAAACGCGACGATGCTGGTCGAGATCAGCCAACCAATGCCGACGAGGCAATAACTGATGTGGACCATGTTGCCTGTCAGTACGCCTGCCGATGTCCGCAGGCCGCCGCCGCGCCCACCCAGCATGGTGTTGCGCACTACGATGACCATATCCGGTCCCGGGCTGATCATCACCAACACGGTGATACCGGTAATGACGAGCAACTGATCGAGCACTGTCGTAACCTCTCGGAACCTGCAGACGAGACTAACAAAATCCGGCGCCAGTCCCAGATGGTGAGTGACATCGACCCAAAAATATTCCTGCCGGAATACTGGCAGAAGAATGCCCTGTTCCTGACCGAGGTATTTCCATGCGCGCTGCCCGCGGTGGATCCCGACGAACTGGCCTGGCTCGCTACCCTGCCCGACGTCGAGTCGCGACTGGTACTGACGGAGAAATCCTCGGGAGCAGTTCGTTACCGACTCGAAAGCGGTCCGTTCGAGGAAGCCCGGCTTCGTGATTTGCCGGACCAGAACTGGACGTTGCTCGTCCAGGATGTCGAGAAACATCTGCCGGATTTCCGCCGCTACTTCGGCAAAGTCGCATTCATCCCCGACTGGCGAATCGACGACCTGATGGTCAGTTGCGCCGCGCCCGGGGGCAGCGTCGGTCCCCACGTCGATAACTATGACGTCTTCCTTGTGCAGGGCGCGGGCGCGCGTCACTGGAAGATCGGGCGGCCGGAAGAGGTCGAGCCGGACGTCCGCACAGAAGGACTCTCACTGGTCATGCCGTTCGCTGCCACGGCGGAGTATTTGGCGAGCGCGGGTGACGTTCTCTATCTACCCCCGGGTGTTCCCCACTGGGGCATTGCAGAAGATCTCTGCGTGACCTTGTCGATTGGCTGCCGGGCACCTACGCGGCGGGAATTGCAGCTCGGCCAGGAACGCGTCCTCGGCAAGCCAGTCACTGCAGATCCGGATGAGCATGACCAGGTGTTCTATCGGGACCCCGATCTCGTGAGCGACGAGGCAGCGCCGGGCAAGATTGATTCACGGACCCTTACCCGGGTGCGCGAACAGCGACTCCTGGATGCCGGATTGACAGACATCGAACTGGCTCGCGTCTTCGGTTCGGTCATGACCGACCCGAAAGCCTGGCTCGACCCGGATCCACTGGCCCTGGACGCCGTGCAAGCGCGATTGCACTCTGCAGGCACCATTGAGGTGCACGGCATGGCCCGTATCGCCTGGTGCGTTGACGGCGATAATCACCTGGTCTTCGTCAACGGGGCCGATCGTCAGGTGCCCTCGGATGTCATCGACGTCTTCCGGTCTCTATGCCGCGAACGTCAGCTGCGGCCCGCCGATGCGAACGCCTTGCGGGCGACCGAGGACGGTAGCGACAGCCTGGCCTGGATGGCCGCGAAAGGCATGTTTGACGCCGGTCACGACGATGAATGAGAACTGTTCGCAAGTCAGCCAGTCGTCAAAACGTGACACAGTTGGCACTGGAATTCCCGCCGCGCCCGGTAGAATTTTCGATCCAGGGGAAGCTCTAGATTTCAGGCACGGCGACGATGGAACAAGCTCGAGAAAAAGGACGTCGGTGGGTCATTTCTACCAAGGAAGAGATGCGCCAGGCCGTCATCGATGTTGCCGGGGAAGCCTCCCGCAAGCTGTCGATATTTACGCATGACCTCGATCCCGGCATCTACGATGACCCGGACTTCCTCGAAGTCGTCAAACATATGGTGCTGTCGCAAACCTACGCCCGCATCAGGGTACTGATTGCTGACCCGTCGCGGGCAATCAAGAACGGTAATGCTTTCGTCAACCTCGGCAGAAGGCTGAATACCTATATCGAATTTCGGCATGTGCGCGAGGACCTCAGAACGCACGCGGAATCATTCTGCATCGCCGATGAAACCGCCCTCGTCTATCGCCTGCAGCACGAACGCTGGGAAGGCATCGCGGATACCTATGAACCGGCCGTCGCCAAACTCTATGGATCGATGTTCGACGAAATCTGGCAGGCGAGTGAGGTAGAAATAGAATTTCGTCAACTCGGCATCTAGAAGGAATTATTTGCTGCAGTGTTGCCCACCGATCTCACAGTTTCGGCCATCGTCGAGAATGAAGGCCGCTTCCTGATTGTCGAGGAACGCGCCTCCGGGGTTATCGTTCTGAATCAGCCGAGCGGCCATATCGAAGCCGGCGAGTCACCCGAGCAGGCGGCGGAGCGCGAGACGCTCGAGGAAGCGGGTTGTATCGTTTCCGTTACCGGACTGCTGGGCGTCTATCTCTGGATCCATCCCCAGACCCGCCAGAACTTTCTGCGCATTGCCTACCTCGCGGACCTGGTTGCACAGGACACTAATCTGGGCCTTGACGATTCGATCCACGCTGTACACTGGCTGTCACGCAGCGATCTCGAGCGCAGGCGAAGGGACATACGTACTCCCACCGTGCTGCGCTCGATCGACGACTACCTTGCCGGCCGCCGCGAGCCGGCCTCGAAGCTCGATTCTTACATGCCCGTGCAGCATCACGTACACGAAGTCCTCGCCAACGCCGACCTGGTCTGAGCAATCCGTTAAAATGGCCGGCTATGCAGGAATCCGGTCGAAATCTCGAAGGAAAGCGTGTCGTGCTCGGACTGTCCGGGGGCGTCGACTCGGCGGTGGCGGCGATCTTGCTGCGCCGGCAGGGCGCCGACGTGCAGGCATTGCACATGACCAACTGGGAGGATGACGACGGCTACTGCACGGCCGCGGACGACCTGCAGGATGCGAAGCAGGTCTGTGAGCGAATTGGCATCCCGTTTCATGCCGTCAATTTTTCACGGCAATACCGGGACCAGGTGTTTACGTATTTTCTCGATGAGTACAGAGCGGGTAGAACGCCGAATCCGGACGTTCTCTGCAATCGGGAAATCAAGTTCGGTGTGTTTCGCGACTACGCGCACCGACTGGGAGCGGACCTGATCGCCACGGGGCATTACGCCCGCACCCGGACGGTGGATGAACGAACCGAATTGTGGAAAGCCGTCGACCTGGCGAAAGATCAAAGTTACTTCCTGCATGCCGTCAGCGAAGAAGCCCTGGCGGAGACGGTTTTCCCGCTCGGCGAACTGCAAAAGGCCGAGGTCCGCGACATCGCGAGACAAAACGGCCTGGCCGTCCATGACAAGAAAGACAGCACCGGCATCTGCTTCATCGGCGAACGCCCGTTTCGCGAGTTTCTGGCCACTTACCTGCCGGCGCAGCCCGGCGAGATGCGAACGCCCGAGGGACAGGTTGTCGGCCAACATCATGGGCTGATGTACTACACGCTGGGCCAGCGCCAGGGACTTGGCATCGGTGGTCTCCGAGAGGCCGGTGACGCCCCTTGGTACGTCGCCGCCAAGAACATCGAGGACAATGTCCTCGTGGTCGTTCAGGGGGATCACCCGTTGCGCTATAGCGACGGCCTTATTGCCGCGAAGGCGAGCTGGATTAACGGCATGCCCGAGAGGCTCACGGCTGGCGAGGCCCTGGACTGCCACGTCAAGATCCGCTATCGGCAGCCGGACCAGGCGTGCCGCATCGTCGCCTCGGATGACGGCCTCAGGATCGAATTCGCTGCGCCGCAGGCCGACGTTACGCCAGGCCAGTTCGCCGTCTTCTATGCCGGCGTCCGCTGTCTCGGCGGCGCGGTGATCGAGCGTGGCAGCCGTCGTGAACAGGCCCTGCTAAAGACCGGTTAAGGCGCTATAATGCCGCCCCCGACGGGCCCGCGCGGCCCTCGATACCAGAATCCCGGAGAGAACAATCATGACGAACAGCTTCGGCGCTCGTTTCACCCTTGATGTCGGCGGCAAGCAGTATGAGATCTATCGGCTCGACGCCGTCGAGGAAGGCCATGTAGACCGTCTCCCCTACTCGCTCAAGATCCTGCTCGAGAACCTGTTGCGCTTCGAAGACGGCCGTGACGTCACCCGGGACGACATCCTGGCGCTCGCCAACTGGGATCCGAAAGCCGAGCCGAGCACCGAAATCTCGTTCACGCCGAGCCGCGTCATCCTGCAGGATTTCACCGGCGTGCCGGCTGTCGTCGATCTGGCCGCAATGCGCGATGCCGTCGTCAAGCTGGGTGGCGATGCCGACAGCATCAATCCACTGTCGCCCGCGGAGTTGGTGATTGACCATTCGGTGCAGATCGACCGCTATGGCAGCGCCGATGCGCTCGATCTTAACAACAAGATCGAGTTCGACCGCAACCGTGAGCGCTATTCGTTCCTGCGCTGGGGCCAGGGCGCTTTCGAGAATTTCCGGGTGGTGCCGCCGAACACGGGCATCGTCCACCAGGTGAACCTCGAGTACCTGGGACGCGTGGTATTTGACGCGAAGAAGAACGACGTGCGCCAGGCCTATCCGGACACGGTGGTCGGCACCGATTCGCATACGACGATGATCAACGGCCTCGGCGTGCTTGGCTGGGGCGTCGGCGGCATCGAGGCCGAGGCCGCGATGCTGGGACAGCCGATCACCATGCTCATCCCCAACGTCATCGGCTTCAAACTGACCGGAGCGCTCAAGGAAGGCACGACCGCGACGGACCTCGTCCTGACCGTCACGGAGATGCTCAGGGAGAAAGGTGTTGTCGGCAAATTCGTCGAATTTTTCGGTGACGGACTCGACGGTCTGCCGCTCGCCGACCGCGCGACGCTCGGCAACATGTCGCCGGAATTCGGCAGCACCTGTGCAATCTTCCCGATCGACGACGAAACCATCCGCTACCTCGAACTGTCGGGGCGCGAGGCAAGTCACATCGAGCTGATCGAGGCCTACGCAAAGGCACAGGGCATGTGGCGCTATTCAGGCCAGGCCGATCCGCTGTATACCGATACGCTGGAACTCGATATGGGCACCGTGGAACCGAGCCTCGCCGGACCGAAACGGCCGCAGGACAGGATCGCGCTTAGCGTCGCCGACGAGACCTATCGGCAGCATCTCGCCCAGATGACCGCTGACCGCGAGTCGGGCGGATCCGCCACCATCGAACTTGACGGCGAAGCCGTGGCGCTCACAGATGGCGCCGTGCTGATTGCGGCAATCACCAGTTGCACCAATACCTCGAATCCCGCCGTGATGATTGCGGCAGGGCTGCTGGCGCGTAACGCCCGTGCAAAAGGCCTGCAGACCAGGCCGTGGGTCAAGACCAGCCTCGCGCCGGGATCGAAGGTGGTCACCGACTACCTGGAGAAATCCGGGTTAAATGACGACCTCGATGCGCTTGGCTTCTATACGGTCGGCTACGGCTGCACAACCTGTATCGGTAATTCCGGGCCGTTATTGCCCGAGATCGCTCAAGGTGTCCAGGACGGCAATATCGTGGGCTGCAGCGTGCTCTCGGGAAATCGCAACTTCGAGGGGAGAATCCATCCGCTCGTGCAGATGAATTTCCTGGCCTCGCCGCCGCTGGTCGTTGCCTATGCGCTCGCGGGCACGATGAACATCAATCTCAGGAACGATCCGCTGGGAGAAGACGCCGACGGCAATCCCGTGTACCTCCGTGATATCTGGCCCGACCAGGCGGAGATTCACGACGCGATTGCGCAGAATATCGATTCAACGATGTTCAAGACCAGCTATGACGGCGTGTTTGACGGCGATTCGAACTGGAACAGCATCGATTCTCCAGCCGGCGAGATCTACGCATGGGATGCCGATTCGACTTATGTGAGGAATCCGCCCTACTTTGCGGGCATGACGCTGGCAACCCGGCCGGTCGAAGACATCGGCGGCGCGCGCGTGCTCGCGCTGCTCGGAGACTCGGTGACCACGGATCATATTTCGCCCGCCGGCAGCATTGCAGCCGACAGTCCTGCCGCGGACTACCTGCGTGCCAACGGCGTATTGCAGGCCGATTTCAATTCCTACGGCTCGAGGCGTGGTAACCACGAAGTAATGATGCGCGGCACGTTCGCCAATATCCGCCTGCGCAATCAGCTCGCGCCCGGCACCGAGGGCGGCTGGACCTGTCATCAGCCCAGTGGCGAGCAGATGTCGATCTACGATGCAGCGCTCCGCTACCAGGAGGAAAATACGCCACTGGTGGTCATCGCGGGCACGGAATACGGTACCGGTTCCTCGCGCGACTGGGCCGCCAAGGGCACCATGCTGCTCGGCGTCAAAGCGGTCATCGCGAAGAGCTACGAACGTATACACCGATCGAACCTGATCGGCATGGGCGTATTGCCCCTGCAGTTCCTGGATGGTGAGGGCGCTGACACGCTCGGCCTGACCGGCAAGGAGACGTTTGATGTCGTCGGCCATGCGGATCCGGAAGCCAAAATCGTGCAGGTCACGGCAACCTCGGACGACGGCGCGAAAACGAGTTTCGAAGCGAAGGTGCGCATCGACACGCCAAAGGAGCGCGACTACTTCGAGCACGGCGGGATTCTCCATTACGTCCTGAGGCAACTCGCTGCCGCGGCCTGAGCCGTGGATGGCGACTGCGCCGCCGTTGCGGGCCCTGCCCCGCGTATCGGCAGGCTCGTTCGCTAGCGCCCTGGAATGACGATTCCGGCTGAGCTCGTTGAGCGCCTGCGCGACGCGCGGAATATCCTCGTACTAACGGGCTCGGGGGTATCGGCAGAAAGCGGCGTGCCGACCTTCAGGGAAGCCCAGTCAGGCCTGTGGGAGAACTTCGATCCGCTCCAGCTGGCGACCCCGGAGGCCTTCTTGAGCGACCCGGCGCTGATCTGGCGCTGGTATCGGTGGCGTCGCGAGCTCGTTGCCGCCGTAGAGCCAAACCCCGGTCATTTCGCCATTGCCCGCCTCGAGTCGGTCGTCGAGCAGCTGACTCTCGTTACGCAAAATGTCGACGGCCTGCACCAGAGAGCAGGTAGTTCCGACGTCATCGAGTATCACGGCAATCTGTTTGCCACGCATTGTTTCAATCGCTGTCCCGAAGCCGCGCCGAAATGCCCTGCAAACAAGGCCGATTCTCCGCCGCAATGCGGCACCTGCGGTGGCTGGATGCGTCCCGGGGTTGTCTGGTTCGGCGAAGCCATCCCGCCAGCTGCACTTGCCGCGGCCGATGAAGCGGCACATGACTGCGATCTATTCCTGTCGGTCGGCACCTCGTCGCTGGTCTGGCCCGCGGCCGGCCTTGGCGAGCTTGCAATGCAGTCGGGCGCCACCATGATTGAAGTCAACCTCGATGCGACACCGCTGACCGAGCAGAGTCATTTCGTGCTGCGGGGAAAATCCGGCGAGATCCTCCCGGAACTGGTAAATTCAATCACCGTCTAATGGACGTCCGACCATGATTTTCAAACGCAACGAAACGGCTGAAGACATGCTGAAGCGACGTCCGCTCTGGCACCGTGTGGCCTACGCCACGCTGGCGGTCATCGTCGCCGTCTACCTGGCGCTCGCCTGGTACTGGTCACGGTCGCCGGACGTATTCTGGGTCAATGAAGATGTCGCCGGTACGCCCGTCGTCGGTTACGCGACGACCGACACGATGATCAGGGTTGCAGAGACGCTGCTCGATAAACCGGGTGGCTATCTGACGAACGACATCATGCCGCCAGGGGTCTTTCTCGACAACATACCGAATTGGGAGCTGGGCGTGCTCCAGCAGGTGCGCGATCTCGCCCGGGTCACGCGCAATGACTACAGTCGCAGCCAGTCGCAGTCGCGGGAGGATGCGGACCTCGCGCTCGCTGAACCGAAAATCTTCTTTGACAACAATTCATGGATATTCCCGCAGACCGAGTCCGAGTATCGCGACGCTATCGACGGCTTCAAACGCTATCGTGACAGGCTGAGCGGCGGCACGGCGGATGCACAGTTCTTCGCACGTGCGGACAACCTTCGGGAGTGGCTGGCCCAGGTAGAAAAACGGCTGGGCAGCCTGTCTCGACGGCTTGGGGACAGCGTCGTCAACGACGTCATCAATACCGATCTTGCCGGCGATCGCGCGGCCGAGGCCAGTTCGCGGCTGCCGGATCGGGTCCCCGTCAGGACCTCGTGGTTCGAGATCGACGATATATTCTTCGAGGCACGCGGCACGGCCTGGGCGCTCGTGCACTTCTTCCGCGCGGCACAGTTCGATTTTGCGATGGTGCTCGAGGACAAGAATGCCGAGGCCAGCGTGCGCCAGATCATCCGCGAGCTGGAAGCCAGCCTGCAGCCCCTGCGTTCGCCGATCGTACTGAATGGCGGTGGCTACGGGCTGTTCGCAAACCATTCGCTGGTCATGGCGAATTACCTCGCCCGCGCGAACGCGGCGGTGATCAACCTGCGGGAACTACTCGATCAGGGTTGATAAATCACTTCAAGATAAGTCTATAAGACATTGTAATTAATAAATTCCTAGCCACCCTGGCACATCTTTCCAGGCATCGCCCAGGTGACGGTCGAGCTTGCGGTAGTTCGGCTCGAATCGCCCCACCATCGTCCAGAATCGCTTCGAGTGGTTCATGTGTCGACCATGGCAGAGCTCGTGCACCATCAGGTAGCGCAGCAAGTCCGCGTTTACGAACAACAGGCAGAGGTTCAGGCTGATGGTGCCGCTGGAGCTCCGGCTGCCCCAGCAGGTCCTCTGCATGCGGATGTGCATGCGTTCATACGGCGTGCCCACGAGCGCCGCCAGCGCCCGCAACCGTGGCTCGAATTCCTTGCGGGCGACCCCTGACAGCCAGCGCCTGAGCGCTGCGACGCAGTGCCCCTGGTTACCGGTATCGCCTGACAGGGTCAGAATGCCGTTGCCGAATCGATAGCGAACCGAGTCGATCCCCGGCTCTGGCCGGTAGCGGACGATGGTCTTCTGCTCAATGGCCGGCAGGTGGACAATATTCGGCAGGACAAACGCCTCGGGCGTAAAATGCTCGGCGAATGATTCCCTCGCCTTGCCGATCCATTCCGCGTTTTCCTCGACGAAGGACTGCACCGTTTGCGCGCTGGTGCGTTTGGGGACCACCACTTCGACGCGACCGCCGGGAAAAACCTTGATGGAGAGGCGCTTCGCCCGCGTGCTGTGACGCACAGAAAAGCCCGGCACCAGGCCGGGCTGTTCGTGTTCGGCGGCAAAGAGCGGCAGTTGTTCGGCGTTATCGCGCACCGCCGCAGTTTAACCGCTCATTGACGGTCACTCCACGCCCATATTGCCGTTATCAGGGACGCTCGCCGGAGAAACGGACCGCATCGTCAAAGCTCATTTCGCCGGTCACTCCGCCGACTTCGGCGCTGTCGCTAATGAATAGTTCGACTTCGCGCTCGAGCTCGATGTTACCGACGACCCGTGCGCCGGGGCCGATAACAATCCTGGGTTTGCGCTTGTTGCCGTTCCCCCAGCCCCAGCCACCCGGCTTCTCGACGATCAGGTTACCTTGCAGGATCGACCCCTCGCCAAACCAGACATCGCCGCTGACGGTTGACAGGTCGCCACCGATTTCCGCGCCATTGATTTGAAATTCGCCGTTGATGTTGCTGACGTCGTCCGCCACCGTGGTGCCCGTTTCAAGCGTAATCTTGCCATTGACGACGTCTATCTCACCTTCGACGGTGACCTTCTCCGCCACCCGAATCGTGCCATTCACGCTGTCGACGTCATCGACCGTGGTGCCGCTGCCGATGCGGATGGATCCGTTGACCGTCTCGACGTCGCCGACCCGTGAATCCTCGTCAATGCGGATCGTGCCATTGACCGTGGTTAGCGAGCCATTGACGATGGCGCCCGAGCCCACCGAAATACTGCCGTTTACCGTCGATTCGCCGCCGGTTTCCGTATTGTCGCCGATCGTGATGCTCTTGTTGACACTGGCGCCATGGGCCGCTGCGGCCAGGAAGCTGCTGACGAGCACCGTTGCGCTTATCGTAAGTCTGCGTTTTATAGCCATTTTCTGATCCTTGGCAGAAAGTCAGTAAGTCATTTACCTATTGGATACCGCTCGCAGCGATTCGGTTGCAAGGAAAACGAAAAATATCCTCGGTAGCCGCTATCGCGCCGGGGTGTCAGGAGGTACCCTTACCGCCAAATCCTCCCAGAAAATGCGCATGAAGATTGCCCTCGAGGCCAGAAACCTCGTCAAGCAATATCCCGGTGTACTGGCCGTTGACGACGTCTCGTTCGAGGTTCGCGAAGGCATTTGCTTTGGCCTGCTCGGTCCAAACGGTGCCGGTAAGACGACGACCGTCGAGATCATGGAAGGCGTCACGCCGGCGACCTCGGGAGAGGTCTGGTACGACGGTTCGCCTGCCGGCGACAAGTTTCGTGAGGAAGCGGGTATCCAGTTCCAGAATACGGCGCTGCAGGATTTCATCACGGTTCGCGAAACGCTGGAAATGTTCCAGCGTCTTTATGACCGGCAGGCCGATATCGACCAGATCATCGAGCAGTGCTCACTGGCGGACCTGGTGGATCGCGACAACCGCAAGCTGTCAGGCGGGCAGCGTCAGCGGCTGCTGCTCGGTGTGGCGCTGGTCAATCGTCCTCGCCTCGTCTTCCTGGACGAACCGACCACCGGGCTTGATCCGCAGGCGCGACGCAACTTCTGGGACCTGGTCAAGCGAATCCGCGCAGACGGTACGACGGTGATCCTGACCACCCATTACATGGAAGAGGCGCAGATACTCTGCGACGAGATTGCCATCATGGACGCCGGCAAGATCATCATCCGCGGTGCGCCGGCCGACCTGCTCCGGCAGCATTACAAGAATACGATCATCGAATTGCCGCTCGACGACTTCGACGGCGACCTTGGAAACCTGCAGCATCGGGTGGTGGATTCGCTGGGCATTGTCGAAATCGAGACGGACGACGTCAACGAGAGTCTCCGCGTGCTGGCAGCGCATACAAGCGGGCTCAATCGCATGCGGATCCGGCAGCCTAACCTGGAAGACCTGTTCCTCGATCTGACGGGCCATTCGCTGCGGGCATAAACCATGTTGAAGAGGATTTACGCAATATTCAGAGCCCGTAACCTCGAATTCCTTCGTGATCGCGGCAGCCTGAGCTGGAACATCATTCTGCCCGTGGCGCTGATGTTCGGGCTGTCGTTCATCTTCAGCTCGGATCGCGCCGAATACACCGTCGGCGTCGTCCAGGACAACGAGGTGCTGGACCAGTCCGCGCACCCGTTCCTCGAGTCGCGCTACCTCGATTTCGTCGTCGTCACCGATATCGACACGGGATTTCGGCGCATTGCCAGGCACCAGCTCGACCTGCTCGTACAGTTCGGTGACTACCCGCAGTACTGGATCAACCCGGATTCGCCAAAGGGGTATTTCGTCGAATTCGCGCTGCAGCAGGCGGACGACGCCGTAGGCGGTCGCATGCAAAAAGCCCAGATCGAGGGCGAGCCGGTGCGCTATGTCGACTGGGTTCTGCCCGGCATCCTCGGCATGAACGTCATGTTCAGCAGTTTGTTCGGGGTTGGCTACGTCGTGGTTCGCTACCGCAAGAACGGCTTTCTCAAGCGCCTGCGGGCGACACCCCTGCGCTCGATCGAGTTCGTTGTGGCGCAAGTATTGTCGCGTCTGCTGTTGATCGTCGTGATCACGTCTGTCGTTTATGCCGGGACCAAGTTCTTCCTCGATACGCGCATGGACGGCAGTCACCTGACGCTATTGCTCGTATTGTTGACCGGCGCTATCGCGATGATCTCGATGGGGCTGATGGTGGCGGGCCGGGTTACCAGCGAGGAACTTGCGGGAGGACTGCTGAACATGGTGACCTGGCCGATGATGATGCTGTCGGGAGTCTGGTTCTCGCTCGAGGCGGCGAGTGACTGGATCCGCGGCGTCGCGGCAATCTTCCCGCTGACGCACATGCTCGACGCCGCTCGTGCGGTCATGCTGGATGGCGCTGGTCTGGGCGACATCCTGCCGGAATTGACCTGGCTGGCGACGATGACGCTGGTGTTCCTGCTGATCGGCGCCCTGACCTTTCGCTGGCATCCAAGGTAGGCACGATGGACCTGATCNNATCCAACGGGCCGCCGACGCCGGGGTCACGCGCATGGTGTTAACGGGCAGCAGCCAGTCCAGCAACCACGACGCGCTGGCAATCGCGAAACAACATCCTGGACAACTCTGGTCGACCGCCGGTCTGCACCCACATCATGCCAGCGACTACTCCGATGCGCTGCATCGTTCGATCCGGGCGCTGCTCGACGAACCGCAAGTCGTTGCCGTCGGCGAATGCGGCCTCGATTATTTTCGTAACTTCTCTCCGCGGGAAGCGCAGCGCGCCGCGTTCGAGCGGCAGCTGGATCTTGCGGCCGAAACGGGGCTGCCCGTATTCCTGCATCAGCGCGATGCACAGCGCGAGTTCGTGGAAATCCTGACGCCGAGGCTGGCCGGACTGTCACGCGCCGTCGCGCACTGTTTCACCGGCACGGAAAGCGAACTGGTCGAATTGCTTGAACTGGATCTCTATATCGGCATTACGGGATGGATTTGCGACGAGCGACGCGGCACCCACCTGCAGGAGATCGTTCAGCTGATACCGGACGATCGCCTGATGCTCGAAACGGATGCGCCCTACCTGCTGCCTCGCAGCCTTGAACCGAGGCCGAAAACGCGACGCAACGAGCCCATGTGGCTAACCGAGGTCCTGCGCGTGGTTGCAACCGCCCGTGGTCAGTCGGAGGCCGAGGTCGCGGCTGCGACGACAAGAACCGCAGCGCAGTTCTTCGCGATCAGCGAGGTACCAGCGCCACGACCCTGACAGGGCCGCCGGAGCCGCCCTCGATCTTCATCGGCAGCGCCAGCACGAAGGCGCCGGTCGGCGGCAAGTCTTGCAGGTTGGTCAAATTTTCCAGGTTGGCGACGTTCTGCGCGGCACCGACCCGGTGAGCCATAAAATCCTGCGACTTGCCATAGTCGATCGAAGCGGTATCGATGCCGATCATTGCGGCACCGCGCTCCTCTGCCAGGACCTTGACGGCATCCGCACCGAAGCCCGGGAAACTCAGCTTGCTGGCGTCGCCCGGCGTGTCGTCCCCCAGGTAGGCCATGGCGTCCGGCCAGAACCGACTCCAGCCGGTGCGCGCCAGCACGATCGAGCCCTCCGGGATGCGCCCGTATGCGGCTTCGAACGCTGCCACGTCCTCCGCGCTGACCCGGTAGTCCCTGTCGGCAGCGGCCTGCTCGGTAACGTCGATGACAAACGCCGGCGCAACCAGGTTCGACAGCGGGAGTTCGTCGGTCGTCAGGCCTGCTTCGGCAAAATGAATCGGCGCATCGAGGTGCGTACCTCCGTGTTCCGGGGTGCAGACCGAGTATGCCGAGTAGAAATAACCGGTCTCCGAACCATAAGCCAGCGTTTCTTTCTCGAAGTCCGTCGGCGAAGTCGGCCAGTACAGCGTATTTTCTCCGTACTCATGACTGAGATCGACGAGCCGGTATGCAGACAGCTCCAGCGCGCCGGTCAACGGCGCGAAGGCGAGCAGAGAGAGAATATAGAGTAATCGGTGCGGCATGTGTCAGCTCCTCGACCGGTTTACCGATTTGCCATGGCTTTGATCTGCTCCCAGTGCGGCATGAAGGCCTCGATCTTGATCTTGGCGGCGTCCTTGTCCCAGTCCCCGAACTCCGCCTGCAGCTCGTCGAGGTTTGCCACCATGCCGGGTATCCCTTTCTTGAATTCCGCCCCATCGAGAAAGACCACCTTGCCGGCGACCGGCACTTGGCGAACGATCTGCCGGACAGCTGCGATGCGATCGTACAAGGCGGGTTGCGGGTTGTTGAAGGTAAAGCGTTTGTCATCGCTGATGACCGTCCAGGCGTCCATCTTGTCGCTGCCGAAGACAACGCCCTGCACGTCCTTGATATCGATGATCAGGAGCCCCTGTGCCGTGAGGACGAGGTGATCGATCTGGATTTCTCCTTCATCGGCTTTCGGGATGATGAGTCCCTCAATCCGCTCGAACGCAATGTTGTTCAGGACGCTTTCCAGGGTCCGTGGACGGTGGCGGCGCCGGTAGACCACGAAGGCAATAATGACGATCGCGACGAGTGCGATGCCAACGAGTCCCGCGACAGGTAATCCGAATGGCGCTGATTCGTTCATTTCCCGGCAATATACATCAGCCCGTCAGCGAGCGGCACTGTCTGCGAAGCCCGTGTCGAGCGCTTCCGCGAGCGCAGCCGCCGTAGGCTCGATTGTCAGGTAGCGACGTTCGCGCCCCAGGATCGCGGCCAGTTCGGCCGGCACGGCGACCACCTCTCCTATAATCGGTTCGACAATCTGTTCGAACTTCGCCGCATGCGCTGTTGCAACGATGATCCAGTCCTTGCCGGTTTTCTCACTGTCGTCGAGGCCGCGCCAGGCGAAGGTCGCCGTGGCAGTATGCGGACAGGCCGCCATGCCGAATTCCACGAAGTCGCGACGGATCTCAGCTTCGATTTGTTCGTCGTCGACCGACAATGCCCGTACTCGCGCCGCCAGCGCCTCCGCGTCACCGCCCTGCGCCCTCAGCCGCTCCATATTGCTTGGGTTGCCGACATCCATTGCCGAGGCCAGCGTCTGGATGCTCTTGCGCGGCGACCACTCGGTGCCATCGAGGTAATCCACGATGATCCGGTTGGCGTTGGTCGCAAGGATAATGTCGCCGATCGGCAAGCCCATTTCCCGCGCCAGGAAACATGCGAACGCATTACCGAGATTGCCGGTCGGAACGATGAAAGACGCCGCTTTGCCGGTTGCCCTGTGGTGGGCAAGGGCCGCATGGGCATAGTAGATGCCTTGCGGCAACAAGCGACCGATGTTGATGCTGTTNNCCCCTGCACCGCGAGGGACAGGACGTTGTCGCTCCAGCACGTCAGCTGATGTGCCTGCCGTTCGGAGACGCGGCCGTCCGGGTACAGCACCGCGACGCGCATACCCGGCCGCGCATCAAATGCAGCCGCGACAGCGCCGCCGGTATCGCCGGACGTCGCCACGAGAATCGTCAGTGGATCATCCGGGTCGCCCTCGAGCCTGCAGAGGCAGGCTGCAAGGAATCCGGCACCGACATCCTTGAACGCCGCGGTCGGCCCGTGAAACAGCTCGAGCATGCCGCAGTAGCCGGCGGACACCGGCAGTTCAACCACGGGGATCGGGAAGCAGAAGGTTTCCGCGATGACTTCGTCGAGAGCACCGGACAGCGAGGATCCCGCGAAAAACGGTTGCAGGTAGACCTTGGCCGTAGCCTGCAATGTCTCGGCGCCAGCAAAGTCATCGATACTGAAACCGGGCAGTGCCTCGGGCAGGAAAAGCCCGCCGTCATCGGCGATGCCCTTGATCAGTGCATCGTCAAGGCTGACTGGCGCTGCGCCGCGGGTGCTCTTGAAGCGCATGCCGCTAGATCACCCGCGCACCCGGCGCATCGAGGGGGCTGATCCAGGATTCGCAGTCATAGCCTATCTTGCGGCATGCCTGCTCCATCGCCGTGGCGACGTTGGTCGCCGCCTGATCACGGCACAGCGCAAATATGCTGGGTCCGCTGCCCGACAACGAGCAACCGAGAGCATTGGCACTCATTGCCGCCTCCTTGACGGCATCGAAGCATGGAATGCCGGGGGAACGTTGCGGCTCGATCAGTTCGTCACGCAGGCAGCGACCGAACGTGTCTACGTCGCCGGCCGCGCAGGCTGCCACGAATCCGGCCAGGTATCCCTGCTGGGTCAGCCATTGCTCCATCGAATAGCTCTTCGCCAGTCCTTTTCGAGACTCGGCGGTGTTGACCTGCAATTCCGGATGCACGAGGACGCTGCTGACCCCGGCCGGAACCGGCAGCTGCAGCATGTCCGGCAACAGCACCTGGGGGCACAGCACCAGGCCACCCAGCAAGCTTGGCGCCACATTGTCCGCATGCAGGCCGCCGCTGGCGAACTTTTCTCCGGCGAGCGCATGACCGATCAACTCACGGTCATCCACCGCATCGTCAAGCAACGCATTAACGGCGACGACGGCAGCCACCGCGGACGCCGCTGAACTGCCCATGCCGGACTGCAGCGGAATGCCTTTCTTGACGATCAATTCCAGCCCACCGTCATCTCCATGCGCGTGCCAGAGCGACCGCGCTGCGATCGATGCCGTATTCTCGTCGACATTGTTTGACAGGATCGGATGCGGAGCGCCCTCAGTATCGCGCACTTCGCGGATGACCACGCCGACGTTCGCCGTCTTCCTGGCAGAGACCTGATCGCCGACGCCGGCAATGGCGAGTCCGAGCATGTCGAAGCCAACGCCGAGATTGCCGATCGAAGCCGGCGCAAATGCGGTCACAAAGTCTGCAGACGCCATTAATGTGCTCCGTCGCCGAGATTCGCTGCCAGCTTCAGGAGATCGCCGAAAACCCCGCCAGCGGTAACCTCGGGTCCGGCGCCCGGCCCCTGGATCACGAGCGGATTATGTGCATAACGGTCCGACTGGAATTGCACAAGATTATCGGTTAACTGCATATTGCTGAACGCGTCGTCAGCAGACACTTCCCGCAAGCCAACGGCGGCAGCACCGTGTTCGTCGAGCGTAGCAATGTAGCGCAAGACCTTGCCACCCCTGCGCGCCTTATCGAAACGATCCCGCATGGCCTCGTCGAAAGCTGCGAGGCCGGCCAGGAAGCCGTCGATACTTTCACCTGCCAGGGATTCGGGCACCAGGCTCTCCACCGGGAATTCACCAATTTCAATGGACTGCCCGAGCTCCCGGGCGAGGATCGTGAGCTTGCGCGCTACATCCATCCCGGACAGATCGTCCCGCGGATCCGGTTCTGTGTAGCCGTTCTCCTTGGCCTCGCGCACGATCTCGGAGAACGGCTTGCTGCCGTCGTATACGTTGAACAGGTAGGCGAGCGTCCCGGACAGAATGCCCTTGATCGAGTGGATGCGATCACCCGTGTCGACAAGGTCGCGGATCGTCTTGATGACCGGTAATGCGGCCCCGACAGTGGTTTCGTAGAAGTACTGGCTGCCCCCCGCAGACGCCGCCTCTCGCAGCGCGCCGTAATACTCCTGCGTCCCGCTGAAGGCTTTTTTATTGGGCGTAATGACGTGGATACCTTTCCGCAACCAATCGGCGTAACGCTCGGCGATGCCCGCATCCGCCGTGCAATCGATGATGACGGCATGCGGCAGGTGATCCGCATTGACATGTCGTTCGAACAAATCGAAATCGACGGCCGTTTCGCTCTCTGCCAGCGCCTCACGCCAGTCCGCCAGATCGATGGCCCGATCGCCGAGCAGCATCCGGCTGGATCGCCCGATCGCCCTGACGCGCAAGTCGAGATTGAAGCGATCGCGTAGCCGATTCGTTTGCCGATGCAGCTGATCGAGCAGCGTGCCGCCGACTACACCGGCCCCAATAATGCCGACAGAGATCGTCTTGGCGGAGAGATAAAAGCCGGAGTGCACGGCCCGCAGTGCCCGGGTGACGTCGTCGGAGTCGATAACGGCCGAAATGTTTCTTTCCGACGAACCCTGCGCAATCGCACGAACGTTGATGCCCGCACGGGCCAGGTTTGTGAAGAAGCGGGCGGCGACACCGGGGTGCCCCGCCATGCCGTCGCCGACCACCGCGACGATGCTTTGCCGGTCGGTTACATCGACACTCTGTATCTGTCCGCCGCTCAGCTCATCGGCGAATGCGATCGAGATGACGCTGCGGGCGCGTTCCGCCAGCGCGGCAGGCACGGCAATACAGATCGAATGTTCCGAACTCGCCTGCGATATGAGCGTGACCGAAACGCCGGCGTCTTTGAGCGCCGCGAACAGCCGATCAGCGGTACCGGGTACCCCGATCATGCCGGCGCCCTCAAGATTGACGAGCGCCATGTCCCCGACCGCAGTAATGCCCTTGATCGCGCCGTCCGGGTCGGCGACGGTGCTGATCCGGCTGCCGGGATGCTCCGGATGAAAGCTGTTCCTGATGACGACCGCAATGTCATTGTCAACGACGGGACCGAGGGTTTGCGGATGAATGACCTTGGCGCCAAAGTAAGCGAGTTCCATCGCCTCGTTGTAGGACAGGGAATGGATGATCTGGGCGTCCGGCACGCGATTAGGATCGGCGCTCATGACACCGTCCACATCCGTCCAGATATCCAGTTCATCGGCGTCGGCCAGTGCGGCGAAAATGGCCGCGGAAAAATCGCTCCCATTACGCCCGAGCGTCGTTTGTTTGCCCGCTTCGTCGGCAGCGATGAAGCCGGTAATGACGGCGATTCCCGTGAAGTGATCGTCGACCAGGCGATCAAAGGCAGCCTGCGACGCATCCCACAACACCGACGGCCCCAGGTCGCTGTGGCGGACCGTGATGACCTGCCTCGCGTCGATCCAGCGACCCGCTCTTTCCGACCCTGCCTTGTGTTCAAGGTGCGCGGCGAGCAATCGGGCAGACCACAGCTCGCCGAAACCGGCAACGATCTCGCTGCCTTGCTCGGGCGTGGAACCGGAACTGCTCATAGCCTCGAGGATATTCTCGATGTCCCGGGCATCCTGCTGCCACTGACCGACCAAGCTCTCGCGCACGGTATCGGGAACCAGCGCCGCGGCGGTCTCTTCATAACGGGCCCCGATGTCTCGCAGGTCGTCTGCAAACGCGCTGCCCTGTCCGGCGACTTCCGTCAGTGACAAAAGCTGGTTGGTCATACCGCCCATCGCCGACACGACGACGCCAAGTCGCGCTTGCGGCATGGATAGAACTATGTCGCCGACGCGCTCAAAGCAGGCAGCGTCAGCCAGGCTGCTGCCTCCGAACTTGTGAATTTTCCATTTATCGAGGGACACGGGCCGGTCCGTGGTGATCGCAAAGCGGCTAATGATAGCCGCAGTCTATGTGCTCGTCTCTGGTTTTTTTACCATTGATGAGGGGATTTACGAGGAGGAAATGGTGGGGCGTCTAGGGATCGAACCCAATCCGCCCGCGGTGCCTTAGTCGCGAACCGGGTGAAGCGGATTGATCTTCAGTGCGTCGCCGAAAGACGCGGCTGTGATGGCAGGGGGGAAATGGTGGGGCGTCTAGGGATCGAACCTAGGACCAGTCGGTTAAAAGCCGAATGCTCTACCTCTGAGCTAACGCCCCATTCCCGG
>JABAHS010001053.1_pt2 | contig 20593 bp, 23 predicted proteins | sample 7062111 | NCBI WGS metagenome assembly JABAHS01 (sample SAMN14534600, study PRJNA622989) | marine sediment metagenome | biome: marine biome [ENVO:00000428]; feature: marine pelagic biome [ENVO:01000023]; material: deep marine sediment [ENVO:00002113]; isolation source: pool of 4 deep marine... | reverse complement strand
AACGGCGAGCAACTCGGCGACCACGTCGGCGCGCACCTCGGGCTGATCGCCCATGACGATGAGCACCGTATCCGCACGCGACTCCCGGAGGAGTGCATCAAGTCCAACGCGCAGCGACGAGGCCAGTCCTTCCTCGTAGTCGTCGTTGACGACCACAACGGCGTCACCGAACTCGACCTCGTTGAGCATGGTCTCGGCGTCGAATCCGATCACGACCCACACCTCGTCGACGCCAAAGGCACGGGTCCGCTTGATGACATGACCGAGCAGGGTATCTCCGCCCCACGGCAGGAGCTGCTTCGGCGACCCGAGACGGGAACTCGAACCGGCGGCGAGGATGAGTGCAGCGACCGACAACGGCAACCTTCAATACGACGAACGCTCCACTATACGTCTGTGCGGCATTGCCGCAGCCCGGGGAGCGTCAACCGGCGACGGACGACCTTCGTGCCCGCACCATCTCGGCCAGGATCTCGACCGCCGTTTCCTCTGCGCCGACCGCACCGAGGTCGAGTCCGATCGGTCCGTGTATGCGCGCCAGAGAGTCTGCGGGGATCCCGGCGGCCTCGAGACGTTCGAGACGTTTGCGGTGGGTGCTGCGACTGCCCATCGCTCCGACGTACCGGGCATTCCCGGCGAGGGCCTCGATCACCACCGGGTCCTCGAAGCGGGGATCATGCGACAGCACCACCACGAACGTGCGATCGTCGACGGCCAGGCCATCGAGTATGTCCTCCGGTTGGCCGACCCTCACTGAGGCTGCATCGGGGAAACGCTCGGCCGTCGCGAACGCGCCTCGAGGATCGCACACCGTGACCGAGAAGCCGGTCCGGGACGCCAGTGCGCACAGGGCCTGTCCGATCTCGACCGCCCCGAAGATGACGAGCCGGGGGTTTGGAGCGACGACCTCGACGAACACCTCGGACTCTCCGGCGGCGACGACCGACGGTAGCTCTCGCTCGAGCGCCTCACGGATCGCCGGGAGAAGATCGCCGGCCAGCGGCTCCGGAACGTGCCCGACGATCACGGCCGGACCGGGTCCGTAGACGGCTTTCGCCCCGGTGTGGGGGCCGGCGATGACCGTCGCTACCACCGAGAGTTCGCGTTCCGCAACGGCCGTCGCAACGGCATCGTCCCACGGTTCGACGAACACCTCGATCTCTCCCCCGCACGACAGTCCGACGCGAAACGCATCCTCGTCTGTGATGCCGTACGGAACGAGTTGATAGCCGCCGGAATCCAGGATGTGCTGGGCATGCAGGAACACGTCGTTCTCGACGCACCCACCCGAGACCGAGCCCTCCATGTCGCCGCCGGCCGTCACCAGGAAGCGACTACCGAGCGGGCGGGGTGCCGGTCCCTTGACTCGCACGAGGGTGGCGGACGCTACTCGCTCGCCTGAAGCGACCCAGCGGGCGGCGACCTCGATGCTCCGGGACAGATCCACGTCAGCCCTCCAGCACGTGGGTAGGGATGTGGTTCCATTCGAAGTGACCGCCGTCGGTGTACGTCCAACCTCCACCCCAGGCGAAACCCCACTTCTGGAAGATCGCGGCAATGGCAGGATCCATTCCGACACGACCGCCGTAGGGATTGTCGTTCGGGTTGATGTCGATGGCGATGCCCCAGGTATGCCGCGAGACGGCCCCGCCTTTGTCGCCACCGCGAATCAGGCGGGGGTTGTAGCAGCCGCCGGCGATCTGGAAGTCGCTCCGATCGATGTGACCCCAGAGGCCCTCATCGATGACTTCATCGATCGCCGACCGCAGGTACGGGACGACGGCACGGTGACACCGGAACGGTCCCAGCAACGGCAGATCGATGTTGACGATATTGGCCTCTTTCCACGCCTCTTCGATGAGCACGCGATCGCCGTTGCCGGTCGGCCGGTAGGAGAACTCTCCGAAACGCTCCTTGACCAGCACGGTCGGAAGGACACCATCGGGATCCTCGGGATCATCGGGGCTCGAGATGCGGAGCCGCACGGCGGGAAGCCGGGTCCACAGGTCGATGATCATCCCATCCTGGGACCGGAAACCCCAGACCACGACCGATGATTTCCGCTCGAAACCGAACGACGCCGCTTCTGCCTCTGAGAACACGAGTTCGCTCCACCACACGGCGGCGTCCGGGGCGATCGCACCGATGCGGTATCGCCGGGTCGAGCCGTCCCAGCCCACGAACACGACTTCATCACCGACTTGCGCGCCGCGCAGCGCCGCCGACGTCTCGCCCATGACGAGAGCGCCTTCGGACAGGGCCGCCGCCACCCCGGATCCCATGAGAGGCGCGGCGCGGTCCGGATCGACCGCCAGCGACGACATGGGGATGAAGTAGCCGGGAGCCGCTTGCTGGACGACCTCTCCGGCGCGATAGACCCCGGTCAGTTGCAGCGTGCCGCGATGCAGCACAGCAGATCGCGCACCGTGTTCGGCGGCAACGCCGAGTACGGCGATCTCGGCTTCCACCGACAGGCCCCCGGGTTCGTAGACGCTGATCGGCGACGAACCGGGAGTCCGCCCGGCGGCACCGGCCGGTTGGGCCGGCAGTAACGACGCCAGGACGAGCAGGACGATCAACGCCGCCGCGTGTCGCAGGCCGGTCGCCGGCCCGGACGTCCCTGAAACGGATCGACCCGACATGATGACTCCAGAGTACCGGCCCCGGCCCGGACACCTCAGCATCGGTAGCCCATCACCAACGAACAAACCGTGCCACGGTCTCGATGTGATAGGTCTGCGGGAACATGTCCACCGGCGTTGCGTAGTCCAGTCGGTAGCCGGCCGCTTCCAATGAGCGGGCATCTCGTGCGAGACTCGCGGGATCACACGCCACGTAGGCAATCACTCTCGGATCTGTGCGGGTCACGGATGCCACGCCGGCGGCACCCAGACCGGATCGCGGCGGATCGCAGACCACGACCGTCCACTCCCCTGCGATGCCGGCTTCGACCCCTTCGCCGGCGATCTCGACCTCGAGGCCGGCCGCCTCCGCGTTGAACAAGAGGTCGTCGACGGCCATCCGGGCCGTCTCGACCGCGATGATCCGACCGGCCTCGCGTCCGGCGGTCAACCCGAAGAGCCCTCCCCCGGCGTAGGCGTCCAGCAGCGTGTCATCGGCGGTGACCTCCAGTGCGTCACGAACCAGACCGACCAGTGCCTCCGCTCCGGCGGTGTTGTTCTGAAAGAACGCCGAGGCGGTGATCCTGAACCGCGTCCCATCGACGATCTCGGTCAGTGACGGCGCGCCGCGGATCACTTCGGGACGGCCCCGCCCGACCGTGCACACCGGAAACGACCAGTCCGCCGATTCGGGCATCCGCCCGGACACGATCGCCAGGCGATCCCCGGTGGCGGCGCCGGCTCTGACCGTGACCTGCCGGAACGGGCCGAGGTCGCCCATCTCCTCGAGCATCCCCTTCAGCGGCGGAGAGAGCACCGTGCACCCGTCCACGACCTCGAGTTCTCGCGTTCGCCTTCCGTGCAGTGCCGGCCGTCCCCGAAGGACCCGGAAGTCCATCCGGTTGCGGTAGCCGAACCCGGGGCCGGGCAAGAGCGGTTCCCGCACGTCCGGGTCGCTGATGCCGCCGAGATGGCGGAGCTGTCCGACGACGATGGACCGCTTCCACCCGGCCTGGGTCACCCGATCTGCGAACTGCCACTGGCACCCTCCGCACGAACCGAAGTGCGCACACGCCGGATCGATCCGTTCGGAGGAGGCTTCGACGACCCGCGTCAACCTGCCGCGGGTCCAGGACCGCCGGTCTTCGATGACCTCCACCTCGACGAGCTCACCCGGCAGCGCTCCGGCAACGAACACCGCCTTGCCGCCGGCGCGGCCGACCGCTTCGCCCCCGTGGGCCATGTCATGCACGCGAATGGTGATCAGGGCAGGACCTCGTCCAGGATCTCGACGAGTGAGCCCTGCAGCCACGACAGGTAGTCGAACAACGCCTGATCCGACTCGCTCCGGGTGGTGCCGGGGACGGAGGTCCGCGCCGCCTGCACGAGCCTGGCTTCGGCCAGGACTCGTAGCCATGCCTCGGCCTCGTGTGTGGAGAGCACCACCCCGTCGACGCCTCCTTCCACCGTGATGGCGAAGGCCGAACGGTCGGCGGCGCGACCATGGTCGAGTTCGTCGTCGAGAAGGCGACCGAACTCGGCATCGGCCTCGGGATCCAGCGGATACGCCCTCAGCGCCAATCGGGTCGCGGCAGGATCGTGATCGAAGTTCCCGACCGAGTCGAGCAGGGCGGGGACGAGCGACAACAGCTCCACCTCCCACGGAGCGAGGGTCATCCGGATACCGCCCGCACAGGGAGCGAAGGGCTCGCTCATGAGGCCTCCATCGTGGCGTCGAGGCCGTGGGCCCGCAGGCGGAAGCACAGAAGCTCCAGGTGCTCCCTGGCTCCCGACGAGACGGTGGCGCGTCCGGTTCGATGAATGTCGAGCATCAGGGCGGTTGCATCGCCGCGCGTCAGGCCGAGCAGGCGGCGGAACACATAGGAAACGTAGGCGGCGAGGTTCACCTCATCGTTCCAGACGACCACGTTCCACGTCTCCACAAGTCTGACGATACTCGTCGCGGGTCGCGGGTCGCGGGTTCGAAGCAGTCGCGGGTTGCTCGTCGGGAGTCGCGGGTCACTCCTAGGAGTTCTCGATCGCGACCCGATGTCGACGTGCCGGCAAAGACGCGAAAAGATTCCCACTCAATCGTCGCGTTGCCTGCTCCTGGCGATTGTAAACTATCGCAAACTGATGCAAGACGGTGATATGGACCCACTCAGACACCCGGACCTGATCGACGTCGCCCGCAGCCTGCGGAGCCGCTGGGAGCAGGTGGTCGAAGCAGAGCAGGCAGCGGCGCGAGCGACATGGTGGAGGAAACGATCGGTCAGGGACAGGTTGATCGACGCAGAAGATCGGGAAGAGGTTGCGGCCATCTCATCGCTCGACGGGCGCACGACGACCGGGGTGATCCATTCCGTCGGATCCGACTGTGTCGCCGTGCGAAGTGGCGGCCGGGTGCGGTTCGTGCTCCTCCACCAGATCGTGGCCGTCTCGTTCGAGGACGCAGAGTGAGCCGGCCGAGAATCGCAACCGTGTTGACGGCGCGAGAGTGGGAACCGAGGCTGGTCGACGCCGCCCGACGCAAGCGGAGCGTCCGGGTCGTCCGCCGGGCCTACGAGCCGTCCGACCTCGATCATGCTGCTCCACTCGACGGCGTGGTGGTCGGTTCGGAGACGTCGTGGGTCACTGCCGCCGCGATTCGCTCACTCCGCCGGCGGAACATCGGGATCGTCGGCATCTATCCGGCAGGAGATCGCCCGGGGCGCGAACTCCTGCAATCGGGCGGTGTCGACACGGCGTTGCCCGATTCCACCGATCCCGACCGGCTGCTCGACGTCGTCGCCCGGGTGGCCGCGCCGGCAATCGCCGGACCGGCGAAGGCAGGACGGACCATCACCGTGACCGGACCGCGCGGCGCGCCCGGGCGGACCGAGGTGGCGGTCGCACTCGGCGTGCTCGGCGCCGGGCGGACCCGGACCGTGATTCTCGATCTCGATACCCGCGCACCGGGAGTCGCCTTCCGGCTCGGACTCCCTCCGGGCCCATCGCTCATCGATCTCGTGGACGGCGTCAGGCTCTCCGGCCTCGTTGCCTCCCGGGCGGCTGCGACCCGTGGCCTGATGGTCGTCGGAGCTTCGACGCCCCCTCCGGTGCCCGTGGGCCGCAGCGGTGTTGCGCACCTGTTGGACGCCGCCACCTCGTCGTTTCCCCTCACGGTGGTCGACGCCGGACCATGGCAGCCGGGTGATTCGGTCCTCACCACCGGCGATGTCGTCGTGCTGGTGTGCGATGCCGCACCGCGCAATCTCATCCGTGCCGCCGCCGTCGCCCGCGATTGGGATGGCCCTCCACCACTCGTGGCCGTCAATCGCGTGCCGGCCGGTGCAGAGGACGAAGCGCTTCGGATGGCCCGCCGGGCGCTGGGGCTGGAACCAGACGTGCTCATCCCCGAACTCCCAGAACTTGGTCCGCACCTCCCGGCCGTGCATGTGCGAGCGCTCCTCTCGAAGGCCCTGGCGACGGCGTCCCGTCGCGACGCGGGGCACCGGAAGTCCCTGAACACCAAGGCCGTTTGACCCTGGTCCGAAGGGACGCACTGCCTATAGTTGGCGCCGGAGAGGAACAACCGACACACCGGGAGCCGGCATGGCACGTATGAGCCGTCGCACGTTTCTGAGCAGAGCGACCACCGCCATCGTGGCGGGAATCGGGGCGCTCATGGGGATACCGACCGTCGCCTACCTCGTCTCGCCCGCAAAGGCGAGGGGCGGGCTGGGGGTCGACGCCATCCCGCTCGGCCCTATCAGCAAGTTCCCGATCGGGGAGCCGACGCTGTTCAAGGCAGCGATCGAACGCAAGACCGGCTGGGTCACGCAAACCGAAGAGCTCTCCTTCTACGTGCTGACCGAGGACGGCCGCAACTTCACCGCCATGTCCAACATCTGCACCCACCTCGGCTGCCGGGTGCGCTGGGTCGACGACCAGGACCAGTTCTTCTGCCCCTGCCACAACGCCGCCTTCACCAAGAACGGCACCGTCGCCTCGGGACCGCCTCCGCGTGCTCTCGATCAATACGAGATATCCGTCGAAGGCGACCAGCTCTTCGTCGTAGGAAAGGTCGAAGCATGATGGAGAGAATCGGCGCCTGGTTCGAGGAGCGGATGGGCTGGCGACCGATCTGGAAAGCCCTGGCCCTGCGCAACATCCCCAAGGTCAACTGGTTCTACACACTGGGCAGCGCCACCCTGCTGGTGATGGTCAACCAGATCCTGACCGGAATCCTCCTGACCATCTACTACGTGCCCAGCCCCCAGGACGCCTACAACAGCGTTGCGTTCATCACCAACGAGATCACCGCCGGCTGGCTGATCCGTGGCCTCCACCACTGGGGTGCCAGCGCCATGGTGATCCTCGTCGGCCTCCACATGATCCGGGTCGTCGTCCACGGCGCCTACAAGTTCCCCCGCGAGGTCACCTGGTTCACCGGCCTGGGGCTGCTCGCCGTCACGCTGGCCTTTGGGTTCACCGGCTACCTGCTGCCCTGGGATCAGAAGGCCTACTGGGCGACCACCGTCGGGACGAGGATGCTGGAGGTCACCCCGGTCATCGGCGACTGGCTGCTCCGGCTGGCCCGCGGCGGCGAGGAGCTGTCGGCCGTGACACTGACGAGGTTCTACGGCATGCACATCTGGGTGCTGCCGGCCGCCCTGTTACTTCTCGTGGGTATCCACATGTTCCTGGTGGTCCGCATCGGCATCAGTGCTCCTCCGAAACCCGCTGCCGCTGAGGAGCCCGAGGTGGAGGTGGACGCATGAAGCCCGAGGAGCGTTCCGAGTACCTCGAGCAGTACGCCGAGGACAAGAAGAAGGGCATCCCCTTCTTCCCCGATGCCGTCTTCAAGGACGTGTTGGTCGGGCTCATCGTGCTCATCGTGCTCATCGCACTGGCCTACTTCGCCGGGGCTCCGCTCGAGGAACGGGCCAATCCTTCGGACACCGATTACACGCCGCGTCCCGAGTGGTACTTCCTGTGGCTGTTCCAGCTGCTCAAGTACTTCCCGGGCAACCTCGAGTTTGTCGGCGTCATCTTGCTGCCGACCATCGGATTCATCCTCCTCTTCGCCATGCCCTACCTGGACAAGACGAAGCTTCGCCACTTCCGCGACCGCAACTGGGTGATGGCATCGACGGGGCTCGCCGTCATCGCCATGGGGTTCCTGACCGTGCAGTCGATCCGTGAGACCCCGCCTCCCGCCGACGTGACCGGGACGATCAACGCCGCCGCGTTGTTCACCGAGAACTGCTCCGCGTGCCACGGCGCTGCGGTCGAGGTCCATGCGGGCACAAATCTGCATGAAACGATCGCAGGCGGCCACGAGGGCATGCCTGCCTTCGCGGCGACCCTCTCGACCGACGAGATCGATGCCCTCGCCGGGTTCCTCTCGTCGCCGCGGGGAGGAACGATCTTCGTCGAGAACTGTGCACAATGTCACGATTCGGGAGACTTGACCGCCGCCAGTCCGTTCGAGCTCCGCACGGCGCTGAACGAAGGTGTCGAGTACCCGGCCCATACCGGTCTGGACATACCCGATTGGAACGAAACCCTGTTCGGACAAGATCGAACGGCGTTGTTGAACTTCCTCCTCGCTCCCGACGGTCAGCGCCTCTACACGCTCTATTGCTCGGAGTGTCACGGATCCTCGATCGACTGGGAGGGCGACCGCGAGCAACTCGCCAACCTCATCCGCAACGGCGGGAACCATCTCGACATGGTCCAGTGGCGGGACGTGCTTCCCGAGGAACAGATCTCCGAACTGGCCTGGTACGTGACCGAGCCGTCGGCGGCTCCGGACGGTGCCGCACTGTTCGGACAGCATTGCTCCGAGTGTCACGCTCGCGTGCCATCGGCGCCGGACGTCGAAACCGCCTACAACATCATTGCCAACGGCGCCGAACACCGGACGATGCCGGTGTGGGGAGAGGTGCTCACCGCCGAGCAACTCGAAGCACTCACGACGTACACGCTCGACGCCAGCTTCGGAACTCCGGTCATCGTCGGCGCCGAGTTGTTCGGGCGCTTGTGCGCGTCCTGCCACGGCGACTTCGGCGAAGGCGGACCACACCCGTCGAACCCGGGCGACATCATTCCTCCGATAAGCACCGCCGTGTATCTCGAGACCCGTGACGACGCCACGCTGAGGGCGATCATCTCGAAGGGCCAGCCGGATCAGGGCATGGCGCCCTTCCTGGAGTCGGAGGGCGGACCCCTCAACGAAGAAGAGGTGGAGGCCCTGGTGGCATTCATGCGGGCCTGGGAAGACGACCCGCCCGTCGAGTTCCCGCCAGACCTCGCTCGTGGTCCGGTGGCGGGCGGCAGTGGGCAGGTGTTCTCCGCCTTCTGTGCCCAGTGTCACGGCGAGGACGGTGCAGGCGGCGCCGGGCTCATCGGCCCTTCGCTGGCGTCGGACACCTTCCAGGACGCCAACACCGACGAGGAGATCTACGCGACCATCGCACGCGGGCACGCGGCGACGTCGATGATCGCCTGGGGTGAAGTGCTCACCTCCGACCAGATCGAGGGTCTCGTCGAGCACATCCGATCGCTCGGCGGCCGGACCGCAGTACAAACCATCCTCTACGCGCGGGACATCGAGCCGATCTTCCAGGCCTCGTGCTCGGGGTGTCATGGTTCGTCGGGCGGATGGGACGCCGCCTCGATCACCACCGTGATCGAGAGCGGTGACAGTGGCCCTGCGGTGATCCCCGGTGATCCCGACGGCAGCACGCTCGTACAGCGGCTGCGGGGTGACGGCAATCTGATGCCGCCGGCCGGGGCGCTGCCCGCGTCGCAGATCGATCTCATCGTTCAATGGGTCGCCGGCGGCGCGACCGCCGAGGTGACGGTGGGTGGCGGTGAGACCGCATCGGTGGACCCGTCCGATCTCACCTGGACCGAGCACGTGCGACCGATCCTGCAGGCGAGCTGCGGGGGATGTCACGGTTCTTCCGGTGGATGGGACGCGTCCACGTACGACTCGACCGTGAACAGCGGCAACGGCGGGCCGGCCGTCGTCGCCGGGGATGCTGATTCGAGCTCGCTCGCCCAGCGCCTCCTCGGCAACGGCGCCCTGATGCCGCCGGCCGGGGCACTTCCGGACGCCGACATCCAGCTGATCATCGATTGGATCAACGCCGGAGCGGCCGAGTAGGGATTGCTGACGGTTTCTCGGCAATGGAACGGTCCTCCAGCGACCACCGCATTGCCGAGAAACCCGCGGGCGCCTGCCGTCCGATTCGACACACCGTCGGGTCGTCTTGCTACTCTCCTGCCGACCCGGTGAGGCCGGGGCTCAGACAGTAGGGTGTCGGCGACGGAGCACATGTGATGGAGAAACTTCACTTCTTCGACGAGAACATCCCGTGTCTGGCTGCGTGCCCGGTCCACACCAACGCCGGCATGTACGTGGCCGCCATCGCCGACGGCGAGGACGAGCTCGCCTACCTCACCGCCCGCCTCCCCAACCCGTTCGCCTCGGTCTGCGGCCGGGTCTGCGCGGCGCCGTGTGAGGATGCCTGCCGGCGGGGCGAGATCGACAAGCCGATCGCCATCCGCGCCCTGAAGCGCTTCGTGACCGATCAGTTCGGGGTCGAAGCCGGACGGGACACCTACAAGCAGGTCGCGGCACCGCCGGCAGACGACCGACCCCAATCGGTCGGGATCATCGGCGGCGGGCCCGCCGGCCTGGCGGCCGCCCACGACCTCCGGCGGTTGGGCTACCGGGTCGCCGTCTACGAAGCGACGGGTCGACTCGGCGGCATGATGCTGCTGGGCATCCCCGAATACCGGCTGGATCGCACCCTCCTCGCCGCCGAGATCAAGGCGATCACCGACCTCGGTGTCGACGTGCACCTCAACACGAAGCTGGGTCGGGACGTGACGCTGGACGAACTCCGCGACCGGCACGATGCCGTCTTCGTCGCCATCGGCGCCACACTCGGCCGGGGTCTCGACCTCGAAGGCCACGACGCCGACGGAGTATTGAAGGCAATCGAGTTCCTCATCAACGCCAATCAGGGATTCGCCACCGACGTCGGCGAGAAGGTCGTCGTCATCGGCGGAGGCGACGTCGCCATGGATGCCGCCCGCACCGCACTGCGCGCCGCCACCTACGACGAGATCGCCCGGCGCAACGCCGAGTACGACGAAGGCGAGGAGCGGGCCTCGATGACCGAAGCCCTCGACGTCGCCCGCACCGCTGCGCGGACCGGAGCGCAGGACATCACGATCATGTCGCTGGAATCCCGCGATGAGATGCCCGCCTCCGAGTTCGAGATCGAGGAAGCCGAGCACGAGGACATCCGCTTCGTGAACCGGCGCGGCCCGGCCCGGATCCTGGTGGACAACGGCAAGGTGGTCGGCATCGAGACCATCGGCGTGACCCGGGTGTTCGACGAGAACGGCCGCTTCTCCCCCGAGTTCGACGACGGCGACCGGATGAGTCTCGAAGCCGACACCATCATCATGGCGATCGGCCAGGCCATCGACGTCGAAGCCCTGGGAGCAGGCGGACCGGAGATCAGCCCGCGCCGGACCATCCAGGTGAGCGATGAGAGCCTGGCAACCTCACTGCCCATGGTCTGGGCCGGCGGTGACGCGGCGCGGGGGCCGCGCACGCTGATCGAAGCGATCGCCGACGGCCGATCGGCCGCCCGCGAGATCCACGAATCCTTCGGCGGATACCTCGCCGAGCAGGAAACCGGGACGATGGTCCAGCTCGATCAGTTCCACCGGCTCACCGATGTTTACGATCGGATGCCCCGGGTCGACGTGCCGACGCTGCCCACCGACCGCCGCATCGGCCTCGCCGAGGTCGAGACCGGGTTCACCGTCGAGCAGGCACGATGCGAAGCACAGCGCTGCCTCCGCTGCTTCGCCAACATCCTGCTCGACACCAACAAGTGCGTGCTGTGCGCGCTGTGCGCCGACGTCTGTCCGCTGGACCTGATTTCGCTGGTGCCCTCGGAGGACGTCCATCCCGACGACCCGGGGGGCACGGCGCTGATGTTGAACGAGCAAAGCTGCATCCGTTGTGCGCTGTGTATCGAGCGGTGCCCCACGGATGCGTTGTCGATGGGTCTGTGGACCGGAGTGGGAGTACCGACCGTGGGAGCACCGGTATGACGTTGGGTCAACGAATACGAGAAAGCACGATCGGCCGTTCGATCTGGCGTGCCGCCGATCGGTCGACCGAGCGCGATCAGGCGGCGGGTCACTGGGCGAACTTCTTCCTGCACATCTACCCGGTCAAGGTCCGCCGCAAGGAGATCACCTTCCGCTACTCCTGGTACCTCGGAGTCGCCTCGATGGTGCTCTTCGGGTCGCTGATCCTGTCGGGCATCTACCTGATGTTCTTCTACGTGCCGTCACCGAGCCAGGCCTACGGCGACATCCTCAGCCTGCAGACCGAGGTGGCGTTCGGGCAGTACATCCGCAACGTGCACCGCTGGTCGGCCCACCTCATGGTGCTGGTGGTGGCGGCCCACATGGCCCGGGTGTTCTACCGGGGGGCCTACAAGTCGCCCCGCGAGTTCAACTGGGGCGTCGGCGTCATCCTGCTGGTGCTGACCCTGCTGCTGTCGTTCACCGGCTACCTGCTCCCCTGGGATCAGCTGGCGTACTGGGCGGTCACGGTCGGAACCGAGATGGCCGCATTCGTTCCGCTCATCGGTGACACCGTCAAGGAGATGATGCTCGGTGGGCCGGTCGTCGCTTCCTCCACGCTGCTGCGCTTCTACGTGCTGCACGTGGCGGTCCTGCCGGTGGCGCTGGTGGTCCTCATCACGATCCACATGTGGCGGTGGCGCAAGGACAGCATGCTCGATGCCGGGAAGGAGAGTGTCGATGTCGACGCCTAGACCCGACCAGCAGAACCCGGAGATCATCGGCGGACAGCGCGTCCTCGGTGTCGTTCCCGGCAAGCCCCCGGGAGGCGACCGCAAGNNCCGGGCAAGCCCCCGGGCGGCGAGCGCAAGGTGCTGGCCGAGCAGGAACCGGTCATGGTGTGGCCGCATCTGCTGGTTCGCCATGCGGTCGCGGCGCTGGTGGTGATGGTCATCGTTGCGGCACTGGCCATCTTCTTCGATGCCCCGCTCCGCGAGATCGCCAACCCCACCGTCACCCCCAACCCGGAGAAGGCGCCCTGGTACTTCGCGGCGCTCCAGGAGCTGCTGGCGCTCTTCCATCCGCTGGTTGCCGGCGTCCTGGTCCCGGGGGCCATCATCCTCGGGCTGCTGGCACTCCCCTACATGGACCGGAGCCCGCGGCTCGAGCCGCGCTTCCGCAAGGTGGCAGTGGCGACGTTCACGATCTTCATGGTCGTGTGGATCATCCTGACGATCATCGGCTTCGCCTTCCGCGGTCCCAACTGGGGCTGGGTGTGGCCCTGGCAAGAGTGGTACGGAGAGCTATGAGCAACGGAATCGGACGAAGAGAGTTCCTGTCCCGGGCCTGGAAGTGGGGAGCGGCGCTCATCGGCGTCGCCGGCGGCTGGACCACCTGGGACGTCCTCCAACCCAGGATCACCGGCGGTTTCGGTGGCGTCGTCAAGACGAAGCCGGCCGAGACCGTGCCCGACACCGGGGTGGACGCCATCCGGGCCGCCCGCACGTATCTGACCAAGATCGACGGGGAGGTCGTCGCCCTGTCTGAGAAGTGCCCGCACCTGGGGTGCCGGGTGCCGTGGTGTGAGTCGTCGGGGCAGTTCGAGTGCCCGTGCCATGGATCGGTGTTCAACCGGGCCGGCGAGTACCGGGAAGGTCCGACGCCGCGCGGCATGGATCGCTACGAGTACGAGATCATCGAAGGCGTCGTCCACGTCGACACCGGGACCCTGATTGCCGGTCCGGCGATCGGGGTGGAAACGCTGGACGAACCGGTACGCGGCCCGTCGTGTGAGGAGAGTTCCCATGGGTGAGCGTCCCGTCGATCAGGAACTCGAACACTCGACGGCGATGTGGATGCAGGCCGGCCTGGTGTTGATGGTCGTGCTCGTCCTCGCGTTTCCCGCCTACCGCCTGCTCGAACCGTCCAGCAGGGACGAAGCCAGAGAGCAGTTGACCGAGGACCTCGCCGCGCAAGGTGAGGAACTCTACGCCGGCCAGTGCGCCGCCTGCCACGGGACCGAAGGTCTCGACGGTCAGATCGGTCCGTCGCTGAACTCGAAGCAGTTCCTCGAGGCGGCCACCGACGAGCAGATCATCAGCCTGGTGTCCGTCGGCGTGCCGGGATCGCAGATGCAGGCCTACTCGATCGACTTCGGCGGGCCGTTGACGCTCGAGCAGATCACGGCGATCACCACCTACCTGCGGTCGCTGGAGCCCGACGCGCCGGACAATCCGGACTGGCGAGCGGTCATCGAACCGGCCAGCTGAGTCGGGCTACCGCAGAACACCCCCTACCCCCGGTCTCGAAGACTCGACCGGCGGTACCTTCCCCCTTTCAGGGGGACTATCCGCATAGAGAAGGTCTATCCAAGTCGATCCCCCTCACAGGGGGACTATCCACGACAAACAGTCCCCCCGGAGGGGGGAAAGTACCGCAGCGGCGAAGCCGCTGGGGTAGGGGGTCAGAACCGGCCCAGATCCTCGAGCCAGGCTCGGATTTCGCGCTCGACCCATCCAGGCGCCGCAAGGTCGTCGTTGTCGAATCGCAGGACTCGTAGCCCCCGACGATTCAGATAGGCGTCCCGTGCGGCGTCGTAGTCTCCGCCGTGACCCTCACCATCCATCTCAACAACGAGTTGCCTCGCCAAGCAGACGAAATCGACGATGTAGGGACCTATCGGTTCCTGGCGGCGGAACTTCCATCCGAGCTGTTTCCGGCGCACCATCGACCAGACCAGAGTCTCGGCAGAGGTCATTGCTCTGCGCATCGACCGGGCCCGTTCGACGTTGCGATTTGGGCGGGCGTATCCAGCCATTCTCCAATCGTGACGCGGGTCTTGTGCGTTGGAAAGGGGTTGACAAACCGAACACCCCCTACCCCCGGTCTCGAAGACTCGCCCGACGGTACCTTCCCCCTTTCAGGGGGACTATCCGCACACAGGGAAGGTCTATCCAAGTCGATCCCCCTTGCAGGGGGACTATCCGCACACAGGGAAGGTCTATCCAAGTCGATCCCCCTTCCAGGTGTCGGTTTGCGCGATAGGGCCGACGTTCATGGTTGGTTTCTGTTGTTGGGGATGAGGATGTGGGCGGGGGTTTGTCCTTGGTTCCATTTGCCTCGGTGGGGTCGTTGGTAGTTGTAGTAGGTGAGGTATTGGGTGAGGGCTTCTCGTAGTTGGGTGATGCCTCTGGGTTCGTAGCGGGCGAAGTGGGGGGTCCAGAGTTCCCGGAGGAGGGTGTTGTGGACTTGTTCGACTTTGCCGTTGGTTTGGGGGCGGTGGACGAGCCGGTGTTCGACACCGAGTTGGGTGAGGGTGTTGGTGAATCGGTGGGCGATGAACTCGTTGCCGTGGTCGGTGGTCACTGCGTGGAATGCCCATTGGTTGGCGGCGAGGTCGAGGGCGACTTGGTGTGCGAGGGCGGAGGTGTGGACTGCTGAGGGGTTGTGGGTGGTGACGGCGAGTTGTGACCACACGAAGGAGGAGGCAACATCGATGGCGGTGTACTGCCAGACCATGCCGGTTCGTTTGGGGGTGCCGATGCGGGCTTCTTTGACCCGGCCGACTTGGAAACAGTCGATCTGGACTAGATCCCCCGGGGTTTGGGCGTCGAGTTCCCCAACGATCGGTTCCCGCCAGTCTCGGTCGGGGACGGGGGGTTCCGCCAAACCGCGGGCGATCGCCATCGTCCGATACCGGTCCGCAGCTCGGGACAGGCCATGGGCTCGCAGGATCCGCCACACCTGAGAGACAGATCCCACCCCAGGATGGAGAGACATCACCTGGTCACGGACCTGGGCGGGTCCCAGCGACGGGTTCGCCAACGCAGCCGCGACGACGGCTGACTCGAGGCGGGCCCGATCAGGACCGACCCGCCGGCGGGTGTCCTTGGTAAGGAACGCTTCCTCTGGGCAGACAGCCGCTTCGACCCGTTTCTTCCAGTCGTAATAGGTCGAGTGGTGCACACCAGCCAAACGGCACCCCTCACGGACCGTGTCAGCCGACTCGATAATCGCCATAAGTTGCAGTCGATAGCGGGCACCAGCAACATCAGCACGCATCAGCAGCGCTCCTTCGCTTGAGGATTCGACACCACAAGCGTGGCGCTGCTGATGCAAAACCCGAAACCACCAACCGTCGGGTCACAACCGCGACAGATCACCCCGAAGGGGGGAAGGTACCGCCGGCGGTGAGGAACGAGCCGCGGGCGGTAGGGGGGCTCTGGGTCCCAACAGCACGTACTTGGTACTCGGTACTTCGACTCAGAACTGGGGCAGCTCGGCCACACGGTCGTACCCCAACACCGTCTGGTTCACACCGCCCCCCTCCCGGCTCCGCCGGACTCCCCCCACCTGACGGTGAGGGGAGAATGAAGATCCGGCATCCGACCACCACAACCCGCGACCCGGAGCTCTCTGTGTGTCCTCCCCACGGTGTGGGGAGATGGCCGAGCGCAGCGAGTTCGGAGGGGGTGCACCACGCACTTCGACTCAGAACTGGGGCAACTCGGCCAGACGGTCTCTCCTACGGCAGATCGACCGCAAAGGTGTCCCCGCAAAACCCGAGGACGGAGTCTCTCGCCGCTACGTCGACACGCGATACCCCGTCGGGGATGATGACGCCACGGAGTGACCTGGTGAACGGCTGCTCGTCCACATGGGGATGGGTGAGCACACGGGTTCCGAACACCTCGCCGTTCGCGCTGCGCACCACCCACTCATCGGCGTACTTGTCCCATCCCTCGTCTGCCGACGACACCGTCACATGGAAGGTGAAAGCGCGCGCCCCCTCGTCGACCACCTCGACATCGACGACGTGCGCGCAACCTTCACTAGGCACTTCCTCGTTCGTCGGAGCTGCCGACGTGCCGGGACCGGCAGGGTCGGACCCACCGGCAGAACATGCGGCGAGAAGCACGATGAGGGGGATGATCGCTCGCATGGGCAGAGCCTATGCGGATACCGGGAGATACGCGCCACGCTGCTCCTCACCAGGAGAGGGGGAGCGTGGCTCGCACCAACCCGGAAAAGAAAGCGGACCCGTCCCGGGTCCGCTTCAATCTCGACAGGGCTGTTGCCGATCAGACGAGTTCGATGACCGCCATCTCGGCGTTGTCCCCGCGCCGGGTGCCGGTGCGCACGATGCGGGTGTACCCGCCGTTGCGCTGCTCATACCGGGGCCCGACCTCGTCGAACAACTTGGTGACGATCTCGTTGTCGTGGATCAGCTTCAAGACCTCACGGCGTGCATGCAGATCACCACGTTTGCCCTTGGTGATCAGTTTCTCGGCAACCGGACGCACGGCCTTCGCCTTCGCAAGCGTGGTGGTCACCTTCTCTTCCCAGATGAGTGAGGCCGCCAGGCCTGCCAGCAAGTGCTTCTGATGAGTCGGCCCGGAGCCAAGACGCGGGCCTTTCCGTGGACGGGGCATCAGACGTCTGCTCCCCCGCCCGTTGCCAGGCTCAGGCCGAGCTCGTCGAGCTTGGCGATGACCTCTTCGAGGCTCTTCTGCCCGAAGTTGGTGATGTTGAGCAGGTCGTCTTCGGTCTTCTGAACGATCTCACCGACGGTCTTGACCTGCGCGCGCCGCAGGCAGTTGCGGGGACGCTCGGAGAGATCGAGCGCTTCGATCGGCAGGTCGAGGTCGGGCGACGCCGAGTCGGCCACCGCCACCTCACCGAGTTCGAGCCCGATGCCCTCGGCAACACCGGCGAACAGGTTGAGCAGCTCACCCAGTGTCTTGCCGGCCGAGGAAATCGCCTCGCTCGGCGAGAGCGAACCGTCGGTCTCGACATCGAGGACCAGACGATCGAAGTTGGTCATCTGCCCGACCTGGGTGGGCTCCACCCGGTACGAGACCTTGCGGACCGGCGAGAAGATCGCATCGATGGGCATCACACCAATGGTGTCGGTGCCGGGGGTGCGCATCGCGCTGCGATACCCGACGCCGCGCTCCACGTTGAGTTCTACCTCGAGCCTGCCACCCGACGACAACGTCGCCAGATGGAGATCCGGATTGACGATCTCGACACCTGCCGGAACCTTGAGCTGGCCCGCCGTGACGTCACCCGGCCCCTTGGCCGAGAGGTAGACGGTCTGCGGCTCGTGCTCTTCCATGCGCACGACCACCTGCTTGATGTTGAGGATGATGTCGACGACATCCTCGACGACGCCGTCGACGGTGGAGAACTCGTGCTGCACGCCTTCGATCTGCAGGGTCGTGACGGCGGCACCGGGGATACGCGAGAGCAGAGTCCGGCGCAGGGTGTTGCCGAGCGTGTACCCGAATCCGGGCTCCAGCGGCTCGACGACGAACCGGGAACGGTTGTCGGATACGGACTGTTCCTCGATCTGTGGACGTTGAACGATCAACACGACGGTACCCCTCGCTACTTGGAGTAGAGCTCGACGATGAGCTGTTCCTGAATCGGGGTGTCGATCTGGGCGCGATTCGGAAGATCGCGCACGACCACCCTCTTTGCCGTCGAGTCGACCTCGAGCCACTCAGTGGGCGTGCGGTCGCCGGTATCGACGGCATGTTGGACGATGATGAGGTCCTTGCTGCTCTCGCGGAGCGCAACTACGTCATCTTTGCGAACCCGGTAGGAAGGGATATCCACCTTCTTGCCGTTGACCTCGAAATGTCCATGGTTCACGAGCTGCCGGGCTTGCGGACGGGTGGCGGCGAGACCGGCGCGGTAGACGATGTTGTCGAGGCGGCTCTCGAGAATACGGAGCAGGTTGTCGCCGGTGATGCCCTTCTGACGGGCGGCTTCCTGGTAGTAGCGGCGGAACTGGCGTTCCAGGATGCCGTACATCGTGCGCAACTTCTGCTTCTCACGTAGCTGGATCAGGTAGTCGCTCTCCCGCACCCGGGCACGTCCGTGCTCACCGGGGGGATAGGGACGCTTGTCGACCGGGCAGCGCTTCGACTGGCACAGCGGCGTACGAGCGCGCCGGCACGCCTTGTGACGGGGACCTGTGTACTTCGCCATATCAGCCTCCCCTGCGCTTCTTGGGACGGCAGCCGTTGTGTGGAATGGGGGTCACATCACGGATACCCGTGACTTCCATGCCCATGTTCTGCAGCGTCCGCACTGCGGTGTCCCGACCGGAGCCGGTGCCGCTGACGATGACGTCGAGTTTCCGCACGCCGTGCTCACCGGCTCGACGGGCGGCCTCCTCCGCCGCAACCTGCGCGGCGTAGGGGGTCGACTTCCTCGAACCCTTGAATCCGACCGACCCACCGGACGTCCACGCGATGGAGTTGCCGGTCTGATCGGTGATGGAAATGATCGTGTTGTTGAAGCTGGCCTTGATGTGCGCCACCCCGTGAGGGACGTTCTTGCGCTCACGACGGCGCACTCGCCTCTGTTCCGCCAAGAGGACCTCCGCGACCTATCTACTTGCCGACTTGTTTCTTGCCGGCGATGGCCACCCTCGGACCCTTGCGCGTGCGCGCATTGGTGTGGGTCCGTTGACCGCGCACCGGCAATCCACGCCGGTGTCTGATGCCCTGGTATGAGCCAATCTCAATCTTTCGCCGGATGTTCTGTTGTACCTCGCGTCGAAGGTCACCCTCGACGCGCAGGTTTTGGTCGAGATGCCGCCGGATCCGCAACACCTCATCGTCCGTGAGATCCCGCACCTTCGTGCCGCTCTCGATATGGAGCTGGTCACAGATACTCAGCGCGGTGGTACGACCGATACCGTAAATGTAGGTCAATGCCACCTCGAGACGCTTGTCCCGTGGAAGATCGACACCTGCGATACGAGCCATCAATTACCCCTGTCGCTGCTTGTGCCGCGGGTTGGAGCAAATCACCCACACGCGGCCACGGCGCCGGATGATCCGGCACTTCTCACACATCTTCTTCGTCGAAGGACGAACCTTCATTCGTGTCTCCAGACACTCTCCAATGGAACTCGCCGGCGTCCCCACGGCCTCACACCGCACACACCAAGCGGGCAAGGGGATGATTGGGAACTCGAGCCGGTCCGCCTACTTGGAGCCGAACACGCTCAAACCGGCCCGTAAGCCAGACGGCAATCATAGCCTTGCTCGGCCGGTCAGGACAAATCGCCCGCCGTGAAGACGACCGGCCCGCTCTCGGTGATCCCAATCGTATGCTCGAAGTGCGCCGACAGCGACCCATCCGCGGTCACCACGGTCCAGCCATCGGACTCGACCTTCGTCTCCGGACCGCCCAGATTGAACATGGGCTCGATGCACACGGCCATGCCGGTGCGCAATTTCATGCCGGTGCCCTTCTTGCCGTAATTGGGCACTTGCGGCTCCTCGTGCATCTGCCGGCCGATACCGTGCCCCACGTACTCACGCACGACTCCGTAGCCGAGTCGGTCTGCCTCGGCCTGTACGGCACTGCCGATGTCTCCTAGTCGAGAGCCGTGCTTGACGTGCTGAATCCCCGCCCACAGAGCGGCTTCGGTCGTTTCCAGCAGGAGGGCGACGGCCGGATCGATCTCACCGATGCCAAACGTCACCGCCGCATCACCGTGGAAGCCTTCGTAGATGGCGCCGGCATCGATCGACAGGATGTCACCCTCTTTGAGCCGGTAGCCGTCCGGAATCCCGTGCACGATCACGGAGTTCGGAGAGGTGCAGATGTGTGCAGGGAAACCGTGATAACCGAGGAACGACGGCGTGCATCCACGAGATCTGATGACATCGGCCGCGATGGCGTCGAGTTCCCTCATGGTGACGCCGGGTTGAGCAGCCTCTCGAACCGTCCGGAGCACCACAGCCACCGTCGCCCCGGCAAAGGCCATCTTCTCGAACTCGTCGGACTTCTTGATCGTGATCACAGGCGCGCCATGATCGCATCGGTGATCGAATCGACGC
>JABAHS010040140.1_pt1 | contig 20604 bp, 19 predicted proteins | sample 7062111 | NCBI WGS metagenome assembly JABAHS01 (sample SAMN14534600, study PRJNA622989) | marine sediment metagenome | biome: marine biome [ENVO:00000428]; feature: marine pelagic biome [ENVO:01000023]; material: deep marine sediment [ENVO:00002113]; isolation source: pool of 4 deep marine... | reverse complement strand
TAACTTTAGAGTAGGTCTTTTTGTAATTGTAGCTATTACTATTATTTCTTTGATTATCTTTTTATTAGGTGGTGAACAAAGCTATTTCGAGAAGAGCTATACATTAAAAACATCATTCAAAAACACCGCCGGTCTGATCAAGGGAGCTGCAGTAAGGCTTTCTGGAGTACGTATTGGAGCTGTAACTGATCTTGGTTTTGCAAGTGACCCCGTTGGAGACAAGGTTATAAACGTTACTATGCAGGTTAATAAAGAAGGTATGAGCAGATTAAACCCCGATGCCAGAGCCACTATAAAAACAGAGGGTCTACTAGGAGACAAATTCATCGAAATACTCCCTGGTACGGAGCCGCCCCTTGATTCTCCTCCAGATGTTGTAACAATTCAAAGCCAAACCCCAGTAGAGTTTGCCAGCATTATAGGTCAATCCGGCGACTTGCTTGCTAACATAATCAGCATATCAAAAAGTTTGGACAAGATAGTAAAAGGTATTGGAGAGGGGCAGAATCTTGAAAACATTAATCAGACAATTGCAAGTGTAAAAGCAACATCTGAGGCTCTTCAAGAAAATATGGAAGCTATCAAGAACGGAAATGGAATTCTAAACACTATGATTTACGGACCTAAGACTAGCTCAGGTCAGAAAATTGATGAAAATACCCTTATAAAACTTAATAAAACAGTATCAAAACTGGATAAGTTGCTCGGTCAAGTAAATCAAGGTGAAATTGATACCACAATGGCCAATATAACTGTTGCATCTGCAGAGTTAAAAGAAATGCTGGCAAATTTCAATGAAATCTCTGAGATGCTCCGAGGCGGTGAAGGAACTCTTGGAGCTCTTATCATAGACCCTAGTATCTATGACAACCTGAAAGGGATCCTTGGCGAGGCTGAGAGAAGTAAATTTGTTCGTGCTGCAGTCAGATACTTAGTTGATCAGGAACAAGAAAACGGCGCTGAAGCCCCTGCAACAAATTAACCAAGCTTCTTCACAGATTACCTCTTTATGAAGGTTGGTATAGCAATCTGAGTGTGAGACGGGATTTGCTACTACTTTCTTATATGTTTTCCATAGATAGATGAATATGAAGATATTAATGAGAATGATTTTTCAAATTTCTTTGGCTTTATTCATATTTATTAGTACAAGTGCCTTTTCTCAACACTATGATAAGGAACACTCCGAGACGCATAATTCCCAAAGTTCAGAACATGGTGCTCATTATCATAGAAATCACATCGGAATTTTTACTGGTGGAACTTCAGAGTTCGGAAATGATAATGATACCAATTTTACCCTAGGAGTGGACTATGTAAGGCGGTTCACTGAAACAGGGTTTTTGGGAGTAGGAGTATTTGGTGAAGTGATGTTTGCAGATCATACGAAGTATCTGCTCGGAGTACCCTTATATCTTTATCCAGCTAAGCATTTATGGTTAAGGGCAGGACCAGGTTTGGAAATATTTGAAGTAGATCAATCTCATTCAGGATCGCAATCTAACAAAGCAAGGTCGGTTGGAAGCAAGGAAGGAACCAATACTAAATTTCTATTACGTGCTGGACTGGGATACGATTATGAGATAAGAGGATTTACCCTAGGACCATGTATCTCATTTGATTTCATAGATAGCGAGACTTTCCTGGTTTGGGGAGTAAATATTGGTATGGGATTTTAGAATATATACTGTATTTTATAATCCCCCATGATGGTTAGTACGAAGGTACTGTTCAACTGGCTAATCCAAGACCGTTCTCGCTGCCATCTGACTATGTTGTTCCTGGACAAAGACAGGAGGCTATCGACTGTGTTTATGATGAGCTTTCAAATTTAGGACTTAGCGGTGATATTTTCGTGAATTTGGAATTGGTCCGTGTCCTGATAATGGGGGATAATCATAGTTAATTTAAGTGGGCGACGGGATTCGAACCCGCGACCCTTAGCTTGGAAGCTAATGCTCTAGCCAGCTGAGCTACACTCGCATCTATTTATTATCAATAATATGCTGAGTTAAATGTAAATTAAATCTCTACTAAAGTTAATTTGTTCCAGTTTACAGGATATAATAGTTTCTGTGACTGAGAGTAGAAAAACTGGACACCTTCTTACAGAAAAGATAAACCCTCGTACAGTTGATTTGGACAAATGTTCACCCTCAGAGGTTATCGAGCTTATACTTCAAGAGGACAGACGTATTGTAGATGCGATAGAGAAAGAAAAGCACAATATCGCTGAAGCTGTAGAACTAGTTGTCGCTAAATTGAAAGCAGGTGGAAGACTATTCTTTCTCGGAGCTGGCACAAGTGGTCGTCTGGGAGTGATAGAGGCAGCAGAGTGTCCACCAACATTTGGCAGCGACCCTGAGCTTATACAGGCCTTCATTGCAGGAGGTAGTGAAGCTGTGTGGGAGTCTGTTGAGGGTGCTGAGGATTCTCGAACAGAATCCCAAGAGTTTCTTTCAAGTGCAAACTTAACCCATGACGACGTCGTGGTTGGCATAGCAGCAAGTGCTTCAACACCATTTGTGGAAAGTGGACTTCAATATGCGAAACAAACAGGGAGTGGATTAGTTTTAGTCACATGTAACCCAGTTGAAAAAAGAATAGCTGATATAACTATTGAGCTATTGGTAGGACCAGAAGTAGTAGTAGGCTCCACAAGGATGAAGGCTGGCACTGTAACAAAAATGGTGCTTAACATGTTAACAACGGCCTCTATGGTGCAGCTAGGCAAGACATATGGAAACCTTATGGTTGATGTGCAGCCTAAGTCAGCGAAATTGAGAGACAGAGCAAAGAGGATAGTTGCTCATATTGCGGATGTAGATGAAGAGGTGGCCTCAGAGCTACTAGAAATGTCTAATTGGGATGTTAAAGTTGCGATTGTTATGCAAAAGAAAGGAGTAAATTCAAAGGACTCAAAAGAATTACTACAAAAACATAACGGATTTTTGCGTGAGGCGCTAAAAGAGTAGTTATGTCAGCAGAATTCAAATCCATACTGGATAAGAAAGAAAAATTAGTAGTCGGGTTAATGTCGGGCACTTCTAAAGATGGTGTGGATGCGGCATTAGTTAAACTCGAGGGCAGTGGCTTTGATACAAATATAGAACTACTACAATTCATCACGGTTCCTTATTATGAAGATGTTCGAGCGAGATTAGATAAATTAGCAACTGAGTGCACACCTAAAGACATATCTGATTTAAATTTCTTAATTGGTGATGAGTTTGCTAGTGCTGCGCTTAGTGTAATTGATAAAGACGGATTAATCACCTCAGATGTTGATTTAATTGGGTCCCATGGCCAAACGGTATTTCATAACCCACCATCTTATGATGATGGAAGAGCTTCAACCCTACAAATTGGGGAAATCGATGTCATAGCTGAGAAGACAGGAATTATGACTATTGGAGATTTCAGAACCCGCGATCTAGCTGCAGGAGGTGAAGCAGCACCCCTTGTTCCATACCTTGACTACCTTCTTTTTAGAAATGAGGATAAGGTCTCCATTGCTCAAAACATAGGAGGAATAGCCAACGCAACAGTAGTAACCCAAAATGTTGATGATGTAATTGCTTTTGATACCGGCCCAGGGAATATGCTAATGGATAGGATTGTACAATTAGCTAGTAAAGGGGTTCAGAAATATGACAAGGGCGGCAGACTGGCCTCCACTGGACAGGTAAATACCGAGCTCTTAGAGAAATTGCTTGAAGATCCATATTATGCTGAGCCTCCTCCAAAATCTACAGGGGAAGAGCTTTTTGGCAGTGAAATGGGTAAAGCGCTTTATTCATATGTATATAATGACATGATATCGCTTGAGGATATGATGGCTACACTCATTTCACTGACTGTGGAATCTATCGTAAAGTCATATAAAAACTTTATATTGCCTAAGTGGGGTGTTTCGGAGGTTATATTTAGTGGAGGTGGCTGTAATAATCCAGCCTTAATGAATAGACTCAGGGCTGAGCTTAGCCCTTTGAAGTGTTCTACGTCCGAAGACTATGGAATTCCTGTAGATGCAAAGGAAGCCATTGCATTTGCAGTACTTGCAAATGAACTTGCAAGCGGCAATACAAATAATTTGCCTGGAGTTACAGGTGCAAGTAGAAAAGTGCCTATGGGCAAAATAGCTTTTGGGAAAGCCTAACAGTATTAGCTTAAATCAAATCTATGAATATAGACAATTTGGACTTATCACAAAAAATTGGTCAGCTAATAATGCCAAGGATAGATTTCAATGATCCCAAATCTCTACCCCTTGCTAGAAAGCTTGTCACGGAATCTCAAGTTGGTGGTTTTATTATTTTTAACGGTATGCGGGATCTTGTCATAAAAGCCACAAAAGAACTACAATCAATCTCACAAATTCCGCTTTTTTTCGCTTGCGACGCTGAACGTGGTGTAGCTCAAATTGTAAAGGATATGACACTTTTTCCTTTTACCATGTCTCTTGGAGCAGCTCAAGATGAACAGCTCGTATATGAACAAGCTTGCTTCATAGCTCAGGAGATGAAAGAGTGTGGTCTGAATTTAATTTTTGCTCCTGTCTGTGATGTAAACTCTAACCCTAATAATCCTATAATTAATATACGATCTTATTCAGATGATCCTGAATTAGTTTCAAAGCTATCTAGTGCATTTATCAAAGGCTGCCAGGAAAAAGGGGTTTTGGCTTGTGCTAAACATTTCCCGGGGCATGGGCGAACAGGGGTTGATTCACATATAGACTTACCTGTTATGGACACAGATTTATCCACTCTTGAAGGATATGACCTAATTCCTTTTGAGAAGTCTATAGAGGCTGGTGTAGCTTCGATAATGACCGCACATGTAGGATTCCCACAAATTAGCGATGCGGGGGCTGTGACAGTCTCAAAAGAGCTTATTTCAGACCTATTAAGAGACAAAATGGGTTTCTATGGTTTAATAATTACCGATTCCCTACATATGGAAGGAATAATTAAGCTTGGTGCAGAAACAGATATCTCAAACAGAATCCTTTATGCGGGCTGCGACATAATACTAGATCCGCTTTATCCCACAGATTTAATACATGATCTTATCAATTTATCAGATTCAGAACGTAGCTTGTTGCAACTTGATTCTAAAGTAGACCGAATACTTTCAGCCAAAGAAACATTCTTTATAAATGATAATAACTATAATAGAGCTAATGCGAATATAGGAACAGAATTAAATGAGCGGATTGCAAGAGAGTCGGTGTGTGTAGTAAGTGGTGGACCAATAAAATCGAAAGAAGCTATCATTTATAGCTTTGATGTTACACAGTCAGAAAATGATATCTCTAAATCTTTTGCTGAACAACTTAGGGAGAATGGAATGAATATTATTGATAATCACGTAGACCAAGTTTCAAGCGATACGGCCATTATCTGCCTTGTTTATACCACAATTGGGGCATGGAAAAAGCAATCAACCCTAACTGAGGGTTACAAAGAAGATCTTCATAAACTCGAAACCTTATCTGTGGAAACTGTTCTAATATCATTCGGTTCACCTTACGTTATTTCTGGATTTAATGAGTTTAAAACAGTTATATGCAGTTTTGATATTTTGGATATTTGCCAACAGGCTGTTGCGGATGTTCTTACCGATAATTTGAAGCCGACAGGGACAATTCCTGTAAAGCTAGATTAAACTATTTAGATAAATCTGTGTGAGGTAAATTACAAATCAGATGTCAGAGCTAATTCAGACAGCACTTGCAGCACTCAGTCCGCTTGATTGGCTGATAGTTGCCTCTTATCTACTTTTATCTCTTGGAATCGGGGTTTACTTTACAAAACGTGCAAGCACAAGCATGTCGGCCTATTTTGTATCGGGTAGAAGTCTGCCATGGTATATCTTAGGAACCTCGATAGTTGCTACGACTTTTGCAGCTGATACTCCACTTGCTATTACTGGGTGGGTGCGTACTGATGGTATATGGAAAAACTGGTTTTGGTGGAACTATCTATTCAGCACAGTTTTTATAGTTGTTGTTTTTGCTAGACTGTGGCGAAGGGCAGAGGTAATAACTGATAATGAACTAATTGAGATACGCTACAGCGGCAAACCGGCGGCATTTCTTAGGGCGTTTAAAGCTTTTTATTTCTCTACCCTTTTTAATTTTATTGTAATGGGCTGGGTCATAAGCGCTATGGCAAAGGTGTTTAAAGTGTTTTTTGGAATAGATACCACTTTGGCTATTGTGATATGTATATCCATCGCCTTCTTCTATACTATGATGTCGGGTCTTTGGGGTGTAGCACTCACTGATTTTCTCCAATATTTCATTGCTGTTATTGGAACTGTAATATTAGCTTGGGTGGTGATTGGATCTCCAGAAATTGGAGGATTTTCAGGTTTCGTAGATAAACTTGGCACGATCGACGAGAAGCATATCTCCTTCTTTATGACCCCTAACGGAGGGGAACCTATCAATAATGGTTTTTTGGATTCAAGCTTCTTTGCATTTCTTGTTTATGTAACTGTGATATGGTGGTCTTCTCATAATGCTGATGGCGGAGGCTATATTATTCAGAGAATCAACTCTGCAAAGAACGAACGTCATGCAGTTTTAGGTATGGCATGGTTTGCTGTGAACCACTATATCATTAGACTCTGGCCATGGGTGCTTGTGGCTTTATCCACGCTCATTATATATCCACGAGTTCAGGAGTTTGGCGGTGACCATGAGGCTATGTATGTGGTGGTCATAAGGGATTACTTGGGCCCAGGTCTAAAGGGTTTACTATTTGTTACCTTCCTTGCGGCATTTATGTCTACGCTTTCAACCCAGCTCAACTGGGGTGCCTCATATCTCATGAATGATATATATAGGCGCTTTATAACTAAAGATGCATCTGAGAAGCACTATATCTTGGTTTCAAGATTCGTTACCCTAATTTTAACAGTTCTTGCGGGGTATTTTGCATTTCATATAACGAACATAGGCAAAGCATGGATATTCCTTTGGGCCATGAGTGCAGGGGTGGGATTGGTGCTTGTACTTAGGTGGTTTTGGTGGAGGATTAACGCATGGTCTGAGATATCAGCCTTAGCTTCATCACTTTTAACAATACTTGTTCTGTTTATATATACGCATACAAATGGAAACTCTTTAGAGTTAAAACACCAGATACTTGTTATCCCAGTTTCAATAGTCACTTGGATTGTTGTTACATTTCTTACCGGACCTGAACCAAATGAAACTCTAAGTAATTTTTATAAAAGAGTGCGTCCATGGGGTTGGTGGAAGCCCGCAAGCGATATGCATCCCGAGATTGTGCGACCACGTTTTATGCCAGTGATCTACAACTGGCTTTTGGGTGTTAGTTTCCTATTATTTGGTATGATCGGGGTAGGGAAAATACTCTTAGGTAATTATTATTTTGGCTTATTATGCATAATAACCTCTATAATTTCGGGAATTGTAGTTTATAGAAGAATGAGAGATGAGTTAATTTAGTGTTTTATCCCTTCCCAAATTTTATCTTTATGTTATAACTTATTGTTGTTAAGGTTAAATACTATGGCTATAAAAATAAAAGTACTCAAACATCCTGAACTCACATGGTTCGAGAAGCTTTATATCCCTCAGATACTAGGTGGACTGCTTATAACAATTAAGCACCTGCTTAGGTTTAAGCCTATCACAGTTCAATATCCTGAAGAAGTGAAGGAGCTTCCTGAAAGATACAGGGGGCTTCATGTTATGCCAGGGGATGACGATGGTGAAATTAGATGTGTTGCGTGCAAATTATGTGAGGTTGCATGCCCAACACAAGCAATATCTATCGTTGCAGAGGCTGCAGATGATTACGGGATTGAGAGAAGGCCAAAGGTCTACAATATCGATTTTATGAGATGTGTTTTTTGCGGGTTTTGTGTTGAAGCCTGTCCTTGCGATGCACTTAGAATGGGAATGAAGTACGAGCTTGCATCCTATAACAGAGCTGGGCTTGTTCATACAAAAGAAGTTTTCTTTGACCCTAATGTAAAAAGTAATGCACCAAGAGACAATGCTAATTTCCTTTATGAAATGGGTAAAGGTGAGAACTTAGACAGTCCCGATGAGATAGCAAAAGTAAAAGAGCTTACTGGAGCATATATTGAAGCAGAGTCCAGACCTGAGTCAGCAGAAAATCCATTCCTATCTGCCGGATCTTAATTTCCCAAACTAATGTTACTCGCTTTTTGATTCAAATCTTTTAAACCAAGGTGTAAGTCTCAGAGCACCGGCAATTGAGGATTTTAACTGACTTCTTTCAGTTACTAGGTGAATTCCACCTTGTTTGTTAAAGAATTCCGATGTCATCGTATCAGGTGCAACTCCACGTCCACCGCTTGCAAGTTTTACTACCCTGTCTCCAGCAAAAGCAACTGTTGCTTTTTTCTCAGCAACAATGAAATCCCCCAGTACCACATAGCTTGCCAATGCGCCACCGGTAGTTGGATGTCCTAAGAGTGATACATAAGGCAATCCGGCATCTTTTAGATTTACAATTGCTGAAATGGTCTTTGCCATTTGGTAAAGTGCAACAGTTCCTTCCTGCATCCTAGCTCCACCAGACGCTGTTACTACTATGAGTGGAAGATCATTTTCAATTGCATAGTCCACTATGAGCTTCATCTTCTCACCAAACACTGCACCCATAGAGCCGCCCATAAACCTAAAATCAGATACTGCAATTGCAACCGGCATATCATACATATCTCCATAACCTACAACTAATGAGTCTTTGGAATCTGTACGTTTAGATGCCTTTTTTCTAGTGTCGTAGTAGTCAAAAAAGTTAAATCTTGCATCAATGTTCTCTGTGCTTAGGTTTGAATGTAGTTCATGGAACGAGTCCGTGTTCAGTAATAGATCAAGGTAGTCATCTGATCCTAGAGGAGAAGGTTTTTCACAATATGGGCAGGAAAAGAAATTCTTTTGAAAATCCTCTTTTGCGAAGTGCTTCCTACAACCAGGTCTTGTGATATTGCCTTCAGCATCTTTTTCATCATTACAGAAATGAGGCTCAGCCCCGTAAAGAGCTATCTGCATCTGGGATACTTCAGGTGTTGCTGCCTTTCCAAATGCATTAGGTAACCAGCTTCTAATTTTTTTAGCTATGGCCTGATAGCGATGTTCACCCTTCTCTACTTCACCCACACTCTGTATTTTCTCAATAAGTTCTTTCTTCAAATAGTTAGTGTCAGCTTTTTCCAATTCCTCTGTACTTTTAACTAGTACCTTATCAATCAGCTCGAGGGTCTTGGGCAAATAGCTTGCACCATCTATTGAAGGTTCTTTGATAACTTTATCTACAATGCCGTATTTGAGCATGTATTCAGATGTTGGCTGAAGCACTTCGAGGGCTTCTTCAATTTTATCACCAGACCTGAATAGAATTGCTGAGCAGCCCTCTGCTGTTATAACAGAGTATTCAGCTCTGGATAGCATAAACCTTTTATGAGCAAGTTGAAAAGCAATCGCTCCACCGCTGCCACCGCTGCCAAGTACAATTGAAATTGACTTGGTCTTAAGAGAGATCATTTTTGACTGGCAGAATGAAATCAGCCATGATTGAAGTTTTTCTGCTGAGTATTCAAAAGGATCGCCTCCAATGGTGTCAACATATGTATGTAGCATTAGCCCATGGTCTTCAGCGTAGCCCATCATGTTGTAAGCGAGACCATATCCATCGGCCTTTACTAGACCAAAGTTGTATTTCATGCGGTCATCGTCGCTAGTAGGCATTTGTTGGGCAATAACGGCGACTTTTTTACCATTACTTTTTAATACACCTGTTCCAACTATTACCGCTGGATCGTCGGCCAGCTCTATCATTTTTCCTGAAGGTGCCTTTAGTTCTAGAGGAAAATCTTCAAGTTCACTGTATGGAACAAAATCTTCGTATAGTTCCTCTATGATATCTTTTGATTTAATTTTTTTATATGACCTGGCTTGTTCATGAACAAGCATCAATTTAGAAGGTCGACTCATTTTTAATCATCTCCGGTGCTCTTTATCGTATTATCGTGACATTATTAGCACATACTAATCTACACGAATATAAGCGTTTAGACTATGAAACATTTGGTAATACTTTTTCCACGAACAATCTCATAGATCTCAAGGACTCTTCATGGCTAATACCTGGGAATTTAAAACGGCATATCAAATTATCCGCAGGTGTTTCAGCTTGATACTGCTTAATGGTTTCTATACATTCCTCAGGAGTTCCTATTATTGACTGAGCCCTTGCTATATCATACAAAATGGGGTCGGTAGGGTCAGATAGCAGATTCCCTTCAGTATCAACCATAGAACCCCAAGAAGCATATCCTTTGGCAGTGTAAGTTACATGCTCTTTAATGTCTTCCCATGTATCATCAGCGTTTTTATCAGATATATACATTTCTCTAACTAACGGCTTCTCAACATCATCAGGATTACATCCATATTCTTTTAGAAGATCTGCATGCATATCAAATAAGTATTTAACTATGGGTATGACACCGATGGCAGGAACATACAATGGAGCGCCTATTCTTGCTGCTCTCCTAATTGCAGGCTCTGTAAAGGCCCCTATCCATATAGGTATTGGTTGTTGAACAGGTTTAGGTGTGACATTCACATTATCTAGTTGATAGTGCTTTCCATCGAGACTAAATGCATCATCTGCCCAACTTTTTGTGAGGATTTCAATACTTTCTTCCATACGCCCTCTTCTCTGTTTTAGAGTTCGTCCAAATCCATCAAACTCTTCTTGTCTGTATCCGAGGCCAATTCCAAGGATTATTCGTCCATCAGAGATTAAGTCAGCAACAGCAGCGTCCTCAGCGACCCTAATAGGATCATGAAGCGGCATTAGTAAAACCCCAGTTCCAATTCGGATGTTTTTAGTTTTGGCAGCGATGGCAGCGGCAGTTAATAAAAGTGATGGACAATATCCATCTTCTAGAAAATGATGCTCGGAAAGCCATGCTGAATCAAATCCCATTTGATCTGCCATAGATACTTCTTCTAGCATCTCTGCATATAGCTCTCTATGAGACCTTTTCTTATGAGGAGGTGATTGCATTGTATAGTAGCCTACGCCNNTTTGAGTATACTGATCAAGGCGCTATTAGGAATTGGGGTAATTATAACCTGAAAGGACTATTGTTGTTAAGTTCGCCAAAAAAAATGGCTGATTTAAGCAAATGCCTGAACCAGCCATTTTGAACTTATTATTTTATAGTTTAAGCGGTGAAAGACTGCCCACAACCACATGAACCAGTAGCGTTAGGATTGTTTATTGCAAAACCTGTGCCCTCAAGACCGTCAGTGTAATCCAATACACCACCATTTAGATAAGGATAGCTTAATTCATCGATTGCTACTCTAACTCCATCCGATTCAATAACTTCATCAGATTTTTCAATCTCATCATCAAATCCCATCTCATATGAAAATCCTGAACACCCACCCGGTACTACTCTTACTCGTAGAACCGCATCTGGAATGTTTTCCTCAGCTAGTAACTTTTTAATTTCATCAGCTGCTTTAGTAGTTACAGTAAACATTAATAACTACCTCCCTTTGTAAATTATTCTCTATTAGTATATGCATTAAGTACCACTAAGGCAATGCCCAAAACGAAAATCGCCCCGTTTGTAATGGCAGATGTTCTGTGTAACCGACTGAAGTTCTTCTGTTTTTTCTGATACTCAGCGCTGCCCTCTTCAAGACTTCTCATCTCAGTTCTAACTTTGTGAGCCTCTGGTCTATTGATTTCCCCTGCATATACTGCAAGCCCTATCATAAGTGATAAGACTGCAATTTTTATGATGCTATTTGTAGAGGAAAAGGTGCTGGAAAAATAAATGAGCAAGATAGAGCTAATTAAAGCCGCGGCACCACATAAATAGGAAATTGTATAGTATTTGGGGAATATTTCAGAAACCACATCCCCAGCTTGTTCTCTCGTGAGAATCTTGAAAATGCTAGGAGCAGCGACAAATGCAAGGAAGAAAATACTTCCTATCCACAATGTCAGCGATAAGGAATATAAGAACTTAAGTGTAGTTACCATTATTGATTAAAAGTGCAATTTTGAATTGTCAGAGTACATTGTTCGGATTCACTCTCAAAAAAAGAGGCGGTCATTGATTTATATGTACCCCGAATGTTAACAGTGCTTCCTTTTGGGGTATCTAATATGCTTTTTTGATCTGGTGCATTACAGAAGCATTGAAGTACTCTTTCACTTTTTGTAACGAATTCCACAGTAAATGTTCCCTCAGGCACATCAGAGCACAATGAGTGAATTTTTCTCACCATATTTGCTTCAATCGTGGTTTCTACAGTTTTGTCTTTATATAGATCATCCCCAGACATTGGCTCATCCATGTTAGACTCGCAAATTTCATCAAGTGATATTTTTTTAACCTCACCGGCAAAAGCTAGATTACTTATACCCATTAACAAAAATACAAATATACTCAAAATTAGAATCAAATTTTTAGTCATAGTTCCCTCTGTTTAGTGAGATATTTTTCAACTAATACTTAGAATCTTATTATAACAGGCTATGTACTAATTTAAGAGATATTTATTCTGATTATTAGTTGGAAGTACCTATCTCTTGATATTTAGATCAGTAGTTGTGTATATTTTTTCTAATGAAGAAGGACACTTTACTAATTATTGACACCTCAGAGGGGAACGCGGATCTACTTTACAGAACCAATTTTTTTGTTCCCGATCCTGTTATCTATATAGAACACAAAGGTGAGAAAATACTTGTTTTGAGCGATCTTGAGATAGACAGAGGTAGGAATGATGCAACTGTCGATAGGATTTTATCACTCTCTGAATACCAAAGAAAACTTGTTTCCAAGAAAAGAAAACGTATCAGATTTGTAGACATTGTTGACGAAGTATTAAAAGCTCTCAAGATCAAAAAAGCGCTTGTACCCGGGATGTTTCCAGCTAAATATTCAGATGAGCTTAGAAAACGAGGCTATTCATTAAAAGTAAGCGAAGAAGAGCCATTTTTTAAAGAGAGACTGATAAAGACACCAAAAGAAGTTAACGCACTTAAAGATGCTTTAAGAAAAACAGCTCGGGCTATGGATCTTGCTATCAGAACTGTTGCCTCATCAGAAATAAAACGAAATAAACTCTATTTAGGTGGCCAGATTCTTACATCGGAAAAAATTAAAGGCGAGATAAATGCCGAGCTCTCAAGAATGGGATATCATGCATCTCATACAATTGTTGCATCCGGTGTTCAATCGTCTATGCCCCATCACAGTGGTGATGGACCTATTTTCGCCGATAAACCATTAATAATCGATATTTTTCCAAGGTCTCAAGAAACTGGCTATTTCGGTGATATGACTAGAACAGTTATCAGAGGGGAGCCGTCTGAGAAACTTATAAAGATGTACAATACTGTATTAGTAGGTCAGAAACTTGGCATCAGCATGATAAAAGACGGAGTTAAGTCCAGGGAAGTACACACGGCAATAGTTGAATATTTTAAAGAAAGCGGTTTTGAAACCGGTAACATAGATGGCAAGCAGCAAGGGTTTATCCATTCTACAGGACACGGGCTTGGGCTTGAGATTCATGAGCCGCCTCGTATAGGAATGGGAGATGAAGTGCTTAGGGATGGTAATGTTGTTACTGTTGAGCCTGGACTATACTATGAGAAAATTGGCGGAATTAGAATTGAAGATGTGGTGCTAGTTGAAAAGAAAGGATGTACGAACCTTACCAAGTATCCGAAGCGATTTAGAGTCAAAGTCTAGTAAGCTGTTCTGATAAATCAGTTGTCCTATCAGTTTTGTAACCAGGAGAAAATGCTATGAAGAATTTTGATGATCTTGTCGAGCTTTCCAGATATCTGCGAAGCCCTGAGGGCTGTCCTTGGGACAGGGAGCAATCTTTGGATACGGTTACTAAGTACATAATTGAGGAAGCATACGAGACGGTTCAAGCCATAGAACAAAAGGATAAAGATGAAATTATTGAGGAACTGGGAGATCTATTTTTTCAAGTTATTTTTGCCTCCCAGATTGCTTCCGATGATGGAGACTTTGATATAAATGACGTTATCGACAGACTGCATAACAAACTTGTCAGAAGACACCCGCATGTGTTTGGAGATGAGAAAGCCAAAGATGCTGAGGAAGCTATTAAGACCTGGCATAAGCAGAAACTCAAAGAGAAATCTAGAAAAAGAAGACTTCTTGAGATACCGCGCACAATGCCATCACTTATGCGCGCACATAGGGTTGGGGAGAAAGCTTCTCAAGTCGGATTTGACTGGAAGAGTGCAGAGGAAGTTCTCCCAAAAGTTAAAGAGGAATTAGCGGAATTAGAGGTTGAAATAAAAAACCAGAATAGCGATGGGATTGAAAAGGAGTGGGGGGACCTTATTTTTTCCTTAGTAAATTTGGGTAGACATTTGAAACTAGATTCTGAGAAAACTACGCATAGAGCAATAGATGGTTTTATAGCTAGATTCAGCAAGGTAGAAGATAAAGCTAGTGAGCAAGGCAAGGTGTTATCAGATCTTACAATAGATGAGATGGATGAATTGTGGGAAAAAGTAAAANNTATAAACAAACCCTTCATTTTTTACACTTTCATCGGCAGAATTGTAAATCGCAAATGGTACGGGCTCATTGATATGAGTTCTGATATCAATAGGTGTTGGGTGATCTGACATAACTAGGATTTTATAGTCACCAAATCTCTTAATGCCATCCAAAACTCTTCCAACTACCCTGCCGTCAAAATCTTCAATAGCCTGTATTTTTAGCTTGGCATCACCTACGTGTCCTGTTTCATCAGTGGATTCGATATGAATCATTGTCATATCAAGCTCTTCAAGAGAGTCTAAAGCATAGTCAACTTTCCCTTCATAATTTGTATCTAGATAACCAGTAGCTCCAGGCACATTTATCACTTCAAGACCAGCATATTTGCCAATTCCCTTAACCAAGTCCACTGCGGAAATAACAGATCCAGTTAAACCGTAGAGCTCTTTAAATGTAGGCATAGTTGGAGCAACACCCTGACCCCAAAGCCATATACTAGTGGCTGGGTTTTTTCCTTCTTCTACTCTCTTTTTATTTACAGGGTGATCTTTGAGAATTTCTCTAGATTTCATGATTAGTTCATTTAATTTCTCGGATCCTTCACCGCTTGGAACATGAGTTTCTATATCTTTGCCGGATATGTCGTGGGGTGGTGTAGTCTCAACATTCTTGTTTCCATCTGTCCATACTAGAAGATGTCTGTAGCTCACCCCAGGATGGAGTTTTAAATTATCTTCTTCTAACTCACTCTTGAGATCCAGAATGAGCTCTCTAGCTTCCTCGGTAGATATATGACCTGCACTATAATCCTCCATAATTGTGCTACTGTTCTGAGGTGTTAATGTTACAAGGTTGCATCTTAAAGTAACATCTGTAGGACCTAATTCTACTCCCATACTAGCTGCCTCGAGTGGAGATCTGCCAGTGTAGTAAATCATTGGGTCATAGCCTAGTACTGTTAAGTTGCCAACATCACTTCCAGGAGGAAGTGGGTCGGGAATGGTTTTCACCATACCAAATTTGGTAGCGCACTGGGCGATTTTGTCTAAATTAGGTGTGTTTGCTACTTCAAGAGGTGTTCTTCCGTCTAGTTCTGGAAGTAAATGATCGGGCATTCCATCGCCTTGGAGGATTACATATTTCATAGAGCTAGATGTTAAATGCTTTTAAAAATTTATCAAGGTGTTTTTTGGGCATTAAACTGATTGAATATGTGAGTTTGAAGACTCGTATTTATTAAGCTTAATAACTTGTTTTTCGGCATGATATGAGCTTCTAACGAGCGGGCCTGCTTCAATGTGTGGTATGCCTATGATGTTCTCCCCATAGGCTTTGAGTGAGTCAAACTCAAGTGGATGATAGAATTTGGATACTGGCAAATGATCAATAGTCGGCTGTAAATACTGTCCTATAGTTACAATATCACACCCCACTTCTTTTAGATCTCTAAGAGTTTCAATTACTTCTTCTTCTTTCTCTCCAAGTCCAACCATAATGCCTGATTTGGTACGCATAGAGTCATGCCGTCTCTTCTTACTTTCGGAGAGTACTTTTAGCGACCATGCATAATTAGCTTGTGGTCTAACTGATCTTTTTCTTCCACTTTGGGTTTTCTGCTGTAGACGATAGAGTCTTGGAACTGTCTCTATGTTATGATTAAGAACATCAGGACTTGCTTCTAGAATTTGATTCAGAGCTTGCGAGTCACCTTTGAAGTCAGGAATTAGAACCTCGATTTTTACCTCAGGATTATAATGTCTAACTGTCCTAATTGTCTCTGCGAAAATACATGCACTATCAAAATTTTTATCATCTCTATTTACTGATGTTATAACGACGTGAGTAATGTTGGCGTTGTTTTGAGTTAAGTTATGAACAGCCTGTGCTACTCTCTTGGGCTCCTCCCAGTCAAGCTCGCCACCTGCACCTGTTTTTACATGACAAAACCCGCAACTTCTAGTACATGTGTCGCCTAGAATCATAAATGTAAGAGTCCCAGCACTCCAGCATTCACCAATGTTTGGGCATCTTGCCTCCTGGCATACTGTGTGGAGATTCAGCTCTTTGGTCAGGTTTCGAAGACGTGTGTAATTTTCACCTGCTGGAAGCTTTGCCTTAATCCAGCTTGGTTTCCTAATATTATGTTTTCCCGCGTTTTGCATACTAACCTTCTATATATTTATTATGATGGTGGGGAGAACGGAGAAGATCCACCTTCAGAGCTAGAGCTTTCTTGTGAAGCAGCAGGTGCTTGACTACCTACACTCACCCCTGAGTCTGCTAGCTGAGCTTCAAGCTCTTTGATTCTTCTGCTTTTCTGTCTTGATTCAGAGCTTGCGGTTATTGATGATAGAGCTCCAAAAATGATTGCTACAAGAACACCTAATACAAACGCAGACAGGATGAGCACAATATTTGTAGTGATGTATGGTCCAATCATATATTGGTTTAAATCCATCTGTAGCTCAAATGAGTGTGTGAAAACCTCTAGATTTTGAGTGTAGATAATAGCGAAAAATACAATTATTAAAACTATTATTATCAGTCTTATGAATCTCATTGCTCACCTCTCAATTTATTTTATTTGCTCTCTTAGAGTTTTATATGTGTCATGCAAGTACTCAGGCATTACTTTAACATCTGCGATCAAAGGCATAAAGTTTGTGTCTCCACTCCATCTTGGAACTATGTGGAAGTGCAGATGATCATCAATGCCGGCCCCACCTGCTGTTCCTAAGTTCATACCAACGTTGAAACCATCAGGGTTCATAACCCCTAAAATTTCTATACATTTTGCAGTCAAATTCATAAGCTCTAATCTTTCGTCATCTTCAAGTTCTGACATATTGTTCGTATGCCTATACGGGACAGCCATTAAATGTCCATTGGAATATGGATAGCGATTCATAATTATGAAGCTCTTTTCCCCTTTATATAATATGAGATTCTCTTCGTCATTGCTTTGCTTTGGTTTATCACAAAAGATACATCCTTCTTCTTTTTCCCCGGTTATGTATTCGATTCTCCAGGGGGCCCAAAGTGTCTTCATATTCAGTTAATTATATCGACTACGTAGAAAAGTCCAAAACGTGTTTTTGTAGGTATACCAGTCAGAATTGTCGTATCTATTTTTGAATTTAGAAACTCCTGCAGACTAAACTGTTTCTTAGGGAAATTTTCTATGGAAGGTTTCCCGTCAATTCCTCCTAAGTCTGCGGCCATATCAACAGCGTCGTTTATTGTTCCGAGCTCATCTATAAGCTTGAGATCTAAAGCCTGCTCGCCTGTAAATATTTTTCCATCTGCCACATTATCTATCTCTTTTTCATCTAGGTCTCTTGATTCAGCTACAGCAGACTTAAATTGCAAGTAAACATTATCTATCAGTTCTTGAAGATACTTTTTATCTGCATCGTTCATTTTTCTAACTGCAGATCCGACATCCTTATATCTACCACTTTTAATTACTTCAACATCAATTTTTGCCCACTCAAGCAATTTTTCATAACTGGCAAATTGAGCAATCACTCCGATGCTTCCTGTAATAGCTCCCGGGTTAGCGTATATTTTCTCTGCAGCACATGCTATATAGTAGCCACCAGATGCTCCTAGATCGCCTATGCTAGCTACTATTGGGATGTCTTTGCCTAGTTCTTTGAGTTCGCTGAATATTTCTTGAGAAGGTCCAACTGCTCCGCCAGGAGAGTCTATTCTAATAACAACTGCTTTAATATCATCATCATTGGAAATTGACTCTATGCTTTCGAGGTAAGTGTGTGAATCCAAGATAATGTCGTGGACTCTGAGTACGGCAACTTTATCACCTGAAGAGAAGGCCCCCTTACCTGAGAATAGTAGTGCTGTTCCTATTCCAGCTAGAAAGATGAAGAAAATAAGAAATATTACAACTATGGCAAGGAAAAATCCCCTCAATGCTAGACTACCTCGTCATTATTGATTGAATTTAACTTCTCACCAAGAAGATCACCAAGTGTAGAAGTAGGTTCTGCCTGAGAAGAGTTAAAGTCCGACACCCTGTCTTTCTCAAGCTTATCTATATATCTTCTAACGCTTAAATTAATCTGTCTATTTCTTCTATCAAATCCGACTACCTGAGCTGTTATTTCATCACCTACATTGATTTTGTTAAGTGCTGCATCAGTGTCGTGCCTGTCCTCAGTTAGCTCATTAGCTCTTATGTAGCCTTCGATGTTATCTTCAATTTGTACTACGATACCTCTGTCACGAACCTCTGTAACTGTTCCAGTAACTACAGAATTACCCTGTTTGTATTTTTGCTGTGCATCTTCCCATGGGTCGCCGGTTAGTTGCTTAACTCCGAGTCCAACCCTTTCATTTTTCTCATCAACATTTAGTACAACAACATCTATTTCATCACCTTTATTGTAGGCTTCCTCAGGATTGACTCTTCCTGCCCATGAAATGTTATCAGGCCTTACAAGACCAACAATATTTTCAGCTACTTCTACAAATATTCCTCTATCGGTAACGTTTCTTATTTTTCCCTTCATTACTGATTTAGCTGGATGTTCGTCCTTGAAAATTTGCCAAGGGCTTGGCTCAATTTGTTTTAGACTAAGCGATATGCGTCTATTTTCCTGATTAACATCAAGAACAACAGCATCAACCATGCTTGCTGCATCTACAACCTCTTTTGGATGCCTGAATCTCTTCGTCCAAGTAATCTCAGAGACATGTACAAGGCCTTCAATACCAGGTTCTAACTCAACAAAGACTCCAAAATCCATAAGTGAAGCTACTTTACCTTTAATTTGGGTTCCGGGCTGATATTTATCTTTTACAGATTCCCATGGGTCGGGAGTGACTGCCTTAAGGCTAAGAGTAACCTTTTCCTCACCTTCAATGTTTAGAATTTGAGTTGTTATCTCTTGACCTTGTGACAATATATTGCTTGGATGGTTTATTCTTCCCCAGGAAATCTCTCCGATCGGAATAAAACCTTCTAATCCCCCCAGGTCTACAAAAGCACCTTGGTTAATCATATTTATCACTTTACCCTGAATTTCTGCCCCTACTTCAAGCTTTGCTAGTGTATCTTTCTTGAGTGTCTCTCTTTGTTCTTCCAAGAAAACCCTTCTGGATACTACAATATCTTTGTTTGTAAACTTGATGATACGGGCTTCAATATCTTGACCAATAAACTTGTCAGTGTTGCTTTGAGGTCTAAGATCAAGCTGAGAGGCGGGTAGAAAAGCCCTTATTTCAGTCTTATCGCCAATATCTGTGATAAAACCGCCTTTTACTTTTTGGAGTATCCGTGCGTTTATTAGTTCTCCACTATCAAATTTTTCCTGAATAACCTTATTTTCTTTGATTAATCCGGCTTTTCTTTTAGATAGTCTGGGGAGTCCGTGATCATAATTCTCTAACATCACTTCAACTTCATCTCCCACCTCTACTTCTAGTTCCCCACTCTTCCCATAGAACTCCTCTGTAGGTGCAACTCCTTCAGACTTTGAGCCAAAATCAATAAAAACATCGTCTTTGTCCACTCTAACTACAACACCGGTGAACAATTTTCCCTTATCGGGAGTATTCATACTTTCATCAACTAAATCTGCGAAATTTTTCTCTTCTACCATAACCCTGCCTTCTGTTAATTAGATGTAATCATAATTACCGGTCGATTTCATTGTTAGAATTAGAATTTAGTAGTATAGGATTAATTAGTCACCTTTAACTTCTGTAATAATTCTCTTTATAACCTCGTCGGTATCAAGATTTGTAGTATCTATTATTACTGCATTCGTGGCTGGATGCAAGGGAGAATCCAAGCGTTCTGTGTCCTGTTTATCCCTGGATTCTATATCTTTTATTAACTTATTCATTTCTATTTCAATACCATTTTCGGCTAGTTGTTTTCTTCTTCTTATGGCTCTTTCCTTGAGGCTTGCATCCAAAAAAAACTTAAAATTAGCTTCTGGAAATACGTAAGTACCCATATCTCTTCCTTCAACCACTATA
>JABAHS010128588.1_pt1 | contig 20618 bp, 19 predicted proteins | sample 7062111 | NCBI WGS metagenome assembly JABAHS01 (sample SAMN14534600, study PRJNA622989) | marine sediment metagenome | biome: marine biome [ENVO:00000428]; feature: marine pelagic biome [ENVO:01000023]; material: deep marine sediment [ENVO:00002113]; isolation source: pool of 4 deep marine... | reverse complement strand
GTGGGGCCAGGGATTTATCAGTAAGCATGGGCTTAGAGTGATTGATGATAAAGTCTGGGTTACGGACAGGGAACGGCACATTGTTATGCAGTTCACACTGGATGGAAAGCTCTTGATGACGCTGGGAACCGAAAGCATGAGCGGGCTGGGGCATAACGAATTCAACATGCCGTCGGATATCGCTATCGGGCCTGATGGCGATATTTATGTTTCGGACGGATATACCAACAGCAGAGTTATGCGGTTTAGCGCAGAAGGCAAGTTTAAGCATAGCTGGGGTACCAAGGGAGACGGTCCGGGCCAGTTCAACCTTGTGCATAATATTGCAATCGACAAAAAGGGCAGGGTCTATATTGCCGACCGCGAAAATGAACGGGTGCAGATTTTTGACGCCGATGGCAACTTCCTTGACCAGTGGAATCATGTGGGCAAAGCTTTCGGACTTTACATCGATGATCAGATGAGAGTGTATATTACCGATGGTCAGTCGAATAATGTTTACATTACCGATGACAAGGGCAAGGTGCTTTCGATATTCGGCAAGACCGGCGACGGTGCCGGAGAGTTTAAGATGGCACATTCGATAACCGTTGACAAGAAGGGTGATATCTATGTTGCTGAAGGTGACGGGATGCGGATACAGGTATTTTCGCGGAAGAAATAAGATCTTTATATTTCGGTCTTTCCTCGTTTTTCTGTCAAGTCTATTTGTAATTTCAGGTCAAGCATGCGCGGCAAATATGTGTATTTTACCTCTCGCAAAGGTCCGGACTAAAAGTGAAGTAAACATAGTCATATTCAGACAGCATCCTTTAACCACTTTCGGAAATGAACAATACGTTGCTTATGCTATGAACACGGAACATCTCGTCATTTCATAAAACTTCAAAAATGATGTTATCTTTCAGCCTGTAACGTGCCTTATCTAAGTGGAAGGCAACAAAAAGCCGAAGTTGCCGGGCATGTATAGCTTTGCCAAATATAAACGTAATTACAAAGTGAATATTGAATTAAAAGGAAAATAATTGTTTAGGACACAACCAATCAAGGAAAGGGAAATACAATGTTTAGCAAGAAAATTATTCCGATAAGTATAGTTGGAATCGTCCTGTTGGCGTGCATGGGTCAGGCTTCAGGTGGAACATTTGTCCTTCGGTCATCCACCAGCATCGGACATTGTATTGGCCGGCCTGTTACGCCGGTAGTCTATCATCGTCCGTTTTACAAAAAACACGTATTCCATCACATCCATTATCGTACTTTTTTGAAGAGACGGCCACGCCACCATCATGTTGTTGTAAGACGGCCCTACACAAGGCAAATTGCAATAAATCTGGTACCGAAAGTAACGGTTACCAGGCCTGAAATTGTAGTCGAGCCAACAACGGTTACAGTCTGGATTACCAACTCCAACGGCTCCCAGACGTCTGTAAACCTTCGCAGAAGCGGCCCCGGATTTTTAGGCCCAAGAAACGAATGGTATCCAAGCATGCCTACAAATGAGCAGCTAAGAATCGTTTACGGTTTTTGAGCAGGAAATAATCAAGGCCGCTTATTCAAAAAAAGGCGATTTTGAGAAGGTGTAGTAATAAACCCAAAAAAATCTGAAAAATTTTTTCAAAATTTTGTAACTAAAACGCTGTTTCTAACGTCTATATATATGAAAGAAATAATTGTACATAATGATTATCATGAATAGAAAGAGGTCCAAAGCCATGGATTCACAGGATGTAACAAAGATAAGCCACGAGGCCAAACGTGAAACTGAGGCTTTTATAAATAACCATATCAACGACCAGGCTAAAGGATGGCCGGTCATTCATGGCGGCTCAGTTGACACTGGTTATCGTCAAAAGAAAAATGTCAGAAAATCCGATATGTTACAAAAAAGATAAGTCGGAATCTACTGCATAGTGTTGATCTCCCTATGCTTTCACAATTGTTCTTTTCTCTCTCCCTAACACCTTTGCAAAATCTCTGCGCGGAACTCGTGCCGGATTGCATCCCTATTTGTCTTGCTCCCATTAGGGATTGGCTGTATCCTACAATCGTGATAGGCAGAGAAAACCTGCTCGATTTGTCTATCCTCTACCGTTACAGAAGAATCGAAACAAGGTAATTAAGCCAAGAATTAAAGATGAAAGCCAAAGAGCTATACGAAAAATTAGACAGGGATTTCGAAATTGAAAAATACACGGATGAATGGGGCTTTGTCGAATTCAACGAATTCATCAATCCGGGTTTTAAGGAACGATATATTGGAGTGATGCTTGATAATTCTGACAATATAGAAAAAGTCTATACTTCCACCATCCCGGATACGATTGTGCTCGACAAAATCCTTGCTCGCAACGAAACAGACATTTTACTTTTCTCACATCATGCAATGGGTTACGACCCCACCCTGGATGACTTCCTTTTTACAATATCCCGGTCGATTATTTAAAGCAGTTAAAAGAAAAATATATATCTTTTTATGTCATGCATATTCCGCTCGACAAGAACGGCCCTTATTCCACGTCTGTGAATCTGGCAAAAGCACTGCAACTGCAAATTTGCGGCGAGTTCTGTGAATACCTCGGAACTAAAGTAGGCGTAATATGTAAATCGGATTTTACCAAGCTGGCGGATTTCGCCATACACGTCAGGAACATCATTGACCACGATATAAAGGTAAAAAAATACGGCGACGAGATGATTAAAAACAATAAAATCGCCGTTGCCGGCGGCGGGGGCTGCATCGATTTTGTGGCACGCGAGATTTCTGCATTAGGCATTAATACTTATTTGACCGGACTCACAAAGCCGATGCCCTCCTTTGAACCGGGTATGGAATTTCATCGAATCGCAAAGGAAAATAAAATTAACGTGGTGGGAGCAACACATTATTCAACTGAGAAATTTGCCTGCATAGCAATGGTGGACTACTTTACAGGACTCGGAATACAAGCCGAGTATATTGAAGGCACTCCCTGCATGGAAGATTTATAAAACAAGACAAAAATACCTAATTTCTGTGCTGAGGCAATGCCCGACTTTACTCAATACTAACGCCTGCTATCTACAATGCATCTTTTGCCTTTTCCTGTTCGAAGTACCGTAGAAGTTGCTTTTTCTTATCGGGCATCTTGCCGGCAAGATCATTTTCTTCGTTGGGATCTTCCTTAAGGTTATAGAGTTCCCAATCGCTTTTTCGGTCGTCTCGCAGAATCTTCCACCGGCCAAGACGCAGGGCCACCCGGTTTCGCTTAGCACCCCACACCCAATACAACTGCCGCTCCAATTCCTGCTTTCCCCGCTCGGTAATAAAGGGCCAAATATTTTGTCCATCCCACTTGTGATTCGTATTTGTTGAAAATCCGAGTAGTGCTGCCAGCGTGGGCATCCAGTCTACTGCATGCATAGGTTGAGTGACCTTGTGTGGTTTGACTTTTCCCGGCCAGTTCACAAAAGCAGGCACACGCATACCCCCTTCGTACACGTGGGTCTTGCCGCTCCTTAACGGCTTATTCAGGCTAAAGCCCTCCGTCAGGGCCGGATCGGGCGGCGGGTAATTACCTCCCCCGTACTTTCCGTGAATACCGCCATTATCCGAAAAGAAAATAATGAGAGTGTTCTCTCGTTGTTTAGTTTTATCGAGGGCTTCAATGATTTTTCCAATGCAATTATCAAGGTGTGTAATAGTAGCAGCCATCAGGCGCCTGTCGGGATTCTTGATATGGTCGTACAGGCTGATTAACCTGTGGTCGGCAACCAAAGGCGTGTGGACACTATGATACGGTACATAAAGGAAAAATGGTTTTTTACGCTTCTTTCTGATCAAGCTAACGGCCTCCTTTGTCACCAAATCGGTTGCATGTCCAACCTCGTCTACAAATTCATGATTGCGGTGCCACGTCTGCCGGTAAGGGCTGTTTAGACGATATCGGTGGTCGTACATGCCGACAGCACCGGCCAATGAACCGTAACTGTGGTCGAATCCATAATGATTGGGACCCCACTCCGGCCTGGAACCCATGTGCCATTTTCCGCTCATGGCTGTTTCATAGCCGAGAGACTTCAGCATCGAAGCCATAGTCAATGTACCTATCGGATAGGACTGGCTGTTGGACGCCTGGGTACAATGATTACCAAAACGGCTGGGGTAACGGCCGGTCATCAGGGCGACTCGTGTGGGTGTACACTGGGGCTGCACGTAATGACAGTCCAGTTCGACTCCTGTTCGGACCAGACTGTCAATTACAGGAGTTCGAAGATTCGGGTTATGGTACCCGACATCACTCCAGCCCATATCATCTGCAACAATAAGAACGACATTCGGCTTTTTAGGATTGTACACACGAGATGATTGTGCGAGCAATCGCGGTGTAAAGAAAAATAATGAACTGTATTTACCAACCGAAAACAGAAAGTTTCGTCTCGTAATTTGATTCATATTTACACTCTCCTGATCATTATTAGAAGTTCGAATTATGCAGGTACTTTCAAACAACCCATAGAATACCACGAATACAGGAAATAGTCGAGCAGAATAACAAAGTCTGCCCCCTCCCCAGTTACACCTTAAACACGACGGTGCTGAGGTTGTGCTGATTCTGCGCTCTACAATAATCCACTCCATAGGCAAAAATCCCCAAAATAGCCGGCTCACAACTTATGTGTATGTTCGCGGATTGAGTGTCGGAGTAAGGACTCGGATATATTCCGAGTAAAAATAGGGTAAAAATGTTCAATAGAGCAGCCTTGATTTTTTGGGAAGGCGGAGGTATGTTATAAAGGCTTTTAAAACGATGGGAAAGAGCATAAAACCCGTCGTGATTTGAACAATTGTGAGAACAGGGGCAATGAAAGTTTAAGTAGTTAAGGAGGTCACTATGTATCAACAACGAATTCTTCTTCTAATATCCAGCATTGTATTTTCTGCCGTTACGGCCACGAGGGCTGGAGCCGGCAGCGATCCAGTTGAAAGTGATCTGGCAAATCACTTAATCAACAAAGCCGGTACATCGCGCGGGCTCTGTTCGCTGCTGGGATGCCGGGACGGAAAGCTGGTGCTCGAACTTGTTCGAGGAAGCAAGTTTTTTGTTTATGTACAGGACCCGCGGGAAGCTACGGTTGCCGCTGCGCAAAAAACGCTTGACGTCGACGGACTCTATGGCAGGCGGGTTCTCGTGGAGCGAAAGAATCTTGATTCCCTGCCCTTTGCGGACAATACCGTAGATGTAGTGCTTGCCCCACTTGGTACGAAAGCTGGGGCAGGTGGAGACAGCGTGTCACACAAATTGAAAGACTTGTCAATAAAACAAATCATGCGCGTCCTTCGTCCCGGCGGCAGAGCCATTATCGGCAGTGTCCGAGACGCAGAAAAGCAATTGACCAGGAAACAATTATCGCGCTGGATGGTTAAAGGGAGCATTGAGAAGAGCAGTTTCAAGCTTGTAAAAGATAGCTCCGGGACGTGGGTGGAAGTAACAAAGCCGAAGCCAAAGGGAATGGACTCGTGGAGTCATTGGGAACATGGGCCGGATAACAATCCGGTATCGACCGATACCGTTATAAAGGCACCGTATAGAACGCAGTGGCTAACCGGGCCCCTGTATTCTGCGATGCCGGCCATCACTACGGCAGCCGGCGGACGTATTTTTACAGCTTTGGGGCACATAGCACACCACAGACGCGAGGAACCGTGGCTTAATACACTGTTGGTCAGAAACGGTTACAACGGCAGCCTTCTTTGGTCACGCAAGCTTCCGGATGGTTACCTGGTGCACCGGTCCGCATTTATCGCTACCGAAGATTGCTTCTATATGATAGAAAACGATGTGTGCCTGATGCTGGATCCTGAAAGCGGAAGGGAGATAGGTAGAATTAGTATCCCCGAAGTCGAAGGCGAATGGAAATACATCGCTTTACAGGATGGCGTTCTTTATGTTCTTGCCGGCACTGTTAAGGACTCCTCGGAGACGACCGTAGTACGGAGCAAGCACAGCCACTGGAGCTGGGGTGAGCTGAGTCCCGGTTATTATCAGCCGAAAGTGCCGTGGGGATTCGGGAAGACGCTTGCCGCCTATGACATAAAGCAGAAGAAGATACTCTGGAAGCATTCGGAAGAGAAGGAAATTGATTCCAGGGCCCTGGTGATAGGCGGGGGTAAGATATTCTTCTACTGTCCGAAAGAGCATACCGGCTGTATCGATGCCTCGACCGGGAAAGTCAAGTGGCGAAATAACGATTCCAAAGTTATTCGCCTGATTGAAGAGCCGGGAAAGGGCCTGAAATCAACACCGGGATTCCGCACAACATGTTATTGCCTGTATACCCCCGATGCGATTTACTTTCAGGCCCAAACTCGAATGAATGTTGTTGCCATCTCATCCAAGGACGGAAATTTTCTATGGAGTCGAAAGAAAACGACGAACAATCCCAATATGCTCTATACTGATGACAAACTCTTCGTCGGTATAGGACCTGGCGGCAGCACGCTTATGCTCGAACCTTTAACAGGCAAGACCATCCAGGACCTCGGTTTTGCAAAACGCTCCTGTGCACGCCTGACCGCAACCCCTGATTCCCTTTTCTGCCGGGGTATGCCCGAAGGGCTGACGCGTTACGACAGGAACATAAACAAGATATTATTTAACGGAGCGATGCGGCCGGCCTGCAACGATGGTGTCATCGCGGCAAACGGATTGCTCTATATCGGGCCGTGGCTTTGCGACTGTAACCTCTCGCTGATGGGGACCACCGGTCTCTGCTCGGCAGGTGATTTAAGGATAGAAAAACAAGACCCGGTATCGCAACAGCTGCAGGTATGTGAAGGAAACAAGAAAATAGCAGAATTTCCTGATATTATCGATGAAGACTGGCCGACATACCGAGGAAACAACAACCGAAGTGCCTGTTCGGCTGCGAGTATCCCGGCTGACCCGAAATCGCTGTGGAGATATCGTGCACCGCCATCTTACAATCCGAGTGCACCTTCTTCTGCAGGAGAATTGGTTTTCCTTTGCGGCGACGATGGAAAGGTTCGCGCTATTGATGGCAAGACGGGTAGTCTGAAATGGTCTTATGCTACGGCCGGTTCGGTCAAACAGCCGCCGACCGTGTGGAACGGACGGGCCTATGTGGGATCAGGCGATGGCGCGGTGTACTGTCTTGAGGCGGCCACGGGGCAGTTGCTCTGGCGTTTCAGATTAGCACCGGTTGAAAGAAGGATAATGCTTTATGACAGACTATCCTCATCCTGGCCTGTTAACAGTGGAGTACTGGTTCAGGAAGGCATTGCATATGCAGCGGCGGGTATCATCGATTATGATGGTACTTACGTATATGCGCTGGACGCCGAAACCGGAGCACCGAAATGGAGGAATATGACATCGGGGCATATCGACAAGGAGCTTAGAAAGGGAGTTTCGGCGCAGGGAATTCTGGCGATTGCCGGTAATCAACTTTGGATGCCGGGCGGAAATGTCATCTCCCCCGCCTGTTACAGCCTGAAGGATGGCGATTGTTTGTCCCGGTCGGTCGGCAATGGTTCACCACGCACGAATCGCGGCGAGGAGATAGGAGTGCTTGGCCAGGATTACTTAATCTTTGGCGGACGTCTCCAGTATTCCGGGATTCGTAACTACGTCAATCCCGGGGCGTTTACTATTGCAAAGGCCGGCAATGGCCGAATCGGCAAGGCTATACATATAGGATTCGGTAAAATTCCATCGGCATGGTCAGACGATAAATTTGTCATGGCCAACGGTCCTCTTAGTATGCCGGCCTGCGTCGACAGCAAAGCACTGATTGAGCATCTGGAGAACGCCAGCCAAATGAACCTGCGTCAACAGTACAGATATGCAAACACGCTAAAGAAAAACTGGACCGCACAGGAATTGAATAACAGTGACACGGTTGCGTTTGTAATCGCGAAGAACGCTATTATCACAGCGATTCAGGAACAGCGGCCCCGGTCACTATCTTCAAACTGGATACTGGCCGGACTCAATCCCCAGACAGGTAAGGTCATGTGGAGGAAACGGCTGGCTTCGGCGGTACTTCCCGGAGGCCTTCTTGTTGACCGCCATGGAAGGATAATAGTTGTGCACGAGGATGGCAGTGTTAGCTGCTTCGGATAATTCTGTCTTTATTTGTCTAAATAGGCTTAAGGACAATCACAGCCTCCTTTGGAACTTATAGATTAATTATGCGTATTCACCGGGAAATACACATCCCTAAAATGTGTGAAATGTAAATTGTTATTATCCTAAGCTTCAAATTATCTGGAAAGGTTATGTAATGTTCAAGCCAATCACTTATCTGTTTATATTGCTGAGCAGCGTTATAGTATTGAATGCCTCGAACAAACATCCGGCCAAACCCCCACCGAAGCAATGGGAGAAAACTATTCAAAGTTTCGAAGAATGGGACTGCAAGAACTCATTTCCTTCCAACGCCGTATTATTCGTTGGCAGTTCAAGCATCCGTTTATGGCATACAAGCAAATGCTTTCCAGAAATTAAGGTGATTAACCGAGGATTTGGTGGCTCTCAAATCTCTGATGTCAATTACTTCGCAAACCGAATAGTCTTACCTTACAAACCAAAAGTGATTGTGTTATACGCTGGGGACAATGATATCGCCGCCGGCAAAAGTCCCCAACGCGTCTTTGAAGACTTCCGGGCGTTTGCCGGGCTTGTACACAAATCCCGGCCCAAAACACACATAATCTTCATAAGCATAAAACCAAGCCGAAGTCGCTGGGCCTTTTGGCCGCGAACGAAAGAAGCCAACCTGAAGGTGAAGGAATTTTCTGAAAAAGATATACGACTGACGTTTGTTGATATTTCAACGGTACTGCTTGGCCATGACGGTAAACCAGACACACGGTTGTATCTTAAAGACAACTTACACTTAAACAGTAAAGGATACCAGGCATGGACCAAACTGCTCAAACCCATCATTGAAAAAGTACTGAAGTCAAATTAAGAAGTTACTCCCCCCTCCACCAATTTCCGGCATATGCCTTCATAGAAATGAAATAATTGACTGTACTGATTTTAGATTGACAGCCGAAATCACATACAGTATAAAGCGAATGAACAAATAACTACCTTATTGGAGGAACACATTATGAAGAAACACAAATTTTTCAGGGCGGTGCTGTGCTGTGCACTTTTGGTTATGATCATTGCATCGGCACAGGTCCTCGGTGGGTCATCCCGGCCTCGTAGAGGCGGACTCTACGGTGACTGGCTCGTCAAAATGACTGTCGGTGAGCGACAGTGGGAGTCCATTCTGTCCTTTTCCAGGGACAGGGAAGGCAACAGAACAGGCAAGTGGATCAGCTTATGGGGTATGAACGATCTGAAAGATGTAAAGTTTGAGGAAAACAAACTCAGTTTCACTCAGGTCTTCCGGTTCGGCGAAAATGAATCCACTTCAACCTTTAAGGGAACAATTGAGGAGGGAAAGCTGTCCGGCACTATAACCAGCGATAGAGGCGAGACTAAACTCGAGGGCAAACGTATGCCCCGCACGCCAAGGGCCGTAGGCTCCTGGGAAATGAAGTATAAGGTTGGTGAGCGCGAAATTACAGGAACCCTCGTTATCAAGGCTGACAAGGAACGCAACCTCACTGCCCAATGGAAAAGCCAAAGGGGCGAGCATGAAATCTCGGACCTCAAGTACGAACGGGGCAAACTCAACTTCAAGAGAGTAAGCAAATTTGGGGACCGCCAGTGGGAATCCACCTTTGAAGGAAACATCCGAGGAGACACCCTCACAGGCACCTTCAAGTCTGAACGAGGCGAGATTAAGGCAGAGGGAAAACTGATAGGCGCCCCACTTATCGGTAACTGGAACCTTGATATCGAATCCGAACGCGGCCCTCGTAAACAGAGACTGACCGTCAACTCGGACATGAGCGGTTTGTATGGCTCATACCCCATCAAGAAGGTCAACCTTGAAGATGGTAAGGTTAACTTTAAAATCGTTCTGGAATTCGGTGAGCGTAAATTCGAAATTAGCTTTGAAGGAAAGATAGCCGACTCGAAGCTTACCGGAGAGCTAACAACTTCCAGAGGCACAAGGAAAGTCAAAGGTACGAAAGTCATCCGTAGATTCAGCAGAAGACGCCCAAGGCAATAGGATGTTTTATCGAGCCTGCCGGACCAATTTTCGGCAGGCTCTTTTTTTACCCCAATCATGTCCTGAACTTACGACGGACTATGTCCCCAAATCTTCTTGCTATTGTCAGCAAATTATGGTATATTTTTCGGATACGCTTTCAGGACAGTAGTTAACTTTGAATATATGGAGGAGTGCCTTACCGCTTCTCTGCTCACAGAATTAGATATGGCGGTCTATAGATGAGGTTTAAATTACTTAGGAGATTTCCCATGAAAACCACCCGGCAGACACTGATGCTCATATTGCTCACCCTTGCTCTCTCTTTCGCTGCACATGCAAAGAAAATACCCGTCACATCTCCTGAAGATGTCGGGATGTCCACGGAAAAACTTGCTAAGATTAAACCGGCAGTACAGGCTTTTGTAGACAAGGAAAAAATAGCAGGAGCAAGTGTCATCGTGGCCAGAAAGGGGAAAATCGCTATGTTCGAAACATTTGGCATGATGGATATGGAAGCGAAAAAACCTGTGAAACAGAACACGATCTTCCGTTTTTACTCCATGACCAAACCCGTTACCAGCGTAGCCGTCATGATGCTCTATGAGGAGGGTAAGTTGAAATTAGATGACCCGGTATCAAAATATATTCCCGAATTTAAGGGGCTCAAAGTTTATGCCGAATCCGGCAAACATACCGAGCAGGAGCGTGAGATGAGCATTCGTGATTTGTTTCGGCATACTTCCGGCTTAACCTATGGCTTCTTCGGAAATACGCCGGTTGACAAAATGTATATGTCCAGGAGCGTCTTTGATTGGGATAGTTCTCTTCAGGATATGATTGATAAACTCAGTGAAATTCCTCTCCTTCACCAGCCGGGGACAAAGTGGCACTACAGTGTATCAACCGATGTACTCGGCTATATTGTAGAAAAAGAATCCGGGCATCCGCTGGACAAGTTCTTCAGGGAAAGAATCTTTAAACCTTTGAAAATGAAAGACACAGCTTTTCGCGTACCTGCCAAAAAAGTCGACCGCTTCGCCGCATGTTATGGCCCTGACACAACTGGCGGACTGAAGATTGCCGATGAACCGGCGAAGAGTAGATATCTTAAAAAACCCTCAATGTTGTCTGGAGGAGGCGGACTGGTTTCGACAGCAAGGGACTACCTGCGATTCTGCCAGATGCTGCTCAACAAAGGTCAACTGGATGGCGAACGGCTTCTCCGTTCTGAAACGGTAGAAATGATGACAAAGAATCAACTCCCTGATTCTGTAAAAAGAGGTAAGGATGGAGGATTCGGACTGGGCTTTTCTGTCAGGTTAAAGGACGGCAAATTTCCAAAAGGAGAATACGGCTGGGGAGGAGCGGCAAGCACGCACTTCTGNNAAATACAGTAAAGCCGCTCGTCTACGACTCTATTCTCAACTAAAAACTGCCGTTGTACAAAGAGTATGAAGTAATCCTCATAGCCTAAAAAAGTAATAAAGGCAGGATGCCCTCCCCTGCCTCCAGGGCACCTCAGTAACGAGCCTGTCCCACATCACTTTCCCTCCAGTGAAAATTCCGGTGGAAACATCCTCCGAGATATGGTAGTTTCTGGATTCGACCGGCACCAACCGGCAAGGTTAAAAAAATATATGCGGGTATTATGGAATAGGTCCTAGTTGTGAAGGTTCGAATCCTCGTGTTTGAATTTTGTCGCCGGGTGAATTTGGAGATTGCATTATGAGAACCAATATACTTGTATCGATTATCTGCATATCAGTTACTACCTTATGTATTTCATGCCGTCAGGTTGCTCCGTGTCCAGATTCCAGACCGACCACCGCGATTTTGGGGGCATTCAATAAAGAGATAATGATGCTCGAGGAGCAACTGACGGACAAGCATCAGCAGCAAATCGAGGGAATGAGATTCGTAACAGGCAGGTTGCAAGACAAATCCGTCGTCGTGGCCTGGACCGGCATCGGAAAAGTCAACGCCGCCATGACAACAACTTTGCTGATAGAACACTTCAACCCGGACCAGGTAATCTTCTCCGGTATCGCCGGAGGCGTAAATCCAAAGCTTGAGCCCGGGGATATAGTCATCGCTGCCGAAACCGCTCATCATGATATGGGGATATTAGGTGAAGATGGCTTTTACAATAGAGGAGTCATAAATCCTCTCGACGGTATCCGAAATCCTGTTTTCCTGCTCGCCGATGAACACCTCTTGAAACTGGCTGAAAAAGCCGCCGAACAGGTCGAACTTGAAAAGATAAAAACATCCGTGGGGGAAAGGTCCCCCAGAATTATTAAGGGTGTCGTTGTTACAGGTGATGTCTTCGTTGCATCAACTGAAAAAGGCGCCGAACTTCGCGAGAAGCTCAATGCAGATGCTGTGGAGATGGAAGGCGCAGCAGTCGCCCAACTTTGCTATCAACGACAGATTCCTCATCTTGTCGTCCGCAGTATCAGTGATAAAGCAGACACTACAGCGAGGGTGGATTCAATGCTGTTTCAGGAAATGGCTGCCAAAAATTCCGCCGCCCTGATTGTCAAAATAACCGAGCTTTTATCTTCACAACATCCAGTTTCAAAAAGTGGTGACCAAGAGAAGTAAATATTCACAGGTTCAAAAATGCTTAGTAATTTTTTTCAACTCAAAGAAAAAAAGACAAGCGTAAAGATTGAAATTGTCGCCGGTATAACGACGTTCCTCACGATGGCGTATATCATTTTCGTAAATCCATCCATCCTGAGCCTAGAGGGAATTCCTGAGCAGCAATTGACAGGCATTGACCGGATTGATAAAGATGCGTTGATAGTCGTCACCTGCATAGTAACTGCTATTACCACAATTATCGTCGGTTTGGTTGCCAGGGCACCTATAGCCATGGCCCCGGGCATGGGCCTCAACGCCTTTTTTGCATACCTGGTTGCCTCAGGCAAAATGAATTGGCAGACAGCCCTTGGCGTGGTTTTTATCTCCGGTCTGCTGTTTTTGGCCGTGACATTATTGGGGCTAAGAAAAAAAATCGTGGAAGCGATACCACCTTCCCTCGTTTCCGCTATCGCTGTCGGAATCGGTCTTTTTATCACCTTTATAGGTTTGAAAAATCTCGGTGTCGTTATACATGACCCGATTACGTTCGTTTCAGCCGGTCCCCTGACTATAACCGTCCTTATTGGCCTTGTCGGTATGCTGGTTATGATTGTATTCGAAATGAAAAAAATAGCCGGCGGCCTCGTGATAGGTATCCTGGCATCGACAGTTCTCGCTGTTTTATTTGATAAACAGGTACAAATCCCGCAGCAGTTCATTTCGTTACATCTGAATATTCAAAAAATCGCCTTCCGTCTGGATATCCTTAGCGCTCTCAAGTGGAGCTTCTTGGGAACCATTTTTACCCTGACATTTATAGATATGTTCGACAGTGTCGGAACGCTCATAGCATGTTGTCACCAGGCAAACATGATCGACAAAGAAGGAAAAATTAAAGACCTCAACAGGCTGCTAGGCATCGATGCTGTCGCAACTGTAATAGGTGCCCTGCTCGGAACATCTACTATAACTGCCTACGTTGAATCGGCGGCAGGTATCGAGCAAGGCGGACGCTCGGGACTGACTTCGATAGTAACAGGCCTCTTATTCCTCATTGCCCTGTTATTCGTCCCCGTTGTCGCGATTGTCCCCCTGTATGCAACCGCCCCGGCCCTTATCATGGTCGGCCTGTTTATGATGAAGGAAGTAAAGAAAATAGATTTTGCAAACATGGAACAGGCCTTTCCTGCTTTCATCATAATGGTAATGATAGCCCTGAGCTACAGCATAAGCACCGGATTGGCTTTTGGCTTCATCTCATTTGCACTCATCAAAACAGTGTCGGGCAAGGTAAGGGAGGTCAAACCGGCCATGTGGGTTATAGCAATTTTGTCCATACTGTTTTTGACACTAGATAGGCTGCCCGATATAATAACGTGATTAAAGAATCTTACATGACATTGTGGCCGGGGCTAAGATTTCATCCTGATAATCCGGATTTCCCGGTTAAACGGAAGGAGCATTCGTGATTAACAATATGAAAATAGCATTTCCGAAAAGCTTCCTGATTGTCTTGATGTTATTGGTAGCAGGTTTAATGGGCGGTGCTCACACGCTACATGAGAGTATCACCGGACCAAAGCGTTATGAAAGCACATGGGAGTCGCTCGCCAAACACACTGACCCGGAATGGTTCAGAGATGCAAAGTTCGGCATTTACACACATTGGGGACCGGTTACCGTCGGCGCCGAAGACGGCCCCGGTGGTGTTCAGTGGTACGGCCGAAACATGTACGTCCCCAAGAGTCCAACTTTTGAATACCACAAAAAACGCTTCGGAGACCAGAACAAGGTAGGCTACAAAGATGTCATTCCCCTCTTCAATCCCAAAAAGTTCGATGCCGAGGCCTGGGCGGAATTGTTCGCCGCCGCCGGCGCTAAATTTGCCGGTCCCGTCGTTATCCACCATGACAACTACGCTATGTGGGACTCAGCATTTACAAAGTGGGACAGTATGGACCAAAGTCCAAAACGTGATTTTACCGCAGAATTGGAAAAGGCAATCCGCAAACGCGACATGAAGTTTATCGCGACCTTCCACCACGCCTTTGCATGGCGCTACTTTGAACCCGCTCTCAAATATGATGCAGCCGATGGAAGGTATGCAGGTCTGTATTGCCGGCCTCGCAAGCCCGGCAGCCCGCCAACAAAAAAATATATGGACAAGTGGCTGGGTATGGTCAATGAAGTAGTCGAAAAATATCAACCGGACCTCACATGGTTCGACTTCGGCCTAAGCAGTGTAATCACGCCGAAGTACCAAATGCGGATGTTCGCCGATTACTACAACTGGGCACAAAAAAACGGACGCAAAGTCGGCGTCGCGCACAAGCATCGCAGTATCCATGAGCATACCGGCATACTCGACTTCGAACGCGGCCGCGAAGACCGCTTAACACCATACCCATGGCTGACAGACACTTCCGTTGGCCCATGGTTCCATCAGAAATCCTCCTCTTTCAAAACCGTCAATGAGCTTGTAGATGTCTTCGTGGACATTGTTTCCAAAAATGGCTGTATGCTCCTTAACGTAGGTCCTCAAGCCGATGGTGCTATCCCTGATAAAGGTAAGAAGATTTTACTTGGTATTGGGGAGTGGATGAAAACCAACGGCCAGGCCATGTACAACACACGACCCTGGAAAATCTACGGCCAGGGCCCTACCAAACAGGACAAAAGGGGCGGCTTCAGCGAAAACAAAGACAAACCATACACATCGCAGGATATCCGTTTTACACAAAGCAAAGATGGCAAAACCATTTACGTTATCCTCCTGGACTGGCCGGAACAAGAAGTAACGATTAACTCCATGAAAGTTGATGCCGCCAATCCTAACGCCCGAATCGAGCTGCTCGGCGGCGGTAAAGTAACATACAAAGTGAACGCCCAAAAGCAACTCGTAATCCAACCGCCCGCCCAATGCTCCGGCGAACATGCTTTCGTATTCAAGCTGACCGGATTTGACATCTCCTTACAGGATTCCGTCAGGTTCGAACGGCCCGAAGCCGTCCTGCTTGCTCCCGATAAAGCTACACTGGAAGGGAAAAAGATTCAGACTCAGGCCAACGAAGGCCGGCTAAACATCGGCTTCTGGGACAATCCAAATGAACGAATCCATTGGCTCGTCAAGATAGATGCACCGGGCCAATATTCGGCTCGCGGAGAATTCTCTTCAGCTACTGGTACAAGCAGTCTGAAAGTAAGCGCAGCCGGGCAAACACTCTCGGCCGAAGTGCCCAAAACAAACGGCTGGTTCAAACCACAGTTCGTATCCTTCGGGACGCTCAAATTCACCAAAGCCGGTGTTTATCATCTCGTGCTTCAGCCCTACGACCCGGCTAACTGGCGAGCGGTCAATGTCTACCAATTGCAACTGGCACAGAAATAATATTATTCTCAAACAGGAGGATTATTATGAAAAGTCTCAGAACTATCTTTTTGTTAACACTCGCTTTGCTTATCACAGCAACTTCCAATAAGGCGATTGCAGAAAACTCTATGAGCATCACTACGGCCGAAGACGCCGTCTCAATTAACGCAGGCTCCGAACTCCTGCTCTGCTACCCTTATAATAAGGTACCTTTCAAGCCATATGTCCAGAAGCTATTCTCACCGGCCGGCGTCAATATTCTCCGCGATGCACCTGTCGACCACCACCATCATCACGCACTGATGTTTGCCGTCAAAGTAAATGGCGTCAATTTCTGGGAAGAAACACCGACTGCCGGCAGGCAGATGCACAAATCCTTTACTGACATAAAAACCGACACGAAAACTGATGTTGAAAATGAAAAACGAAGGGAAACACGAAAAGCAAGCTTCACAGAACAAATCGATTGGATAACTTCAAAACAGAAATTGCTGCTAAAAGAAAACCGCACTATCAACGTCTGCCAGGGAACCGACCTCGGCGCAACCCTCTTAACCTGGCAGTCCAGGTTTGAACTACCCGATGGAACCGAATCTGCAACTCTTACCGGCTCACACTACCACGGCCTTGGAATGCGCTTTATTAAACCAATGGACTTGACCGGAACACACCTCAATGCTGACGGCAAACCGGGCACAGTTTTCCGCGGCGATGAAAGGCTCACTCGCACCACATGGAGCGCTTATACAGCCAACGCAGAAGGCAAGCCCGTTACTGTTGCAATATTCGACCACCCACAGAATCCTCGCCACCCGGCAACGTTCTTCACCATGACAAAACCCTTCGCATATCTGTCTGCCACGCTGAATCTGCACAAAGAGCCGCTGAAAGTAGTCTCAGACAAACCATTGGTATTGCGATACGCCGTGGCCGTATGGGATGGAAAAGTTAAAAATGACAGGATTGATGAACTGTATAAGAGTTGGACAGAAAAATAAATCAGACAAAACTGAAAACATTAAGATAAACCGTAATCAGGAAATCATGGAGAAAAAATATGTCTGGCAAAAATAAACGAACTGATGAAACTAATTCTATGACACGTCGAAACTTCATTCGCAAAGCCGGCACCACAGCCGCTGCCCTTACCGCTATGGGAACAACTACACAAAAATTCACTTCTAACGTACTCGGCGCCAACGACCGCATAGGCGTAGGCTTCATCGGTTGTGGAGGCAGAAGTAACACCCACCTTCGGGCCGTGCATTATCTAAAAACACAAAAAAATGTAAATGTAGACATCGTCGCCGCCTGTGACGTTTACAAACCACGCCTCCAGAAAGTCGTTGATGGATACAAGGCCAAAGGCTATATGGATCATCGCAAACTTCTTGCCGATCCGAACGTAGACATCGTCTGTATCTCCACGCCGGACCATATCCACGGTTATCAGGCCATAGATGCAGTAAAAGCAGGTAAGGACGTCTACTGCGAAAAACCAGTGACACATTGGAGGCAGTTTGAACTGACAAAACGCCTTGCTGAGGAGGTGAAAAAGAGCGGCCGTGTCTTCCAGCTCGGAACTCAGGGAATGTCCGATCCTGCCTGGCACCAGATTAAAAAGCTGATTCAGGATGGCTTAATTGGCCGGCCTGTCCATGCCGAGTGTGGCTATTTCCGAGTCGGCGACTGGGGTGAAGCGGACATGCCCGTCGACGATCCAAACGCAAAATCCGGCCCGGATCTGGACTGGAACGCTTTCCTCGGCGATTCACCAAAGCGCCCCTTCGATGTAGACCGCTTCTTCCGATGGCGAAAGTATGAGGATTACGCCGGAGGCCCCTCAACCGACCTCTTTCCTCATATTCTCACCCTTGTTGTACACATGCTCGGCGTCACCATGCCCAGCGTGGCCGTGGCGACAGGAGGCAAGTTCCGATACCAGGCACGGGAAATACCCGACACGTTCAACATGCTCATTGATTACCCTGAGAATATTACTATCGCCATGCTGGGAACGCAGGCAAACGACTATCCGGGAACAGGACGTCGCGGCTCGGGTCAACGCATACCTGTAATCCGCGGATGGGATGGAACACTCACGATAGAGAAAAACGATATCGTCTTCATTCCCGCCCAGGGCTCAACGAAAAAGGCTCAGCGTTTCCCTATAAAAGGTAGTGAAGATTTCGTCGGTTACTGGCAAAAATTTCTCGACTGTTGCCGCTCGCGTAATACTAATACACTCAGTCCGATGGACCTGGCTTATCACGTTCAGACAGCCTTGCAAATGGGTATGCTCGGCCTCCGACAAGGCAAGGTCGCAAGATTTGACAAAACCAAAGAAACAATTATTCTGTAACTATAACCAGGACCATATTTGACGTTCTCTTGTAAAGACAGTTTAAAACTGATTTCAAAGCAAAAGGAGGCAAAGAAATGGATATCAAAATTACAAGTTCGGCCTTTGAAGAAGGTGGTTTAATCCCGCCTAAGTACACCTGTGATGGTGCTGATATTTCCCCGCCCCTGCAATGGGAAACCGTCCCCGAAGCCACCAAAAGCATTGCCCTGATAAGTGATGACCCCGATGCGCCGATGGGAACATGGGTACACTGGGTGCTGTTCAACCTGCCTGCCGATACTACCCAACTGAACGAAAACATCCCCCCTGATGAAAACCTCCCCAACGGAGCCAGGCAGGGAATCACAGATTTCGGCAGGATTGGTTATGGAGGCCCTTGTCCCCCCAGCGGTACGCACAGATATTTCTTTAAGATTTACGCTCTCGACACGGAACTCGATCTAACCGCCGGGGCTGCAAAAAGTGACTTGCTCAACGCTATGGCTGGACACATCCTTGCAGAAGGCCAACTGATGGGCAAATACAAAAGACAATAGACTGTTGGCGTTCCGCTATACCGGGATTCGCCGATCTCAGAAGTTTTCCAGTATTGCCGCCGTACTTATTGCAAGCAGCATCAGGTAGTCCAAATCGCTCAGAGTGTACTGCTCATGATCCGCAGAATTATCAACGTACAGCGCCCCGAAACAACCCGTTGGGTCCATAATAGGCGCTATCATTGCCGACCTTATCCTCTGTCCTTCAACCTGTCCTGAAACCTGTGGCAAAAGTAAGAACTGCCCTTTTTCAACCGCTTGAGTGATTTGATCATTAATATTTATATCGCTGAGTGCAACAGTTTCACCCTCCCGGCTCTTACCTGCATGACTCGTCATCGGGCCGGTTGACTCATTTCTCAAGGCACACCAGGAGCGATATCCCCCAAATTGTCTCAGCATAACACCCAACAAGACCTGGAGCAGTTTGTCAGGCCCTTTTGCTTTGCAGATTGCCTCCGTCGCCTCCATGAAATCTTTCACCCTTTTGGCAGGCAATTTAATCTCCGGGGCATGGTCCGCATCCGGCCTTCGAACTATAATCTGAGGGCCGCGAGAAGCCGAAGCCGTGACAAGAGTATCTTCCAAATGAGTCGGTTTATCGGTCTCCGTTTCATCTTCGAGATATACTTCCAGAGTAAAATCAGATATGCGGAGACGATCGCCGGTCTTTATTTCAGACTTATGGATTGCCTTTTCGTTAAGATACGTTTGGTTTGCAGAATCAAGGTCCTCCACAATCCATTTCCCATCACCGCTTATGAATATTACGGCGTGCTGCCGCGAAACCGTTCCTTCAGGCAAAAAAACCTGGCTGTTGGGCAGTCTGCCGATATAGATTGGACCTTCTCCGAACCGAAACTCTTCAATAGTGCGATCGCCTTTTTTTACTATCAAACGCATAAGATTCCCTCTGTACTTTCGGATTCAAAAGCTATAAAATTTCATTATTCATGACAACCTGGGAATTGTCAAGAAAACATTTATTAAAATATTTCACTTTTCTCGGCTGTCCCTGTCCCTGAATTTCCCATGTCACCATTGTCGCAATTGTCGTTCAACCAATAAGTGTCTGAATACCCATCATAAAACGTAAAACCGATTCTGAGCACTAATTAATGTTAACAGACGAAATTGCTCCATTGAAAAGATTTAAATATAAAAGCATCATCAGTATGATCAATGCTATAATCCAAAAAGTTAATATGGTTACATATCGCAGTTTTGGTTCCGAAATCCTTCCAAGTAACAACAACGGCAACCCAACTATGGTAAGTATCGGCGCACCTAAAGTAACAATAATCAGATAAAAAAGACGTAATACTGTGGTAACATTTTCGTCAAAACAAATTCTTCGCCACAGCTTGCAGAACATACCCACATTGAAACGAATGCGCACAAATGGCATATATGATGCCAATGGGTTGATAACCTCATTGGAATCACAACTATCGCAGTAGTTCTGGAACGGATGGCAGGGCTTGAGACACTTTGGACAAATCGGGCAGGCATCAGCCGGAATATACTCATCATCGACTCGTTCAACTTCTCTAATGTTTCCCGCTGGCATATTATCCAGACCTCCTTCTGTCATATTATATTATACCAGCTTCATTCCAGATTAGCAATAGTTATCACCTTA
>JABAHS010066410.1_pt1 | contig 20659 bp, 16 predicted proteins | sample 7062111 | NCBI WGS metagenome assembly JABAHS01 (sample SAMN14534600, study PRJNA622989) | marine sediment metagenome | biome: marine biome [ENVO:00000428]; feature: marine pelagic biome [ENVO:01000023]; material: deep marine sediment [ENVO:00002113]; isolation source: pool of 4 deep marine... | reverse complement strand
TCCATTCCAGATCGGAAATTTTGAGCGTGGTACACGATTTGTAAACCGACTGGGATATTACTGGGCCCTGAGTGACTATTTTGATCTGGAGACCAGCATCGATTACAACGATGAGGTGGGGGTGACTTTCAATCTGGGATTCAGGTACGCCCTGAGGTATAAATTTTCGGGCTCTGTTGATGCGTCCTATGCCCGCGAAACCCGGCATACTTTGAGCGGACTTAACAGGCGCAACCGATGGAGTCTCAATCTCAACCACCGGCACACCTTGGCAGAAACCGCGAGCCTGAACGGTAGTGGTAACTTTATTTCAGATGCGAGCTATTACACAGATGTCTCCACTGATCCGGAAGAAAGGCTGAACCGCTCCCTGCGTTCACAGCTAAACTTCCGAAAAACCTGGGGGAGGGCCTCCTTTACGGCGGTGGTGCAGGGTACCAATAATCTCGACCAGAATAATACCACCTACAACCTTCCCAGGTTGTCATTCTCGCTTCCCTCGAGAGCTGTGTTTTCAGCAGAGGATCCTTCAGAAAAGAGCTGGTACCAGAATTTGATGTTATCTTATAATGTCAATTCGGATAATTTCATCAGCAATACGGGTGCGGGTGAGGAAAGGACGAGCAGGCATTACGCCAATATCAGGCACAACATCAGCATGTCGATGCCCACCACGATTCTGAAATATTTTACGATCAGCCCCAATGCGACCATAAATGAGAACTGGTTCTATATTTTTGATACGGATCAGAGCAGGGAAGCAAACCTGATGACTGAAACCGGCCTCAGGCGGGCCGCATTTACGTTCGGGATGAGCTCGAATACCAAACTTTACGGCATGTTTCGTCCGCCCATAAGCGGCTTGGTGGCATTGCGTCATGTGGTCACGCCGACACTATCATATTCTTATCGGCCGAAAGCAGACCGTCACGCCGAAGAGGCATCATTTGCGGCGATCGGTTCAGGGGGAGCGGAAAGTCAGAGTTTGAGATGGTCATTAGGCAATCTATTCCAATTGAAATATAGAAGCGGAGAGCAGGATAAGAAGCTCGATTTGTTTACGCTTAACTTTTCAGCCAGTTATAATTTCAAGGCGCCGGCATATAAATGGTCAAATTTAAACACGACCATGCGCAGCTCGACGATTCCATACCTGACATTTTCATTGTCTGCAAGCCACGATCTTTATAATCGTTCGACTCAAAGGCTCGATCTGCTGCATCCACGTCTGGAAAACCTGTCGCTGACTACGGATTTTACGTACCGTGGAAATACCAGTGTCATCGGCACGGCCCTGCAGGGAGAGCCAATTGATACGCTTCGGCCCAAATTTCCCGGGAAGCCGGAGAAACATCCCTGGAGTCTTTCGATCGGTCATCGCTATGCAGAATCGCGGGGAGCATTCACATCCATAACTCATACTCTTACAGTCAATAGCGAGTTTAATTTAACGCAAAACTGGAAGGTGTCATTCTCCCAGTATTATAACATCAAGACTGGTGAGGTTACTCAAAGAAGGCTCAGTTTTTACCGGGATTTGCACTGCTGGGAGGCGGTTTTTACGTGGATTCCGAACGGCAGTTTAAGGGGATATTATTTCAGGATCAATGTGAAATCGCTTCCGGATATCAAGTTCGAAAAATCTGAATCGGGTATCAATAGTCCGCTGTCAGATCAGTTCAGTTTTTGAGAGCCCACAAAGCCCCGAAAAATAAGGTTTCTGAGGGAAAATTATTGTTGACTTAAAAATACCAAAACAATTAAATAAATATGATAGCCGTAAAAAGAGTTCACTTAATTCAAGGGAGAAGCTTATGACCAAAGAGGAACTGGTCTCAAAGATTGCTAAAGATGCAAATCTTTCCAAGGTCCAGGCTCGCAAGGCCATGGATTCATTTTTCGATGGCGTGACCAAGTCGCTTAAGAAAGATGGGAAGATCGGTTTTGTCGGCTTCGGTACTTTCTCAGTCTCCAAAAGGAAAGCTCGTACCGGTAGAAACCCGCAGACAGGACAGCCTATCAAGATTGCTGCAGCCAGGATTCCCAAATTTAAGGCGGGAAAGAAACTGAGACAGGCGATTAAGTAATCGCGGGAAAAAGATTGAAAAGGCGGTCCCGCATTAAGGACTGCCTTTTCAAATTTATTGTTGATTGAGGGCAAAAGATAAGCATTTTGGTTAGTGTATGAAGGCATTGGCAAATCTATCACCACGGCGCAAAGACGAGTTCCTGGGTCTCTTGATGTTGACCCTCGGCGCTCTGATTTTCTTCTCATTGGTATCCCATTCGCAGCACGATGATTATCAGCTGAGCGAAAATTGGGGATTTGATATATTCGAGGTCATTCCCGACAACTGGGTCGGATTGGTGGGGGCAATGCTATCTCACCTGCTGTATTATCTTCTGGGTCTGCTGGCATTTTTCCTGCCAGTATTCGCTGTTCTTACAGGGGTGAAATATCTGTTTCGCTGGAAACTGCCTAAGTTAAGAAAAAAAATATTCTATACATTCATGATTTCCTCCGCACTGGCTTTGCTATTGAGTGTAAAGTATGTCCATGTCGGCGGCGAGGTGGATTTTATATCTACTCCCGGAGGTGCACTGGCAGTCGGTGTGGCCAGTTTTATAATCAGATTTTTCGGCAAAGTTGGCTCATTCCTCTTATTTCTCGCCGCAATCATTATACTGTTGTTCCTTTTGATAGAGTGGCGTCCATCCTGGTGGGAGAAAAAGATTGCCTCAATTCCCGACAGAGTGCGGGATTGGATGTTGTCGCTATTCGGCATAGGCATGACAACAAAAAAAACCAAGAGCTCCGGGGCAAAACCACAAAAACAGAAAAGCTTCCGGTTCACTACTCCAATATATACGGTAATCTCTGTATTTAAGGATTTGTGGGGGAGCCTGAGGCGTATGAGAATTCGGGAAAAGCCTGATGGACCTGATGAAAGAGTTGAAGACGATCAGGGAAAGCAAGGGAAGTTTACCGACCTGTTTGAGCAGCTTTCCGATGAAAAGTCATCCGATGCAAAAGTTGAAAAGATAACCGAAGATAATAAAGAAAAAGAAAAACTTGCCATAAAGATGACCCGAAAGTGCGAAGATGGGTATCAGGCTCCGGACTTCGGAATCCTGGATGCCAATCCTCAGCCTGATCAGGCAATCACTAATTCCGAAATTAAGATGGTAAGTTCACAACTTCTGGACACGTTGAAAACATTTCATATAGATGTGGTCGATGACAGGATTGAGACCTTTCCAGGGCCGGTGATAACGCGTTATGAATTCAAGCCTGCCCCGGGTATCAAAGTTAATCAGGTAATCAATCTCTCCGACGATCTGGCGCTGGCCCTGCAGGCCAAGCGGATCAGGATTATCGCGCCTGTGCCCGGGAAAGCGGCGATCGGTGTGGAGATTCCCAATCGCTATCCCCAAACAGTATATCTGAAGGATGTGGTCACTGATCAAAGATTTAAATCGAATAAAATCTTGCTTCCCATGGCCCTGGGCCTGACCACAGCCGGAGAACCGTATGTGGCCGACCTGGCATCAATGCCGCATCTCCTGATTGCAGGAGCAACCGGGAGCGGCAAATCGGTCTGTATGAATGTTATTGTGAGCAGCCTGATATTTAGGCATCATCCCCGCAATTTGCGGTTTATATTCATCGATCCAAAGATGCTGGAGCTTTCGGTCTATTCCGGAATTCCTCACCTGGAACGTCCGGTAATCACCAAGGCTAAGCAGGCAGAGAGGGTGCTCAATGATGCCGTAGTCGAGATGGAAAACCGTTATAAGAAATTGGCCTCAAAGGGAGTCCGCAATATTGTCCAGTACAATAATAAGGTCCAGGCATCGGAGAGGCTGCCATATCTTGTAATTGCTGTTGATGAACTGGCGGATCTGATGATGTCCCAGTCTTCGAGCCGAATTGAGATTCTGCTGACCCGGCTGGCGCAAATGGCCAGGGCAGTGGGCATACATCTGATTCTCGCGACACAAAGGCCCTCGGTGGATGTGATCACGGGGCTTATCAAGGCCAACTTCTCGGCCAGGATAGCTTTTCAGGTGGCGACAAAGATAGACTCCCGTACCATATTGGACGGCAACGGCGCGGAGAAGTTGCTGGGACGCGGTGATATGCTTTTCCTTGAACCGGGGCAGGCGGAACCCGTGCGCATTCATGGCGCCCTGATAACGTCGGAAGAAACCGGCCGTTTGGTGGAAATATTGAAGACGCAGGATGTAGAAGTCAGAAAAATAGAATCTATGACCGAGGAAGCTCTGAAACAACGAGCTCTGGTTACTGACGCCGATCCGCTCTTTAAAGAAGCGGCGGAGATGGTTATTCGACACAAACAGGGTTCTGTTTCGCTTCTTCAAAGGCGTCTGGGGATCGGCTATCAGCGGGCCGCCCGATTGATTGATCTGCTTGAGGCTAAAGGAGTTGTGGGACCATATGACGGTTCCAAGGCGCGTGAGGTTTTGGCCGATCAGACATATCTTGAAAAATTAAGAAACAACTGATCCCGGTCTGTATTGTATAAGAAATAATATGAAAAAGCTGATTCAAAATATAATTTTCGGAACTGCAGTCCTTCTCTTTCTTTCGGTCGGCCTTCTTGCCTCGAAGGAGGAAGAAGTTTTGAAGAAGATCGACATGCGGCTTGAGGATATCGAAACCCTGCAGGTGGATTTCGAGCAGGAGGTCAGCTCCGGCGTCTTCGCCACTGTGGATAAGACTTCCGGTAGAATATTTTTGACCGATGATGACAGATTCAGGATCGAGACCGTTGATCAGACTATTGTATCGGATTCAATACTGATATGGGTCTATTCGGTAGAAAATAAGCAGGTGAAAATAGACTCGGTACATGAGGTCGATGATCTGGTTAGGCCCTCGGATTATATTTTCAGCTTCAAGGAAGGCTATGAGGCCGATCTTCTCACCGATACTACATGTGATTTCGGGACATGCTACAAAATCGTTCTGAAGGCCATGGAAAAAGATAATTTTATAAAAGAGATGTATCTTTTCATCGATCCGGAGACTTATCTCACGAGGAGAGCTGAATATAAAGATATCAATGGCAATTTAGTTACAATCCGCTTCAAAGACTATAGAATCGACCGCAAAATACCCGCAGAGATATTCAAATTCAAAACTCCCAAAGGGGTCGAGGAAATCAGGCTCCCTTAGATTATGCCCAAAGTATATTTGAAAAATCTCGGCTGTCCCAAAAACGAGGTGGATGGCAATATCCTGCTAAGGATGCTGGAGGCCGAAGATATGAAGGCCGTGGATAGTCCCAACCAGGCCGATATGATTATTGTCAACACCTGTGGTTTTATCGATCCGGCTAAAGAGGAGTCGATTGATGAAATTCTGGCGATGGCTGAAATCAAAAAGAAGCGGAAGGTCAAGCTGATTATGGCAGGATGTATGGCCCAGCGTTATAAAGAAGTTATCAAGGACGAATTTCCCGAGGTTGATCTCGTGGTAGGGATCGCCAATCTCAGCCATGCCAAAGATAAGATATTAGGCGTCAGGGATGGTAAGAAGGTAAAAGACTCGGTGCTGCCGACCAATTATAAAGAATATGATTTTGTGCAAAAGCCGAGCGGGATGCCGTATTCCTATCTGAAAATTTCAGATGGTTGCGATAATTTCTGTTCCTATTGTACGATTCCTTTTATACGCGGAAGGTATCGTTCCCGCAAAATGTCGAGGATAGTGGACGAGGCCAGGTATTTGAGTGAACAGGGAGCCAGGGAGTTAATCCTGATCGCACAGGATACGACCCGGTATGGGGTGGACATCTATGGCAAGCGCAGGCTTCATGCCCTGCTCGAGAAGCTGGAAGACGTGGAGGGTGTCAATTGGATCAGGCTTATGTACACTCATCCGGCCCACTATTACCGGGAACTGATTGAATATCTGGGTAAATCAAAGAAGATCGTGCCTTATCTCGATCTGCCCCTGCAGCACATTTCAGACAGGCTTCTGAAAGAAATGAACCGTAAGATCACTTCAAAACAGATCATAAACCTGATCAACCGGCTTCGTAAAAAGATAAAGAATCTGGTACTTAGAACGACATATATAATCGGTTTTCCGGGAGAGACAAAAGAGGATTTCCAGAAGCTCTGGGATTTCCAGAAACAGTACAGCCCGGAAAGGGTCGGTGTTTTCGCCTACAGCCGGGAAGAGGTCACTGCATCGGCTACCATGGAGCCGCAGATATCTGAAAAGATTGCGGCGGGACGAATTGATGAACTGATGATGCTTGTGATGGGTCAGTCGATGGACCGGAATTCAAAGATGCTCGGAAAAAAGATTGAAGTATTAATTGATGAAAAACATAAAGATGGTTATTATATAGGACGAGCCTATGATCAGGCCCCGGAAATTGACGGTTATATTAAAGTAAAAGGAAATTGTAAACCGGGCCGCTTTTGCAACATCAGGATTACCGGATTTGAGGCCTACGATCTTTCTGCGGAAGAGTGGAAGGAGTAGATTTATGGCTGCAGCAGTAAAGAATGTTAGAACCACCGGGATGGTCATTTCAAAGCCTGTGGCATTTGTGCTGGTGCTGATCTATATGATACAGTCGGTGGCATTGCTTTATCTGATTTATGACAAATACGAGAATGAGCGGCTGATCTATCGCCAGCAGGCCCAGATTAAGGAGCTCAAAGAGAAATTGGTGATCCAGGATATCCTGAGAGATCTTCAGTCTGATTTAGGGGCGGGGGAAACCAGGAGGCTTGCTAACTCTGTATATTCCGAAAGCAAAAAATACGGATATGACCCGCTGTTTATATTAGCGCTTATCAAAGTCGAAAGCTCATTTAAAAAACGTGCGGTTTCAAACAAAGGGGCGATGGGCTACATGCAGATGAAGCCCTCGACCGGCTGGGACCTTGCACAGCGCGGAGACATCGCCTGGGAAGATAAATACAGTCTCTTCAGATCGGATTACAATTTACATCTCGGCACTCTATATCTTTCCGAGCTTATTTTCAAATTTAAAAATCTCAAACACGCTATCATAGCCTATAATCTTGGTGAAACCGAAACCAGACGGCGGTTGATTGCGGATGAGCCGCTCCCCAAGAATTATGTTGACCGTGTGCTGGACACATATCATGAATTCAGGGAAAAGTATGCCGGTTAGATCATCATTTATCGCAGTTACACTCCTACTGCTTCCGGCAGCGGCTCTCTGTGCCCAGGATCAAACGGTCTCAAACGATATATTTGTCAAGCAGTCCTTCCATGATATGGCGGATTCTCTTTTAAATGGGATGACTTCAAGTGAAGATCTCCACCTTGTCTTCAAATGCGAAGATTGTCCAAAGGAATTTTTCAGAGATATAGTGATAGGAGTGCTGAAACAAAGGGTTGAGAACTTGTATATTAATAATGGAGATATAAGTTTTGACAGATTGGAAATCAATCTGTATAATTACGATTTTTCTTATGATAGAGTCGGCGGTTCGCTTTTCTCCAGCGGCCGTCTGTTTAGAAATTTCGAAGCGGCTGTTTATGCCACTTTGTATGACAGAAACTCAAAGGTATTGTGGCAGAAAGATTATTCTGATGCATATAGTGAAGAGATAGAATGGGATCAAGCCCGGAGTTCACAGGTTGGAGACGGCAGTACATTCAATGCGGAGCTTCCGTCCACAGATCGTAACCGTATCTGGGAGCCTGTGATAATTTCCGGCCTTCTGGGCGGGATGGTGTATCTCTTCTTTGCGTCACGATGAGAGAGGTCTAAATGAAGTATCTGGCAGTGTTTTTGACAGTCATTTTAATCGCCTGTGCCTCGACCAATCTGAAGGTATTTGATACTCCCGGTGATCAATTTGAATATGCAAAGAAGCTTTATCAGGCGGAGAAATACGATCAGGCTATAGAGGCATTTCAAACCGTGATTTTCCGCTTTCATGGAACCTCGTTAGCAGATTCAGTGACCTTTTATCTGGGTATGTGTTATTTCAACCAGAAAGACTACATTCTTGCGGTAGGGGAGTTCAGACGGCTCCTGACCAATTACCCCACTTCACCACTGGCGGATCAGGCGCATTATATGGTGGCGCGGTCATACTTCCAGGATTCACCTAAAAATGTTGGATTGGAGCAGGATGGTGTCAAGAAGGCCATTCAGACCATCGAGAATTTCCTGGAGGATTTTCCTGACTCTCCATATCGCCCCAATGCCAGGACATTGCTGGATTCATGCCATGCCCGGCTGGCACAAAAGGATTTCAAGAATGGCATGGTCTACTATAAAATAGGCGACAGGAGAGCAGCACGTATATATTTCGAAGGAGTCGTAACCAATTACTCCATTCCGGAATGGGTCGGCAAATCACTCTATATGCTGGCCGAAATCGACTGGAAAGAAGAAAAGTATGACGATGCCAGGGCCAAGCTTAATAATATGATGAATGCCTTCCCGGATCATGAATGGTTCGATAAAGCTAAAGATAAATATGACGAAGTCTTAGCAAAGATAGAGAATGAACAACAAAGCTCCGCTGATGAACGGGCGCAGGAATAGGCTCGGGGTTCTGGGCGGCCTCTTTGATCCCATCCATCATGGTCATCTCTCTCTCAGCAGGCATGCGCTGGAACAGTTGCAGCTCCTTAAGGTCCTCCTGATTCCTACATATAATCCGCCTCATCGTGAAGAGATATCAGATTACAGCCACCGACTTAAAATGACCGAGATTGCAGTAAAGGATAAGGCAGGCCTGCAGGCATCAGCTATAGAATCACATATCAGGGGGCATTCATACAGCCTGAAAACTCTGAGAAAATTGAAGGATGAATTTCCCGAATTTGCGCTTTACTTTCTAATTGGATCGGATAACTTGAAAAAGATGGAAGACTGGCACAAGCCGGAGGAAATAATGAGGCTGGCGCAGGTGGTGATGGCCGAAAGACCGGGTGAAGAGGGCTCGGCCCCGGCCAGGTTCGAGAAGAAAATAATGAAAATCGAAATGCCGCCGGTGGATATCTCCTCGACCCAGATCAGGGAGGCTGTGCGCAGGGGCGACCCGATAGATGATTATGTGCCCGAGGAGGTCGCTCAATATATAGACAGGAATAAGTTATATGTCTGATAAGAAAACTGTTATACTTGTAGACGGTTCGGCACTGGCCTACCGATCCTTTTTTGCATTCATCAGAAATCCGCTCATCAATTCCAAAGGTGAAAATACTTCGGTTTCATTCGGATTCATCAATTCACTCTGGTCGATTTTGCAGAATTACAATCCCACACACCTTGCAGTAGTATTTGACACCAAGGCTCCCACCCATCGGCATGAAATGTATAAAGAATACAAATCCACACGGGCCAAGATGCCGGAGGATATGGCCGACCAACTGCCCAGGCTGCATGAAATTGTGGAGGCCATGAATATACCTCTGATCGAGAAAGATGGGGTTGAGGCGGATGATGTTATCGCCACGCTTGCCACCCAGGCTGCGGAGAAAAGCTATGATGTTTTGATCCTGACCTCGGATAAGGATTTCAACCAGCTGGTGACCGAGAAGATCAAGATTCTTAAACCACAGAAAACAGGCTCCGAGCTGGAGATTATTGACAGGGATGGCGTTGTCGAGAAACTGGGTGTCCCGCCAGAGAAGGTAGTTGATCTTATGGGGCTGATGGGCGACACCTCAGATAACATACCGGGCATACCAGGTGTCGGTCCCAAGACCGCGCTGAAGCTCATAGAGCAGTTTGGAAGCCTCGAAGCAGTGGTTGAAAATGCAGACGAGATTTCGGCCAAGGGTGTGCGGAATAAAGTCAAAGACAATGTGGAGAATGCCAGATTATCCAAAGAGTTGGTAAAAATTATCGATGATGTGGAACTGGATCTTAAGGTCGAGGACCTGAAAAGGGGAGAAGCAGATGCAAAAAGACTGCGGGAGATATTTCTCGAACTGGAATTCAACCGCTTTATCGAGGAAATTCTCGGAGAAAGTCCCAAAAACCTCAAAAAAAAAGAGATAAAAAAAGCTGAGGTTGATTACAAGCTCGTCAATGACATCAAAGAACTAAAACGAATCATTTCAGAAATCAAAAAGCGCAAAGAGATGACTATCGACACCGAGACCACCTCGTTAACAGCGATAGGCTCGGATCTGGTGGGAGCATCTATCAGTCTGGATGAATGTTCGGGGTGGTATATTCCGCTGGGACACGACTCCGAGGATGTCAACCTTCCTTTTAAAGAAGCGCTCGGTCTCCTCAAGCCGGTACTCGAAGATGAGAAGATCAAAAAAATCGGACAAAATCTCAAATATGATTATCAGGTGTTTGCAAACTATGAAATAGATATGGCCGGAATTGCATTCGACACTATGGTCGCATCATACCTGATAAATCCATCCTCGCGTCAGCATAATCTGGGTCGGCTGGCCCTGGAACATCTGAATTATACGGTACAGCCGATAACCGAGCTTATTGGATCAGGCAAGAAGCAGCTTTCGTTCTCAGTGGTGCCGGTCAAGAAGGCGACTTTCTATGCTGTTGAAGATGTGGATATCACCCTGAGGGTGAAGAATAAGCTGGCACCGTTACTGAAGAAGGCGGGGATGCAGAAGTTGTTTGATGATATCGAGGTCCCGCTGATCGAAGTGCTGGCGGAAATTGAGCTCGCCGGGGTGAGGATCGACAAGGATATTCTTGCCGAGCTGTCTCGGGAAATGGAATCCGTAATTGCCGAAAAGGCTCAGGAAATATATGATTATGCCGGTTATGAATTCAATATAAATTCCACCCATCAGCTGCAGGAGATCCTGTTCGAGAAACTGGGGCTGAAGCCCGGCAGGAAGACAGAGAAGAAGAAGGGATTTTCCACCGATCAGGCCACTCTTGAGGCGCTGGCCAAAGAACATCCTCTGCCGCAGATAATCCTGAATTATAGGCAGCTATCAAAATTGAAAAGCACCTATATTGATGCCATTCCATTATTGATAAATAAAAAAACCGGCAGGGTGCACACATCATTTAACCAGACAGTAACTGCCACCGGAAGGCTTTCATCCTCCGATCCGAATCTGCAGAATATTCCTATTCGCACTGAACAGGGTGCCCAGATCCGCAAGGCCTTTGTGCCTCGCAACGAGGACTATATCCTCCTGGGAGCTGATTATTCCCAGGTCGAGCTGAGAATTATGGCGCATATCTCGCAGGATGAAAAAATGCTGGAGGCATTTAGAAATGACGAGGATATTCACAGCCGCACAGCCTCGGAGGTCTATGGTGTGCCGATCGAGCAGGTTGACCCCGATATGCGCCGAATGGCCAAGACAGCAAATTTTGCAGTTATATACGGCGTGAGCGCTTATGGTCTCTCACAGCAGTCGGATATGTCTGTGGGTGAGTCGAAACAATTCATCGACACCTATTTTGCAAGGTATCCGGGAATCAGGAAATATATGGAGAGCACAATCGAAAATGCCAGGAAGGACGGCTACGTATCCACCATGTTCGGGCGTCGACGCTATGTCCCCGAGATAAACAGCCGCAACCGTGCGGTGCGTCAATTTGCAGAACGCACAGCCATCAACACACCGATCCAGGGCACTGCCGCGGATATCATAAAGATCGCCATGATTGAGATATATCGGAAGATACGGGAGAAGCGGTCCAAGATGATCCTGCAGGTTCATGACGAGTTGGTTTTTGATGTTCATAAAGATGAACATGACGAGATTAAGGGAATTGTGCGGGATTGCATGGAGAATTCAGTTTCCCTTGATGTACCCATTAAAGTAGATATGGGTACCGGCCCCACCTGGCTGGAATGCAAATAGGATTGTCTCGTGAACTCTAAATCAGGCACCGTCATTTATATAGTTTTCATTGCGGTTCTGGTTTTCTATGTGCTTGGCCTTTTGATGCGCGGCTACTGGAACTGGTCTGTCTTTTCATTGCCCGATTTGAGATGGCTGCAGCTTACAGTCCTGGGCCTGATACTGGTATCTGTGAGCATTCCTGGTGTTACTTCCACTTTATATAGTAAGCTTATGACTTTTTTTGCCAAAGCGGCTAAAACACTTGATCATATACCGGGCACGCTAAAAGCAATCCTCTGGATTTCTATACCTTTTGTCCTGCTTTTTTTGATCAAAATAGAAGTTCATATTTATGGTGATGCCCAAAACCTGATCGGAAGTATTGTAAGCGGCGAAATCTTATCGCCGTTCTATAACAGAATCGGCATGCTGTTGCAGATTGCTGCCGGGCCGCTGGGTCTGGTTGAAGGCAGCCGCTCGGCAGCCGCGGATTATGTGTCTATTGTCTCGATCTTATCGGGTATAGTCTATTTATTTTTCTCATGGAAATCGGTTGCTATACTGATTGAATCTCGCGGCGAAGCAGTGTTGTCATTTTTTGCGGTAGCGACCTCCGGCCTGATCATAATTTTCGCCGGGCATGTGGAGATATATTCTGTAATCATAGCCTGGCTGTCAATATATGTATACTATACCCTCAGATTTTTGGAGGGACAGGGAAGAGTATGGAAATTAATTTTGCTGTTCTTAATCGGCCTTATATTGCATTTCTGGTTCATCGCTTTTCTTCCCTCATTGCTTTTTGTTTTCCATAGAAAAATTAAATTTCTTAATTTGAGAGTTGCAAAACTCTTAGCAATTCTATTCTGTGCGGGTATATACGTAACAGGTCAGATAATAAAGAGGGGGGAATTTTCTTTGACCATCCCACCTCTGGCAACAGAAAAAACCAATTACTGGCTTTTTGCGCCGGAGCATGTGCTGGACATATTGAATCAGTTTATTATGGTCGGCCCTGCACTTGCGATTCTGGCTTTGGCCATATTAATATTCATAAAACCCGCTAATTTGACTGATTCAAAGCGCTTTCTGATCTGGGTTGGCCTTCCTGCCATGGCGATTTCCTTTGTGATCGATCCGCATCTTGGCGCTGTCAGGGATTGGGATCTGTTATCGATTTTCGCTGCCCCCCTGATTATATTGGGGGCGGTTCTTTTGCATGAACAGAAGCTCTATAAATTCAGATACATCCTCGCTGCGATTCTTCTATTTAATATACTTAACAGCGGATCTTTCATCTGGATCAATAAAAAGCCGGACTATGCCATAGATAGAGTTGTAAATATATTGCTTGATGATCCTCATTATAATGAGGATTATCATGGTGGTTCGAGAATCCGGTCATTTGGAAATATCCTTATCGGCATTTACAAACGTCCGGAGGATGTTGTCAAACTTTACTCTAATGTTGAAGACCTGTCAAAACTCGAGACCATCGATCTGACATCAGCTGCTGTCTCCTTCCATAACATAGAAAACTATGAGAAGGCCCAATATATCTTCAGTTTGATCCCCGATATTTCTGAGCTTGCGGGGGAGAATAGATATGCGTACGGCCATGCCCTGGTGATGACTGGCAGGTATGAGCGGGCAGCCGATATATTGAAGCCCATTCTTCAAGATACTGTTTTTTCGGATCTGTGTTTTCTATTGGGTGTTTCTTATGCACACCAGAATCAGATCGATTCAAGCCTCAAATATCTCGACATTACTTTTTATCGTTCATCTAATAAAGTCGAGGTCGTGGATCCCTATGTATATCTGTTTAAATCTCTCGGCCACTATGATGTGGCCGCCAGATATCAGAAATACCTGGTGAGTTTCTTTCCGGATTCGGCAGAAGTTCGAATGGAACTTGCAAATCTATATGAACTGGCAGGAATGCCGGATTCCGCAAAGGCATACAGGAAAAATGAAGGTCCATAGATCCGGTTATATTATAATCCTGTCATGAGGCTTGACTTTGCACTGCAAATCTAGCATCATTTTCTAAATTGAAAGCAGGTAAGAATTGATGTCCAGGTCATTGTTTCCAATATACCTAACACTGGTAATAATTCTCGGCTTTTATGCCCTGGGGCTCTTTATGCCCGCTTACTGGAACTGGGGAGTGTTCAGGATAAGCGGGTTTTTCGAGATTCAGTTAATAGGCTTGGGCATAGCTCTAATGCTTGCATTGATTCCCGGCTTTTCATCAAAATTATTTGATAGTCTTACAGTGATTTTCGGCAAAATAGCCCGGCATGGCAGCCATCTGCCTCTGATAGTGAGAGGATTGCTCTGGATCATTATTCCATTCATACTTCTGTATATTGTAAAGTATGAGGTGCATGTCTATGGTGATGCTCAGAATCTGATTGGAAGCATTGTAAGCGGTGAGGTGTCATCTCCTTTTTATAATAGAATCGGAATGCTGATGCAGGTTGCTGCAAAATCACTTAATATTATCGGCGGCACTCGTGAAGCCGCAGCCAATTATGTAGCCATCATATCGATCATTTCGGGTATCATCTTTTTGTTTTTTGCATGGAAGACCTTTTCCTTACTGGTCAAGCCGAAGGGACTTGCCGCCACAGGTTATATCGCCCTGATTACATCCGGATTGGTGGTATTATTTGCAGGATATATAGAGACCTATGCAGTAATTATTGCCTGGCTTTCTATCTATATTTATTATGCGATTCTCACCCTTCATGGCAACGGTAAAGTAACGATACTGATTCTGATCTTCATAGCGGGAATATGCTGGCATTTCTGGTTCATCGCTTTTCTACCTTCATTGGTGTATGTATTTCACCGCCGCGTGAATATCCTGACAAAGAAAGCCGTATGGGCAATTGGCTCGGCATTCATTATTGGAATTTATATTCTGGGACAGGCGATAAGAAGAGGGGACTTTCCTCTGACGATACCCATTCTCCCTACGGGTAATACAAATTACTGGCTCTTTTCCCCTGATCACCTTCTGGACATATTCAATCAACTCATAATGGTGGGGCCGGCTCTTGGTATAATCACATTGGTTATCCTGGTGTCCGCGCGGAGAAAGAATCCCGAAAGCTGGTATGGTTTCCTGGCCTGGGCGGCGATACCCTCGCTTTTGTTGACATTCATGATCGATCCTCATCTTGGGGCAGCACGTGACTGGGACTTACTCTCGATTTTTGCCGTTCCGCTAACTGCTCTGGGAGCCTTATTGCTGATTTTTGGGGATGGAGTGAGGCCAAAAGCTGTTTTGAGCGCTATCATACTTTTTAATATAATACATACAGGAGGTATTTTAGCGGTTAATAGAAACCAGGATTATGCGGTAGATAGAATCGTAAATATTACTTATGATGATCCGCATTACCAGAGCGAATACTATGACGGTATCCGCAATAGACAGTTTTCTGTGATCCTTGCGAATATTTATGACAGGAATGAAGAGGCGATAAGGTTTATGGAAAGAAGAAAGAATCCGGACTCAGATGATGTCCTTGCAATGGCCAATTATCACTTCAACATAGAGGATTACAGAACAGCAGCACATTTTTATGGACTTGTTTCTAATAATGAGCAATTATCACCACTGCATCAATTCTGTTATGGCAAATCGAAGTTGTTCTCACGTAATCCGGAAGCGGCGTTAGATATTTTGAAACCGGTGCTGAGGGACAGCACTTTCTTCGAACTGCATTTTTATATTGGGGCCGCGTACCTTCTGACTATGAAAGCTGATTCAGCGGTGAAATATTTCGATTCTGGTCTGGCGGTCAGTGGTGACCCGCCTTCCGATCTTGGAATGACTTTAGAGTTTGTGCGTTCAAGCGGTGTCCCACTTTTGATAGCGCATTTCCAGAAAAAGCTCCTTTTCATGTTTCCTGACTCTACTTCCATAAGAAACGAGCTTGTGAGGCTCTATGAACAGGCCGGAATGGCCGATTCTGCGCAATTTTACAGGAATTATAATCCGTGATAAAAATGTTCATTTTTGACAAATATTACTCCAAACTTACTTGACTTTTGCGTAAAATAATATAAGATATGTGAATATTGCTCTTCGGGGTGAGGCGAAATTCCTCAACCGGCGGTTAAAGCCCGCGAGCGGAGCCGACAAAGTTCCGCAGAAACCGTGAAATTCGGTTGCCGACGGTACAGTCCGGATGGGAGAAGAGGTTGACAGAATATGTAGCGGTCTATCTTATTCAGGCCGCGGTCGTCCACCCCCAGAGCACAGGCTTTGGGTTTTTTTATTGGAGTTTATTGAATCGTGGACGACATCTCATTAATGCAGCGGGCCCTGGAAATTGCAGAAAAAGGGCGCGGAAAGGTCTCACCAAATCCCCTGGTCGGGGCAGTCATAGTCAAGGACGGCGAAATCATGGGAGAGGGTTATCATGAAGTCTATGGCGGCCCTCATGCAGAAATCAACGCCATGCGCGGCGCCAATTCCTCATGCAAAGGTGCAACTCTTTACCTGACCCTGGAACCATGTTCACATCATGGCAAAACACCGCCTTGTGTCAATTCTGTCATGGAAGCAGGTTTCAAGCGGGTGGTTATTGCTGCTGTCGATCCAAATCCAAAGACCAATGGGAAATCGATCACTATGATGATGGATGCCGGGATTGAAGTTGACGTCGGCTTGCTGGAGGAGAAAGCCCGTAGACAGAATGAAATATTCTTCAAGTATATTGCAACGAGCATGCCTTTTGTAATACTGAAAGCGGCGCAGACGCTGGATTCAAAAATCGCCGACACAACTGGTCATCCCAAGTGGATCACCTCAGATGAGTCGAGGGCATTTGTGCATTCCTTGAGGTCATATGTGGATGCTGTGGCAATTGGCGCCCGGACTGCGGTTATAGATAATCCGCGTCTGAGCGTACGGCATGTCGAGGGCAGGGATCCATACAGGATTATCCTTCAGGACAGAACCGAGCTTCCAGGCGACCTGCATCTTTTCAAGGATAACGAAGACAATAAGACTATCATAGCTGCTCCGCCAAATGAAATGGATATCCAGAATCACAAGCAGAATGCCATCATGTGGTCGGTCGACGCCTATGAGGATGGCACCCTCAATCTTACCAGCCTTCTGATCAAAGCAGCCAACCAGAGTATCAGTTCGATCCTGGTGGAGGGGGGCTCGCTCCTGTTTACATCATTCCTGAAGAGAAAACTGGTAGATAAGATTTATATAGGGATTGCTCCCAAAATAGTGGGTGCTGGTACTCCGACATTCCAGGAGCTTGGTATCGACACATTGGAACATTCGATTTATTTGTCTGAAGTGGAGTATTTCAGGAAAGGAGAGGATATCTGGGTCTGCGGATATCCAATCTGGAGATAAAATATGTTCACCGGTCTGATTGAAGAAGTTGGAAAAGTGCAGTCTGCAAGTCTGCAAGGCGGTAATCTGACACTTGAAGTGAAAGCACCTAAGTTATCACCTGATATAAGAATAGGAGATAGCGTTAACATCGATGGAGTATGCCAGACCGCAGTTGAGGTGAAATCCGATCGATTTACGGTTAATACTATATCCGAGACTCTTCGCAAGACCAACCTCGGCGATTTGAAGAACGGCGATTCGGTCAATCTGGAACTGGCACTGCGTACGGACAGCCGTATGGGCGGACATCTGGTCAGCGGGCATATCGACTGCCGGGGAAAGACGAAGACCATCAGGAAAATAGAGGGCAGCTGGGAACTGGCGATCGGTTATCCGGTTGAATTCGATAATCTGGTGGTACCTAAAGGCTCGATTGCAATAAATGGTGTCAGCCTTACTGTGACACATTCTGATCCGGGATTGTTTGGTGTTTCGATAATACCGCATACATGGGGAATGACGAATTTCCCCTCACTCAAACCGGGGGATTCGGTAAATTTGGAATTCGATTTAATTGGTAAATATATTCAACAGATGATAAATCCTTATAAGGCCCGTGAGGGCAATGTCGATCTGGAGACATTCCGCCGGGCGGGGTTTTAGACGGAGTATGTGAGATGCCTACTTTGAAAATTAATGACAGTCGTGACAAATACGACTTCGCAGCTATTCCCGATGCGATCGAGGATATCAGGATGGGCAAGATGGTCATCGTGGTTGATGACGAGGATCGGGAAAATGAGGGCGATTTTATCATGGCGGCCGAGATGGTGACCCCGGATCATGTCAACTTTCTGGCCAAGGAGGGACGCGGGCTGATCTGTGTTTCCCTGACCGAAGAGAGAATTAACCAACTGGAGCTGGAGACAATGGCCCAGCGTAATACCTCCAGGCTTGGTACGAATTTTACAGTTTCTGTCGACGCTGTACACGGTACTACCACCGGTATTTCGGCACGGGATCGCGCCATAACGATCAAGACCCTCGTACATCCGGATACCCAGCCCCATGACCTGGCACGTCCGGGACATATATTTCCCCTCCGGGGTGTGCAAGGCGGCGTATTGGTGCGGGCGGGACATACCGAGGCCTCAATCGATCTCACTCGCCTGGCAGGCCTTAGCCAGTCGGGGGTGCTCTGTGAAATTATGGATGAAGACGGTGAGATGGCTCGTGTGCCTCGTCTGATGGAAATCGCCGAAAAATTCGGAATGAAGGTGATCACCATCAAGGACCTGATCGAATACAGGACCCAGACCGAGAAACTGGTTTCCAAAGAAGAGGATGTAGATTTTCCCACTAAATATGGGCATTTCAGACTGTGCCTGTATTCCTCGGCAATAGACCGCAAGCATCATGTGGCCCTGGTCAAGGGAGATGTGCGCAACAAGAAGAATGTTCTTGTACGTGTACATTCAGAATGTCTTACGGGCGATGTTTTCGGTTCGATGCGCTGCGATTGCGGCGACCAGATAGCCGCGGCACTGCGCATGATCGAAAAAGAGGGGCAGGGAGTGCTTCTTTATATGCGACAGGAGGGTCGTGGAATCGGCCTGGCAAACAAGATCAAAGCATATCATCTGCAGGAAAATGGATGCGACACTGTCGAGGCCAACAACAGGCTGGGATTTAAGGATGATCTTCGTGACTACGGTATCGGGGCGCAGATTCTGGTCGATCTGGGGCTTTCCACAGTCCGTTTGATTACCAACAATCCGCGCAAAATTGTCGGGGTTGAGGGTTACGGTTTGAAGGTGACCGAAAGAGTTCCCAGCGAAACCTCTCCAACTGAATATAATAGAAAATACCTGAGATGCAAAAAAGAGAAGCTGGGACATCTCTTTAATATGATCTAAAAACCAAGGAGAAATATAGATGGCAAAGATTCATGAAGGTAAGCTTGATGCAAAAGGGCTGAAGTTCGGGATTATAGTATCGCGTTTCAATGATCTCCTGACCGCCAAGCTGCAGGAGGGGGCATTGGATTGCCTGGTACGTCATAATGCTGCCAGTGAAGATGTAGAGGTTTTCAAGGTACCGGGTTCATTTGAAATCCCCTATGTGGCCAATCATCTGGCAAAGTCAAAAAAATTTGACGCAATTATATGTTTAGGCGCATTGATCAGGGGTCATACCCCGCACTTTGAGTATATTGCGGCTGAGGTCTCCAAAGGAATTGCGAATATATCCATGGCGACGGGTTTGCCGGTGATATATGGTGTGGTAACTGCCGATACGCTGGAGCAGGGAATCGAACGATGCGGAACCAAGGCAGGCAATCGTGGATGGGACGCCGCTCAATCTGCAATTGAAATGGCCAATCTTTACAGGGAGAGTCTCAGTTGAGTGCACGCAGAAAAGCCCGCGAACTGGTATTAAAGAGCTTGTATGCCTATGAATCTGCTTCCGGTAATCCGGAAGATATTATGGAAACGCTTTCCAAGGATTCCGGCCTGTCTGAGAAACCGAGGAAATTTGCCAGTGATCTGTTTTATCTGACAATAACGCATTTGAATTCTATTGACGATGAGATAAGGAATCATACGCAGCATTGGGACATAGACCGCCTTGCGCTGGTGGACAAAAATATTCTCAGGATCAGTATTTGCGAACTTCTGTTTATGCCGGACATTCCCTCCAAAGTTTCAATCAACGAGGCAATTGAATTGGCCAAGAAGTATTCGACCGAGGAATCATCATCTTTTGTCAACGGTATCCTGAATTCTATATTTAAAGACCATAAAGCTGAACTGGAAGCTTAGTACATGGTCCAATACTTCATCTTGATGTCTCCGGGCTGAGGGGCCCTCCAGGTTAAAATTATCTTGCTAAATCGTTGATACCGCATATATTGCCAGTCTTGATAATCTTCAGAAACTGTGGGAAGCCTGATTGGTAAAAGATTAAGAACAAATCGATTATGGCTGGCAAGAAAAGCAACTCAAATCAAACGGACCGTGATCCGCTTCATATCATACTGGCAGTCGCTGTTCTGATAGTCTCGCTGGTGACCTACCTGCGCACAGTCCAGCCGACAGTGCCGTACTGGGATTGCGGCGAATTCATCGCCTGCGCCCATATTCTCGGCATCCCGCATCCTCCTGGTACTCCGCTTTTTATGCTGATCGGCCGCGTATTTTCAATGCTGATACCGTTTGGTGAGGTAGCCTGGCGGGTTAATATCATCTCATCGATATCATCGGCATTCGCAGTCATGTTCGGTTATTTGATCGTAACCTGGGTGATTCGCAAATGGTATCGCAAAGTGGATACAATCTATAAACGGGCCACCGTATACATAGGCGGTGTAACCGGCGCTTTATTCATGGCCTTCTCTCGCACATTCTGGAATAATGCTGTCGAAGCCGAGGTATATGGTCTGTCAATGTTAATTA
>JABAHS010024717.1_pt1 | contig 20678 bp, 15 predicted proteins | sample 7062111 | NCBI WGS metagenome assembly JABAHS01 (sample SAMN14534600, study PRJNA622989) | marine sediment metagenome | biome: marine biome [ENVO:00000428]; feature: marine pelagic biome [ENVO:01000023]; material: deep marine sediment [ENVO:00002113]; isolation source: pool of 4 deep marine... | reverse complement strand
AGAAGGTCAGCGTGTCGAAGCGGAGACGAATCTCGCCGGGGTCGATAATGTCAACGGCGGACATCAGTCCGGGGATTTTTTCTTCCGCGAAGTCGCCGATGTAGACCAGTGTCACATGCCAGTTGCGGCGATCGACGGCATTGCCTTCGACGCTGGACAAGGCCGGCCCGATCGTGTCGCGCAGCATTTCGCGCTGCCGGTGGGACGGCCACAATGCAAAAAACAGAGTCTTGTCAGCCACGCTTCTTCAACATCTCCCTCAGGCCCTGCAGCGCCAATACTACCGTTTGTGAGCGGATGGTTTCACGGTCGCCTTGCAGATGATGGCATTTGCAGATCGGCGATCCGCCGGACCGGTCCGCCCAGGCAACCCAGACGGTGCCCACAGGTTTCTCGTCCGTGCCGCCATCGGGTCCGGCAATGCCGCTGACGGCGACCGCCAGGTCCGCCCCGCTTCGCGCGAGCGCGCCGCTCGCCATCTCGCCGACCACCGCCTGGCTTACCGCACCGTGTGCCTCGAGCGTGGCCGGCTCGACGTCGAGCATGGACTGCTTGGCGTGGTCGGAATAGCTGACGAGGCCGAAGCCGAAGGCGGCGGAACTACCGCTCACATCGGTCAACGCCTTGGCGATCCAGCCGCCGGTGCAGGACTCGGCCGTTGCCACGGTCAACCCGGATTCGATCAACTCGCCGACCAGGGCCTCTGCGAGGGTCGCGATGGATTCGTAGTCAGGCATTCAGAACTTCCCGATAGACGTCGAGATAACGATCTACCATCATCTCTATTGAAAATTCATCCAGCATTCGCTGCCGACCGGCGGCCCCGAGCTCGGCGCGTATTTCCGGCTCCTCGACCATGGTACCAATCGCGGCCTGCAGACCGGCAAGATCGCCGGGCGGTACCAATATCCCCGTCTTTAGATGCTGGACTGCCTCGCGGCAGCCCGCGATATCGAACGCGATGACGGGCAGTCCCGCCGCAGCCGCCTTGAGCAAGGCCACGCCGAGCCCTTCTTTCTCGGCCGGATGCACCAGCAGGTCGAACGCCGACAGGTAGGCGTCGACGTCGCGCCGGAAGCCGGCGAAATGCACCGTCTCGGAGCAGCCGAGCCTCGTCACCAGGGCGCGCAGTTGTTCTTCGGCGGCGCCCTGGCCGAAAAACACGACCTTGATATCCGGATGCACCGCAATCAAGCCGGGGATCACGTCGAGCAGGAAGCGGTGTCCCTTGCGCTTGATCAGTTGCGCGATCACCGCAATCGCAAAGGCGTTTTCCCGGATACCGAATTCGCGCTGCAGCATCTCGCGGTCGGCATCCGGAGCCATCGACGCTGCGTCGACAGCGCTGCGGATCACCGTGAGCTTGTCCGGCCGCACCCGGCTTGTCCCGAGTACAGTCGCTATGTTCTCCGAGATGGCGATCACTTTGCGGAAGGGGCGATAACGAATCGCGGCGGCGGTCGGCGATTCCAGGCTGTCGACGCGTCGCGATACGACGGCAGGGACACCGGCCGTCAGCGCGCCCCAGCCGCCCGGAAAATCGGCGCCGCGCCGGCTGTGGCAATGGACGAGATCGGGTCGCTCGCGGCGCAGCAGCCGGTGCAGGCGAAACGGCAACGCGAAATCGGCGTCGCCGCTGCACGGGATATTGACGACGGTGATCTCTTCGGCGCGCGCTATCCCGTCGATCCCGGCGCCCGGCGGACACACCAGGATCGACTCGACATCGTGCGCAGCCAGGCCGCGAATCAGCCAGATGACCTGCTGCGCGCCGCCGTAGAAATGCCGACCGGTCTCGACGTGAACGATTTTCAAGCGGAAATTTCGAGCATCGACTTCACCCCTGGCAAAGGCTAGCATGGTCCGGTTCGCCTGCGAGCCCAATAACGACAAGAATGAGCACCAACGTCAGCCCTGTCCATACGCCAATGATGCAGCAGTACCTGCGCATCAAGAGCGACTATCCGGACATGCTCGTGTTCTACAGGATGGGCGATTTTTACGAGCTGTTCTACGACGATGCAAAACGCGCTGCCGAACTGCTCGATATCACGCTGACGGCGCGCGGCAAGTCGGCCGGCAACCCGATCCCGATGGCCGGCGTGCCATACCATGCCGTGGAGAGCTACCTCGCAAAACTCGTTCGCAAGGGGGAGTCGGTCGCTATTTGCGAGCAGGTCGGCGATCCCGCCACGAGCAAGGGCCCCGTCGAACGCAAGGTGTTGCGCGTCGTTACGCCCGGCACGCTGACGGATGAAGCGCTCCTGTCCGAGGCGCGGGACAACCTCGTGGCGGCGGTCAGCATCGGCGACGACCGCTTCGGCCTGGCCTGGCTAGACCTCGCGGGAGGGCGCTTTCGGCTGGTCGAACTCGCGGACGCAGCGTCGCTCGCCGGCGAACTCGAGCGGCTTCGGCCAGCCGAGGTCATCGTCGACGAGGAGCACCCGGAGAACCCGACATTCCGCGACGGCGTGCGCGTGACGGGGCGCCCGCCCTGGCACTTCGAAATCGACAGCGCGACCCGCCTGCTGAATACGCAGTTCGGTACCCGCAGCCTGTCGGGTTTCGGCTGTGACGAACTGCCTGTCGGGGTCGCCGCGGCCGGCGCATTGCTGCAGTACGTAACCGATACCCAGAAGACAGCCCTGCCCCACCTGACCTCGATCACGGTGGAACAGCTTACCGACGCCGTCATCATGGACGGGCCTACCCGCCGCAATCTCGAACTCGAGGAAAGCCTGACCGGGCACCATGAGCACACGCTGGCGGGCGTCATGGACCGCTGTCGGAGCCCGATGGGCAGCCGCCTGCTGAGGCGCTGGATTCAGCGCCCGCTCCGCGCTGGCGACATCTTGCGGGCTCGCTACCAGGCTATCGAGACAATCCTGTTCGGCGGGATCGTGACGGAGCTGCAGCAATGCCTAGCGGGGCTGGGTGACATCGAAAGGATTCTGGCCCGGATCGCGCTGCGCTCGGCCAGGCCGAAAGATCTTCGTCAGCTCGAGGTCGCGGTGTCGCGCGTACCTGGTCTCAAGACCATCCTGAAAGCGACCGACTCGCCGCTGCTGGCGACGCTGCGAGGACGCATCGGCGAGCATGGCGCGGAACGGGACCTGCTGCAGAGGGCGATCGTCGACAATCCGCCGATGCTGATTCGCGACGGCGGCGTCATCGCCGACGGCTTCGACGATGAGCTCGACGAACTGCGCGCGATTGCCAGTAACGCCGACCAGTACCTGCTCGATCTCGAGGCGCGTGAGAAAGCGCGCACCGGCATCGCCAACCTGAAGCTTGGCTACAACCGCGTCCACGGCTATTACATCGAGATCAGCAAGACGCAGGCGGAGAAAGCCCCGGAAGAATACGTGCGGCGACAAACCTTGAAGGCCGCAGAACGATATATCACCCCGGAGCTCAAGACTTTCGAGGACAAAGTACTGAGCGCGAGGGAGCGGGCCCTGGCGCGCGAGAAGCAGCTCTATGAAGGTCTCATCGACAGCCTGACGGCGTCGCTGGACGCGCTGCAGGCCACGGCACGCGGCATCGCCGAGCTCGACGTCATCACCTGTTTTGCCGAGCGTGCGGAGGCACTCGACCTGAACCGGCCGGAGATCGTCGACGAACCCTGCATCGAGATTCGTGGCGGCCGCCACATCGTCGTCGAACAGGTCATCGACTCGCCGTTCGTCGCCAACGACCTGTTGCTCGACGAAAAGACGCGCCTGCTCGTGATCACCGGTCCCAACATGGGCGGTAAGTCGACCTATATGCGCCAGGCCGCGCTGATTACGATTCTCGCGCACATCGGCAGCTTCGTGCCGGCAGAAAGTTTGCGGATCGGGCCGATCGACCGGATATTCACGCGCATCGGCGCATCCGACGACATCGCCGGCGGCCGCTCCACGTTCATGGTCGAGATGACCGAGGCGGCAACGATCCTGAACAACGCCACGGACTCGAGCCTGGTGCTGATGGACGAGATCGGCCGCGGCACGAGCACCTTCGACGGGTTGTCTCTCGCCTGGGCGGCGGCGCATCACATGGGCGACCGGATCGGCGCCTTCACATTGTTTGCCACGCATTATTTCGAGCTGACGGCGCTCGCCGACGAGATACCAGGCTGCAGTAATGTCCACCTGGACGCGACGGAGCACCAGGGTCGGCTCGTGTTCCTGCACGCGGTGAAACCGGGTCCTGCGAACCAGAGCTATGGACTACAGGTCGCCGCGCTCGCTGGCGTGCCTCGCGACGTCATCGGCAAGGCGCGTGCCTACCTGGCGACGCTGGAAGCCCAGCAGCTTGCCGAGCACCCGCAGGCCCGCCTGCCCTTCGCGGCACCTGCCGAACCGACATCGAATCCGCTGCAAGAGGCGCTCGAGGATGTCGAACCGGATTCGCTCACGCCCCGGCAAGCATTGGACATTCTTTATCGTCTGAAAAAATTGCCGTAGGCGCCTGTGATGCAGGCGACCAAAATGTTGACCGTAGGAGCGCGCCCAGCGCGCGATCACCATCAACGTCGCGCGCTGGGCGCGCTCCTACGGCTGCTCTGATCGAAGGGCTTCCAGTGCCTCGCGATTCGTCCATGACCAGACCCTGTCGATAGCCTCGTCGATGGGCACCCACTGCCATGTCGAGTGCTCTGCGGGATCAGCAACGATGTCGACCGGCGTAGCAAGACGGTAACGCCATTCGTGCTCGAGGTTCTCGGTAACGCCCGGCGCAAACCGGTGTCGCCAGCGCGGATCGATAATAAACACCCGGGATTCCCCGGTATCGAGGAGCTGCCCTTCGTCGCGCAGGCCCGTCTCCTCGAGCAGTTCACGGGCCGCCGCCTCGGCCGGCGTTTCATCACTATGCAGCGAACCGGTGACGGATTGCCAGAATGCGAAAGGGGTGACGCGCCTGAGGAGCAGCGCCTGCAGATCATCGGTGTAGACGATGACGAGAACGGATTCCGGTCTGCGGAAATCCGCGATGATCCTACTCCGTGCGCGGCGCGCGAATGCGGATGCCGGTTTCCTTGAGCTGCTCGGCGGAGACTTCACCGGGCGCATTGGTCAGCGGGCAGCTGGCAGTCTGGGTTTTCGGAAACGCAATGACGTCGCGGATGCTGTCGGCGCCGGCCATCAGCATGACCATGCGATCGAGGCCGAAAGCAATGCCGCCGTGCGGCGGACACCCGTATTGCAGCGCGCGCAGCAGGAAGCCGAATTTCTCCTCGGCTTCCTCGTCGCTGATACCCAGCAATTCGAAAACGGCCGCCTGCATCGCCTGGTCGTGGATACGCACCGAGCCGCCGCCGATTTCGGATCCGTTCAATACCATGTCGTAGGCCCGCGACAGGGTTGTGCCGGGCTCCGCCCTGACGGCGTCAGGGTCGTCGACCGCAGGCGCGGTAAACGGATGGTGCAGCGAGGTCCAGCGTTTGCTATGCGGGTCCTTCTCGAACATCGGGAAATCGACCACCCATAACGGCTGCCAGCCGTCGGCGATCAGCCCCTTGTCCTCGCCGATCCTGACCCGCAGTGCGCCGAGCGCATCATTGACGACGCGCGCCTTATCGGCGCCGAAGAAGATCAGGTCGCCGTCTTTTGCGCCGCTGCGCTGGAGGATGCCGTTGATGGCTTCATCGGGCAGGAACTTCAGGATCGGCGACTGCAACCCGTCGCGCCCTGCACCGATATCGTTCACCTTGATGTAGGCGAGTCCCTTCGCGCCGTAACGGCCGACGAAATCGGTGTAGTCGTCGATTTCCTTGCGGCTCAGTTCGCTGCCGCCCGGCACGCACAGGGCGGCAACCCGCCCTTCCGGGTCGGACGCGGGTCCGGCGAACACCTTGAACTCGACCGACTGCATCAGGTCGGCGACTTCGACGAGTTCGAGATCGATGCGCAGGTCCGGCTTGTCGGTGCCGAAGCGCTGCATCGCCTCTGCGTAGCTCATGCGCGGGAATGGCGACGGCAGCTCCACGCCCATGACGTCCCTGAAGAGGGTCCGCACGAGTTCCTCCATCGCGTCCGTGACGGCCGCTTCGTCGACGAAGCTCATCTCGATGTCGAGCTGCGTGAATTCGGGTTGACGGTCGGCGCGCAGGTCCTCGTCGCGGAAACAGCGGACGATCTGATAGTAGCGATCGAGGCCCGACATCATCAGCAGCTGCTTGAAGATCTGCGGCGACTGCGGCAAGGCGAAGAACTTGCCGGGGTGCGTGCGGCTCGGCACGATGTAGTCGCGCGCGCCTTCGGGCGTCGCGCGGGTCAGCATCGGCGTCTCGACGTCGACGAAGCCGTTGCCATCGAGGAAGTTGCGCATCGAGCGCGTCACGGCATGCCGCAGGCGAATGTTGCCGAGCATCTCCTCGCGACGGAGGTCGAGGTAGCGGAATTTCAGCCGCAGTTCCTCGTTGGCGTGCTCGTCGTGATGGAACGGCGGGGTCTCCGAGTCATTCAGCGTGACCAGTTCCTGCGCCAGCACCTCGACCTGCCCGGTCGGCATGTTCGGATTGGTCGTCCCTTCCGGCCGCTCGCGGACCAGGCCCTTGACGGCCAGCACGTACTCGCTGCGAATGCGCTCGGCCTCGGCAAAGATCTCGGGGCGATCGGGATCGAAGACGACCTGCAGCAGCCCCTCGCGGTCGCGCAGGTCGACGAAGATCACGCCGCCGTGGTCCCGGCGCCGATGCACCCAGCCACAGACCTCGATTTCCTGTCCGATCAGACCTTCGTCAACTTGTCCGCAATAATGGCTGCGCATGGTGGGATAAGGCGGTGCACCGAAAAGAGGCGGAATGGTAGGCCTAACGAGACCCGGCTGCAACACCGAAACCGCTTATTTTTCCGACTCTTCCGGCATCACGAGCGGCAGCTCGCCGAGCTGATCCTGGCGCCAGGTCGGTACGACGACGCCCAGCGAAATAATCATTTTCAGGGCCTCGTCGACTTCCATATCGAGCACGACGACATCCTTCTTCGGCACGATGATGATGAAACCCGACGTGGGGTTCGGCGTCGTCGGCACAAACGTACAGACCACGTCTTCGCCGGTTCGACCCTGCACCTCGCCGAGCTCGCTGGAGGTCTGGAAGGCCAGGCTGTAGAGACCTTCTCGCGGATACTGGATGAGCAGCACCTGCTTGAAGGACTGGCTGGAGTCGGAAAACACGATTTCGGCAAAATTCTTGGCCGCCGAGTAGATCGAGCGCACGATCGGGATGCGATCGAGCATCGACTCCCACAAACTGACCATGCTGCGACCGACGAAGTTGGCGGCCAGCATGCCGGTAATCAGCAGGACGATGAACGTCAGGATGATGCCCAGCCCGGGAATGCCGAAGCCAAACAGAACTTCGGGGCGGTACTGCTGAGGCAACAGCAACAGGGTCCGGTCCATCAACCCGATCAGGATTCGCAGCAGGAAGACGGTGACGCCGATCGGCAGCCAGACGAGGATGCCGGCGATGATGTAGCGACGGAGATGTTTCAGCATGCGTCTGCAGCCATATCAGTCATCCGCAGTGGATTTGACCGCAGTCTTCTTTTCGACCTTCTTCTCGGTCTTTTTGTCTGCCTTCGGGTCGTCTTGCTTCTTGTCACTTTTCGCTGGCTCCGCATCGCTCTTGTGGACGTTCTTCTGATTGTCTTGCTTGAAATCGGTCTCGTACCAGCCTCCGCCCTTGAGCCGAAAGCGGGGCGCGGACAGGAGCTTCCTGAGCGCGGGCTCACCGCACGCGGGGCAGTCGACCAGTGGATCGTCACTCATCTTCTGCAGCGCGTCCAACGTATGGTCGCAACGCTTGCAGGCATACTCATAGATGGGCATGCAAAACACTCCTCGAAACCGCCGCCCCCAACGCAGCGCATGCAGATTATAGAGGTATCAGGCCGCGTTCTGGAATTCGAGATGGTCATCAGAGACCCCCACCTCGATCGTGTCGCCGGGTCCGAAACGGCCATGCAGGATCTCCTGCGCCAGCGGATTCTCGACCTGCTGCTGAATCGCGCGCTTGAGCGGACGCGCCCCGTAAACCGGATCGAAGCCGGCCTCGGCGAGCTTGTCCCGTGCGGCCTCGGAGAGAACGATCCGCATATCGCGCCCGGCGAGTCGCTCATGCAGGTAGCCGAGCTGGATATCCACGATCATGCGGATATGCTCGCGGCCCAGCGGGTGGAACACGACAACGTCGTCGACGCGATTGATGAACTCGGGCCGGAAGTGCTGAGACACAATCTCCATCACCGAGGATTTCATCGCCTCGTAGTTTTGCTCGCCGGCGAGCTCCTGGATGCGCTGCGAACCGAGGTTGGAGGTCATCACGATGACGGTATTGCGAAAATCGACCGTCCTTCCCTGCCCGTCCGTCAGTCGTCCGTCGTCTAGCACCTGTAACAACACGTTGAAGACGTCGGGGTGCGCCTTCTCCACTTCGTCGAGCAGGATCACCGAATACGGCCTGCGGCGGACGGCCTCGGTCAAGTAACCGCCTTCGTCGTAGCCGACGTAACCGGGCGGCGCACCGATCAGGCGCGCAACCGAGTGTTTCTCCATGAATTCCGACATGTCGAGGCGCACCATCGCGTCGTCGGTATCGAACAGGAAGTTGGCGAGCGCCTTCGTCAACTCGGTCTTGCCGACGCCGGTAGGGCCGAGAAACAGGAATGATCCAATCGGCCGGTTGGGATCGGACAGGCCCGCGCGGGCGCGGCGGATCGCATTCGCGACGGCCGTGACCGCCTCGTCCTGGCCGACGACGCGCTGCTGCACGACGGCTTCCATCTGCAGCAGCTTGTCCTTCTCGCCTTCCAGCATCTTCGAAACCGGGATGCCGGTCCACTTCGAAACGATCTCGGCGACTTCTTCGTCGGTGACGTTGTTGCGGAGCAGGGTCGTTTCCTGCCCTTCGGCCGCGACGGCTTCTTCGAGCTGTTTCTCGAGTTCGGGAATCCGACCGTACTGCAGCTCGGACATGCGCGCGAGATCGTTGGCGCGATGCGCCGTCTCCAGCTCGAGGCGCGCGCGCTCGAGTTCTTCCTTGATGTGGGTCGTGCCCTGCATGGCCGCTTTTTCGGCCTTCCAGACTTCCTCGAGGTCCGCAAACTCGCGCTCGAGCTCGGTCAGTTGCTCCTCGAGATCCTCGAGCCGCTTTTTCGAGGCGTCGTCCGCTTCCTTGTTGAGCGCTTCGCGCTCGATCTTGAGCTGGATGATCCGGCGCTCGAGCTTGTCCATCTCCTCGGGCTTGGAGTCGATCTCGATGCGGATGCGGGACGCGGCCTCGTCGATCAGGTCGATCGCCTTGTCGGGCAGCTGCCGGTCCGAGATGTAGCGATGCGACAGGGTCGCGGCCGCGACGATGGCCGGATCGGTGATCTCGACCCCGTGGTGCACTTCATAACGCTCTTTGAGGCCGCGGAGGATCGCTATCGTATCTTCGACCGTCGGTTCCTCGACCAGCACTTTCTGGAAGCGCCGTTCGAGCGCGGCGTCCTTCTCGAGGTACTTGCGATATTCGTCGAGCGTCGTCGCGCCCACGCAGTGCAGTTCGCCCCGGGCGAGCGCGGGCTTCAGCATGTTGCCGGCATCCATCGAGCCTTCCGCCTTGCCGGCGCCGACCATCGTGTGCAGCTCGTCGATGAACAGGATGATCTGTCCTTCCTGCTTGGCCAGGTCGTTGAGCACGGCTTTCAGGCGCTCTTCGAATTCACCGCGGAACTTCGCGCCGGCGATCAGCGCACCCATGTCGAGCGACAGGATGCGTTTGTTCCGCAGTCCCTCGGGGATTTCGTTGTTGACGATGCGCTGCGCGAGCCCCTCGATGATGGCGGTCTTGCCGACGCCGGGCTCGCCGATCAGGACCGGGTTGTTCTTGGTGCGGCGCTGCAGGATCTGGATCGTCCGCCGGATCTCGTCGTCGCGGCCGACGATCGGGTCGAGCTTGCCCTGCTCGGCGCGCTCGGTGAGGTCGATGGTGTATTTCTCGAGGGCCTGCCGCGTGTCCTCTGCGTTGGGGTCGTTGACCTGCTGGCCGCCACGGATCTCGTCGATCGACTGCTCGACCGCGCCGTGGACTGCGCCTGCCTGCTCCAGCACCCGCTTCAGGGGCGACGAATCGTCCAGCGCCGCCAGCACGAACAACTCGCTCGAGATGTACTGGTCATCGCGTTTCTGCGCCAGCTTGTCGGTGAGATTCAGCAGCTTCGACAGGTCATTGGAGATGTGGACTTCGCCCCCGGTGCCCTCGACTTTCGGCAGGCGGTCGAGCGCCTCGCCGAGCTGTGATCTCAACAGGTTGACGTTCACGCCAGACTTGGCCAGCAGGCCGCGTACCGAGCTGCCCTGCTGATCGAGCAGTGCGACCATGAGATGCGCCGGCTCGATGAACTGGTGATCGAGCCCGATCGCGAGCGACTGGGCCTCGGCCAGCGCCATCTGGAATTTACTTGTCAGTTTGTCCATTCGCATCGCATCCGCAGGGGCTGGTTCCCCTCCTCCTGGTTCGGGGCTGGACCCCGGCTCTCGAATGGGCAGGAGATTGCGTCTGCGGCGCCCATTTCAAGCCGGCTCAGCGCCGAAAAATGAAACCTGCCATGCGGCCGGTGGCGCCGTCCCGGCGGTGCGAGAAGAATCGATCGGCATCGCCAAAGGTGCAGAAGTCGCCGCCCGATACGGAGCCGATGCCGGCGTCGGCGAGCCGCTGGCGCGCGAGGCCGTAAAGGTCGGCCTGCCAGCGGCCGCGCGCGTTCCGGCGAAAATGTCGCCCGGCGGCAGGGTCGTGGCTGACGAAAGCCTCGCGCACCTCTTCGCCCACTTCGAAGGCCGCCTGCGATATCGCCGGCCCGAGCCAGGCCTGCAGCCCGGAGGGCGCCGTGGCCAATGCGGCCACCGTGTTCTCCAGCACGCCGGCGGCCAGCCCTCGCCAGCCGGCGTGGGCGGCCGCTATCCGCGCGCCGTCCTTGCTGCAGAAAAGCACCGGCAGGCAATCCGCGACCATCACGGCGCAGACGACGCCGGCCCGATCGGAGACGGCCGCGTCAGCTTGCGTACCTGGCGCCGGATCGGTGACGACCGCCGCGCCGTGCACCTGGCTGAGCCAGCCCGGTTCCTGCGGAAGTCCGCAGGACGCGGCGAATCGGCGTCGATTCTCCGTGACCCGTTCGGCGACGTCGCCGACGTGTTGGCCGATATTGAGGCTGGCATACGGGCCTTCACTGACGCCGCCCTGGCGCGTCGTGCAGCCGGCAACGACGCCAGCGGGCGCTGTCCAGTCGGCCAGTATCCAGGGGGCCGTCGTCACGACCGATGATCCGCCTGCAGTACGTCGAGCAGCCGCTGGAAGTCTGCGGGCAGCTCACTCTCGACGGCGATTGTCAGTCCGCTGCCCGGGTGTTCGAATTCCAGGCAAGCCGCGTGCAGGGCCTGGCGTCGGAATTCACGCAGCGTCCTGACGAGATCCTCGGACGCGCCGCCGGGTAGTTGCAGGCGCCCACCGTAAACCGGGTCACCAAGGAGCGGATGCCGTCGATACGCAAAGTGCACACGAATCTGGTGCGTGCGACCGGTCTCCAGATCGACCTTTATATAAGTGTGAGCCCGGAATCGCTGCAGCACCCGGTAATGGGTGATCGCCGGTTTACCGCCATCGCGGACACACATCTTCAGCCGGTCGACCGGGTGCCTCGCGATCGGTGCATCGATCGTGCCGCCGCCGGTCAGTACGCCGTTGCAAACTGCCAGGTACTGGCGGGTAATTTGCCGCTCGGCCAGCGCCCGGACCAGCGCCGTGTGCGCCGCGAGCGTCTTGGCAACCAGCAGCAGGCCGCTGGTGTCTTTGTCCAGCCGATGGATGATGCCGGCACGCGGCAGGTCCCTGAGCGCGGGCGCGTGATGCAGAAGCCCGTTCAACAGGGTCCCGGTCGGATTGCCGGCGCCAGGATGCACCACGAGTCCTGCCGGTTTGTTGACGATCAAGAGCTCATCGTCTTCGAGTGCGACATCCAGGGCGATCGGCTCCGGTTCGCTGCTGACGCTCGGCTCGGCGACCGGATTCAACATAACCTGCTCGCCGCCCACCACCGGGTCGCGTGGCCGCATCAGCCGATCATCGACCGTGACCTGACCGTCGAGGATCCAGGTCTTGAGCCGGCTTCGGGAATACTCGGGAAACATCCGCGCCAGCGCCTGGTCCAATCGTTGACCTGAAAGGCTATCCGGGACTTCTTTTTGCAGGGGCTTCTCTGCCATGGAACCAGGGTTTCGGCGGATCGGGCGCTGGTCAGTTTACGGTATACTTGCCGACCGCGCCGGATTGATGCAAAGTCCGGCCGCCGCTCGAACCGGGCGCTCGAATACAGACGAACATGACGCATGCCATCAGCACATTCCTGCGGGCCATCCGCGCCCCACGCGACGTACGGCCTCGCGCCGGACGACGTTTCGCCCTGTTGTGCGTGATCTCGCTGCTGGCGGCCGGCTGCGGCGGCAACGAAGAGGAATTCGACCTCACGAGCAATATCCGCGACGCCTACATCGATGCCCAGGACGCCATGACCGTCGGCAACTACCGCAAGGCGATCGGAATCTTCGAGGCGCTGCAGGCGAGATTCCCGTTCAGCCAGTTTGCGACCCAGATCCAGCTCGAGCTCGCTTACTGTTATTACAAGCTGGGCAGCACCGAGCAAGCTATCGACGCTGCAGACACGTTTCTACGCGAAAACCCAACCCATGCCCGGGTCGATTACGCGATGTATATCAAGGGCCTTGCCTACTTCGAACAGGGCCAGACTTTTCTCGAGCGGTTGTTTCGCAAGAATGTAGACGCACGTCCACCGCGTGACGGCGAGCTCGCATTTTCGACGTTCAGCCGCATGGTGGAACGCTACCCGGCCAGTCCGTACGCCGCAGATGCGCAGCAGCGCATGGTTTACTTGAAGAATCGACTGGCGTCTTATGAGAATTCAGTCGCGCGTTTTTATCTCGAACGTGACGCCTATATCGCGGCATTGAATCGCGCCAAGATGGCGCTCGAGGTTTACCAGGGCGCAGACAGCGCCGACGAGTCGCTGCGCATCATGATCGAATGTTACGAGGGCCTGGGGATGACCCAGCTTGCCGACGACGCCCGCCGCGTTCTCGAAAAGAATTTCTCCAACGAGCCGGTCGCGCAAAATTAACTGACCGGCGCTCAGGGCCGCATTGATCGTCAGCACGCCGTATCGGGCCCGGGACGTACTACTCCGGAAACGTATATGTCCAAGTGATCGGATATCCCCCGGTCCGTCGGGATTGTCGAGGGTAAGACTCGGACAGGTGCGGGCCGACCATTAGCGCGCAGAACGACTGCCGCGAGTTATTACTCTGGAAACGTGTATTTCGAGGTAATCGGATAACGCCAGTCTCTTCCGAATGCCCGGCCGCTGATTCGAATCCCCGGGGGCGCCTGGCGGCGCTTGTACTCGTTGCGCTTGACCATTTCGAGGACGCGCACGACCACGTCACGGTCGAAACCCTGGTCGACCAGCTCCTGAACCGACAGATCCTTCTCGATAAAGGCCTCGAGAATCGGGTCGAGCACGTCATACTCGGGCAGGGAGTCCGTGTCCTTCTGGTTGGGCCTCAGCTCGGCCGAAGGCGCGCGCGTGATGACGCGCTCGGGAATGACTTCACTGCGCAAGTTTCGGTAGCGGGCCAGCCGGTAGACGAGAGACTTGCTGCAATCCTTGATGGGCGCGAATCCACCGGCCATGTCGCCGTAAAGAGTGGCGTAGCCTACAGCCATTTCGCTCTTGTTACCGGTGGTCAGCAACATGCGTCCGGTCTTGTTCGATATCGCCATGAGCAGTAACCCGCGGCAGCGCGCCTGGATGTTCTCCTCGGTGACATCTTCCTCGCGACCCTCGAAAATCTCGCGGAGTTGGCTAACGGTCGCTTCGTAAATCGGTTCGATCGGTATGACGTCGTAACGGATGCCGAGCATTGCCGCCTGTTTCGCCGCGTCTTCCTGGCTCATATTGCTGGTGTAGCGAAACGGCATCATGACTGCTCGCACCCGCTTGGCGCCCAGCGCATCGACGGCGACCGCAGCAACCAGCGCCGAATCCACGCCGCCGGACAGGCCGAGGATCACGCCCGGGAAGCCATTCTTGTCCACGTAGTCGCGCGTGCCGCAGACCAGCGCCTCATAAACGCTGTGCTCTACATCGAGAACCGGGTCGACATTGTCGGGCACCGGGCGGACGCCGGCGCCGTCGGCGACGAGTTCAATCCGATACAGGTCCTCCCGGAACGGCGCGCCGCGGAACGCGATATCGCCGTCGCGATCCAGCACGAACGAACCCCCATCGAACACCAGTTCGTCCTGGCCGCCCACCATGTTGAGATATACGAGCGGGACGCCAGCCTCTTTCGCGCGTTCCCTGGCCGCCGACTCACGATACTCCTGGCTGCCGATTTCATAGGGGGAACCGTTGATGGCAATGATCGCTTCGGCGCCGGCCGCGCGGCTGTTCGCGACCGGTGCGCTTTTCCAGATGTCTTCGCAAATCGCGATGCCGAGGCGGATGCCGTTGAGCGTGAACACGGCGGGCTCCTTGCCGGCCGCGAAGTAGCGCTCCTCGTCGAACACCCGGTAGTTCGGAAGCAGATGCTTGCGGTACTGGGCGAGCGGATTTCCGTCTTTGAACACGACCGCTGCATTGAAGATCCGACCGTCCTCGTATTCCGGGTAGCCGATCAGGACGGCAATATCGCGCACGGTTGAACGGATCTTTTCCATCGCGTTGGCAATGCGTCGCTGGAAACCCGAGTGGAAAAGCAGATCCTCGGGCGGATAGCCGCTGACCGACAGCTCCGGGAATACGACCAGGTCCGCCTGCAACTCGTCGTGCGCGCGCTTACAGTAGTCGAGGATTTTGGTTGTATTGCCTTCGACGTCGCCGACAACGAGGTCGAGCTGCGCCAATGCCACGGTGATTCTGTCACTCACTTTTATTGACCTGCACTCCGGGACGGCAGGCAAGGCGATCAGCCGCCCATCAGCTCGAGCATCTTGTTGCCGAGTTCGGCGGGAGATCGAACCGTCGCGACGCCGGCGGCGTCCAGCGCACGGAACTTGTCTTCCGCCGTACCCTTGCCTCCGGCAATGATAGCCCCAGCGTGCCCCATACGCTTGCCGGGCGGCGCGGTAACGCCGGCGATATAGGCGACAACCGGTTTCGAAACGTTCGACTGGATGAACTCTGCCGCCGCTTCTTCGTCCGTGCCGCCGATCTCACCGACCATAACGACGCCCTCGGTTTCAGGGTCGGCCTCGAACAGCTCGAGACAATCGATGAAGTTCATGCCGCGGACCGGGTCGCCGCCAATACCGACACAGGTGCTCTGGCCCAGGCCGTTAGTTGTGGTCTGGTACACGGCTTCATAGGTCAGCGTGCCGGACCGGGAGACCACGCCGATGTTGCCTTGCTTGTGAATGAAGCCGGGCATGATGCCGATCTTGCACTCTTCCGGCGTGATGATGCCCGGGCAATTCGGCCCGATGAGACGGCAGTCGTAGCTGGCCAGCGCCGACTTCACTTTCACCATGTCGAGCACCGGGATGCCCTCGGTGATGCAGACGATCAGCCCCACGCCGGCATCGGCTGCTTCGAGGATCGCGTCGGCGGCGAACGGCGCCGGCACATAGATCATGCTGACGTCCGCCCCGGATTCCCGGACGGCCTCACGCATCGTGTTGTAGACAGGCACGCCGAGGTGTTCCTCGCCGCCGCGACCCGGCGTCACGCCGGCAACGACACAGGTACCGTAGTCGATGCATTGCTCCGTGTGGAACGATCCCTGGTTGCCGGTGATGCCCTGGCAAACGATTTTGCTGTCTTTATTGACCAGTATGCTCATTGGCTGGAAATCCCTGTCATCGGCCCGCGGCTGCGACGGCTTTCTGCGCGGCGTCGGTCAGGTCGTCCGCCGCGATGATGTCCAGTCCGCTGTCGGCAAGCAGCTGACGCCCCTTGTCGACGTTGGTTCCTTCGAGACGCACGACCACCGGATCGTTGACGCCAACTTCACGGACGGCTTTGATGATCCCCTCGGCGATCAGGTCGCAGCGTACGATGCCGCCGAAAATATTGACGAGAATCGCGTCTACGTTTTCATTGGACAGAATGATCTTGAAGGCTTCGGCAACGCGCTCGGCCGTGGCGCCGCCACCGACATCGAGGAAGTTGGCCGGCTCGCCGCCATGCAGCTTGATCAGGTCCATCGTCGCCATCGCCAGCCCGGCGCCATTCACCATGCAGGCGATGTTGCCGTCCAGCGATACGTAGTTCAGGTCGTGCTCCGCAGCTTCGCGCTCGGTAGCGTCCTCCTGGCTGGGATCACGCAACGCTTCGAGCCGCGATTGCCGAAACAGGGCGTTGGCCTCGATATTGATCTTGGCGTCCAGCGCGACGACGTCGCCGGCCTTCGTGACGATCAGTGGATTCACTTCGACCAGGCTCGCGTCGCACTCGAGGAACAGGCGATACATCTTGCCGATCAGGTCCGCGAACTGCCGACCCTGTTTTGCATCCAGCCCCAATCCGAACGCAAGCTGCCGGGCCTGGTATGGCTGCAGGCCGGCGTCGGAAGCGACGGCTACCGTGAAAATCTTCTCCGGCGTCTCTTCTGCGACCTGCTCGATGTCCATGCCGCCGGCTGCCGAGGCGATGAAAGCTACGCGGCTCAGCTCGCGGTCGACCAGCATGCTGAGGTACAGCTCGCGATCGATCTCCGATCCGGCCTCGACGTAGACGACGTTGACCGGCAGGCCTTCGGGACCTGACTGGTGCGTGACGAGCTGCGTACCGAGCATCGCAGCGGCGTATTCCCGCACCTCGTCGGCTGATCGCGCAAGCTTGACGCCGCCGGCCTTGCCGCGGCCGCCGGCATGGACCTGCGCCTTGACGACCCAGAGGTCGCCGCCGAGTGTCTCGGTGGCGGCTGCGGCTTCGTCAGGCGTGGACGCGGCCACCCCTTGCGGTACCGGTATGCCGTACTCTGCGAACAGTGCTTTCGACTGGTATTCGTGAAGATTCATTATGGATAGTGACGTCGGGGGGCAAAAAGTCGCGCGTATTTTGTAGGAAAGCCACTTGAGACGCAAAATTCCTGTTGCGCTTCGACTACAATCTGCGCTGGCCGGCATATGGGCCGGACCGCGATACGGAGAATATGAACCAGGCACTGACAGATACGCGGGCTTTTCGGGCCGATTCTCCCCTGCAACGCGCCATCGACGAATCAGATCTGACATGGCGAGTGCTAGGCACGCTCAACGTGTTCCGGATCTTTCTTGCACTGGTCCTCATTGCCCTGTTCTTCGCCGGCGACGAACCCCGCCTGATCGGCGAACGCTACCCGGCGGTATTCTCGGCCACGGCGGCCGGCTACCTGGTATTCGCGGTCGTGACCGGGTTCGCCATCCGCTGGCGCTGGGTGACCGCCGCCCCGCAGATCCTGACCCAGATTCCGATCGATATCTCGGCCATCGTGATCCTGATGCATTCGAGCGGCGGCATCTCAAGCGGCCTCGGCGGCCTGCTCGTCGTGTTCGTCGGCGCCGGCAGCCTGATCCTGCCTTTCCGATTTCCGGCGTTTTTCGCCGCCGTAGCGACGATTGCGATCCTCGGCGAGCAGCTGTTCTCGCAGATTGGCGGGGTCAGCGACACCGGTAATTTCACGGCTGCCGGCGTTCTGGGCGCCATTATCTTCGCGATTTCACTGGCGGCCAGGCCGCTGGCTCGCCGAATCCAGTTTTCCGAGGCGCTCGCGCGACAGCGTGGCGTCGACCTTGCCAACCTGTCTGAGCTCAACGAGTACATCGTCCAGCATCTGCGCGAGAGTATCGTCGTGCTCGACGCGGAAAACAAAGTTCGCCTGATCAATTCCAGCGCGGCAAACCTGCTGGGGTCGCCGGCTGATTGCCATGGCACGAACATCGGCACGATATCGGTGGATCTCGCCAGTTATATCGAGCAGTGGCGCAAAAATGCCGAAGCGGGTTCTCATACCGACCTGACGGTTGATACCGGGGAGGAAACCTCGCAGATCAAGGCGCATCTTGCGCCGCTGGACAAGAACGAGGAACGCGCCGGACCGGTCCTGGTATTCCTCGAGGACTCGAGCCTGATGAATGCGCGGGTGCAGCAGTCGAAGCTGGCTTCCCTTGGTCGGCTCAGCGCCAGCATCGCCCACGAGATCCGGAACCCCGTCGGCGCCATGAGCCACGCGGGCCAGTTGCTGGCGGAGTCCCATGCGCTCACCGAGGACGACCTCCGGCTGACCGAAATCATCCGCACGCATGCTGAGCGCGTCAGCCACATTATCGATAACGTCCTGCAGCTGTCCCGGCGCGAGTCGAGCAGGCCCGAACTGTTCGAACTCGAACCCTGGCTCAGGGACTTCGCGCAGGAGTTCTCGCGAACGCTGGAGCTGCAGGAGGGCGAACTCGCGGTCGCGAGTTGTGAACCCAATGTCAAGGTGAGAATGGATCCGAGTCATCTTCGCCAGGTCCTCTGGAATCTTTGCGACAACGCGGTCAAGTACGCCAGCGAGACCGGCGGCATTCTCGTGGAACTGCATGCCGGCAAGACCGGCAGAACCGGTCAGCCGTACCTGGAGGTACACGACCAGGGTCACGGCATTGATCCGGCCACGGCGGACAAGGTTTTTGAGCCGTTCTTTACGGCGCGCAGCGGCGGGACGGGACTTGGCCTGTATATTTCGCGCGAGCTGTGCGAACTGAATCGTGCGGCGCTCAGCTACCGCGATCGCGAGTCGGGTGGCAGTATATTCAGGATCGCGTTCTCTGATCCGGACCGCTGGGAAGCGGTAGAGAACGAGTAAACGGGACTTACAGAGCGATATCGCTGCAATGCAGAAACCCCTGGCACTGGTCATCGACGACGAACCCGACATCCGCGAGCTGCTGGCGCTGACGCTGGGCCGAATGGATATCGAAACGGTCGTTGCCGAAGACGTCGCGGGCGCAAAACGCGAACTTGGCAGCCATCGGTTCGACATTTGCCTGACGGACATGCGGTTGCCGGACGGCGACGGGCTCGATCTCGTGCAGTGGATGCAGAAAAATGCGACCGGCGTGCCGGTCGCCGTGATCACCGCGCACGGCAACGTCGAGACCGCCGTGCAGGCGCTCAAACTCGGCGCCTTCGATTTCATTTCCAAGCCGCTCGATCTGAACAACCTGCGGAATATCGTCGGCAATGCGCTCAAGCTCGGCGAACGATCCAGCGAAGGGGCTTCCCGGCTGCTCGGCGAGTCGCCGGCGATGCAGCGGCTGCGGGAGATGATCGAGCAGGTTGCCCGCAGCCAGGCGCCGATCCACATTTCCGGCGAGTCGGGTACGGGCAAGGAGCTGGTCGCGCGCCTGATCCATGAGTCGGGCCCGCGCAAGGACGGCCCGTTCGTCCCGGTCAACTGCGGCGCGATCCCGACCGAACTCATGGAGAGCGAATTCTTCGGTCACAGGAAGGGCGCCTTTACCGGCGCCGTCAACGACAAGGCGGGGCTCGTCCAGAGCGCGAACACCGGCACGCTGTTTCTCGATGAGATCGCCGACCTGCCCCTATCGATGCAGGTCAAGCTGCTGCGGGTCATCCAGGAGCAGACGATTCGACCGGTAGGCGCCGCCAAAGAGGAGAGTGTCGACATCAGGATCCTCTCGGCAACCCATAAAGACCTCGCGAAGATGGTCAAGGCCGGGCAATTCCGCGAAGACCTCTATTACCGGATCAACGTCATCGAATTGCACGTGCCGGCGCTGCGCGAACGGGGCGAGGACGTGCTGCAACTCGCGGGCTTGATCCTCGAACGCCTCGGCTCGAGCATCGATAATCTCGACGAGAACGCCAAAGCGAGCCTCATTCGCTATGACTTTCCAGGCAACGTCCGTGAGCTCGAAAACATGCTGGAGCGCGCCGTTACCCTGTCCGGCGGCGGTTCGATCGCGGAGGGCGACCTCGCTTTCAGGACTTCGGACATGCCGAGACCCGGTGCCGCTGCCGGCGGCCAGGATCTCGGCAACCAGATCGACGAGGTACAGCGGCAAGCCATTATCGAGGCGCTGAAGAAAACCCGCTACAACAAAACCGCGGCCGCCAAACTGCTCGGTCTGACCTTTCGCCAGCTGCGCTACCGCATCAAGAAGCTGGGGATCGAATAGCGCATTCCGGCGGGTGACAATATTTGTCACCTTGTGACAATCGCTGACAGAAAATGACTGCTTTTGCGCTGGACAGGTTGCAGGCGGCAGCTCGCTAAAACCCATTCTGTTATTTAAATCAATAGTTTACGTATTTTTGAGCAAAGTTGGCACGGGGCTTGCTTTAACCGTGGTACAGGCGTTATGCGCCGTTTGTTAATGACTAACACTCTCAAACTTCATGGAGACTATTGAGATGAAGAAACAACAGGGTTTTACTCTCATCGAACTGATGATCGTAGTTGCCATCATCGGCATTCTGGCTGCGATCGCTATCCCGGCTTACCAGGACTACACGATCCGTGCCCAGGTATCTGAAGGTCTGAACCTGTCTGGCGGCGCCAAGGCTGCTGTCACCGAGTTCTACCAGGACCAGGGTGCTTTCCCGGCCGACAACGCAACGGCTGGCATCGAAGCCGCCGGCAAC
>JABAHS010029205.1_pt2 | contig 20679 bp, 7 predicted proteins | sample 7062111 | NCBI WGS metagenome assembly JABAHS01 (sample SAMN14534600, study PRJNA622989) | marine sediment metagenome | biome: marine biome [ENVO:00000428]; feature: marine pelagic biome [ENVO:01000023]; material: deep marine sediment [ENVO:00002113]; isolation source: pool of 4 deep marine... | reverse complement strand
TGTAATGGAAAACAAAAGTCACGAACTTACCGAGGGCGAATGGGCGATCATCCAGGTCGTCTGGGAAAAAGAGCCGTGTATTGTTCCCACGATTCAGGAAGAGCTCCAGGCCCGAAAGAACTGGCACTACAGCACCGTCAAAACCCTGATGGACCGGATGGTCGACAAGGGGCTGCTGACTACGGAGAGATTCCACAATCTCATTCTGTATCGCTCGGCAATCACAAGGGTCCAGGCCCAAAAGGGTGAAATCATGCGCGCGGTCAAAAGGGCGTTTAACGGGGCCCTGACGCCGATGATGCAGTTTATGCTGGATGAGCATAAACTGTCTCAGAAGCAGTTGGCCGAACTGGAGTCGCTGATCAGAAAGAAGCGGAGCAGGGGCGGCGGACGTAAAAAAAGATAAATTTACTGTAACCAAAGTTCCGTAATTACGTCTAATTTAGCGGAGGACGTATTATGAATACGATAGTGGAACATATCAATTCGGCCGGAAACGCATTTGTGGAATTCGCCTTGCCCATGCTAATCCAGTCCAGCGTGCTGATAGTAATCTTGCTGTTTCTCGATTTCCTGCTGCGAAAGAAGGTCAAGGCGGTATTTAGGTACTGGATATGGATGCTGGTGCTTCTCAAGCTTATCTTGCCGACCTCGCTGTCATCACCCTTGAGCCTGGGTTACCTGTTTGGAGAAAAGCTGACGTATCAGGATTTGGCCCAATCGTCCCCAAGGCTGGAGCCTACCGTACCGGCGCCGGCAGAGTTCTCCTCTGGTGTAGGCTCCATATATATTCAACCAAATCCCTACATTCCACCGGCCGAACCTATAGTTTCTGTAACTGAGCCGATGATAGCAGAGACGATAAGTCCGCCCCAGGTGCCGGTGACGCCTTTGACCTGGCAGGGTGTTGTGTTTTTGGTTTGGCTGGCCGTCGTGACAGCGATGGGATTATTACTCTTGCAGCGTGCGCTCTTTGTTCGCGGCCTTGTCGCCCAGGCCAAAAAAGCAGGCCGGTTGATGAATGATGCCCTTTCGTATTGCTGCAAAAGTATGGGGATAAAATCCAAAGTCGGTTTGAAGGTTTCGGTGAACGCAACGACTCCATCGGTATGTGGATTAATCAGGCCTGTGATATTGGTGCCCTGGAAGCTGACGTCAACTTTAGGTGCTTCTCGTCTTAGGACGATTTTGATGCACGAGCTTGCCCACATAAAGCGCGGTGATTTGTGGGTGAATTTGGCCCAGACCGCTTTGCAGATTATCTATTTCTATAATCCGTTGTTGTGGCTTGCCAATTTTGTGATTCGAAGGATACGGGAGCAGGCGGTTGATGAGGCGGTGCTGGTGGCGATGGGAGAAAAGGCACAGAAGTATCCGCAGACGCTGGTGGACGTGGCGAAGATGGCCTTTAAGCGGCCGGCCCTGGGTCTGCGGCTGATAGGTGTCGTGGAATCCAGAAGCGCGCTGGCCGGGCGAATCAAACATATTCTCAGCCGCCCGATACCGAAAAGCGCAAGACTTGGTATTGTGGGTGTCCTTTCTATCCTTATTACTGCAGCTATCCTGTTACCGATGGCAAAGGCACGGGAAGCTACGTTTGCCGGCCAGGGCGGGCCTTTGAATATTCGGCTGGCAGGAGTGCGTCCGGATGGTAGTGATGATATATATGATGGGCGCGGTAATAAAATCGCCGAAAATACCTTTGCTAATATTGCAAAAGAGTGGGGTGAAGGCCAGCAGCATCGCACCTTTATATTCGAATTACCCAAAACCGAGGAGCCGATTTTATTTCCTCCATTCCTGAAAATTAAACCGACAGGTGTAAAGCATGGTTTTGGATCGGGACAGCATCCTTTGCTTTATTATTCGGATGGCAAGCTGAAGTACTGCGTCGGCGTGAATTTCCCGAGGACATACAAGAAAGTATTTGAAAGGCAGGTCAAAAAAGTAGACCTGACCCTGCCTTATTACTACGGCCAGCGGGGGGCGGCGGATTTTGTCTTTACCGGTCCCTTTACGCCGGGGCAAACAGTCAAAGCCGAAGGGGGCGCAGATTGTGAATTAACACCTAAAGAGGAACTGCTGAATTTTGGCAATCACCCGACGGCGTTTTTCAGGATTTCAAGCCGGAACCGGTTCGATGGAGATTCCGTTTTGATTTATGATACTTCCGGAAGACGCTACTTGTTGCAAATCGCAGGTGGCGGAAGCGGAAGGGGCGACACGCATTACAATTATCGTGCAGAAGGTTTGACATTAAATTCAATTGCCTGTGTGACGGTTGGAGAAAAGCCCTATGAGGCAACATTTAAAAATGTAGTGGTTTCCTACTATGACCGCCCGGCGTTGGACAAGATGGAATTACTGGACGAAATGTGCGAACGTTTGGACTTGACGGGGCTTTCCGGCGACAAGTTGTTCGACTATAGATTCGGGAATCCTGCTGATGCCATCAAGGTAATCGATATAGTTCGCGGCCGGTGGTTTGTGATGCAGGTGTTCAATGCCATAAGGTATAGCAATCCAAGGATTGAACTATCTAATCTCGATTCGCAGGCGCAGCAAAAGGTTCGTTCTGTTGCTGCCAGATGGGCTAAGGCGGGGCATCCTGATATCCGGGCGATGGGGATACGGCTGGGGCTGGTGGGCGGCTGGCCTGAATTTATGGACATGGCTCTGGATTGGCTGGAGCAGGACGTTGTTGTGTATGATATGGGACTTCGCACTTACCGTGGCCTTGAGGAAGAGGCAAAAGGCACAGTTGCGGGTGAAGTCGCGAGCTACCCCATCATCCTTAACAGTGAACAGGCCGAGAGATTCAAACGGATTATTCTGCGCACGGATAGTCCGCGCTTAGCAACACAATTATTCCGGCTTTTCTGGCGGGCTGACAAAGACATGACTTACGAGGTCTGCCGGGACCTGGTGCAGGATGATAGGCCGTGGATTTGGTGGCCGGCGATGTATTCGCTTTCTAATCGGTGTACCGAGAAATTGAGGCCGTTCGAAAATCTGCCGGAAAAGATACAAAAGCGGTTGATACTGGTTCACGAAGCTGGCGGCTCTTCGCGTCTTTTCCATGTCTCAAGCAGCGGCAAAGATTACGAAACGGTCGCAAAAGAGGCTTATGCGATGCTTCCCGGGATGTTTACGGCCCGGCTGGCAAGAATGGATAGCAGTATATGTCACAATGTGCGTCAGGTGATGGCCAAACATCTGGATCGTGAGATTGCAGCCAAAGCGATGACCGATTTTCTAAGGGAGATTTCAACAGAGACGAACCAGCGGCTTTGGGCCGGTGATTCCCCCTATTTCGGTACTTGCTGCTCGACGGCCTATTATATCGCCCGTCATATTAACTCTCTCTACGATGCCAATATCGACAACCTGGGCAAATATGAGATTCGCGAAAATCCAGAAGCTATACCCCGCCACATCTCTCAGTTGAAGCAATTGATTGCCAAAACTTTGCAATGGTACGACGGCAGAAGTGGTGACGGTAATAAGACCGGCATAGCCGCCGAAATTGGTATGGCTGACAGGGTAGAGGTGCAAGTCGGTCCCTTGGACCATTTTGTCGGCAGGTTCGCCATGGCTAAGCATCCCGATACGGCCTTTTTCGAGATTACAAAAGAGGGCGATGTGTTTGTCTTCAGAGACCTCGGCGAGCCCAAGTTCGAGATGGATATTCTCTTAAGGGGTCTTAAAGGCCGTAAGTTCGAGATGGAAAAGGGAAGGGATAACTTGAGATTCGGCAACAATCCACGTGAGCGATACAGTGTGAGATACAACGCTGCCGAAGGGCGTTACATTCTGGATAGTCTTGGCATGCGTGGAGAGGTGCGGGATTCCATGATTTCCCCGCTCACCGACCTCGTCAAAATTCCCACGGAAAAGTCGGAGGACATATTTGCTGTTACGTTACCCAACGGCGTGACGGTTGAGCTGGTTGGGCTTTCTGAGCATCCGAGCAGGGGCAAACAATGGTGGAAGCCCGACGGCACTCTGTGGGAAGACAGGCCTTATGAGGAATTCTCATCACATAATACGAGTGGTGAAAAGGGGTACGAATTAGTCTGGCGACTGAGATCGGATGAAGATGTTGTTTGTGAGGTGGAATCCGCCGATCAGGGTGGCTCGGCCGGCAAGGATGTCCTGCACAACGAGAGAGGATTACGACCAGCGTTTAGAAATGGAGAGTCCTACGGCGTTACTTTATTCTTTTCTCCGAGACTAAGTCAGGCGGCTATTGGAATAGGAGTGGGGCTCGACAGAAACTGGAAAACCATAGCCTCGCTGGAAGGGGATGTCTCCAAAGCGTCTTCAAGTATTAACAATGTTCATCTTTACCCGGCTATCGAAACAGATGGCCGAACCTACATTGACGCCGCATATTGTTTTCCCGAAGGCAGGAGACAAGCGTATCGTTTAGTCGCCGTGGATACAGATGATAGACAACATGTAATGCAAAGAGGCTCAGAAACAAAGGGCCGAGGAAATATTCATTGCCGTAAAAAGATTGATTTGCCTATAAAGCGGATTAAGACGATTCATTTTCAAATCCAGCCCTTACAATGGATCACGTTTGAGAATGTTTCGCTTCGTCCGGGGAATAAAACCAATATGCAGGTCAAGATTGAAGAGCCTGAGCCTGTTTTAACGGATGAAATTATAACAGCAAAGGTTGGGCCTGATGTACGACAGGGAATTGAAGAAACCATGTTACCAGAAAAGCTGGTGATGTTGCTCATAGTGATTAACAGTTGTGCAGCCGAAGTGGATTTGAACATAGATTCAATCTCTATTACAGACAGGAACATCAGCATAAAAGGAGATACCTCCGGCAGGACAAATACGCGAAAGTTCTTAGATACGATCAAAGACAATGGATTAAAGGTTTCATATCTGAGTCTTGATGCAGCGGATAACCGCGATAAATTCAGTATTATTGTTGAGCCGAAGCAGGACTGGCAGAAGTGGTGGCAGCAGCGCAAAACCGATGTACAGCTTGGCGTTGAGGAGAACATATCACCGAAACTTTTGATGCTGCTCCAAGCGATTGCCGATTGTGCAGCCGAAACAGAGCTAAACATAAAATCAATCTCAATTAAAGAATATAAAATTAAAATAGAGGGAGATACCTCAAGCAGGTCAAAAATTAATATAGAGGGAGATACCTCCAGCAAAACAAATACGCTGAAGTTTTTAGATGCACTCAAAAAGAATGAGTTGGAGGTTTTACGACTAAATTTTATTACACGGGATGATCGCAATAAATTCACTTTTGTCGCTGAGCCGAAGAAAAACTGGCGCCAGTGGTGGCGGAAGCACAAAGTCGATATAAAGGCTGATGTCCCAGCCAAAGAAGATGTTGCTTCTAAGCTATCTCAACTGAACCGTCTTTCAGTAAAACCGCCCATAGTAGCCTATGACGTCAAGCTCAATTTCGCTGACCCGACCGTCAGGGATGGTAGCTTCCATAGTGAGCAGAGCGTGGCTTTTTCGCTGAGTTTTCATAATATCGAGATTGGCCCGGCTGAAAAATTCACGCTCGGCCATCTGCTGATCGGCCAGACCACTTGGCCGGTACACCTCGAAGAAAATGGTATCGCAATCCATGAGGGTGTTTCCGGGCAAAAGATTAAATCACTGAAATGGCCTGCCGGTGAGCTACGCTTCGATAAAGTGATAAAGATTCCCGTTAAATATGGCAATAGGGAATATTCGTGTCCCGTTCGTGTTGATTTGGATCGATATAATAAAGATGCTCCAACAGGCGCTTATTGGTTCTGTGCTTACCTTTCGGGCCGGTTGCCCTGGGGGGCCGGCGGCAGAGGATTTGAAATCGTCAATCTGGACCAGCAGATGGAATTCCGCCTTACAGGTGACGGCACCGACCCGAGGGATGCCGTTTTGGGAATAGATATTAATGGAGATGGAAAGATCGACTCTGCAATAGAAGGCGGTGAGCAATTTGACCTTTACGAACCTTTTATAATCGGCTCTAAAACTTATCAACTGGCGGAAGTTGATCCATATTTGCCCCGTGTGGTGTTCCGCGAGGTGGACGCGCAAATGTTGCCTCATCCGCTGGCGAAAGCCGATGTGCCGGTTGGGACTGAAAAAGCTGTAGTTGGAGGATGGGAGGATATCGGCAATCCTATACCCGCTGATTTCAACGACACTATCGCATTAACAGAACAAATTCAATTAGGTTCAATAGGGCAGGATGTAGAAGGAAAAACCTTCATTACATTTGTCTGGGATAAGGAAAAAGACAGGAACCGGCAATATCGATTTGTACTTATCAATAAAAAAGGCACTGTTCTTGAGCCTGACAGCCACCTGATTTTTGATGAAAAAGGAACACTGGAGGAAAAATTTACCTTCGATGAGCCGTATGTTTCCTGGCGGTTAAAAGAGTTTAAGTTTCAAAACAGGCCCTTGCTTCCTGAGGAAAATCGAACTATTTCATCAAAATTGCAAAAGGGCACTTCCACTGCCTTTGAGGGGAAAACAATTTCGCCGTCCGGGTTGGCTCCACCCGGCCGGTATGCAATAGAGCTTGACGGCGTCGATGACTATCTGCTCGTGCCGGATAGCCCCACTTTGCGTCTGGAGCCGCCTTTTACCGTTGAGATGTGGATAAAACCCAGGTCCCCTGAGCAGAATCCTGATCGCATGCAGCAATGGGGTGTGATTGCCCAGGGCGGTTATATTGGCACCGGTAGAGTTAAGACCGGAGGTTTCGGAATAGAACTTACACGCTTTGAAAAGGAGCCGGCAACATTTCAAATTTGCTATACTGAAGCGAATGACAATGGGTTGTTTGGAAGGGATTACGGCAACTATAGTTTTGATGAGTGGATGCATATTTCTCATGTCTTTGAGGGCGAAAACTATAAGCCCTCTCACGGCCACCCTCTTGTTGTCGGCAGATTCCTGATTCCCGTGCCGGAGCCCTTCATGGGCCAAATAGGAGAGGTTCGTATCTGGAATGGTGCTCGAACACGTGATGAAATCCGCCGGTATAAAAATCGCGCTCTTACAGGAAAGGAACCCGGCCTGGCTGCATGTTGGACCTTCGAACAGGCCGAAGGTCAATTCGCATACGACATTAGCGGTAATAATAATCATGCCCGTTTCGGTAAGGCCGCAGAGGCCGATGGAGCTGATCCTAAATGGATCGACCTCGAAGTGGCCGCGCATCAGCCCGGCCGAATTGTCAACGTGCCGGTTGAGGTTGAAGGGACTGCAAAAGATGAGATTGGGCGTTTGAGTGAGGTCGGAAAAAGGCGGACTATCCCAGAGAGGCGAAAGGGACGCATTGAGTTCCTCGGACTCGACCTCACCGACGCCCCGCGTACGACAAAGTCAGCCGACCTTCCCGACCTGTTTGAGGAACGTCCGCCGGGCTCAAAATCGTATGAGATAGCCGGTGGTGTTACCGTTATATATGGTGGATTCGACGGGACGGTGTACCACATACCGGAGAAAGAGGTTTTCTACATCCAGCATGATAAGTTGGGATCAAGCACACTGACCTATTATGGCCCGTTCGACGGCGACCCGCACCTGGTTCTTGACCGNNGTACCTATTATGGCCCGTTCGACGGCGACCCGAAACAGGTTCTTGACCGGCAAATAGATGTGTCGATTAAAGCTGAGAAGGCCAAGGCAAGTTCAGGAGCGAGTGAATCCCCGGCTAATGGGGCGGGTCCCAGAATTACATTTGAAAATCTGGTTTGTGATTTAGGCCAAATCAATCCAAATACTAAGTATGTTTGTGAGTTTAAATACACAAACACTGGAAACGAGGTTTTGAAAATTACCAGAGTTGGTGTTGCTTGTGACTGTACGGTACCGCAGAAGACCAGGGTATGTGAGCCCGGCGAGAGCGGGACGTTGAAAGTAACATATAAATCAGGTGCAAGTGAAGGGAAGGTAAGGAAAAATGTATATGTACACAGCAATGATAAGGTGAATCCGAGGATTATATTGACTATAAAGGCTGAGATTGTAATAAGAGTTGCCCATGAGCCTAAGAAGTTAAACCTTGTGCTTGATAAGGAAAATGCCGGCTGTCCCGCCGTTACGCTTACCAGTCTTGACAATCAACCATTTTCCATTACGGGCTTTAAATCGACCGGTGATTCCATAACGGCTGATTTCGACTCCTCGGTGAAAAGGACGAGCCTTGTTGTCCGGCCGAAGGTCGACATGGAAAAACTTCGAAAAGGTATGAGGGGTCATATCAATGTCAGCCTGGATCATCCTGAATGCAAAAAGATCTCTGTGTCATTTGAAACGCTTTCTGAGTTTAAAACCGATCCCCGGGTAGTCTACGTTCGTGAAGCTGAGCCGCAAAAGCCGATAACAAAAAAAGTCCGGATACTCAGCAACTATAACGAGCATTTTGAGATTGAATCGACGTCGTCAAATAAGGGCACTATTAAAGTTTTAGCTCGGGAGAAGATTCGCGACGGTTATCAGTTCGAGCTTCAAATAACACCGCCGGAACAGGAGTCTAAAAGAAGGGTCTTCACGGATGTGTTTACTGTGGAATTAAAAGGCGACCGGAAACTCCAAGTTACCTGTTACGGTATCTATTCGAGGAAACCGGCGGAAACGGCGGGAGAATCACTTCCCAAATCCGATGTGCGTTTAGAAGTTGCACAAAGTGGTGGAGACTCTGTATACGGAAGCGGCGATATTGTTGTCGTTAGTGAGGGTAAGAGCAAAGTTTACGGCTTGATTCAGGAGGCGATTGACGCTGCGCCAGCCGGTTCGATTGTGCGCATCGGGCCGGGTGTTTACAAGGAACGGTTGGGGATTAACAAGCCATTGACTCTGGAAGGAGCAGGCTGGGACAAGACCACCATTATAACAGAAAACAATTCCGCGGATATGTTCGAAGAGGCTATGAATACTTTCAGAAAGCGGATATATGAGGCAAAGTCGGAGGAGCAGCGCAAAAAGTTAGCGGATGAGTTCCGGGCTCAATTCGAAACTGAAATGAAGGAGAAGATGGCTGCGCAAACTCACCATGTCAGTGATACTGGAAATGTTGTGATTCGTAACCTTAAGCTGACCTCACCCGGAAGGCGCCTTGAGGGAAGAGCTTTGTCGGTGCCTGTCATCAAATTCAGCAACGCCGGGGCCTTGATGTCCGGTTGTGCAGTAGTCGGAACTCCCGGCAACGGAATTAACATCGAAGAGGGCTCGGATGTTCAGATTCGTGACAGCCTGGTGGCCGGTGTATGGAGCACAGGCATTGCCGTTGCCTCAGGCAGGGGTGATATCGCAAAAGCGAGTATAATAAACTGCGACGTGCGTAATTGTCACCACAGGGGAATTACCATTGGCCCCGGCTGCGACTCTACCGTTGTCCGCGGCTGTCGCATATCAGGCTCATCCTGGCACGGCATCCGCTATGATAATGCTTCGCCGACTATAGTAGGTAATCTGTTTTTCGCAAATGTTCGCTTTGGGATTTACGCCTCCGGTCGGACCGCCGCCGATGTAAGACAGAATCTGTTTTACGGCAATGAAATGAGTGGAATCTCATGCTGGTTTAAGAATCAGGATAAAATAGAGGAAAATACATTTGTAGCCAATATGCGCTCGGGCTTGGAAGTGCTGGGTGCTTCCAGGCCCATCGTCCGAAAGAACATCTTCTATTCTAACCCGACCGGTGTTTTCTGTGGCAACATTGGCGATGATTCGCCTTCTGCCGCCTCGGACGGAACGGTCAACCTCGAGGAGAATCTCTTTTGGGGCTTCGAGTACAAGGTTGCATGGCGACACCCGGGTGAGGCTGAAGACGAGATTGTAACCGAGGAAGTTAAGTTCGATGAAAAAACACACAATGTGGTATTTGACCCCGAGTTTAAGGATCTTACCGCCGAAGATTTCTCTTTGAAGCTGGATTCGCCTGCCCGGCGGTCGGGAATAGGTGCTGCCGTCCTTATTGACTATAAGAGTCCATGGCCGCTCCAGGATGAGGAAATTCCCATCATCCCTGAGGATAAGACCGAAGATACTTCATGGATGGGGCAGATATCGAGTACGGGAAAGATCACCAGGCCCGTTGTTGTACCGGTTGCAAACAAGGGCGGTGAAAAACCGCAGGAATCCATAAAAGCTAAGCCGGGAAAACAGGAAGGTAGCGAGCACCCGGGTAGGATTTCCGGCGTTGTTGTCAATTCTGACACAGGCGACCCGATTGTCGGTGCCTATGTGGGCGTGGGCGACTTCGGAGACTCCGGCGGTTCTAACTATTCAAGACACCGCTCAGAGGGCTTTCACGACAAAACCAAAACGGATGCGGAGGGCCGCTTCGAGCTTGGCGGATTAGTCTTTACCGATAAACACCGTTACCTGAAATATCACCCGCTTGTTGTCACCCATCCTGATTTTGTCCGGCACGACCGAAAGATTAAGCTGCCCAGTGATGGACCGGCACCCGATGTCAAAGTCAACCTCATGCCGGCTGCAAAAATAGAGGTGATAGTTGTGGATGCCGACGGAAATCCGCTTCAGGGTTACTGGCTGCTGCGGCTGGAAGCTTTGGACGGACGCCGTTTTATTCCGCCCGGCAGTGACCCGCACTTGTCGTCTTTTGCCTCGAACATCTGGGCGCACTGGCCTGACCTGCGCGCCCAAATGGGAATCTCAAGTGGATTTACATTTACCGAACTGGACACAGGCGAGTACTCGATCGAGGCATTAAAGTTCCGGTTGGTTGACAAACCGAGTCCCGGAAACATATGGGAGCCGACTATAACCTATCATGGCTCAATCCCCGGCGTTAGGGTACAGGCGGGTCAGGCAAAGCAGGTCCGGCTCGCGCCGCAGGACCATCAAACCCGGCTGACGATTACCCATCCCGAGTATCCTGATAAGCTGATGGAAAAACTCGAACGTTCATCACAAATGCCGCTTATGTGTCTTATCAGCCGAAGCCCCGGAGCATTGCTGTGGGATGATGGCAGGATACGTCACCTTGAGGACCAGCGCCTCGGCCGTATCGACAAAAAGCGTTTTTTCCGCGGATTCTTTATACAGGGCAAACCCTTGACAATCAACAACCTGCCGCCGGATTCGTATTCGCTTTTCACCATGGCCGTTTATGGCCAGGTCGCCGGCTACTTGATCGGGGCCCGCGCGGATCTGGAAAAAGGCGACAAGATAATTGTTGACATACCCTGGCGGCAGCCGACGGGTCCGTCGATGTTTGGACCGAACCGCTCCTTCGACTATCCGGTCAATCTCGAGGCCAAAGATTACAGTGTTTCTCAGATATGCGAGATTTTAACTGAAATTACCCAGTCAAATCCCCGTATTATTGCGGACCAATCAATCGAGAATGAAAAGCTCAGGTTTGGCAAAGGTGATATGTCGGTTTGGGATCTGCTGGAGAAACTTTATCTGGACAATGGATGGAGGGTAGATGAAGGGCAAGAAAAAACGCTGATTATAAAACCCGCCGAGCAAAACAACGCCCGGGTTGAAGATGAAGGAGGGATTAAAAGCTCTAACAATCAGACGCAGCCACTTTCATTTGGCCCGGTGATTGAATGTGTAGTGCATCCGATGGATGCCGAAAAAGATTCATTTATCGATTTTGACACCGGTAAATACTTTGACACCCCAAAGAAGAGACGGTTGTTGTTTGATTTTGAAGTGCATAATGTTGGTCATAGAGTTGAATGGGCAAAGAAAACGGGAGCCGACGTTACAGTTAAATATTCGGAAAATTCCGACTTGGTTATGCTGTGGTTTTATGACGTTGCTTCTAAGAAGGTTGAACTCGATAATTGGCAGGACCTTCACGCTGAGCAGATTGTTCAAGACTTATCAAAAGCTACACACCTTGTTGAAGATGATCTTGGATTCGGCCACTTGAGGCTAAAACCGCCTGGTGCTACACGTATCTTCAAAACCCGCGAGGGTGGAGTTGGCGTCATCCAAATTGTGGGCTTAACCGACAATCCAAAGGGTGTAAAAATCCGGTATAAAATGGTGCAAAAAGGGCCGGCCGAGCAAACCAACATGCCGATTGAAGTTAAAGAGCGTGAAGTTGGGTCCGTTTCCGTTATTCGCGCCGTTGACAATAAGGCAACATTGATCAGTGGCGTGACCGTTGAGTTGCTCGGCCTTACTGAAATACCAATCAAGGATAATCCGTGGTGGAAACCTGATAGCTCTTTGCTTGAACGGCCGCCGTTTGATAATGTAAGCTTTGACCCAAGCCGCGATCCCAACCATGACCAATTTGCTTACTATGCGGTCGCAATGAGATTGAAGGGTAAGGCGCCGGGTGAAATTGGGCTGATAAAATGGGATTTACTTGATGCCTTGCACGCCGGTACGACCAGTGCTTACCTTGAGGATAAGCGCGTTTATTCCCAGGGTATTTTTGGCGGTGCGTCTAAATTTCCAAAGGATGTTGATACCACCACGTTGCGACTTGGCTTGGCCGCGGGAGACTGGCAAACGCTGGTCAAAGGCAGCCACTATGGCGTTTACAGAGAAGGTGAGGATTCGATCATAGTGCGCACGCCGGAAAGGGCAGGTGGACCCCTGGGTGTCGGTCCCGGAGAAAAGGGATTGCACATCGGTGTTACCTACAATGTGACGGATCGGGATTTTCGCGTGGTGGCTGTTGACAAGGATGGCAAAGTACACGTTTCTGCACGTTCCGGCTCTGGCGGGACGCAGAATCTCCGCCGGACGACAGCAAGTTTTCCTGATTTGACGCGCGACAAGCTCGGGGAATTCCGGTTCCAGACGCGCCCCTACGAGTGTATAGAGTTCAGGGATATCTCGCTAAGGCCCGGCAAAGAGGTCGTTGCCTTGGCCGAGAAGCAAAAAGAAGGCACAAAAGAAGAACTCGAAAAATGGCTTGGCCGGGGACAAACGAGGCAGATTCGCGAACAGATACTCGTCCTGCGCAACTGTCATATCTTCAAGGAAATGGAAACATGGGCGTCGGCCATACGGGAACTGGTCGGAATTGGCAGGCCGGCCGTACCGGAATTGCTCGCTGAAATGCGTCGAAGCCGGCGATGGCCTACTCAAAGCACGGCCGCTTTTGCACTGCGGGCAATTGGCCACCCGGATTCAGTGCAGCCGTTGATTGAGATTTTGGGGCAGGTAAAATATAGAGGAGAATATGGAATCCACCTAAAGGACCCGAAATTGTCGGTGTTCATGCTGGAAAACCAGCATAGACCGGCGCGGGATCAAGACCGAAAGCAGACGGATCCGCAGATTACTATTGGCTGTCCCGTCATCGAGATTACCGCAGCAATGGAGAAAATCACCGGCCACACCGAAGGCCACGAGCATTACGGCCATAAGGCTGCAGCAGAACTCGGCAGGGATGCATCGCACGATAAGTGGCAACAACGTGTTCAAGAGATCGTACGAGATGTCGCAAGCCGCTGGCAGAAGTGGTGGGAGCAGAACAAGGATACGGTCGTATCAGGCTAATATACGATATCGGCTTTAATCCGGTTATTCGAACTTGTGCTGATTATCCGCCCGGGGTAAAGAGCGCTGTTTAGGTAGGGATAAGGGATAAACCAGTAACAATGGACGGTAAATCTATGTCCGGATCTAAGTCAGCATAAATGGTTTGTTATTAAATTCATATTTGAATGGAGATTTCGATAAGGTTAATGAGGTCAAAATATAACTGAAAGGAGAAAAAAATGAAATCTATAATCCGAACAATTATTGTGCTTATTGTTGTAAGTAGTTTAGTGGTGACAAGTTTTGTGTTGCCCGCCGTTTCTTCTGATGAAAAGGTTGTGGAAGCACGCCCATCTTCGGGGCTCAAGGTGACTATCCTGAAGCAGCCGGAAGGATTCGAGAAAGATAGACGATATATAGGAGATCAGAGAACCCGGCCCGAAGGCCTGCCCTATGTGGTCTGTCCCAAGGCATTCAAGGATGGGCAGCGCCTGTACGCTGACAGGGCCTATACGCTGATTGGCGTGCCTGAGAAGTATCAGGCTCTGACTTACATTCAAACCTGTCAGGACGACAAAAGCGCCCGGAGGAATTTCAATCTCCCCCTGGAGGTGAATACTCCTGTGATGGTATATGTGGCCCGCGATGACCGGCTGAAAGAAAAACCCGCCTGGCTTAGTGCCTTCAGGGATACAGGTGATGACTTTACATCCAGCGATTCGTTTTCACCAAAGTACAGCATCTTCGCAAAAGCTTTCCCGAAAGGCAGGGTCGTCCTCGGACCTAACAAGGGCGTCATGAAGTCGTGCATGTATCTTGTGATGATAGAAGAATTGCAGGCCCCGTTTTCAAAGCCCGTTGTGTTTGCCACATCTGACAAGACCGAAGGCAGAGCGCCTTTGAAAGTTCGGTTCCACGGTTCCATGCTAAGTGACGATAGAACCGTCGCCAAATACCAGTGGGACTTTTTAGATGGTTCCCAAAAGTCTGCCGAGGCCAATCCCGTGCACACATACAAGAAGGCCGGGTCCTACGTTGCCGGTTTATTACTTGAGGATTCGACAGGAGAGATTCATCACGCAAAGGTTGGCATCGAAGTCTATCCGTCGATTACCGAAACTTATATCATCGCATTCAGGGATTTATACGAGAGACTGGGATCTACTTATCCGTGTTTTGAGTTGAAGGGTATTGACTGGGAAGAGGTTGGCAAAGAATTGCTTCCGCGAGCTAAGAAGGTAAAGACAAACGAAGAATTCGGTTTGCTTTGCATGGAGCTCGTGGCGCGTCTGGAGGATAGCCATGCTTATCTAATGGCGGGCTCTGCCAGGCCGCCGTCGGTATCGTTTCCGCAATGGGATCCTGGATTTGCCTGTTTAATTGATAATCATGAAAGACCCGTTATCTATTACGTGGACAGGGATGGGCCGGCTGAAAAAGCGGGAGTCAAAGTCGGAATGACCGTCCTGTCGGTAAACGGTGAACCCGCCGACGAATACCTTCGAAAGCGCATGAAAGAAATCCGCAGGTACAGTGGATATTCCAGTGACCGTTATCTTCGGTATCACGCCGCTCAGTGGCTCGGCAGGCAGGTGGACCGTGGCACTTCGGTAGAGTTCGAGATGCGGCATGTAGACGACAAAACACACACGTTCAAGTTGCCCGCAACGGTTGGTGTTCGTTACCTGCCAAGGCGGCCTGTGCAGGTCCCCGGCACATCAGATACTGCCAATGTATCGTGGACAAAGCTTGGTCGTGACATTGGGTACATTTATGTCAGGAGAATCGGAGACGACTTAATAGACAAGCTGGATAAGGCCGTCGGAGAACTCAGGTATGCTGCTCGCGGATTGATTATCGATGTGCGGGGCAACAGCGGCGGGGGTTTTGATTCGCGGCGGTCGCATACCAACTTTATGATCGATGATGAATCAGAACCTGATCGGCCGAAGTTCAAAGGGCCGATTGCATTGCTGATTGACCCAAGATGCATCAGCGCAGGTGAAGGCTGGGCATCCTGGTTCATCGCCAATAAACGTGCACACGTGTTCGGGGAAGCTACCGCCGGGGCGTCGGCCCGTAAGACAGTCTACACCCTGACCAACGATTTGTACAAGGTCCGCTACCCGGTCAAGGCCTATAAGGGTTATCTGGATAGACCAATCGAACGACGTGGACTGGAACCGGACGAAACCGTAAAACAAAACGCACAGGCTTTGGCGGCCGGTCAGGATGCGGTGCTTAGAGCTGCGCAACGTTATCTTTTCAATCTCACTGAGAAAAAAATAGAAAGTCGTTGATGGCCGGGAAAAAATATTGATTATCCGGTCAGCAGTAATGAGCGTTGTGCCGGTTGGGAATTAAAGGGAAAAGCTGACGACCTTGCGCAGAACATTTCCCCTGCTTGTTATGGGTAATTAAAGCTTTTATCCGAACTTGTAGTGCTTTGTTACCGCTTCACTGACCTGCCACGTACACTCCAGGTCCTCGGGGAATACCACAAGGTCCCCGGCGGCGAAACTTACCGAGTCCGTGCCGTCCGTGACTGTTACTTTGCCTTCTAACAAAAGGCACGTCTCTTTCTCTGTGTATGCCCAGTCGAAGGTGCTCGCTTCACATTTCCAGATTGGCCAGGCCTTGCAGCTTTCGGCCTCTTCATCGGACGGCTTTTTTACAATCACATCTTTTACGCTTGGCATATTCTTCTGCTCCTTTGACTATTATCGATTTAGCTTGTATTATACCCCCGGGCTCATATTTGTGAATATGGAATAGGAATTTTTATTAATAGTCTTGGTTAACTTTTTTTTGTTGTCTACAAGTCAGGTCGTTATGGAGCAGGAGCAGCTTAAGAAATTCAGGGCATGGTTTGATGAGTATGTAGCCGGTTTTTACGGCAGTGATGAGTTTATCAATGCCAATTTAAAGCTCAAGCAGGAGCACACCCGCCGGACCTGCGACCAAATGCTGTATCTGGCCGATGAGCTGGACCTGTCAGGTAATCAAAAAAGGATAGCTGAGGTAATAGCACTTTTTCACGATATAGGCCGCTTCGAGCAGTTTATTAAGCACCTCACCTATAATGATCCCCAAAGCGTAAACCATTGCATATTGGGCCTGAAGGTCCTCAAAGAGGCAAAAGTGCTGGAGAATGTTGATGCCGGGGAAAGGCAGTTGATAGAGAAAGCGATTGAATATCACGGCTTAAAAGAGCTGCCGCCGGATTTGGACGGCGATTGTTTGCTGTTTGCTAAGTTGATTCGGGATGCCGACAAGATAGATTCACTATATGTAATGACCGATTGCTACAGGCAATACGCCGAAAATCCCCAGGATTGTAAGTTGGAGCTGGAACTTCCTGATCAGCCCGGCTATTCCGACAAGGTCCTTAAGGCACTTCTAAGCGGGCAGAGGGTGGATTACAGAGAATTGAGAACATTGAACGATATGAAGCTTTGCCTTCTTGGATGGATTTACGATGTGAATTTTACCCCAACGATAAAACGTATAAAACAGCTCCGGTTTCTGGAGATGTTGCTTGACTTTTTGCCTAAGACCAAAGATATTAAAAGAGTCGGACAAAAGATATTTGAATATGTTGATTTAAGAATAAGTAAGGAAACGACTAACAAGGAGAAGTAAGATGAAGGAAGGCATGATAATGGAGACGGTATTGCAGACAAATATTGCAGGTATGGAGCCGAGCAGGGGCAAGGTTCGAGATATATACGATTTGGGTGATAAGCTGCTCATCGTTGCTACCGACAGAATCAGCGCTTTCGACGTGGTTATGGCCAACGGCATACCATATAAAGGGATTGTCCTGACGCAGATCTCACGTTTCTGGTTCGATTTTCTAAGCGATGAGATTGAGCATCACCTGATGAGCGATGATATAAAGGATTTCCCTGAGCCGTTTAGTAATCACCCCGAGCAGTTGGCCGGCCGCAGTATGCTTTGTAAAAAAGGCCAGGTCCTGCCAATAGAGTGTGTTGTAAGAGGCTATTTGGCTGGCTCGGGTTGGGTCGAATATCAGCAGAGCCAGACGGTCTGCGGCCAGAAACTGCCCGCCGGATTAACGCAATGCCAGAAACTGCCCGAGCTTATTTTCACCCCCGCCACCAAGGCCGAAAGAGGAACACACGACGAGAATATCAGCTTTGAGAGGTCTGCCGAAATCATCGGCCAGGAATCGGCGGGCTACGTGCGGGACAAGAGCATTGAGATTTTCAAAAGGGCAAGCGCATATGCCGAAACCAGGGGTATCATCCTCTCCGACACAAAATTTGAGTGGGGTGTGGTTGACGACAGGATTATTCTGGTCGATGAGGTCTTGACGCCGGATTCTTCCCGATTCTGGCCGGCCGACAAATATGAGGCAGGCAGGGACCAGGAAAGTTACGATAAGCAGTTCGTTCGCAATTACCTTGAGAGTATAAATTTCGACAAATCAGGACCCGGCGTAGAGCTGCCCGACGATATCAGGCAAAAAACCAGCGCTAAATATATTGAAGGCTACGAACGACTGACTGGAAAAAAGTTTGAGTTCTCAGGGTAGGATTTGTTAGCCGCCTTCATGAATAAGGGACCGGTTTTGGAGATAAAATTTCCCGCTGATTTCGACTGGCATACTTGGTTTGAACGCTGGGATAAAGATACGTTACCATTACATTCCGATGTTAAAAGGACGTATGAGAGCCATGGCCGTCTGAGTTTGTAAGTGATGAATATACCACTTCATAAGAATAAATCCCTCCTGGCATATGGTTTTCTGGTCATAACGGCACTTGCGGTGTATTGGCCGGTCCTCAAGTGTGAATTTGTCAAGTACGATGACGATAAATACGTTACTCAAAATCCAAACGTAAAGCGCGGAATAACTTATGAAACGGTTATCTGGGCCTTTACCACGCCTCATTACCACATGTGGCATCCACTGACCTCGCTGACCCACTTACTGGACTATCAACTGTTTGGACTAAATCCCACATGGCATCATTTGACGAGTTTATTGTTTCATATCGCCAGCACGTTGCTGCTTTTTGGTATATTGAAAAGGATGACAGCCGCTTTCTGGCCCAGTCTGTTTGTAGCTGCGGCTTTCGCCCTGCATCCTTTGAACGTTGAATCCGTTGCCTGGGTTTCTGAACGTAAGAACGTTTTGAGTACCTTTTTCTGGATGTTGACCATAGCTGCTTATATTCGATACACGGACCGTTTGTGTCTCGGCAGATTCCTGTCAGTCGTTTTAGTGTTTGCCTTGGCCACGATGACAAAGCCGATGGTGGTGACTTTGCCGTTCGTTTTGCTTCTGCTGGACTATTGGCCGCTTCAGCGCCTGAAATTCAAACCTGCCGGCCGGGAGCAGGATTTAGAGTATGATTTAGAGCAGGATCTGGAGCAGGCGGAAACAGAGCAGGACGATGATAGAGGGATTCCGCTATGGCGTCTGCTCGTTGAAAAGATTCCCTTGTTTGTCCTTGTCGCGGCTTTGAGCGCGGTTACATTTATCGCTCAAAAAAGGGGTGGCGTCATGTCAGGCTGGCACAATGTTCCCCTCAAATACCGTCTTTCAAACGCTCTCGTTTCTTACGTCACTTATATTTCAAAGATGGTATGGCCCGTCCGGCTGGCAGTATTTTACCCACATCCTTTTAATAAGTTACCAATCTGGCAAATAGCGGCCTCTGCATTGGTGCTGCTGGTCGTTTCGGTCGCCGTTTTGTGGTTCGCTCGACGCCGTAAATACCTGACGGTCGGCTGGCTCTGGTACCTCGGAATTCTTGTCCCTGTTATCGGCATCGTCCAGGTCGGCTCACAGGCCATGGCCGACCGATACACTTATCTGCCCTTCATAGGGCTCTTTATAATGGTTTCCTGGGGCCTGTATGAGTTGTTGGCAGGCTGGCGATACCGAAGAATTATTCTCGGCCCGGCAGCGCTGGCCGTTCTCTTGACCTTAGCGGTATGTACACGGCTTCAATTGCGACATTGGCGAAATAACAAGGCCCTTTTTGAGCACGCGATCAATGTTACTGAAAATAACTTTGTAATGAATAATAATTATGCCAACGTTCTAAAAGACATCGGAGAAGTCGAAAAAGCGGTTGAACATTTTGGCAATGCCCTGCGAATCAGGCCGAATTCTCCTGAAATTTATAACAACCTCGGCATCGCTCTTCGCAAGCTTAACAGGTCTGATGATGCGATTATGTGTTATCGAAAAGCCCTCGAGTTGAAGGCATACTTTCCAGAGGCACGTTTTAATCTGGCCGCTGAGCTTACAAGACAGGGCAAGATAGATGAGGCCATCGAACAATATCGTATGGCGCTAAAATTGAGGCCCGATGATGTCGAAACAATAAGCGGTTTGGGCTTTGCTTTAGCCCAAAAGGGCCGCTTCGATGAGGCTATAGGCTATTATCAAAAAGCGCTTGAACTTAAGCCTGGCAACATAATCACCCGCGGCCGGTTGGGATTGGCCCTGGCCGGTATTAAAAAGTACGATGAGGCTATTGAGCAGTTTCAGATAGTGCTCAAAGCCAATCCAAAAGATCTGGAAATGCACTGTAATGTCGGTATTCTTTTGGCCGCCCAGGGTAAAACCGAAGAGGCAATAAAAGCATATCGCCGGGCCCTGGAAATCGACCCGAACTATACAAAAGCCCTTAATCTGCTGAAGGCGGCCGAAGCTGCACGGCAAAATCGCTGAGGATGGAACTGGGTGACACTTGAATAAAAGAATAGCGACATTTTGGTGGATGCAGCTTTTGGTGCTGTCGGCGGTTCATTTTTTTGTTGATATGTTCGCCGGGATGTTGCCCCCGCTTTTGCCCGCAATTAGAGAAGAGTTCGCCTTAAGCTTGTCGCTGGGCGTCTTGCTTGTCACCGTGATGAATATGACAAGTAACGGCGTCCAGGTGTTCACCGGCCATCTGCGGGCGGATAAGCGCAGGCCGTTGTTCTTACATGTTGGATTAATATTGGGTGCCGGGATTTGCATATTGTGTGTTCTGCCTAAATCAGGTTACGTTTTTGCTCCACTGTTTGTCATGGCCTTGGTCAGCGGTTGCGGCATAGGTATTGTGCATCCCGAAGCCCTTCGGGCCGTCCACCATCTTCGGAGGATTCCACCGGCCGTGAGCACTGCCGTTTTTATGGCCGGCGGCTTTCTGGGATATGCAAGCAGTGGGGCGGTCT